>Ga0209611_10000358_pt1 | contig 64545 bp, 30 predicted proteins | sample S1TSphgellanicum_3_FD_187693 | JGI IMG/M metagenome (GOLD analysis project Ga0209611, IMG submission 187693) | Host-associated microbial communities from peat moss isolated from Minnesota, USA - S1T2_Fc - Sphagnum magellanicum MG (SPAdes) (version 2) | ecosystem: Host-associated > Plants > Peat...
AAAAAATTGGGGGGAAAAAAAAAAAAAAAAAAACCCACAACCTGTGCTGCACTAGTTAATTTACCGTTGCTAACAAGGAGCCAATTAGGTGAAGGAAATTCCAGCATATAGTGGGTAGTTGGGTTGTACTTATATTTGGGAGGGGACATGTGGGTAGCACTTATTATGGCTAATCCACTTGTGATTGGCTGATTTTTCTCTGTCTCATACGAGGAACTTTGCCAAAAAAATCAGAATCTAGGCTAACTAATTTGTTCGAGATGTCAGATGTTTAGCAGGTAACCCCTAAAGTCTTGACTTCAATTTTCACACTTAAAAACCTTTCTCTCCTTTTCTTTCACATTTGCTTGGCATCTAGTTGTCATGTGAACAGAGAGGTTTGTCATTTATGACTAAACTCCTTTTCTTATACAACGTTCCCATCTTTAGATATGCAATAAATAAATAATATTCAAGGTTTTATAAGAAGAATGACAGAAAGTCTATAAACCAAATGTGAACAAGCCTTCCTCATTAAGTTAGGGCTACAACTTACACAATCTCATTCCTTTTCAAAGGTTCCTTTCAAACTTTGGATGATAGACTTACCACTAATGGGTGGGTTACACACAAACTATTGGATGAAGAACTTCCCACTAAGGGTGGGTTACACACAAACTACTGGATGAAGAACTTCCCACTAAGGGTGGGTTACACACAGACTATTGGATGAAGGTCTTCCCACTAAGGGTGCGTTACACACAGACTATTGGATGAAGGGATTCCCACCCAACTATCTTGGGCTAAATGTGAATAGGGTTCACTAACCCACTCTTCTAGTTTGCGTGCTCTCTACTTTGGTGGGTGCCTGCTGCAACCCTCCTACCATGGGGCTCGCCACTGGGCTCCCGACTAACAAATGCCAATATTTAAAACATGTTTTACTTGCAATTGCCAAAATAAGTTGGCTCCCCTTCTTCTTCGGTCATTGTCATACATGTCACCTTAACTGCCATTTGCTGTAGTACCTTTTTCAGGTTCGGCACTTGGGGTGTTGAATAATTATTTTATTTTTCAAAATCCACTTCAGCATTAAAAAAATAACTTATAAAAAAAATTTGGCAATAAATATAGCCAACTTCTTTGGCAGGTTCCCTTGGTTCTGAACTCTAACATATTGAGACTTTTTATAACATTTTTTTTTTACTGTTTCTTTTTGCAAAAATGGGGATACATAATGTTCCACCAAATTGTAGAATAGAGAAATGTTTGACAATTTCTTGACAATGGTGGATTGGCCTGAATTAAGAAGCTCCTGGCTTTCCACCAATTTTTTGTATTTTGTCCACCTTTTTAATTTTCTTAAAATTTGAAAATTTTAAAAGAAAATTTCTAAATTTTTTGCTATTTTATAAAATAATTTAATTATTGCTGAACCTGAAAAAGGTACAGTGATACTTGCTATGTGGCAGTGAATTCTATTTAAAAGTTGCAAAAATAGTTGCAAATATATGAAATTACTCTCCAACTACATTATTGCAATAATGTGTAGGGTGAGGCCCCAGGGCCAGGGTGTTCCAGAAATAACCACACTCCAGGGTGGGGGAACCAAGGGTGGTTATTTTGGGAACAACCCCGGATCCAAAGGGTCGTGCACTGCATACAAAACAATGCCTGCATGTGATGGATGTGGGATTATGTTGGCTAACCATGCATCCACTTACAAACTCCGTTTTGGGGTGGAAGTTATTACCCGTGTTGGCCAGTTTTCATATTTTTTGAGAGAATCATGAGTTCTGGTTCTCTTAAGAATTAAAAGAGAATTGATCCAGTTCTTGAATTTTATTTTATTTTTTCAAAATTGGATACCTTGGTCGGCTTTTAGATTATCGTCTAATCGTTGGTTTTTCAAGTAGGTCAGTTCTCACTTAATTCAGATCTGAACCCAAGCTCTTTTCGAAATAGACTTAAATATTAATAATAAAATCACATTTAAATAAAGGATACAACTGTTTTTATTTACCTTCATTCATCTTCATAGTTTTAAAATTAAGATCATTGACATGTGTAAACTTTAAATTTAAAATTCAACTTCTCTTTGCACACATAAAGAATTGTGATATAATGATTTTTAAGATTTAAAAGAAATTAAATTCAAACATTATAATGATAATGGGTAAGTGGTTTAATTTATTTGGGTTTTTACAAACCTATACAATTATGAGAATTGACCTTCAAAGTTCACTCTGAGACAGATATCAGGTTCAAACCTTTGCAGTGCCCAGATGGTTCTCAAAGTGCTAGTTCTAACTCAAAAATGAAAATGAGAACAATCAGTTTTCAGGTTAGGATTTTCCTCAAAACCGGATTAAAAACTGATGGACTATTGATAATCACCCAACAACACTTGTTATTACAAGGTCAAAATAATGGGTGAGGAGATCTTATGGCAAATTGCAATGCACCCTGAGCAAGTTAAAGTTTATATAATATCAATACCATCTAATAACAAGATCATAACAAGGAGTGAAATCCGCCACAATTATACAGTGGTCAAGAGTTAATTGTTAGGTTATGACTTGATGCTTAAATATGTGCCTCAATGTTTGAAGCCTTCACCCTCTTGTTCCACCACATTCCTTTTTGGCCTCACCTCTCACCTTCTAATGTTGCAAACTTGACCTTTCAACTTTCAATCATGCTTGATCAAGTTAAACAAACATGGGGGGGGTGTGTAATATTGTGGCCTTGTCATTTACATTAAAAGCTATCTTAAGGTAAATGAAGAATTATGGAGACTCAAATATTTCACCATCCAAAAATATAATCTTCAAAACAATCCACTAAAAGAAAACCAAAATCCGTCAAGATATTATTTAACTCTAGAACTAATCTCAAGTTTCAACACAAGTCAAGATATCATCTTTCAAAAATTCTCATGTACAAAAATAGACCTACTATCTAGGGGCCAAAATCCCTTAAGCCACTATCCTCTATAATGAATCTGAACACAATACCTTGCCTTTGTAGGCAAGGCCAACAAAGTCCAGACTCCACATCACTCAGTTAGTGCATTCTTAATATTGTGGTGATTAATGTTGCAATGAACATGTCTTGAATCGCGTAGCACTTGGAAGTTGGGGGTGATGTCTGAATGTGTTGTTGACCTTTTCTCCTCTTTACCTTGTGCCATGCTACAAATGACCATTTTTTGCCCAACAACCAAAATAATGGATAGGACAACACTATTTACCATAGTACCTTGGCACTTTCGACACTAAGTATATATTATTTGTAGAAATGCTGAATTATTTTTATTTAGTAGTTTTCTCAAAGAACAAAGTTTTGCTAATGAAAATAGAGAATATTTTGGAATGTTTTATTTTGACATGAAATCTTCAAAATTAATTAATTACTTGAAAGAAACATGCTGAAACTGCCCTTGGAACATTATATGTCCCTAGGGACGTTTTGGGATGATTTGGAGGTCTTTTCTAGTGTCCCTACCAACATATAAGCTTAAAGTATCTTTTTGTCCAGGCAAAGATTTAGACTTGCTTGTCTTCATGCGTCAATATTCCCTTCTTGGGGTGTTTTTTGGCACCCTTGATGTCCCTAGCGCCCCCACCATTTCTCACCATGTTTCCCAATGTCCTTAGTTGTCACCCATGAAAGAACTCTTCTTTCCTTTCCCAATGTTCTTCCATGTGCTCCCCAACACTTCATTGCTAAATTAATTAATTAATTAAAAATATTTCCTTTGGCAGCCTTCTCCAAGGGCATCCTTAACACCCATGTTGTCTAGTGTCACCCCAATCTATTTTTTGTTTCCTTACCATCCAATGTTCTTGGCATCCTTCTCAGTGCCCTTGACATCTTTCTGGATGCACCTAGCGTCCCTTGTCACTTTGGAAAAACAAAACAGTTTCCCTTTCCACCTTGGCCCCCATAGTGTTCTCCTTGACACCATTGTCCCTTGTTGCCAAAAAAGAAAAAGAAAAAAAAACATTTTTTTTTTCCTTCCACCTAGCGCCCTTGTTGTGGCTACTGTCCCTCAATGTCCTTCTTGATTCCCTTGCTATCCCTTTTCACCATTCATGTTGTTCCCTATCACTATTCCCATCATTCTATCATTGTTCCCATTGTATTATCATCATTCCCATGGCACCTCATAGCCATTTCTCGCTATTCTTCATGATCTCCCACCATTCCTCATCACCCATTACCATCATTATGTCTTTGTTTTTGGTCTTTGTCATCCTTAACACCATTTTGATGGGTTTTTTTTGACTAAACCTAATTAAGACAACCACAAACCAAAACGCCCCATCTCAATCCAAAGTTTAACGTTTTACTAGGGATGCTTAAATTCAAGGTTGTCATCCCATCTGGGGAAGTCCCACCTGTAAGGACACTATAACGTCCTAACAATATTCATTTACAAGCCAACCAACCCCAATATTTGGTATCATTTTTAAACAAAAATAAAATAAAATTCAAGAATTTTGTGAAATTAGTATTAGTTTACAAGTGAATCAAGGTTGGCAATCTTTGGAACTACTTTTACATAATCAACAATAAAAAATTCAAGATTTTTATGTGCCAATATTTGTTACAAGCCAACCAACCCCAATTGTTGGGATTATGTTTAGATAATCAAAAACAAAAAACTAAAGAACTTTGTGAAGCCGATGTAAATCAACTTCCAACTTCAACTTCTCTCGCACATTGTCAACAAAATGTGCCCAACATTAGCATGTCTAAAGAAATCAACGGAATGAGATCAAAATTTTCATGATTTATTCAACATGTCACTTTGTATTTATTTACAATTCAATCACTATCTTGATATGCAATCGACTTAAATTTGACATTTTTTTTTGGGGGTATGGTCTTATCCTAATGTGCAATCTTGTTCAAGAATAATTCATTTCTAATTTATAAATTTGAAGCTTCCATCATAGAGTTTGTTGCAACATTTTCACTTTGGATAATGAGGTTTTCAATGTGTTTCAAATTGAACATTTTAATTTTTTTTGAAAAGACATTGAAAAGAGGTTGGTTATTTGGGGTGCACTAATTTGGGGTGAAAGGGTGTGGGGGCGAGGCTTAGGGGTGCATGGGCAGTTATTAGTTGAGGTGTGGAGCTTGTTATGCACCCCAAAAAATTTCAAGTTTTGGGGTACATATATTGTAGGAACTTGATGTAGCTGCACATTTATGACATCCACATTGAGAAGCAGTGACATGTTGTTGACATGGTACCTATGTGCCACAAACATGGCACATGATTGATGATGATGTGGCACCTATGTAGTGTTAGTGTGGCATTTGAAAACCTATGTGGCGTTGACATGGCATGTATGTGGTGTTGATGTAAGTTTTTTATAAATGTAATTTTTTCTATTTTTCCCTAGAGCCTACATCAATGTAGGTTTTTAAAAAAATGACATAGATTTTTTAAAAATAAGTTTTTCTCAAAACCTAACATTCTTTCAAAAATAAATGTCAACATAGGGTTTCCCCAAAAAAAATGAAAAATGTCAATGTGTTTTTTAAATGTTCCCCAATATGGGAACATACATTATTTCTACAAGCCAAGGGTTCCCAATCTTAAGCCTATGCCCATGTGAAATGTGGGCAATGTGTGGAATCATGTGAACATGCATTCCCATGTGGGAACACGAATTCCCAATGCATTCCCAAGTGTTTCATAGGTGCCAAATTGGCAACATGTCATCACCCCATCATTGTGGGTGTTATAAATGTGCACCATGTTAGGTTCTTGCAATAAATGTGTCCCAAAACTTGGAAATTTTTATGATGCATAGAAATTTTTGCAATCCAAACTTTGCTCTTGCATCCCAAATAGCAACCCCCTTTAGTCAAATTGGTAGTTTAACTCTCAATCACTAAAATCCAAGAAAATATGACTAATGACCTTCAATTAAAGCTTGCAATATTGAGTTGAATATTCTTCTTCAAGGGCTACATTTTTTCCCTTGAGAATTCATCAATTGGAGTTTGTATCTAGGAGTTATGAGCCCACAAAAATGCATGATTCATAACTTGGCAGTTTCTTTTAAAATCAAGAATTTAATTTTTTGAATCCTAAGAAAATTTGCCACTTTGTCCTTATCGTTCATCACAAAGTATAATGTAGGGAGGAGAATGGTGATTTTTCCCAAGTTTGGGCTATGGTGAGTCACGTGAATGCATGTTTTTCATGATTTCATTCATGCACCATTTTGGCTTCAATTTGTCTTAATAAATTTGTTTATTTGTTTATGGATATTGACTTTATCTTAAACACACATCGATTTCAAATCCCTTCCCAAAGTTCCTATGCTTTTTTTCTTTGTGGAAATTAGGGAGCATACCGTGGGTTTACATTATTCCACTCTAACAATCACCAAAGTTCTTTATTTTTTATATCACTTGACAAACCTAGGGGTGCGTCATGAAAGATGTATTTGAAAATAAAAAACACAATTGTATTACCACAATTATTGACACATCCAACCATGTAATTGTATATCATTGGATACAACTTGAATACAATTGTCATTTGAACCCATTTATAATTGTCACAAAATGAATTGATGAATTATGTAATTACATCTTGTAATAGAATCATACAAGATTCAAAATCATTTGAAGGAACACCAAAAATAAGATGGGTTTTTATGTATGTGTGGAAAATACCATGGCTTGAATAAGTCACTATGAAGAATCACTCTTTGTTACCATTAATTTTTTAACTATTTAAACAAGTTAATAAAACCACAATTTTTGCAAAGATCAACTGCCAATGCACTTGTATCAAGGAAGGTGATGCACATGTGCAAGAAATAATCATGCAAGAAAACATGTCAAATTGTCTATAAAAGCTTATTTATTCATTTTTTGCACTTTTGGTTTTTACCAAATATTGATGATAATTACATATGCATATGAAAAGTCACCACCACCTTGAAAATTATCATAATTTGAATTATCCAATATTTTGCACTTAAATTTATTCCATATAGATTTTTTCTTTAAAAAATAATAAAACCAAAATCCTTATGTCCGATGTCCAAAAAGTAGTATCTTAACCATGAATGTACCCAACTTCATAATTTTTGGGGATTGCAAATGAACTTAATTTGTAAAATCATATTCAACATTAACATTAAAAAAAATTTAATTATATAGATTTTTTGTAAATTTTAATGAAAATCATATTTACAAATACAAAATAATTTTAAGAAAAGATTATTGTGATGGACCTTTGAAATGTTGAAACTGTGTCATTTAGATAAAATGAAAAACATTGACTCAAAAAGTATGTCATAAAAGTCAAAATGAAAATTGATAAATAAACCACAATCAAATGTAAAATTTAAATATAAGATGCATTGAAATTTTCATACTACAAGAAATTTTGATTTAAAAGAATTAAATGCCATACTTTTGTCATTTTTGGTCATTTATAATCCATTTCATAATGAAGTATTTCAACTTTCACATGAACTTTTGGACCAATCACATGTCTAATGATACCTAATTGGTGGTCTACTAATTTTTTCACAAAAGCATAGGGGGAGTGAAATCACAATCAAAGGAGCTAAGGGTGCCAAGGTAAATGTCTTTTTGAAAGGACTACACATCACACGTATCATTTCTATGTTGGTTTATAACTTAAAATTATGTATTTCGAATATTATATTCAACACTACATTTTAGATACAAATGCATTTAGATTACAAATTGATTTTATATCATGTATATTATGCATTCATGCCTTTTATCACATATATATGAACAACTTTTTGTTAAAACCACATTTTCAAAATCCATAATTTTTAGGGTCAAATGTGTTGAAATGGGTTATAAAAAAAAATTTCATCAATTCAAATCCTTTTTCTTTTCTAATCATCAATGTTAAAATCCTTTCCAATTTTCAAAAAAATGATGCACATTTGGTGAAAAGACAACTTTTGAGGTTTGAGTTCTTTGAACATGCAAAAACATTTTTTTTATTTCTATCAAGCTTTGAATGTGAGCCTTAGTTCAACAATATATTTCCTTTGGGCCTCATATTTGGTTATTTATTTAATAAGTAACCTTTAAAATATGTAACAATAGCATTTAGGAAGTTATAATTGAATTGAACTTTTTGAACCATTTCAAATTTACTAAGTAAATTGAAGCTAATTATTCAAATATTAGATGTTGAATAAACACATTAACATAAAGTGATATAAACTAGTATCCAAATGTTATTTATTATACTCATTTTTAATATTACATAAGTTGTAGGTGTAGTTTTGGATTGTGATCACTTGTAATGGAAACATTTGAAAAGCCAAGCTTACTTGTTTAGTTGAATACGAAAAATTATTTGATTTAAAAAAGGTTAAAAGTACAACAAATGTTCCACAAATCAACATAATATTCAACTAATAAACATGAAGGAAAATTCCATTTGTTATTAAGAAATCCTATGAAAGATGATAGAAATAGTACACCTATTAAACCATAGCCTAATAGATGTTCATAGTAGCAGAAACTCGATAAGTCGACAAATGGTGCGAATAAGGTATTGATCTGCTTTGTGTTCCATCTATAGTGAATTAATTGGCCCCTTTAGCCAATAGTATGTCCATCATTAAGGACCTAGGTCCATGAAAAAATATGAACATCGTCATCTTCACATTGACATTCATAAAACTTTCCAGCCTTATTTGTAGAAGTAAGAATTAATTCTAGGTAGATGGCGAGAGCATCAAGGTTAGGTGACACTCAACGATCCTATACAAATTGAGCCACTTGAATGTGCATCACCTTTTCGATTAGTTCTTCTTTATGCAGCTATTGGGAAACATTCACGTCGAACAATGTTTCTTCAAGTTCTTCATTTTGTATTAGCACGATTGAAAGAGTTAAGGACTTAGTGGCATCATCTACTATGATTAGATTTTTACCTATGTCAACGAAAAACAAAAGAGTATCGAAACAACAAACTTGGTACTTGCATTCGAAGGATTTGATGTTTTTATTTTGGAAATTAAGGTAGGCATAGTATGTGGTGGTGTGCGTTCCGACAACATAACTATATGAAAACCTTGATGCCCTAATTCCAATGGATTCATTAAGCCTTAATTTTGATGGTGGATATAAATAATACAAGGGAATTCTTGTTGTGGAAAACTTATTTCTAATTGACTATGTACTACTCAAGTATCTAGTACAATTTACTATGTATTACACAAGTAATTAATATATGGGAAGGAGTAAATAATGTGTACTAAATAAGTGAATAATGCATGGGTTGGAAGGAAGGTTACTAATGTTCTAAAGTTGATTTAACAAAAAAAAAAAAAAACCAAAAGATGTTTATTTTTTATTACGAGTAAACTATCCTAAAAGTTAGTTACTTTAAAATGATTAGGATGAAAAATTAGGATGTTGGGCCAAATGGATGGAAATGGCAATAATCAAACTCAAGGCCCATCAAAATAACCAAGGTAGGGAAAAGGATGGATCCTCCAAATTCATTGGTCATGAAAACTATTATCCTATCTTGAGTGGAGGATGGAAACCTTTGTAGTGTTCTCATTGGGTACAAAGATTCTCATCCTAACAATTATTGGAAAATATAATCAGCCTCAAGTTCCATTGGTTCATGAAAGGAAAGGAGGCCATGATTGGAAGGAGAGATTTCCATGAACTTTCATTCGCCAAGGAAAAACAAGTTCAAGGAAGGGTATTATGGATGGCTTTTTGAATTTATGATGTCTTGCTTATGTTGAAGGAGAGGGACTTATGATTTGGAGTGGAGTTTTGAAAAGGTGTTATATTGAGGAGGAGGAGAAAATATTATGATAGAACAATTATTTTTTTCCTTGAAAGTAGTTTTTGGATTTTTTGTTCTAAATTCAAGACTTCCTTATTGTAGCAATGGATTAATTTTAAAATTGAAACAATGTTAAAATAATACCAATGCATTCTCATACAAAATTTCAGCCTCATTGAACTTTTTGTTAGAAATATACAATTGTTAGAAATAGAGGGGGTCTGTTGTGAATCCTTCTTATATGTAATCTCTAGACTTTTTGTTTTAAATTCAAAGATCTCCTAATTACACCAATGGATGTTTTTAGAAATTGAGGCAATGTTAAATTAATACTTAAGGAATCTTCACACAATTCTAACCTCACCAACCTTTCTGTTAAAAATATATATTTGTTGGGAAGTAAAAGGGTTTGTTGTCGTTTTTTCTCAATGTTGTCAAATTGGTTTTCAAGTTTTGAAACATATATCTTCACTACAAAAATAAAAACATATGAGATTTTTAATGAGTGTTGTGTTGTCCTTGAGATTAGTTTTCCAACAACCTTATGCATTTTAAATTTGAAGGTTGTATGAAAATGTTATGGTAATCAGAGTGAGGGGGGTCAAACTATCAAAAAAAGTGAACTTCCAACTAGGACACAACACAACACATTTTCACATCTTGTCATGGTAAGTACATTGATTTTCAAACATCTTTTGGTACTAATTAAATGAACACATAACACCATAATTTCCTTAGGTGATTTATTACTTTCCATTTAATCACATTTTAAATTGTTAGAATACGATTATATAATAGTTCTGTCCTTGAATGAATTTTGTGAATTGCATGTTTCTAAGTCAAAAGGTGTGCAAAGATTCCTCACATTGAACATGTGAATTTTGCAATTATTAAAAAATATTTCCAAAAAAATTGAAAATCCAAATTATTATGCTTCCCTTGTGATCTTTTGAAACATACAAAAATGCAGTCTTAAAGAGTGTCCATTCACTTAGGTGGCTCCTTTGATTTTACCTAAGGGATAAATATAATATTCATATTTTGATAATTATTTTAATTGCAGGAATTTTATATAATGTCAGATGTGTAATCTTCATAATGTCAAAAATGAGTCACTTAACCATGCTTTTACCTTCCAAAGTTTTATCAATTTGACTAAAACATAGGTCATTCAAACTATACGATGGATTTCCATGTTTCATAAATATGATTTCCATGTTAATTTTAATGATGTTCACATGTGTGAGAAAGTGTAAATTTTTTATTGTAATTATTTTAAGAATTAATTAATCAAATTGATGAAAATAATGTGATTTTTGTATTTTTAGAAGGTTGAATAACATGCAATTAAATCAAATATTATTTATATCAATTCAAATTTTTCTTCAAAAATTGCACTGAAAAGTTTGAAATAAAATTTGAAAAATGTAATGTCTTTAAATTTGGAATTAAAACATCATGAACTTCATTGTAATTATAAAATCAAAGACATGTGAATTTAATTATACAATCTCACAAGTGAAATTCATTTCATTATGAAAAAAATTAAATATTAATTTTAATAAAATCATACTTGAATTTATGACACAAATAATGTTTTATTTTGAAATCAACATTTAAAACCTATGTAACACCTTTATATTTTGAACAAAAAGACATTACAAAATTCAATGTAATCAAAAGTTTTAAATGAATAAAATAAAATAATGAAATTTGTAGAAATGTGAAATCAATTTCATTATGAAACTAAAATGTATCTACATAATATTGTTGTAAAGTTTGAATTGTTAAAAAAAAAGTGTGTTCATAGTTTTTGCAATATCACTAGAAGAAATTTTGTCCATTCAAACCATATGGTTACGACTATAAATGCAACTAATGTCCAAATTAACTACTTTTACAACTATAGTTAGGTTAATCCTACGTGTCATTTTAATCACAAATGTGTTTAGTTGTATATGTGATTATTGTAGTCACATATGCAACTATAGTGTTGATATAATCAAATAAAATTGCAAATGCTACTATAATTTGTGACTATTAAATGTTTGGATGGAAAAATAAAATGAAAATCCACATTTTTCATCCAATATTGTGAATGGATCCTTGGATCAATGAAAACCTAGTTGTTTTTGCAACTGGTCATAGTTGTTTTGGTAACAAAGGCCAATAATTTTTCCATTTATAATATTTTGATGATTAAAACATATGTGACATCTTCAGAATTACAATATTTGTTTGATAATCAACTTGTGTCTAATTGTTTATTGGTTTTTATGTACTATTTACTGACATGAACTATACAAATTATTATATATTTATTAAATATGTTTGAATTATGATTTATTTATAAATATTATATATAATCATGATTATTTAATTACATATTATACATGTAAATTACATTTTATTGGTAAAATTACAACTTATTATAATCATAATCAAATATGTTATATTTTTAGTCAAATAGCGGTTTAAGATGTCTAAGAAAAATATAATTTATTTGATCATAAGACTTTTACCATAATTTTAGATAAAATTTATATATTATATTTGTATAAATATCAAACTTAAAGTTCCATCAAATTCATTAATTATCTAACATTACTAAATGTGATTTGATTAAAATATAGATTAATATTACACATCATAAATATTATAACTGATATTCTTAAAAATAATTAGTTTTTGAAATGTGATAGATATATTATCCCTTTATTAAAGTAATATGTGAATTAATTAAAATTGTGATATATTATAATCACATTGTGTAATATGTTTTTTTAATGAAATGAAAAATTAATATGTAGGAGATAAATTATTTATTCATTTATATTAAATATTAGTCATAAAATATTTTTCATTTATAAATCACGTGTTTGAATTTTTTTTCTAACAAATCATCATCGAAATGTAATTCAATTTAATAAAGCTCATTAAAAAAATTCAAATCAATATACATTTTGGAAGAAAATATATATTTAATCATATATGTCATTGAAAGTACTTTAAACATCAACTTTAATTTTTTTCCATTTGGACAAATATCAATAAAATATGAAATATTGAAATTGGTGTTTGTGCAATCTTTAAAATCAAGTATGGGCTAAATTAAAAGCATTCCACTATATTTGTACATCAAATGGGGTGGTTTGATGGCAAAGGAGTTGGTATATGTCCTTAAGGCTTAAGGATCAAAGTGACATAGTTGTGGTCAATGATGGTATGTTGACCATATGTACCTTATGTAGTTAGGCTATTTAACCTGGGTGTCTACCTAGGCCCACCTAAGTACTTAAATCAGGTGGCCTACCTAGTTACCTAAATTAGGGCTTTAGCCTAGCTTAAATAATTTGACATGTGTCAAATTATAAGTTACTTATAAAGTAACTTTAAATAAGTAACTTAATAAATTTTGATTTAAAATATATTAAATCATTTAAATTTAATTATTAAAAAAATGTTGCCCAATATTTTATGTAGTCATATATGTAGTCGCATAGTCCTACGACTAGTCAACGGGTGAAAAATCCATACAATTGCAAGTGATATGTGACTATTGATGTGACAGTACATGCCACATGGAGTTTTTTACAATTAGTTGTTTTTTGCCACTTGTCCAAGGCAACTACAAGGTTTGTAGTCACATGTGTCCATTACGACTAAAAATTTGTCTTCTGCAACTAAAGTTATAATCATTTATTTCCAAATTTCTTTTAGTGTATTGACAATATTTACCACCAATGTGAACTAGTGGTCAAATGGTTAAGGCCTTGGATTGTCACCAAGGAGGTGAAGGTTCATTTTTCATTTTAGACATTTTATAATGGTGATTTACATGACTAATAATAATAATAATATTGATGTGGTAAGGATCACACACACAAGGTTAAAAGATGAATTGTGGCATGATGATCTCATCTCTTTTTTTAATGGAATTTAACAAAAGAGCAAATTAAAAATTAAAAATACTTAGATTTAGTAAAATTTTTGGTTTTTAATAAGAAATTCAAAATATCCATATTTCTATACATGAATCCAAAGAAGGAACCAAAAATAGTAGGATTATATATATATTTGTATTTCAATTATTGCCAAACTTGGTTAAATTTTCATATGGATGACTACCACTTTAGTTTTCTCACCAAAAACAATTGGGCAATTCATCAATAATTTTTTTTATTTTAATATTATTTAGTTTCTTATGAGTTGTGGGTTGGGGTAGCAATTATATGGTGACATGTCCACATAAACAAATAAATACTTTTCATTTTATAATGTTTTTTGGCAACTCCATGCCATGGGTTTAATTCACTATGACAACCCATACATAGACTTGGTGGAAATATTATTGTGATTTATATAATAAAATAACTATTATATTTATTTTAACAATGTCAAGTAGCACTACTTGGCCTTTTAGTCACCTTAATAAGCACTTAATCATCACACCACTCAATCGAGTTATAACATAGATGACTAGTCCATTTTGACAAAGGCCAAATATTTTTTATGTTTGATATGGCAAAATATTCAATAAAAAACTATTAAAAAAATCATGATTTGTAGTAATGAATGTGTTTTTTCAACATGGAGAAGATGTGTGCTTATGTTGTGTTGGTTTCCATGTAAGGAAATTCAATTGACAAAGAAAATCAACTATGAAAACAAATGCCAGCATTCATCAATATAATTGTTGATTGTTAAAACTCAACACACATTACAATTTATTCTTGCATATTTCAAGAACGCTTATGTCTTAAAAGTTATAAAGCGAGATGAAATATGTTTTTATTGTGTTTTGATCTCATCATTATTTCTTGCCTTGGAAGTCAATAAGGAAAATTAAATGTCTTATAATCGAAACTTATATCTTACCCCTAAACCATGTGATTGAGAATTTGAACCAAAAAATGAATAATGTTGAAACCAAAATAACTACATTTGAAGACCCTAACTAAAAGATTCCCATAAGTGCACAACTCATTCAATGATTTTGTGAAAATCTTATAAAGGACCTTTATATGAAAATATTAAACATTGTTAACAACAATAAATAGAAACCAAAACCTTTGAAGACATTGGAGAATTTATTTATTTTAAAGGGATTTTTGGTGAAAACACATTATGATGACCCCCTTTTGAGTCATTTGGGTTTGCTATTAAATATATACCTCCTAAAACATGATACATTTAATTTTGGGTTTAATTTTTGGTGTTAAGACCTTAGGATTATGATTTTCACAAAATTAATTTGATATAATGTTATTTGAATAATTAATTAATTAATGATTTAAATTAAAGGAACCATGGGTACATTTATGTTATAAATAGTCCAATATATTTCATTTTCAAACTACATTCGGTATTTGGTTTCATTAATCATGCAAATAAGTGTTTGAAATGGATTTTATGCATTGACCCAACTCACAATGCTTGTCACCTTCCATTTCAAATTGATTTTTTGTTAACTATTCAATTTAGCACATACTTATGGTCAACACCCCAAAAACCCCATTTGTGATATGAAAATTATCAAAAAATTTGCATGAGTCACAAACATGGTTCAAGTATGTGGAATCACATGTGAAATAGATGTTACAATTTTCATAGAGATTAAAAATCACTTCAAGTTTTTTGGGAATATATTTTCATTTTTCAATACACAATTACAAGTATTATTTTCATATGAATATACTCTAGTACATCATGATATACATAGTAAATAATTATTTTCTTTTCTATTCTATTACTTGGGTTATGTTTTACCAAAATGTGCAAAAACATTGTGAAAGTTCTTTTTAGTGTTAACATGGTTTAAGTTCATAAACATTTATCTAGGACAACATTAGAATGTGATTATATAAAGGGGGTCATTGTAATGTGCTTTCACCCTTTATAAGCTTTTCCTAGGCCCATGACATTTTTAGGTATTATAGGCATGGTCCATGATCTCCTAGTTAAAGGACATTTTGGAGCTTATTAGATTAATTAAACTTTAAGAGAAACTTTTGATGATTAACAAATGTGGGAAGTTTTTAAGGAATTCATATATACATGCACATGCCATGACGAAAACACCATAACATCACCCACATGGCATGTTCCAACCATTATTTATTTGATCATAAGTGAATTATTGTCTACCAAATTTGGTTGATGTAGAATTGACATGTGAATTTGAAATTACATCCAAAATACAGGAGTCTTCCATCTACAAATGTGGAAAAAAAGGGAAAAAAATGGAGGATGGGAGTGGGCCAAGGGCACACGGGACACCTATACATAATACCTTGCGGTCATATTCTAGTGACTAGTCATATTCTAATCCATCCCACCATTAGTGTTTGGGGATTCATAAACCCATTAAAACTAATTCAATGACCTTAATTCCTATGGTTTTTTTTTTTTCTTTTACAAGAATACATTAAAGTTTTTTTAAGAAAAAATTAACTTACTTAATACATACATGCCAAAGGATGCACAACAATTTTAGATGTTACAAATGTTTAAAATCTTATCTTATGTAATTTTTAACTTAAAGCCATTTTGGATTGTGATAATTTGAAACATTCGATCCTTTTATCATTTATGTCCATAGATCTCACGTGCTCTTGAAAAATTATGACTATATATTAGTAGCTTATTGGTAATGGTGGATGAACTTATGAAGATGTCATGCATTTTATTCCATGACTAAGACAATTATAAATGAAGGATTAAAAAAAATTGTTTTAGTTACATTGACAACTATCAAAGTCTACCATGTGAAAACATGTCATACCATGAACTTCAAGTTGTGTAGTTTTTAGAAAAAGATTATTTGAAATGTTTACATAACAATCAACTTTTCATCTATGGATTAACTCAAGACATGGTGTCAAAAGGAGCACCTATTTTTCAAAATCAAAGATTGAGTATGGATTTTTCTTCAAAATTTGAGGTCAACAAAACCTGAGATAAACAATTTGATTACCAATTATTTGGGCCATGATGTCATAAGCAAGTAAGTGAATGCAATTTTTTTTGTTTCAACCTTTGAGTTTTACAAGAATCCACCCAATTTTCCAATCTTCAATCTTCAAAACTATATAACAAGTCAAACAATTCTACATTCGGATCTTCATATCAATTGAAACAAATGGTGAAGAAATTTTTTTGGTTAACAAAATCTAGGATCCCCACATTTGCAAACGTTAATTAGTATGTCCATTTCATTAGTAGGGACACAATGTTTGTGAAAAAACATGATCATAGTCAAAGGAGCCAAAAACCATGTAAGATCTTGGTGAAAACTATCAAAATTTTATATATGTGTATGCACATCACAAATTTTATTGGCCATGATTTGGTAATAATTATTGTGCAAAATCTATTTTTCATAGGTTCGTATGGAATAAACATGGATGTCATTCATCTATTTGTATTAAACATTGATGTCATGTGCATTGTTTAAGTATGAATATCATATGCTTATTCGTATTGTTTAGACATGGATGTTGTATGTCTATTTGTGTTGTTTACACATAAAAGTCGTGCACATTACTTTTGTGTTTACATAATACATGGCATTCATGTTTAAACAATATGAACCAATGAAATAATAAATTTCGCACAAATTTGGAATGAACACATGAAGCTTGTAAATTTATGATGCATTACCATTTGAAATTCATGGTAATCACAAAAAAATAATGATTACTATGAGTGTTGAAGAATTCAAATTAAAAATTTGTTCAAATTAATTTCAATTTTTTTTTAATAAAGAATTTTTTAACTTCGACAAGAACTCCACTAGGTATAAGCAATTTTTCAAAGGACTTAGGCTAAGGATTTTCTTAATAAGGAAATTTTGATGGGAATTTTTTTGAAAATATAACAACCTAATACTATGTAGGCTCAAAAGACATTCACAATGCAAAGGATGTGGAATTAAAAATAAATAAAAATTCAAGATATGTTCCAAATTTTCAAATTTTCAAGAATCCTTTTCCACATGTAAATGGGGTGTAATGTACATGATATATAAACTAAATTTTTAACTTACATCACATGAAACTAAAGACTAAAATAACTAATAGATTTTGTTATGGTTTGAAATTACGATCATTTTTCAAGACAAAGTTGCAAATTTGCACACTTTTAAAAATCCATATTTATTAAAAATAATTCAATACAACATGTGATTTATGAAGGCAACTCTAAACATATTTAGTAACAAGTTGAAACATAAAAATTCAAAAATTCCTATCTGTGAAAGAGTCAAAAGGACTCCAAAAGGAGTTGTAATTTTTGCTTAAAGTAACATGAATGGCTCCTTTGAGTGCAATTGGACCCATGAAGTAGGGTTTTGCAATTTTGCCAATGCATCTAACAAAATTTATGTATTTCATGAATGACATTCACCCAAACAAAAATATATACCACATTTTCATATAGTTTAGAAATCTTGACCTCTTTTTGGGATAATCTAAAACAATTGGCTTGTAACAAATTACGAAACATTTTCACCCCAATTAGCCAAATCAGAGGAAAAGAAATAAATTTCTAATTTTTTTTTATTTGGAACCCTTGTCTACAATATATATAGTAATATAAAGTTCTTCCACTTTATTTCCTTTCATGTTTATTAAATCATTACATTTAACATTGAAAACTAAATAACATTGAATAGTTGTTATCATTTGCATATTTGCTTAATGGTATTCTTAGATTATTGCAATTGCTCATGATTCAACATTGTTAGAGGACAAAGTTCCTACTCTAGTTAGTTTAGAGTACCTTGTTATAACTTTTTAGTTACCGGTGATAGGTAAAGAAACTTGTACCACTCTTTAGTTATTTACTAGTTACTTGTTACAGGGTGAAGTTGTTGGAATAGTTAGAATCTAAGAGGACAACTAGTGCCAACTAATTTGTCACTAATCTAGGAACTTAAGCATTGACTTGGAGTGCCACTATAATTCTAGGAGAGGATGAAGAGACCCATGGGCATATGGGCATGAGAACCTCAAGTTGGTTTCCCATTTTCTCTAAGTCTAATAGGAGGTTTATTGAAGGTTTTGGAAAGAGTCTTGTAAAATATATTTGGAAAATATGTGAAATACTATGTGGATGGGTAATGCTTTTGGGGAGTAGTTGTGTGTTTTTGTGCTTAAAAAAAAAACCTTCCAATGGTGTTATTAATGAGGATTTCTTATAAAAGACTATCTTTCTTGAAAGTTAACATGAATGTAGTGTATGAGTAAGGCATACTCATTAGATAAGGTAGATTAGCGAAGGTTATTTATTGTTTTTTCATGGAATAGAATAAGACTAATAAATTAGAAATCTACATGAGGTAATTACCTCTATGTACCTTGAGTTTGATATTGTTCTAGTTTAGCTTTTTCTTCATTCTTCTTTCTATTACATTAGTGGTAATAATACCAAAAAATCAATTTGTAGTATTTTTTCCATGGCCCAACAATCTCATCTAGTTTTAGCTTGTAATTGTTAGGTTTGTGGGTTATACATACACCCCCAATAGGATGAATTATGAATTGTGAACACATGTATTCAAGTGGGTATTCTACTTGGTAATGTTGTTGAATATCAAGCTTGCAAATGCATCATGGATTTGAAGTTACATATGAAAAGAAAGGCATTTTGAAAACAAGTAAATGCCATTATTTTCGTTTCCAATTTGATGTAAAAAGGGTTCTATATATTTTTGATGGTGGCCCCATAAATCATGACCTAATTTTCAATAGAAAGTTTGACTATATTATTAAAACATGCACTAGTGGAAATCATGGTTTAATTAACCAAAAACTACCCAAAATCAACAATCATCATCTTGTCATTTTGGACAAGTTGATTTTGACATGGTTATTGTGACTAGGGTGGTCTTTTTAATTGAATAAATAATGAAGCATTTGATTAATCGAAAATGGACCATTTGATTGGGAAATTTCTACCCAAATTAAAATCATTCATTTTTTATTATCAAAAATAATATTTTGTGATAAGTAGGTTGTAAAAAGGTGTGCAAATAGGTAGGTGGTAACCAAGCCTAGCCAAGCCAAGCCAAGCCTATTGGACTTATTTAGTTTATCCTACCTACCCTAGCCTCCTAGGCATGTACAAAGGTTACAAGTATTGGGAATTGAACCTTAGACCTTCATAACAATGAGCCAAATCCTTAACTAATGGGTCACACCTTCTAAAGATAACAACATTTGTCATGTTTTTTAATTTCATCATGTTTAAGTTTCACATAAAATTTTATACATTAATTATGTACATGTAAGTAAAAAGGTCAGATAATTAGTAGGTAGGTTGGTAGGTAGGTTGATAGGTAATATATGTGTATAGGTAGGTAGATGGGGTGTTAGGGGAAAAAACTAGTCAAATTCAATAGATAGAGCTTTAAGAGACAACTAAACAATAAGATATCTAATAGGATTTAGTTATCTAAAACTAGTGACTATTCATTTAAATTGTTAAATAATCGTTTACAATAAGTATTGGCCAAAATATATAAATAATCAGAAATGGTTGTAATTGACTATAAATAATAAATAATTGGAAATGGTTGTAACTAACTATATATATTATAAAGGTAAGTTAAAAGATTAAGTCTCACATATCTTTTTTGTATTTTTGGTGATTATTGAAACAAAATGTTTATTCATGTTGATGTGTGTAATGTAATCCTCTTGGAAGTGTGTATATCTAAGATTGTGTGAATAATCATGTGGTTATTTTTTTTCACAAAAGTAAAAAGGATGGTGTTGAAACTATTTTATAGAAGGAGAACTTATTAAAAAAATCACAGATAAAGGTTAAATGTTAACATAATTGTGAAGAAGAATTTAGCAAAAGGTCTTGGATTGAAAGATTCATTTAAGTTCCATAAATAGTTCATTACTACAATTCATGGGTTTTTTACTAGGTTTTCCAATAAAAAAATACCCAAAGTGACAAGCATCAAAGACCACCCTATCAATTTGGACAAATTGATTTGGACTCAAAAGCATGATTGGGTAATCAATTTGGACCTTGTCGTTTTAACTAACAAAATGACTAATTATTTGACTAGTTATATTTAAATCAGTTTATGTTATTTAAAAATTAATAGGTAGGTAAGTAAATAGTAAACACGTTTAAGTAGGTTGAAAAAGACACTTAGATAGGTACGTATTAACTTAGCCTAGCATAGCCTAACCTATTTAACATAACTTAACCTAACCAAACCTCATTGAATTACTTTAATCTAACCCATCTACCTTAAACCTTTAAGCATGCACATAGGTTGCAAGTATAAGGAATTGAACTCCAAACCTGCACAATGATCAATTGGTTTTTACCAATGGATTAGACTATTAAAGGTGTTCAGCTTTTATCAATTTTTTTATTTTCACACATTCATTTAATATCATTAAACATAGTGAGTAAATTTAAGCAACATTTAATGGTTACAATTAGGTTAAACATAATGGTTAAATCAAGTGGCTTAACCTAGTGGCTTAATTTAGTAGTTTAATTTAATGGCTAAACCTGATGGATAAACTTAACATAGTGATTAAATCTAAACATAATGGCTAAATGTATGTTAAACATGATGGTAAACCTAAGATATATTTAGTGGTTAAACTTAAGCTAAACCTAGTGGCCAAATCTAATGGTTCAATTTAGGCTAAAACTAATGACCAAATTTAGTGGATAAACATAGTGGCTACACCTACTGTTTAAACCTAATGGCTAAATTTAATTGAACCCAATGGTTAAAATTTGGGTAAATTTAGTGGCTACACCTAATGGTTAAATTTAAATAAATAAATGGGTGGTTAGGTAATCAAGTAGGTTGTATGAAGGTGAAAAAATATGGGTAAGTAGGTAGGTAAGTAGTAGGTAGGTGGGTGGGTAATAGGTAAGTAAGTAGCTAGTTAGATAAATAGGTGGATGAGTGGGTAAAAGGTGGATACATAGGGTAGTAAACAATGTTGCATTTGACCAAAAAACATTGACCACCTTGACAAAATGTTTCATTTGACTAAAGACCATTGGCAATTTTGATTTAATGTTCCACTTGATTAAGGACTATTGACCATTTGGACTTAGGTTCTACAACTTGACTAAATGTATCTAGTCAAATAAACCATTATAGTCAAGTTACTTATGAGAAATACATGTGTCATTCAAGCCTTTGACCTTTCATCAAAATGTATAGGTCCATTTATAAAAAATGACAAATTAATCAACTTCAACCTTTTTAAAAACCCTGATATGTAGTAGTGGTTGTAGTATTATATTAAGGTTTAGGAATCATTTTTAAAGTTGAAAGTTGCTTTGATTATTCTAGCACATGGTGTGTAGAATGATGGAATTGGAAATAACTTGATAAAAATAATAATTAAAAACACTTATAAAATTATATCCTTAATAATGGGTAGGTATTTAAATGGGCAAGCAAGTAGGTAGGTAGGTGTCCTAGCTAGTTAATAATTTAGCCTAACTAGTAGGTAGGTTAGTGTATTAGTTAGCATACAATGTTTCATTTGATTAAAAACCATTGGCCATCTTGACCACTGATGTCATTTTTTAATGTTTAGCTTGACTAGATGTCCCATTTGACTGAATGCATTTGTCAAATAGGTCACTCTAGTTAAGTTGATTGGTAAAAAATGTCATTCAAGCCCCAAGCATTTAGTCAAAATGTACATATCCACTAGTAAAAAAACCCAGTCAATCAATTTTAATAACTTTTAAAACCATTATTTGTTGTAATGATGTAAAAAAGATTTGATTTATTTGGTTTGTGAACAATGCTTATACAAGTTGCACTACTTTTCATAAAATGTGTTATTATGTGAAGAGGTGATGTTACAAATGTCAAATAAATTCAAAACGTTTGAATGAAATTTACAACATAATGTTTTGGAAAACTCTAAAAAAGTTTATAAAATACAAAGAAATCTTAGAAAGCTTTGTAAAGGATATATGACATTGGAAGGTATGACAATGTCCCAAATCCCAACGGTTGGAGGTTTAGAAATCTACTCCCACTTGAGTTCTTACACTTGTAATACAATTCTTTACATCAATAACAATTTCATTCAAACCTAAGTTCATTGTTAAATATCTTATTTGCCACGATTCTAACCTTGGTTCATGATTAAGATTGGGAGTACCAAATAAGGGATTGAAATTTGACAATGATGCCAAATCACGGCATGACATAAACACTCCCAAATTGAGTGGGTAGTGTGTTAGAATGCAAGGGATCAAGAACCCCTAGGTTTCCCAACCGCATTTCAAGTTTAGGAATTGGGCTCCTATGGCGTGGTGGGTTGAATGCATAATAAATAGTCATCTTTTGACCTATAGAATGGTTTGAAAAGTTGGGACAAAAATGTTCCAAAGTGTTTGTAAATGTCTAACACATTCAAAGTGTAATTTCAAGTGTCAAAAAATGTTCAATTCAAGAACTTGGTATGGACTTGGATAGACCTTTATAAAGGTTATAAGAAAGTAGGCTTGCATGTCCCATTTGGTTACATATTGTGGGAGTTATGGTTATTTGATGTTTTGAAAAAACTATATTTGTCCCAAAATTGATAATGTGCTTTAACAGTCCCAAGAAATTTCCATTTCAATGTAAGCTCCATAGAGAGATCAACAAAATATACTAAAAAATCTGAGTTATGGTGAGTCTCATGTGAATATGTGATTGGTCCACGAACCAAAATTAGCTCTAATTGCATAAATCACCTTCCTTGTTTGGTTTGTACAATTGATGTGATTAAGAGGTGAAAGTGAAACACATTGTCCTAGTTTTATTTCAAAGCTCCCATACCACCTTCTTGTCTTGACATGAGGAGCTAGGGACCACATAGGCATGGTAATTTATTAATGATCTTCCAAAATAAAATGTATAAAATATTTGCCTTGATAAAGTCTCGCACCTATTTCAATGTTGAGTTTAGTTGTATCCATTATAAAGAAAGTGTATGTTTGAAACTTGAACGAAACACTTTCTTGATTGTTGCAATAAAGGTCATTTTAGATGAGGGTAAGGTCCAAGTCCAATGAAATAGAACAATTGTTTGGACGAGAGCCAATATAAATTGGACCCACGACCTTTAGATGAAAGTCCAAAACAAAAAAGTGGTAGATCCAAACTAATTTTATGTGGTACCATTTGGAGGGAAAATCAATTGGTTTGAACCCAAAAAAAAAACTAAACAAGAGAGTTCATGATTTGAAGAACCAAGATGCAAGCTAAGGTCCAAAGCAAGGTCCAACTCAAAGATTCCATTTGCTTCAAATGAGTTTGAATTGGTTCCTAGGAATTTGGACATTGAACCCCATTTAAAGTGGGCCTAAGCATCCAACATAATTCAAGCATTGAGGTTTACTTGAATTAATAAACAATGTAGTTCATATTTTCAACAAGTGTTTGAATGAGGATTAAATAACCTTAAACTAAAACTTATAATGTTGTATTTAACAACAAATTAATGTTTAATTTGAGTTTAAATTAATTGTAGTTGACATTAGTTGGCACCCAATTGGTTGGTGCATGACATAATTAACATTGCAAGTCATTTAGTTCAACACAACTTGTAAATGTGCCTTTTCTATTTAATTAGCTCCCAACATTAAATGTAAGGTACATGTATTCTAATAACCAAATCTTCACGAGAATATTCAATAACTCGTCAAAAAACTAAACATACTTAAAATAAATGTAAAACAATTGTGTGAAGATTGGCTTGTTTAAATGCATTGAACTTCTACTTATTTTGCATCTAACATGTACTAAATTTATGATTAATAAAAAAATCTTCAATGTAATTAACAAAGTGAAAGGCACCCAAGGCTATTTAGCTTAAATTAAACTCCTTAGCCTAAACTAGCTTCCTTAGGCCAAGAGCATATATAAACTTTCAACCCTAAATCTTAAGGAGCCTAGAAACCTTACATTGCTTAACAAGGACTAGGGTAGGTAGGACTTGGGTATGAATTTGATCACTTCACCTCCTTATTGGGGGCCAAATTCCTTATCATCACAACATGATTTTTTATGTGATATAAAATGTTTAAAATCACATTATAATAATCAACTTTTCTAACCTACATAAATTACCTCTAGCATACCTACCTTAGAGGCATACTTAGGGTTTATTTAAAGTTACTTAGGGGTTTTTTAGGTCTATTTAAGGGCTACCTAGAATCTACCTAGGACTATATAAACTTGTTTAAATCTATTTACGAGTTATTTAGGCAAGACCCTGTATCTACTTAAAAGTTCCTTAGGGTTATTTATATTACCTAGGGGCTACATAGGCCTACCTACGAGTTATTATTAATGGGCAAGTTTTAAAGTTTATCTAGTTTAGAACATCTCCTATTGATTTATTTAATTATTAATGGTAAATGTAAACTTATTTTTTCCTATTTATCAAGGGATGAAGTTATTAAATTAGTTAGTCTTTGAGGATAGGGTGGTTGACAAATGTCTAGCCATTAACTAAGGACTTGTGAAGGAGATTTGAATGTGTTCTCTATTTTGTAAAATAATATGAGGAGCCCTTTTGGTTAATAATTGAATAGATGATGGGTGAAAATCCTTTAAGGTGTACCACACATGACAAAAAGGGCCTAGTCCTTTTTAACCTTATATTTTGATCTCCATAAAAAATAATGAATCAAAAGTTGTCAAAAATTTTAGAAGGACTATATTTGAGACTATTACAATTTTAGATTCCATCATAATCATTCATAAATGTGTCTTTACATGGTAATTTTAAAAAAAAAGGGTGATGTTGTGACAAGATTTTGATACACCTTAAAAATTTGCAGCCTAATGGGGAACCTTGATAAGTCTTCATTTTCTCTAGTGGTCTTTTTTGAAATTGTAAAAATTGTTGTGAGAAAGATGATGTAATTTTGTGATTGGAATACAAGAGAGGAATATTTTAATGAAAGTTGAAGCATTGTATATATATATTTTTGATTTGTTTTTGTTTTCCTACTTGCAAATAAATGTAGCTAGGTTTTGTATTTTATGATTATAATCATTTTAAGAATCATTGAATCCCTTTGGTCATTGTTTTCTTGGTTGCATAGGGCAAGATTTCTTCTAAACATGTATGAAATCTTCTTGTTAACATGACCTCCCACTTCTTGGATGGTAACATGAATGATGTTGAAATCATTCAAATACAAATCAATTAAACACAAGGCAAATGCCATGCAACATGAAATCAATTGGTTTTAAAGTGCTTGAAATCTAGTTGGTTCACGGCATCATGATTTCATGCAATCTAGTCCTTGATAATGAATTTGAGGAGGGCCATTGCAAAGACCTAAACCAACAGTCTCATTTGTAATTTTTTCTCCTACAATTTTTAATTAAGGTTGTCATTCAACTTTGTTATTGATGTTCCGTATTCCACCAACCTTTTAACGACATGTGTAAATGTGTATCCAAACTTCTTACAATTAGGATCCATAGCTTCTTACATGTGAATTTTGCAAATTTCCCATAATTATTTTAGGTTATCAACTTCAATTGAACCACTAAGCTATGTTTTACATTTTCAAAATCCCTAGACTAGCTAAAATTGATTTAATTAAATACCTTGGTAGTTATAAAAGTTATCAAAACCTTCATGTTGGTTTATGAAATTTTATGTACACATGTCAAAATGAATGGTTATATCTTATGTTGAATGCTTATACTTTAAAACAATGATCATTACATGATCCTATGGGTATTGGGACATACTTTAAAGTTTCCTTTGGTGAAATGGTTTGGTTTAAGACAAGTGTTAGGCAGGTGTCATATTTTAAAGAGAGCAATTGATCCATATATAAAAATTCTAGATGGATGGGTTCACTTGTTAGGTTTAAGTAGGTTGAGAAATTTCAAATTAAATAATAGGCTAGTGTGGATACCTTAGCTATTGATGTTGCATTCACTTACAACAATAGTTTCAAATGATTTGAAATTTGATACCTACAAGCCACAACCAATATTGGTTTCATATTTCATGACAAAACTTTCATTGAGTTAACATATTGCATTTGATATATTCTTGTAATTATGAGAAGAAGAAAAATATGAATGGGGATACTTTTCTTCTTCTCATAGTAACAAAAAACATTATGACATAAAAAAAAGAATAGATTAAAGTCAAGGAAAAAACAATGAACTTTTTGAGTTTTATCTCTCTTTTCAAAATATAATTAACACAAATCAATGTTGGAGATCATCAACACAAACAACAACCGTCCTCCAATAAGCTTTCAAGCTACAAGTAAATGTTATCTCTTAAGGTTGCCATTCCACTTGCCCTATGGAAACCATAAGGGAATACAATATACTAGTTTTTAAAACCTTGAGTTATGTATTCATATTCTAGAACACTTTTTGATGAAAAGGTGTAGTATGGTGATATAGGCCTTGTTAATGGTAAAAAAATCCTATCTTGGTTAAACACCATGGATGTTAGGAAACAATAGTATCGTCACTAGATGGTAAATATTGTTAGATGGCAAAACAATCTTAGGAAAATTTTAGAGTGAAAGTGTTTTTTGACCATAGTACCGTTAATATAGTGAACTACTTTCATGGGATAGAATAGTCAGAAGTTAATTTTGGGAAGAAATTTAATAAAAATAATATTAATTACTAGAAACAATATCCTAGTCTAATTCATTTAGAAGGACATCCTAATAACTATTTAATTACTAAAGGTAAATATCCTATTTATTATCTTCTATTTAATAGGGGGTGAAACCATTTAGGTTAATTAGTCCAAATGGACAAGGATGGATGGATTTCCTTTAATTAAGATGTGTGAAAGGGATTAGGATAAGGAGATCTAAAAGGATAAGAAAATTTAGGTAGATAAGGATTCAACCCTTGTGTGGTGAATATTTTTCTTGGGTTCCTTATTTATCCTTTGAGGAGGAGGATTGTGAATCATTCCTTTGTATGATTCTAGATTGGATGTGGTTAAGAAAATTCCTTTTGGGAAGAAGTGTGTATGTGACATTGGAAGTAGATGTGGAAAGTATGGAAATATTTTATACTTTGATTCTTGCAATGGAAAATGGTTGAAAATATATCATATTTTTTTTATTATGTTCTACTTGGGGGATGTTAGATAATGGGGGAAGGTAGTACACATTAATATTGCATAATGTTTTGTTATGTTTTATGTAGCAATTTTTTGTTTCTTCTACAATAGTAATAGGATATTCTCTTTTGGTTTTTTGTTTTTGGAGTAGAAAATATTCTCTACCACATGACAATAGTTACCATTGAAAGGTAGTAACAAAGAAATAGACATGAGATTTGAGGTCAGTGGGAAAGGTAATGTTCTTGTAAACAATAGGTTGTAGCCACAAAGGGTTTGCGAGCGTTGCAGATAGTAGGCAGTAATTATAAAGGGTTTGTAGGTGTTGAAAACATTAAGCAACAACTTTCAAAGGTCTACAAGTGTCTATGGGTTTATTTTCAAGTTTGTTGCATGATGATAACTATTGTAGGATGATAGTTATTGCATGATGGTAGTTGTTACATGACGGTAGGTAGACAATAAACAAGTCTTACTTTCATGTGTTTTCCTTTTTTTTTATTCCTTTTTTTAATTTAGGAATCTTTTTCCTTGATGATAAATAATTACCAAATTCCATGGTCTAACAACTATGCTCTACATTAGGAATTTGGGTCGAACTTTGAGCCTTTTTGGCTTGTTGTTTGGCCCCAAGTTATTAATAAATGATAAATTTTATTAAATGTCTTCAAGATATTAATAAATGTTGGAACGTTGGCCCCAAGGGTTGCAAATTGGCTTCCCAAATTCAATGGTATCCTTTTTTCAGCCTTGGGGCCAACACAAGGCCATAAAGTTCATCATTTATTAGTAGCTTGGAGCAGATTGAAAATAATTTTTCTATTTAAGCCTTGACTCTTATTGTAAAGCCCTTGGGGCCAACTTCAACTTTGAAGATTGGCCCTGACTCCTAGTGTAAAGCAATATGTTCAAAAATAATGTACTAAGCATTTTGGGCATGAATATGAGGTAACAAAGGTATAATAGGAATATTAGGTTTGATGTTATGTAGTTTAGTTAGTTTCTCAATACTAAGACCAATGCCTATCTATTTAAATAACAAGGGTCCATTGATCAACACTAGTTAAAACCATTGCTATGCAAATATTTGATCTTGTTAGTAACCCTTGACTTCAAAAAATACTATAACAAAAGGTGTTGTATGTGAAATGATTTCATTGGATTTTGAGTGAATTCATTGGTCATAATGAATAAGACTTAAAGAAGATGTAATGAATTCACTAGTCTAGCAAATAGGGATTAATGAATTGCACCCACATTTTGTAATAGTGAAATTTCAAATCAAAGAATAGTCTATTACAATTTTTAAAAAACAAAAAAAATCAGATATAAAAGAACCTCCAGGTTTGATTATTCCACAACTCAAAAAAGCCGTGGTTTTCATGAGGATTGGCAAAGGACCATGGGTTTATAGGTGGTTCATTCATTATCTTTTCATTTGTTGAGAATGCCAGTTATACATCGGAACCAGATCTGTGAACTTCTGAGACCAGTCGTTACCAGATTAAACAACTGGCTTGAAACCGAGCAGGGTTTGGGTGCCACTTTTTATACCCACTCAACACTGGTTAAAACATGCAGGTGTCAACCATGCAATTACAAGTACATTGTTCTCAATCTATTGTATTATACTATATTGTAGTCGGATTGGGCACTCGCACAGAGACACAACATCCTTCTATTGAAGAAGAATGTCTATTAAAGCCCTGCAAAACTTTATTTATAAACACAACACTGATTGGGGAAATGTACAGACATATTAGAAAAAGAAAGAAGGGAGAATGTGATTTGGCCACTATATATGTTCTAGTCATGTAACACATTCAAATAAGCACGAGCGACTAGGTGGCTGTAAGGTATAAAGTTTCCAGAGATGATCCAAGAAACAAACATCGTGGCTCCAGTCGGCAGTCAAGAGATGGCACCTATCTAATGCCATGTGTTATGTCCACAATGAATGAATTAGCCTTGCTCATGTACAGTAATGATAGCTGTTCATATTTGTTGTGTTTGCTTGGCAAGTAATTGCAAGATTAATGTCTTTTTTGGATTACATCACAAGTTGAAACTAGCTGAATTTTCTTTTATTTGATCGACTACATTTTATACTATAGAGATTCTGGCACCTTCCGCACACAAACAGAAAACATTTGATAATTTATGTGGTTTCCCTACTTTCCCATTGCACACATTAGTAATAAAACATGAGAGCCAATGGACCCTTTGAAGTTATGAACCTCAAATTGAATGAAAGGACCCAAGGGTGATCAATCACTTGTATAGCCCATTCTGGGACCCGGGGACCTCAGAAAATGTCCTGGATTCTCAAACCTAGTGGGGTGTTCAGGTGTGAATGTACAGGCCAGCAGGAGGTTCATTCACACCTGCACACCCCACTGGGCGAGCTCTTGATTTGGGGGTGCCAACGACTTGTCAGGTAAGCTCTAATGTTGTGTGTCCCCCAAAACAAAAGGAAAAGAAAGAAAGGAAGAAAAACAGAACCCTAAATGTCAACAACTGTTTGAGGCTGATTTCATTGGGTTTTATATGAAAGGCAATTTACTAAGTCTATTTTCTTGGTTTGTGTGGAATTGTTGTTCAATTTTGTTCAAATTATCTCAACCAAAGAAAGCAATCCCGTAATAGTTGGTGGTTCTAAGTTGTCTTAATGATGGATTACGAACATGTTCAAAGAATATTTTCCTTGCCTGTATAGTAAGTTAAAAACTATATATGAAACATCAAAACTACTACCAAAAAACACAATTATGATTTACACCATAATGAAATTATGTAAGAAGGGAATCTGTGGTTTGTAGTCCATTCATATTTAATTCTTGTAGATTGAAACAACTTGGACAAAGTGGCATTTCCCAGGAATGAATAATTCCTCAAAAGGATCATGCACCTTAGAGATATGTCTCTAATGGTGGGGCTCAATATATGACTTATCAATTAATAGCTTTCATTCAATCAAGGCCTGTGGCAAGGACTAGTTCATGCTCGCCTTTTTAGACAATGGGAGGCAATTTTTCATTTTATTTTTGGCAACTGAACTTCCAGTTTTTTTTTTCCTGGTTATACTCAATCCCTTCCCCCCCCCCCCCCAGTAGTCTTGTCATGCATGGTTATGAGGGTGCTTGCTTGCTTGCTTACTTGGGTGGCCCAGTGATATAAGCCTGCATTGGAACATGGGAACCAAATTTCGAAGTCATATACATCTCAGGACGTTTGAGTGATGAGGAGGACATTTGAGCGGATGATGCGACTTTGTCATGATTGTGCTTTCTGTGAATTGCCCCATCTTTGAGGGCAATATCTTATTAACTGTCAATATGCTTCTCTTGGTTGGTACCACTTTAATTTGTTTTCCTTTCGTGCAGTTTCGTCCCTTAGGCGTTTGGCGCATACACATAATAATATGCCTGTCATTTGGGTTGTGTGTAGAAGGAAGTTCAACCTTTTGGTTTTGTTCGATGTCGTTTTGTTGATCATCCGCTCTCCAAAAATGTATGGACCATGTGCCAGTCGTCTCTTGTTAAGCCTATTAAAAGACTTTATACCAACTTTGTAATGAATAAATATGTGGGTGTGTGTCTTGGTCTCTCCAGGTGGAACTTGAGACTGGTTCAGAACCCAAAAACAAAAATGTCCATGTGTTATAAGGATGCCAAAATTAGCAGGCTCCCATATCTTTCTCCATAAATAGCAAAGATGATGATAGGATTTGGCATATTTAGCTTAGGTTAGGATGGATCTTAAGGGTACTGGATTGGTTTGGAGATACTGGTTCATGTGCTGGGAACAAGAGAGGTTCAACCCTTTGGAAATTTTTTAGAAACCCCCAAAATTAGATCAAACTGTGAGACCAAAATTGGAGACCTCATGATAGGGTTGGACAATTTGTATTTGGAAAAGAGAAAGAGGAAGAGGAGGAGGGGGGGAAGGGAAGGGGGGCTGGACAAAAATGATGGAAGGTGGGTGTGTGTGTAGTAGGGGGGTTGAAAATGTTTGTTTTTCCTGTCATCTTGCGTGTGTGCCCTACAGAATCGCTCTTTGCCTTCTTGGCCCTACTAAACAGGAAAAGCAGAAAAAAAGGCTTGTCGATGCTATGGGATTTAGTGAGTTCAAATTGGACCCTACAAAGCAAAACAAAACCACTAGCTAATAATATATGTATATATAATTGCAAAGAAAAAAGGAAAAAGAAGAGTCCAAATTACCAGATCATCTGGAGCTTGCTTCGTGTAGAGTGGTCACTGTGGGTATTGTGAGATTCAGGGGGGACAATTGACATGTAGCAGCAGTGTGAAAAAAGGGCCAGGAAAAAGGGGGGTGGGGAAGGAAGGATCAGAGAGGGAACCACAAGAGCCTGCCCAGATGCATGTGAGTTGGGTGGTTGCCAGAATCTTGGGTTCAGGAACCGGGATGCTCCTTCCTTTGTCGCCTTAGTACCATCTTGCTGTTCACCGTGTTTGCAGCGAATACTTTTTTCTTACTGCACCCTCCCTTCCAGCAAAAACATTTGTGTTTGGTACAAACATATGGCCCAACAACGGCTTTCTTTCCACCATCCATTCCCAACAGATTGGTTGGCCAGCAGCTCTGTCTCTCTGTCTCTGTCTCTTCTATTTGCTCCAATCTACAATCATCTACTCTCTTCTGTGCATATTGAAAACTATCTATTCTGACAAAAAAATTAGCACTCTCATCATTCATAAATCTGAACTAAATTGTCCTCACATACTGCATGACACAAAACCCTCTGCCTGGCATGTGGGCAATATTGGTCCAGCTTTTTGTAACTAAAATTTGCTTGTTAAAAGGTTGAAACTGGATCCAATGACACACACAGTAAAAACATCAACTGAAAGAATAGAGAGGCCTGGCAATGGTCTGCATTTACAATAGTGTTTCCAGCAAAGCCCATCATATATGCCCACATTATCACTACAATTTCAAGGGGCTTTTTGATCTAAAGGTCCCTTGCTAGTGATGCTTCCACCCTCCTTGACCTGACCTCCTTTTCTCTGCCTTTCTTCTTCTCTATCCAAATTGGTATTCTGGGTTTGAAAGTCAGGAGAAAGGGAAGGAGGGAAGGGGGGAGGTGAGGGGATGAGGATTCAAAACACCATTTACGGAGCACTCAGAGGTGGATACCGTAACACAGAGAGCACATTGAAGAGTGCTTCTCCAAAGAATGTTCTTGTTCTATAATCTGCTAACCCCTTTAAGACCCACAATGATGTTATTAACAGTGTTGCTAACTCTAAAAATCAGCCCAATAGATACTTCTGTCCTTGTCCTCTAAAAAGATTTACTAAAACTACAATTTCTGAGCCTTGGGCTGGATCACTAGTTTCAAGCTCCTAACTAGATTTTTTTTGTCTACTGATCGCTTCCCTAGTGCCTAGCTAGTGGTTGTCCTATATGTACTTTGCTGACTTTCTTCTCGTGACCTCTGCAGATCACGGCAGCTGTGAAGTGCCAGCAAGATCAGAGTTTGTCTCTTGAGTCAGTGATGATGGGGCTAGTGCAGGAATTAGGTTGCAACACTTTGATGGAGATGAGAGCTTCCAATTCCCGATCATCAATTCTAAACCTCTCATCCATGAGCCTTTTAGTGCTTTCCCCTTTCATGTCCCTATCATCTACTACCACTACCTCTTGATGATCCACCAACTCTTCTAATGGTAGCATACTTGTTGGTAAGCCAAGGTGGTCAGTCTGACTAGCGCCTGTGGCTCCCGTCAGCAGCTTAGCTCGAGCTGCTTGCAAGGGCCAATCCGTTCTGAAAAGCACGAAGAGCATCAACACTGCACATGTGTACTGGGCAGCCAGTAAGCCAAACCACAGACCCACGAAGCCGACGTTGAAAAGGAAGCCGAGAACCATGGCGACTGGCATTCCCACAAAGTAAAAGGAGCCCAAATTAATGTTGGCCCCGATGGTGGGTCGTGCACTTCCGCGCAGCACGCCACAACCCGTCGTCTGTGGGCAATTGCCGAGTTCGCAGAGGCCGACGATGGGCATGGCGATAGCCGTGAGGGACAAAATGTCACTGTTGCTGGTGAAGATTCGGCCCCAAGTGTGGCGCATTGTGGTGGTGAAAGTGGCGGCCAGAACCGCCACCACGCCTGCGCATCCCAGAGCCACGAGCATTGCCGTCCGGGCTTTGCCCGGTCGGTTGGCACCCAGTTCATTGCCCACGCGCGTCGACACTGCCAAGCTGAGCGCGGATGGGAAAATGTACACTAGCGCCGTGGTCTGGATCAAGATGCCCATGGTGGCGACAGTGGCCTCGGCGTTGATTAACAATCCCGAGAGAATGATCATGAATTCGTACCACCACCACTCCAGGCACACAGACACGCAGCTGGGGATGGCCAAGTTCAGCAGCGGTCTCCACTCCTTGAGGCATTCAACCGACCACCCCGTCCATGACTTCTTGTACCTGCCCGACCACCACAAGTAGAGCAGGAGGAAACCCACGAGGTTGAAGTCCGTCCATGACGCCGCCAGAGCCACTCCTCGCACGCCCATGTTGAGTGCATACACAAGGAGGAAGTTGATGGCGACATGGATGATGAGAGCCAGAGCCGCACACCAGGTGAGCGGGACGACTATGTTCTGGGTGCGGAGATAGATACGCAGCGGGTTCAGCACGGCTTGCGCCAGCAGATCAGGAATGGAGAAAAGAATGTAAGTGTGAGCCATGGTGGTTATCCCCTCGTCTTGGCCGCACCAGAGAAGGATGCGCTCCATGTTGAGCCAGAGAAAGGCAATGGGCACGGAGGCGCAGAGCAGGACCATGACCATTCGTTGTAATGCAAGTCCCATCAGGTGCCATCTCTTGGCACCGTATGCTTGGCCGCAGATGGGTTCCATCCCCATTGCCAGCCCTGCGAGAACGGAGTAGCCTGTGATATTTGCGAAACCTATGGAGAGTGATCCGCCTGCCAACTCAAGCTCACCCAGATGGCCCAGAAACAGCATGGATATCATGGCTCGAGCGTACAGTAACAGCCCCATGATCACCATCGGTCCAGCTATTGTGCTCATCTGCTTGAGCTCTTCCAGAACCTGCATTTCAGAAATCAAACGGTTTCGGACAAAGTTAATACTCCGCAGAGTTCTATGATGTGCATTCAAATCTCAATTCGAACTGTTCCGGACCGAAAGTCTAAGAAACACGGATCGTCTCTTCTTGTTCGTCACAGGCATTACTATCCGCATGATCTGAATTACGAACTCTATGCAACTGTTCGGAAGCGTGTCGAGTTCTGGAGCAGCTAAGTTAGCTAGCTTTCGCGAGTTCAAGAAACAATTGCGTGTCCCCTGTAGACAAAGGCTTTTGTGTTTGGACAGAGAAGAAGTTTTCCCCATTACTGGAGTGTTCAAGAAGAGAATTAGTAGAAGCGGTAGCAGAAGCAGCATATTCAGAAGGGTGCCAGGCCGGGTGTCAAGGTGAAAACCTCAGAAGAAGATGGCCAACACCGAAGCTCATCGCTCACGGCTTCTCCATGTGCTCCATCCCCGACGAGGAGCTGCTGCCCAGGAGGAGGAGGCGGAATCACGAAGTCTGCGGCGTGGGAAGAAGAAGAAGGAGACTGCACTGACACAAGAATAGGGAGCACAAACGAGCCCGTTTGTGTAGTGGAAATCGCATTGTCACACTTGTGGTGGCTCGCCGGATCCTTGCACTCACCGTGCGTGTGCCGACACATGGTTTCCCGGAGCTTACGCTTTTGTTATTGAGGCAACAGCAGCAGCAGCAGCAGGGCTTGACTCGGATGTCGACCTTAACAACTTCTGGCCTTGGCCTCCACCTCGACGTCCTCCTCGTGCACCACACAGTTGAATCTCAACAACACATCTCCCACATCTGTCAACAGTTTCATCTTGTACAACCTTGATATTATTAAACACCACAATATTCTGAATCTTAGGTACTGGCCATCGTCGACGAAGCAGGAGCTTCATCAACAAAGCAGCAGCAGCACTACCACTCTCGAGCAAGAGATCATCACGAACTAGAAAGAGTGTGAAAACTAAGAAGCAGCAGCAGCAGCAGGATGAGGAGGAGGAAAGAAGAGAAGAAAGTGCGGTGTAAAGAAATGGGGCGCGTTTCTTGTAAAGCGGAGACAACGAAAGCAAAGGCGGGAGGCCGGAGCGCAAAAGAAAGTGCGACCGCTGGCTGGGGTGACCGACCTGTCTCATTCATCCATCCATCCATCCATCCATTCATCCATCTACTCTCTTTACTTCCTTCCTTCCTTCCTTCCTTCTTTCCTGCCATTTCTCCCTGTGTGCACAACAGTGTTGTCGCGTATCTCAGAGCGAGGGGTCAACAACAAGCGTGTTGACGTTTTTTACTCATCAAGTAAGTAACGCCTTTTATTTTTATTTTTAAATTTTTAATACCCTAGTCAGGACGGAGAAAACCAAGTGTCAGCCTACTTACGCCCAGTTTGCAGTCAAACTTGTGTACCACACGTTTTGGTTAGCAGATGATAAATCGAGTGGGGTGAAAAACTCAACTTTGGTTAACTTAACTTACCGGTTCAGGTTTCTCTTCTCTTGTCGTTTGCTTGCTGGTTGTTTCACTCGGACTTTGTGTGCTACTATTGTCTTTCCACGTCTTCTAGCTTTACCTTTTTACCAACACAAAGTTGGGGGGGAAGAAGGGAAGAGAGAGAGAGAGAGAGAGAAAGAGAAAGATGAGGACTCACAAGAGCGTGGGCACTAGGGGACTGGAATTGGGTGTTTAGTCAAAATGAGTTCACACTACTACCTATATGGCACATGATGTGTGTGTGCATGCATGTTACTTCCCTTTGTAAAGTACTTTTGAATTTCTTCCTTTATGTATTTATGACGTACCTTTTGACATGGAGAGCATACCCTCATTTCATGGGCATGGAGGCCACTTTCATTTGCAGAAGGGACACTTGGCAAATTAGTAGCTCCTTTCCTTTTGGGTTCCAAAAGAAGTTTAATCAAGATGTCCTTCTCAAACTTATATTTAAATAAATGTGGTAATAAATTTTGAGAGAAAGTTTGTGCTTGATATGCCTTATTGGGGACCTGCCCTTACAAGGATTGAGGACATTGGGCCGCAGGCCAGGCTAGCTAGCCCCTACACATTTGTAAAAACCTCAGAGATATTTTAAGGTGTATTTGTAGGTACACTTAGAGCATCTCCAACAGTGCTCAGTATGTGACTCCAAACAGTAAAATTTATTTCTAAAACGTCAAAATGTGCGGGTTTAGCTCAAGAAATTGGTTTTTCTCCACCAAATTTGTGCAGCTTGCAGTGGCTGGTAAAAGGTCCAACACAGTTGTGCACCTCCAAAAACATTGTAATAAATTGGACCTGACTGCGGCTCAGTATTTCTGATTGGTCGATCATACTGATTGGTCCAGGTGGTTTACTATTAGTAGTTTCCATGTTTATACAGTTCCAGTTACAGTTTTATTGGTGGGGTTGCCGAAAAAAACGGCTATACATACACATTTAATTTTATTATCCAGAGTGATATACTGAGCATCGGTGGAGATGTTCTTACAGAGCCTAAAATTCAATGGGGCATTTTGAAAAACCAAAGGCCCAAAGGTGCAGGCAGGCATTCTGTTTTACAAAATACCCTGCATTGATTTTTTTTCTGCAATGCTCGGTGGGTATCCAGTGGATACCTGCTGGTTATCACAGAAAAAACATTTTAAAAATAAAAATCATGTCAATTTTTTATTCTGGGCAAGATCCTTAGAGTGGGCAGTTCTGGAAGTAAGCACCACTTGGCTCCGCCTTGGGCAGGCATTTACATCCAGAACTCTATGCTCTTTGGGCAATACCTTACATGTTAGTCATTGACAAATCATTGTTTTTTGCATGTTGGGGGGAGGGGAGGGGGGGGGAGGTAGTTTGGGATTGGGTCTCTCAGGGGCAGAGTTTTTAAAAAATGAAATTCTCCATTTGGTTTTGTAGTTGAATTCCCAGGATGCAGAAATTCAACACACAAACCCCCCTCCCCAAAAAAAAAAAATCCTTACTCAGGGGAGTTTCTAAAAAGCAAACTTTTCTATTCTTCCTTTCTTTAACACAATGAAGTACCTCTATTTTTTCAAACAAAATTTGGGGTAAGAACCAGTGTTGACCGGGTATCTAGCTTGGTTATTTTTTTGGTTAGCCATTGCCTGTCATATAACCCTAGACAGATGATGCCCTTACTTGGGTGGGCTTGTGTTTTGCAAAGCTTGCAAGACGGCCTGTGGGTAGGCATCTCACATCACAATCCTAGGCCTGGGTCCTGTGGTCTTCACAAATGGCTTTTTAAGAAGATGCCCTGCCCATCAGGTATTCCTGAAAGTAGATACCCAGCCAACACTGGTAAGAAAACTCCCTTGCAAGTCAACATTGCAGTAAGCAAATAGAACATCAACTCAAAAGCCTTTTGAAGCGTTATAGCCATCATATAGCAGCTGTGTTGGTAAGAAGTAGTTGGCCTCCTTATGAGTCCATAAAAGGCTAGTGTTTTGATTCCAACAATTGGGTCACAAAGGATGACCAATGCTCAGACAAGAATGTGAACAACGAGGTGATACAGAAAACACAAACCTACATTTTGAAAGTCTTGATAAACCAAGAAGTTGGGAGTGATGCTTCTAGATCAACTATAATTTCACAAAGTCCTTGCATTGAACACTTACTTAAGGGGCCTGAGCTACACAATTTGGTTGTTGTCTCTCATTCCTTTGATGCCTAATTGCATATGGGCTCATCTAATTTGTGGGGTCAAGTTGGAAGTACTGGGATCACACAATTTTGCATCAAGTTGAAGAGTTATGGTACTTCACTTGGTTAACAACCAATGTGACTATCTTATACTTGTGACAATGCAATCTTGAAACTAGTCAGTAGGCACATTAGTTCTTGGAGTTTATTGTCTGCTAGCAAAGTTATATTATGATAGTATGTTTGTGTGTGTTTCTCTTTTGGTCGGATGATAGGGGGGAAAAGCTCACATGAGCTTCTTTTTTTTCCAGTTACATTGAGGAAGAAAACAAACACATTAAAGTTGCTAGTCCTTGGAACTCACCTAGAGTTGTGTAGACCTTTGTGCTGGCTGATAGATTTAGTGGTGGTTTTTTTCCTGGGGGGGGGGGAGGGGTGGGTGTGCACGTCTTCCAATTACACCATATAAAATAATTGTTGTCTTGGAAGAGTTAGGATGCTACAAAAATTAAGCCCACCATGGGGTAGTTCACCGACAAGACATTTGTTGAAAGGGGCCAGGTATGAAAGAATGCAGTCAACTAACTTCCAGCTCTAATTCAAAAGTTTGCAATGATAAGAATTCAGAACAGCGCCATACATGAAACATTGACCTAAGTTAATCTTTTGTCTTGTGTTCTAGGTACTTCCGTAGGAAGAAGGACTTTGAGGCAACAGGGGAGATCTCTCAAGAATCTGTTAGGTCCTGTAAGGTAAAACCCCCGGGTGGGGGCATTCTTAAATAAGTGGCACCAATGAAGGGTTATCTGAATCTAGCCCCACATTTTGGGAATGTCTCTCACTTGTGTGAGCTTTACCCCCCTTGTGAAGCGTGACTCAACTTATATGAACCTAAACATACATAGATCATGTGGTAGAGCAAGGGGAGGGTTCTTATGCCTACTCCTTAAAAGTGAGAGGGATCTTATACCTATAAGTAGTCATAATTTTCCTCTCAACCTTAATGAATATACATGTAATATTCCCTGCTCTTTTCTTGGAGGGATATTCATGAATTGTGGAATGGTGTTAGGTGCTACTTGAGCATGTTAGAGTGAGTCACATGATGCACCCAATGTAATGGGCAAGGGCTTGACCACTCCATGTCATTAAGGTTTGGAATGGCAGATTCAACAATGGGAAGATTATGTTGTGTGGTCAAGAAAATGACATAATCTGCAATCCCCAGACCTTAGCAAATATATAAAGTATCCTCCAAAAGCACTAGGAATTCCCTCTGAGTGCATTTACTTAATGGAAAGGCAAAACCCAGTTCTATGGAATTCCTCTATTCCAATTCATATTCCAATAAACCTGTTTTTCATTCATAAAGCTGCTTAAACCTGCTTTCACGCCTAATTCCATTAAAACCCACCCCCAAAGGGCTTTACACAGAGTAAAAAACCGCTGCAGGTTTTTCCTTTTTTTCCTCAAGATACCCAACTGGGTATCACCATACAACGGTTGCAAGCTATATGAAATAAGCTTGCTTTTTGTACAGCCTGATGCCCTTGCTATTGTGTGATACCTGGCGGTTATCATGGGAAAAAAAGAAGGAAAAACCTACTGGCGATTTTTACACTGTGTAAAGCCCTTGGGTGTGGGGTTTAATGGAATTGGGCGCGGCCTTGGGCTTCGCCTGGGGACTCGCCCTTTATCTGGTTAAGCCCGCAGCCCTGAGGGCTTTACCCTACACTGAATTTGAGAGCCAGACATAGGAGTAGGAAAACACGTTTTTGGAGATTGAACATTGGTGTGCACAGCCGAATTTTACTCAAGTTGTATCTCGTATTTACATGGCTTCAGAAAATTTCAATACTATCATCCTTCATGACTGCTATAAGATCTGTAGCGTGCATGCGTCAGAGTCAAAAATCGGTCCAGAAACCAGCTCGCCGGTTTATAGCTAGCTCCTCATTGCCAAAAGAAAAGTTTGGGTATTTGGCCATTCATGAAGGAACTGACCTGCTAAACAATACTTGTATGCGGTGAATTGACTGACTTCAGAGCCAATAATTAGCAAGAACGTGTACGAAACTCTAATTAGGCTTCAATTGAATTGTCATGCCGTGCAATGTTTGTGATTTCACATGGGCTGCGCGCAAGCGACCGCAATTTCAGTATGGTTGTTCCTGCAGCATTCATGGTGTCAGAGTGTTGGTCGTTATAACACCAAAAACCTCGTTCCGGTGTATGATCGCGTCATATTTCATGAAGCAACTACGTGTTATAAAAGACGGCGCAGGAAGTCTAGTGGTTCAGGGTTTGTGGCCCTATACTACACGCAGGCGCCGTCCGTTCATCAGCGCGCGCTGCCTTAGTCGTCCTTTTTCTTTAATCACGTCAATGCGTAGTTGAAACAAAGACAATGCCAGTAACAAACAGTATGCGCCGCACCCTTAGTAACCCTACGTCTACTTCAATCAGGCTGCCTGCAAATCGAGAGAAGCACTACTGCAGTTGGTGTTGTGCAATTTTGGTATCAGCCTGCAGGCCGCTTCTCCATTAATGAAAGAAAAAAATACTCTTTTGACATGAATCACGACGGTAAGCTAGCGACGACCTAACAAGTCAATTAGTTACACTATCCTGAATCCTGATTTGCATCTGCACTATTGAAAATGATACTAACGGCGTACTCTCATGCTCTAACAATTCCAGGAAGAGCAATTAGTTGCATGTTCTTGCTTGCTAGGTCTCTGAAATGGTACAACTTCCAGCAAGTTCTACAGGCCAACCCAGGCGTGAAATACTTACAGACAGAAGTTTCCAGACCAGAAAAAAAGGGGTTTGCAAGCTGGTGGCCGGAAGATGGCATGACAAATCATCATGTGAAATTAGTGGTTTAGTTTTTATTAGTACCCACTCTTATGTACGAATTAAATCAATCGTGAGTGGCAACTTAGTGGCGACACATACAGGACTCATTTGCTGTTGGTTGGTTTCTGTGACTTTCATGGGTGACTTTCCATCATCTATCTCTATTTGCTACCAGTCAAAAAGCAAACCAAATGTCGTCGATTTCCATGAAAAGAGAAAAGCGAGGTGGTTCATCTAGTGCGTTTGCAGATTCAGCTAAGTTTACAAAGCTACTACTGTCTGTCCTCTTTCCACCCTGCTGTGCACCTGAATTACCAGGCCGGAAACTCCAATCTAGTTCATCGGGTTGATCAAGTGTTGAACATTATGGTGCTCTGGAGTCTGATCTGGAAGTAAGTAGGAAGGACATCTTTCTTTCCTTTAGGCTACTCTGATCACAGATTTTGTGATCACAGCAGCTTTCCTTTGTTGTTTTTTTCGTTTTTTGAACTAGTCTAGTTGTGCTCACAGTCATCTCACAGCTCTACCCGCTAAGCATTGACCAGTTAGTTGCACGAGCTATGAGACCGGTGAGTCACCACCATTCAGTGCCATCTGTCGTTTTTAAAGAAAATGAGAGCATGTATTCCCAGAGTTCCTAACTTCACTATTTACACATTTTCAATGCACTTGCAGCTCTCCAATGGAGAGCAAGTGTCCTTGCAGCAAGAACCAAGCAAGGACCAAGGCTCTATGTCAGTGTACTGTGATCACATCAGCCCAATGAAAAGACACGCTAGACATTGGTAGAAAGCATGATGATAAATAGACACAAAAAGAAGTAGATGTTTTCACATCAATCTTGCGTCATGCATATAACTTTTAAAAAGTATCATAAAATTGTGTGAAAATATGTGTTAAGTACATTCATGTTCTATATTAAATTTCTAAGAATCTATTTTCAAAAAATGAAAATGAAATGAAAAATTTAAATATACATGTTATATATATATATATATATATAAATGATTTAATATGTGTTCAAATATATTTTTATGTTAGAAAAATTGATGAAATAAATATGTATTAATTCATACTTTCAAAATCCTCATATATTCTAAAGAATCATATATATATATATACTTTCGTTTTTTTAGAACTTACTTGAAACTTATTTTTATAATGTGAGATTTAAAAATCCTTGCACATTAATGAAAAAATATCTTATGTTGGATCATTTAATTAAAAGCATTGAATGTTCCATAATTTTATAATGAGTTTTATTGTTACTTTACATTTATTTACATCAGCTTTGACAAGAATTATTAATTGTTCACACTATTTTGTTTACAGCCTATATATATTACATCATATGATGCAATTCACTAGTCCTCATTCACTAGACCAGTAAATTAATTGCATCCCCATTAAATCCTGTTCATTACGACAAGTGAATTCACTCAAAATTCAATGAAATCACTTCCAATATAGAGACATATCTTGTTGTAATGTTTGTAAACTAAAGTGGCAATCCAACATTCCACCCAGTGATGTTATTGTGAAATCTTCCTTTTTTTTTCCAAAACAAATTGACAAAGATTTGAAAAAACATACTTTTTCTTTTCAAATGTGTTTTGTCAGCTCAGACTCTGTTATTTCAGCAAAAAAATTGACTCTTTTGCAAAGTCAAAAGTTGATTTTTTTTGGCAAAAAAAAACACAGCTTCAGTCAGTCCAACACCTGGGAATTGGGATACTGAGGTGACCATGCAAAATCAAATTGTACATCAGGGCAGTGGTTTTTTTACTATATTTTAGAACAGAAATGTGTAGTGAACTTTATATGCAACTGTGCTTCAACTAGTTACAGTTATTAGAGTTATATATAAAGTCTCGTGATTAGGGGGCGAGAATGGCCAGTTTCGGCACAGTAGGGCATCAAACGTGTAATTGGAAATGAAAATTTTACAAAGCAACATAACTGGGGACCCAGTCTAGTTTTTCCACCAATTTTGGTGGTAAACTGAGTTTCACCCTGTCTTTCCTTTTTTCTGAGCGCCTCCACTATGCTACATATATTTTCACTGCTCCTACCTGTTTAACTACTATAATTACTCTTGAACCTTGTGCATTAAATGCTGAGTTTCTTCATACTGAGATTTAATAAAATTTCAGTACTTTGCAGATACCATTGGAAGAGGGGATAGGCCGTGAAAGCAGGCCCAAAGACAGGGTGAAAACAGGGTGACTTCATGGATAACTCTGTTATTTGCAAACAATATGTCAAACTTCTAAAAAGAACAAAACTTGCAAGTAGATTCCACTCTGTGAATTTTTTCCCTACAATTTTCTTCGCTTTTTAAAAGATAAATGGGGAAATTTCTGTAAATTTCTTAGTGTAGATTAGACTAATTTTTCTACTTTTCGATATTAAAAAATTGGAAAAAGAAAACCACTTCTCTAATTACCCAATTGCAAATTATTTATTTGTCTCAAACCTCACATCAGAAAATTTGGATGATGATATAAACTACTTTCATGGTGCATCATTACCCACATGGTCGAAGCTACAATTTATTTTTATTTTTGCAATGAGCCAATTTGATTGGCCCATCACTTGAAAAAAAATGAAATTATGAAGGCTCCCTAAAATAGAAGGTTCTATTTTGAAGTATAGAATTCCTCCCCTTTGGCTCACCTATATAGGTGAAAGGAGTAGTACAACATTTGCCAAAGAATATTGGGATAAAAGTTATGGAGAACATGTCCAGGAACACACAGGGAACTTGGGAACATATTGAGAACGTGATGAGAACCCATAGGGAACTTAAAGGGAACATAATGAGAACACATTGGGAACCAGGGAAAAATGAAAAAAAAATCCTTCCCCCCCAAACTTAAGGGAAAAAAAAAGCAAGCCGCCTTGAGTGCATGCTTGGGCCTTTCCATTGGCTGCATGAAATTTCTCTTCACAAAAGAGTTTGTCAAGATTTTTGGCCTGGGCTAATAATACCCCTTTGCAAAGAACACCCTACTTATCCAATGGGTTTGGCTGAACTGTGAAGACTTTCTTTCACCTCTCAGGGACCCTCAGAGTCTGATGTCAAAACACGCGCCAAGAACTTGTAGAGTCTGTCTAGTGTATTTTGGGGGAATGGAGGCTGGACTCTGCAGACTTTCTTTCACCTCTGGTACCTGATTGTCAAAACACAAACCCAGAATTGCTACAACTTTTGTATGTAGTGTGTATGTGTGAAAGGGGCACCCTACTGTCAGTAACACTTCTGCTTCAACAAAGGAAGCGTCTTATTATTATGCATAACAAGTTCCTGTCCTGCCTTGCACCGAGCCCATTCCCTTGACAGCCCCCTTCTCAGTTGTTACCCTACACTTTCTGGTCACATTCCATAAGCGTGGTATTCGTATCATGATAAGGGAGAGATGTCTAATCATATATATTAATTCACTTGGTCTGTCTGTGACAATGACTCTGGACGGACAGTGGCCATGGACAGTTGTTTGAAAAAAAAAGTTTTTAAAAAAAATCAAAAACATCACCCAAACATTGTTGAAATAACACACCTGTGCATTATGCACATTATGCACAGGGTTCACACTAGTAAGGTTAATGCATCGTATATCACATTGTACTTTTGCTTTTCATAGTTATTCAGATCTTTTGGGAATGCAAAGACTATATAATATTGAGTGGTTTACAGATGTTTTTAAAGCCACATAATAGAGAAAGGTTGGCTTCCCTACCTACACCCCTCCCCCAATGCTTTTCAAATCCAAACTCATTTTTAAAAAATCAATTTGAGCATATGTGGCTTCGATTTTAGGATCCTTGTTTGACCATATTAAAAATATTCTCTTCTGAAGGTATATGAATTCTTGTTGGAACCAACCACATTAAAACTCTCATTTGAAGATTTTTGGGTATTACATCCACCATTCAAAAAGAACCTTCTCACCATTTGGGAAGCCCTTAAAAAAAGATCCATAAATCCCTAACTAATTGAAAATTAAGTCCAAAAATTTTACTTTCAACTTGGGTTGAGTTTCAAATTGTTTTGACTTTTTTTTTTGTTCATGTGTAAAAAAATTCAAGTTTGATTTACTTAGACAACATATTCTAAAAATTCTAGGTACATGTACCTTAGTGGCACATTAGTTGCTATCTCAAACCCTACTCGCTATGCTCTCAACCTCTTTCCAAAAGTATAAGGAGCTCGAATTTAAGCTTGGGTCCTCACCTTTTTTTTCTTTCTTCTCATTATATTTTCTTGCTTTTTTTTTGTTTACACTTTGTTGTGTTCGTGCTCTTCTTTTTCATTTTGGTGTGTCAAGAATATGAGGGTTATTTTGAGCCAAATGAGCTTGTGAATATATAATTTCATCCCCCTTGTAAAAAGATTATTTGTAATAAAATTGCTGAATTTTGTTACTCAAGCTGTGATAACCATTTTGAATATCTGATGAATATTGTTTTGTAGGATATCTAGAAGAGTGAGATCCAACCTTAAAAATTTGATATCCTTGTTGAATATCTTGAATGAAAAAAATTTAAAAGAAAATAAGAAACATCTGACCCAGTTCTTAAAAACCATTTATAAACAAATATTTTTGAAATGTGGTATTTGCCCAACACTAGTAAAATCCCCAACTATTGGGCTTCCCAATTGTAAAGCACTAGGTGAATGTTATAATAATTGTAAAAATAATCACAAGGTAGTAGGAGCAAGAGGTATCTTATGCCTATATGAAAAGGTCTCTTACAAACACTAAATAGCTTGCACAAGGCTTCTTATATTATGAATAATGTTGGGTACAAGCCATTTTGCCCAGTAAGGTAGGTGCCTCCAAGAAATTTCAACATTTTGGTGAATCAAAATTTCCCCTATGGGCAGGTTTTTCATGTGGTTTTTGAACAATGGTTAGGTCAGCTCATTAAGGAGTGATCACCAAAACTATGTTCGCCGACCAACCCAACAAAGAGACAGAAAGATCATATGATCAGAAAGATCACTGGGTTTTGACATACTTACCAATGATTCTCATCCAGTTTATACATCCATTTGGATAGGTTTCATACTTTTTTTGTATAATTTGCACCAAAATATTGACCAAAAATTTGTGTTCATAAAAGAGTTTCAGAGAATTTTGGAGGGATTTTTTTTTCAATCCAAATTGCCATTAGACAATCTGTCATTCCAGAAACTTGGACCATTGAGTGGAACTAATCCAGATGTTCAAAATTAAAACCTAATGTTGGTTTAAAACAATGCATTGTTTAGGGGGTTTAGGGTTAAGGGTTTGACAATGCAAACACTAAACAATAGCATCAAGGTAAAATGCAAGCCCGTCTCTCATGCAAAAGTATTCATGCCTGGCCCTGATGCCCAACATTACACTAACTGTCAACATTCTTTTTCTTGGCTCCCAAGTATGATGATTGTGATAAATAGTGGTGTCCCAACCATACTTATCACATTCATCATATTTGGGGGACATGAAATAAACATTGAAAGTTAGTTTGCTATTGGGCATTGTAGACCGGCATGAATATTTTTGCATCAAAAATTGAGCTTGCATTGAATTCGATGTAGCTACAATTTAGTGTTTGCCAACTATGTTTGCTAGTAGTATAAAGCAATTGCTATTCTACAAATGATTCCTACTACTGCATACTTTGCTTCACTTTAGTTTGTCATCGAACTCTAAAGCAACATAACAAGTTGATCTTTAGGACCTTTTATTTTTATCAAATATGTTCCATGAACCTTGGTTTGATTCATATGGTTGTGGACTAGATAACCACCAAATGGGTGTTGATTATTGGTTGAAAATAGTTGAGGTGTGAATACGTTACGCCTATTTGTCCAAGACAATGCCTTCTTCCTAGTTATTAGACATAACCATCCCTTGTGAGAATCAAGATCCAAAAATGAAAGGTTACAAAATTATTGGGTGAATGAAGACCTAGGGTGGTACCTTTGTCTTAATTAATAGGTCATTAATCAAATAAAGGTTGAAAGTTATGGGTTGTAATTCACAACTTGACAACCAACCAAAGGGTTGAGATTCTCACAAGGGATGGTTAATATGTTTGTTGTACTAATGTTGTAGAACCAAAAATAAGATGTGAATGTTTTCATAGGGACCAAGAGGCTAATTTTAGGTTTAAAATTGCCTTAGAATAGATATCCTTTTGTATTTTGCAAGTTATTTTTAAAATGTTGTCTTCATGGTTGTAATATACAAATTTTTATATTTCCCTTATATGTCAATTTGACATTTGATCAATTTTTTTAATCAATTTTGTGGTTTCAAGATTTTGAAATTTTTTCCAAATTTTAAGAAAAATTAATTGAATTTACTCTTTAAATAAAATTCTAAAATAGAAAATTATTAAATTAAATTTTTACACCAAATTTTCAATATAAGAAAAATTGATATTATTATGATGTCGCACTTATGAATGGCTAGTTTAGGAAAGAATATACAAATTGCAAGGCCCACACACAACCCAAATGAATATTAAGAAATAATAGAATAAAAATCAAAAAAATGATAACATTATCAAGACAACAAAATATTGATATTATAGTTGAAATGTCACAATGCATCATGATTAAATGTTGTAACCCTGTCAAACTTTATTGAAAAACAAAACACGCCATCGAAGGATGTGGAAGTACAAAAAAGAAAATGTTATTTGGTGTAATTTGAATGCCAAATGGGTTATATTTCACAAGCAAGGAGTGATATTGAGTATTCTCACTTAACTACCAACTACCTACAATAAGTTGACTATGGGAATGGGAGGTGGCTCTTTAAAAGGGGGGAGTCAAGAAGTAACTAAACCTACCATAAATGTTCAACTTAAGATGGAAGATGTTTACTTCTTTTGGAAGGTAATGGAAATTCTTTGGTGAAGGAAAATAACCAAGATGAAAACTAGAAGCCCTTTAAGCCCTTTCATAACCCAAGCAACATTGGCACATTCATGTGAAAAAATGTCCATTTGTTTGTGGAAATGACTATAAACCTTAATTGCTAAAAGGAAGAATTGATATGTTGGGTGTTGATCATGATAACTCATTTGCTTCGCATGTGTTGTTTTTGAGGTGGCAAAACTTCAATTTGAACAGGATTGTGGACTTTCGTCTATCCTTGTTAAATTGGCTATGACAACATCACCTAAAGTGCAAACCCCATCTTTTGAAATGACAATGTCAATGAAAGGAGTTGGGGGTGACTAAAGTAAGCACATGTAGTGTCCGTGTCCCACATGGAAGCTTGCCTCTTAAGCAATGGATGCAAAGACATTGTTGAAAATTGCATCATGTGTCTTTATACACTTGTTGTCATGGGCTCATCACAAAAGGTGAATGCCCATTGGATCATGAATGCACTAGGTGCACACACATCAAGGAAAGCTTGCAATTGAATAATGGGTAGTTCAAAGCGCCATGAAAAAAGTTGGAAAAAACAATTGAAACATTAAGTTGGTAGGTTTGTGTTGTAAATTTGCTTGTGCCCACCCTAAGGTCAAAACGTGATAAGATGCAAGTTCAATGTGCATGATTAGGCATTTCCATATAGAGCATGTTGGAAAAGTTCTGATGGTGCAAGTGTTCAAAGATGGAATCTTGAAATCAATTCACTTATTAACCAATTTGTTGTTCAAAAGGAAGAAGGCATGCCTGCATGAAAGGTAGTAATAAGTCAATAGTCATTTTCAAGTGTTGCAAATAAAGGAATGTGTCATCACCAAACCAAACTAAGGATTCAAGGATGACTAACACATTGATCGACTAGAAATCTAAAAATAATGGTTGACATTATGAGGGCCCAACTTCCCAAATATGATGTTCGAGCAATTGTAGTTATTAAAAGGAGCCTAATGCCTATGAGGGATATTGGGAAGAAGGCATGTTTGTGAACTAGAATTTCATTTGGATTATCAATGATCCTAGGCCTAGAAGGTGCCCAAAAACTTCAAAAAATATTGAAAACAATGAAAAAGAATCTAAAAGAAGTGGGGGTAGAAAACAAAAGAAATAGGATGGATGTTGGTCAAAATAATTGCAAAAAAAATTTGTGTTAAAAGAAATTCTAGTAGTAGCATTATAATGGTTAGTAAACTATAATTGGATCCATGAAATTCAAGTAAGATTTTAAAATTTAAATAAATTTAAATTGAATTTGGACTTGTAAATATAAACATGATATAGTGTTATCTTCTTAAAGGCTAATGGGTGAAAACACACTATGGGTGAATCACTTTTGTTCAAAAAAGGTGATGTATAACAAATATTATAGTACATAGTAAGCAAAAATCTTGATGGCATCCTTTGGCTAACTTAAATACAAGCAAAAAACTTTAGAATTTGCACAACAACATTTTGGAACTCAAAATTCACTTTGAGTCAAAATTAATCTTGATCCAACAATTAGATGAGGAAGATTGAATAAAATCAATGTACACACAATATATAACTTATAGTTTTTCAACGACCATAGGGCCTCATGTTTGTGATTCATGAAACATTATCCAAAAAAGGAAATTGAAAAAATAATGCAAAGCCCATATATAAAATCTCATTCTCTTTGATATGGTAGTGGTTTTTTCCTAAAAGGAAGATGTTATTATGCATTCATTACTAAAAAAATGAAAAAAAACATTTTTTCTAAATGTAATTTCATCCAAAAGTTTTTAATTTCTAATTTTTTCTAGATTTAATTGATGTATATCAATATCATACACCATAAAAAAAATTCACCCAAAAATTCCATCAACAACCCTACTTTTAAGTACATATTCAAAATTTCAAACTCTATGAACAATATTATTTGGTCACAATTATATTCCATACATTCAAATTCTTCAATGTTTTTTGAAATTTTCAAAATAATTGAGTAGATTAAATCTAAAGCTAATCAAATATACTTAAAACAAATAAAAATAATCCAAGATGTGATGTCCATACATTACCAAATATTTTAATTGCAAATTACACTTGTGATTACAATTTTTGGATGGCTTAATGTGCTTTCACCCTAGTAAAGAAATATAATTGGCTTTAATTAATCAGTCATATGAATTGGTCCTTATGAAGACATCATTCATCCTTAATTTCTACATTGCCCAATATTTCATATTTATTAATGTGGATGGGAAATTACCTTGCAAAATATTTGGGATGTGGCAAACATTAACAAAGGCCCATATACTAGTTGTGGATAAAATTTCCCTTTAAAGACATCAAACAATATTTGTGTTTATGATTTCATTGAAACTATTTCAAATGAATATATTTGATTTATGATATGGAGCAACATGCATTAGTTTGATTAGCATAGCCTTACGCAAGATTCACATTGGACTTCTTGTTGTTAAATCATCAAGTTAACTCATTGCAACCAAGGTTTGTTTTTTCAAAATGTGATATAAAAAGTTTAGAAACTTTTTCCCATAAAATTAATGAAATTTCAACTAGAGAATTCTTTTTTTAATTCCCAATTTGATCAACATTGCATGTGCCCCATTGGGGCTTCTTATAGCATCCAAAAATCTTCTTATTTTCCCTACATAAGTTTCCCACATTTTTTGAACTATTTTGTATCTTAATACATAAGGGAAAAAAAAATTATTTATTTTACACATATCATTATTATCATCCCCATGGTTAAAATTTGACCACTATCCATCTAAACATTTAAAAACTATTATTATCATTTCACAAATGTGTGGAACAAAAGCATTAGCAAATTTCAGAATGTGTGGAACAATATTGTTAAAAAAAGGTTCTTCTTATTTTGTGGGTAGAATCAAAATAATTGTCTATTCAATTCTTTTTAAACAACTTTTAAAAGTATAATTTAAAACATTAATTACTATTATATATTTATACCAAGTAACATAAGTCATTAGACAACCACATGTCACTTTGCTAATGGCAATGTTGCTTCCAATGTGTGTAGGTTCAAGCGACTAGGTATGTGTTTCTAGCTACACAAATTCATAGGTAAGAAACACACAATCCTATATGTTTATTATTATACAAATAAGTTCCTAAACATTAGGAGCTTGCAATTGGATTGTGTTTGTGCCCAATGTGAACCTACCATCCAATCTTTGTTTTTCAAGTTTAGCTAATGTGGCTACATAACTTGGACTTTAATTAACATAGCTAGCTAAAGTTTTGTGTGGCTTAGTGGAGGTGACTTGACATTTTTAATAAATTGAAAAGTTCCTTCAATCGCTAGTTATCATTTGTAAATGTGCATTGACTAACTAGATTGAGAATAATTGTGATAAAAAACATTGGCAACATGTGTGTTGGCAAGGGTAATATTGTATTTGGCTACATAGTCCACCCACAAAAAGATAATGATGTTTGGGATCTCATACCAAGCTAAATTGGAATGTTGTTTCCATGATAAAATTACATTTGGTTCTATTTTGTAATTTGATCATGAAAACATTCAACATTGAACCAAAAAAAAAAGGCTTTACATCTAATTTTGTGATTTCATTTTTAAAGGCATACGTAGTCAGTAAAAAAAAATTGAAGTGGAATTTAATATGATTTTTTCAGTTTATTAATAATCTATTCAGTTGACAAGTCCATATTTTTTAAATTTCAAAAGTTCATTACTAATAACAAATGCATTATTTTCAAACAATAGTTGTATAGATGTGTTCATAATCAAGTTGTTAGTGGAGAACTAATTGTTAATTAACAAACTTAAAATTATGTTATTCACCACAAACATTTAAACACATCTAAATAGGTGCAAAAATGATCATTATGACACTAAAAATGAGCCACTATAACTTGCATTCACCCAAAAATATTATGAGGATAATCTTATATTTTATTATAATAAAATTAAAAATTAAAATCTTTTATATGCATTCAAGTAGATTTTTTTTAAATGCATCCACTTGCACAAATGTTTGGGTTTTACAAAATAGGTACAACTAGATGAAATATTGAATTTTTTTTTACTTTTTTAGTTAATGAAGGCTCATAAGACACTCATATATTTTCAAGTTATGGATATTATAGTCATAATATATCAAACTTTTAATGTAAAAATAGATTTGAACACCATGTTGATTAATATATTTCAAAGCTACTTGTTACTTACTTTATTATACAAAAGTTCTTCAAATTTTGTATTAAATTTAGCACAAACTCAATGAAGTCCTTGATGGTTTTACATTTTTACTTATATCAATTCTTAATCTATCTTCTTGTGTTTATTTCAAAAATTGTCTTCATTGTAAATTGTAATTTGGGCAAACTTATTTAGTCTACCATGTTTTTGCCCCATTGCATGGACAATATTTCATGTTTTTGAATCCTATGGTGTATGTTTGACATTCACCTTTCAAATTTGAACATTTCATTTTGAAAATTCCCTTTTGTGCATTATAGAATATTCCAACAAACCTCCAAAGGTCAATAATACATTACTGAAATAAAGAAATTGTAGAAGCACTTAGATTTTAAAAAAGATCATTTTTTTAGCAATCTTGTCTTTAATACCACATTTGTGTTCACATGCTTGAACCTTGAAATCAACAAAAACCAAGAAATGCATGGGTTCATGTTAACGATATGAGTTTGTAGGTTGCTTATTAGACTATCATTACTAGGTTAATCTTGGCTACCCATTTCATTATTTTAAACACCATGTGCCATAATAACTACAACAATATTTAGATTTTGGGGAAAATTTCATTAACCCGTCCAAATATATTAATATTACTCATAAAAATAAAACTTATTATATAGATTCCTAGTTTAACATCACAAACTTGACGGGCTTCATAGGTTCATTCAAGCTTTATGTCAAATAACATTTTCATAGGTTCGTGGAAAAATCACATCAATTTCATGTTATAGTTAATATGAATGATATTTGTATGTATTCAATATTTTAAATATTCAAACGGATGAGACTTTTTTTTTGAATGACATATGTGAATGTTTATGTTTAATACACAAAAATCGCATAGTTTTAAACAAATTACATCACAATAATTGTACGGATTTAACTAAAATGTAAATAGTATGTATTTCACATTAAAACATCATAAGTAAAAAAAACACATCATTTTTATAAATTAAAAAAAACTTGTGTCATTTTTACATTTTGAAGCCCACAAATTTTACTCAAACAAATTGTTTTATAATTTTCACATGAATTTTATTGAAATTTTGTGATATTAAATGTTTATGATGAAAATTATTTAAATTCATACTTGCATTATTACAATATATAATTATTCATATTGTTTTGCATCATTTGTAAAACTAAGATCTAATCATAGTCAAACAAGCCAAATATCATGTTAAACAACCACCAAAATTGTTAATTGTATTGCATATATTTATGCGGTGCCACTTTAATGCCATGTTAATCATGCGAAGTTGTGTTCAATGATTAATATGAATGTTGAAAAATTCAAATTAAAAATTCTTTTTTTTTTTTTTTTTGTTTTTAGTAAAGGACTTTTGAACTTGAACAGTTGTTGTGTCAAAAGTAATAAACTTTGAAAAGGACTAAGTTAAAAACTCTTAATAAGAAAATTTGAAAAAAATAAATTGAAATCATAGTAACTTATTCTCCAAATTAAAAGAAACACTTACAATTTAAAATTTGTGAAATTTGAAAATTCTAGGAATCCGAAGCATGTTTTAAAATTTTATAATTTCAAAATCCTTTAACACATGTAAATGAAGTGTCATGTACATGACATAAAAGTTAAATTTGTAGACTATGATACAAAAAACTAAAACTTACAATAGTAAGCATATTTTTATATGATTTGAAATTATGATATTTTTAAAAATGAAACACATAATAAACAAATTTTATCATTTAAAAAAATAGATATTCAACAAAATTTAACACAAAATATGTGATTTTTAAAGCAGTTGTAATTATTTTTAATGACATGTGTAAAAGATTTCATTAAAATTTCCTTAATAAAAAAGTCAAAATGACCATCAAAGGAGTCATAATTTTGAGGTCTTTTGTCATTGTTGGTTCATTTGATTGTGATTGGCTCACTAATACCCCATTATATACTTATGTTTACTTACACTCAAATTCATAACACAAACAAATGTTATAAACAAGCATATGTAACATACACACACATCACTTTCAAGTTCATTGTTCTAAATTCATAGAAAATAAATGTTAAAAGTACCAAAATTGAATTCCCCCACATTATCTTTCATTCTACCTTTTATACCATTCTACAACTAATTGCTAGTATGCCAATAGTCATACCCAAATGGTAATGGTTCAATAGAATTACAACCAATTCCCACCATAGTTTATTTGGCTAGTGCATTCTACAATTCCTTGCTAGTAATTTTATTAATTGATAATTCAAATTTCAAGTGGGCAAGGTTTTTAAATAAAAGGACTTTAGAAGGTTATTGAGAGCTTTGTGTGAAGTTGCAAGTGTAAAAAAATTGGTTTGGGTCAAAATGCACTCAAAGGAGCCATAAGTGTTACTTTATATTACAAGTACATGTCATTTTTTTCCCCAAAATAAATTTTTCACACAAATGTTTTTTTGAATGATTTTTTTAAGATCTTGTTATTTTAATTGATTAGAATTTCCCAAATAAATCACATTCTTTTCTTAATATATATTTATAATAAATATGAATTTGTAATTTAAGTGTATAGATTTTTTGTCGATTTTATGCTCCATCTTGAAAAATGATGATAATTTCAAATCATACCCAAAAAAATTATTTTTAAAGGTTCAATTTAATGTATTATGAACTATAACTTTGTTCAATATATCATGTACAGTATACACCATTTTATGTGGTAAAACATTTTTGAAGTTTTGAAACTTTGAATTTTCAAATGTACTTACTTTGAATTTTCAAGGTTTTAGACTTCCACATTTTTGAAATTGTGAATGTTTTTTAAGTGTGTATAATAGGTTATTATCATGTCATATTTTTTACCATCAACTTAATTTTATTATACAAGTCCGTGAAAAGTCTTTTATAAAAATGTTCTTTTTGAATGATAGAAATTTTCGCTTTCAAAAATCCTTAACTAAACCAAAACCTAAAATTGGATCAAATGGATTTTTAACTTGAGTTTCTTGGCATTCATATGTGTTCAAAAGGAATAATGTGTAGGGATTACCATGGTTTCAAATGATTTTTATTTTTTTTAAATCCTCAAATTTTTAATGATATTTTTGACATCCAACATTCTTTTTGGCTCCTTTGAATGTGCTTTGACCCTCTTGTGAATTTCATTGTCATGGCTCATGTTCCACAATAAATCCATTATTGATTGCAGACACTTTGTAAAGTTCCAATAATTTGCAAATTATAACCAAAAAATGTTAATCATTGGGATTGAATAAAAAATATTTTAAAATTGATTTGTGGAACCAAAATTTTGCATTTGACAACAACACAATGTATAAAAATGAAATGTGTCCAAAGAAATCACAAGGAATCAAGATTACTTCAATATCATATTCTTGTTTCATGTATCCATAAGTTATAACCATTTGGACATCCAACCTTTGTTGAATTATTCTTAGATCACAACAAATCCACAACAATGCTTAAAAACTTTGGATGATGGATACATATGGCACATAAGTTTGTTTAATTAATGCAAACCTTTTCACAAACTTTCTTAGGATGATGTCTTAATTATGTCCCCACAAAAAATTACCACAATTTACTATTTACTTGATTTTCAAAAATTAATATAACCCAAATGTAAACATAATTCATATTAAGGTCCAAACTAAGTATAAGTAACCACCTCAAAACATAACCATTGCTTAATTTTCATTGTGGTAAATGGTTACTTAAGTTGATGTTAAAGATTTTGAATGAATTTGTACAATAATATTCTTGATGTATTATGGGAACATTTGGCAAAATTTGAAATGAATACCCAAAAACACTTTTTAAATAATGTAACCAATGTTTTTCATTACTTGAAAGACTTTTTAAAAGACTTGAAATGATTTGAAAATGACAAGTATTATAGGAATTGTTTTTATGCATCTCTTTAAATTATCGTATAACACATCATCTTTTTGGGTGAATAAGAATTTTAAAAGTTTAAAATTCAATTTGTTAATCTTGATTTAAAATATATATTATGAAATATTATACTTTTAGGGACCTGTTAAGGACTTAGTTCTAAGGGTAGGTGGCTCCTCATATCTAGTTTGGACCCACCATGAAAACAAGATGCTACCAACATAATGAAATACATTTTTCAAATCAAACACATTTCATTATAAACACAAATTTTTATTTAGTTCTCACAAAACAAACACAATATTAATTTAAGAAACCTACAATATTGAAAGCAACACATATTGTAACGTAGTCATAGATTATTTGAAGAGCCATGTACTTTCTTGACCAAACATGAGATTAAGATGTTCATTCCATAGTTCATATTACCCATCATTTCTCAATGCATTCACAAGGTCAAAAACAAAATCATAAAACCACCAAATAAATAACATTTCAACATGCTATTAATAACTTAGGACATCATCCCAAACAAAATCCTACACTTACACTTGCATTATTGAGAGGTCACACATAGTGGATGAAATGGTTGGATAAACAAATTAACAACAAACCTTATTCTTGAAATAGCTACATGCCACCAATTTTGCCTATTGAAGTTAGAACTTAAGATCTTGAAAATCTTGGGCTCTATCTACCATGTGCAATACAAATCCTTTGGAAAATATTCCACTATGTCAAGTTGTGAATTGTTCCAAATCACAAAAACATCACCCTGAAAGATTTTCTAATAGTCATTTAATGTTCAAGAATCCACATCTACGATGAACTTTTTACAAACTTCATATGGATAATGTCATAAATCCATGGCTTGCTTGAGGGTGAAAGCATGATAATGTAGACAATGTAAAATCCTTGCAACATAAGTGGAAAGTAGCCATAAAATAACCTATGATACTTTGAGTTTATAAATATTAATTATTTTAAAAATTAAAATGAACATGTTCTTTGACTTTATTACAATGATTTTGAATAATCATATGTTCAATTTGCATTTAAGTAGATTTTTCAAAATTGTTAGTAGTATTTTTTTTACTTTGCAAGTAGTTTTTCTTACAAAATAAGTTTTAAATAGATGAAATATTGAACTTTTCCCATTTTCAAGTTAATGGAGCTTTCAAATTTATTCATTTTCTTTCAACCTTTACATATTATGCTAATAATATATCAAATTTCTAATGCAAAAGAATGTTTGGACACGACTTTGATTGGCTAATTTTAATCATATTTGTTACTTCCATTTTTAGATTAATGTTTTTCCAAATTTTATGTTCAACTTATCATAAACTTAACGAAGGATTCATAATTTCATATATGGTGTCACTTAAATTAATTTTGATCTACTTTCTTTTGCTTGTGTCAAAAATTTAACCATTTTTTAATTAGATTTTCATAGATAATTTTTCTATTTTCTTTACCATATTTTTGTGTTCCTTTAAAGCCAATGCACCTATTTTTCTTTTCTTGTGTACCTCATGATGTAAAGAATTTTTAAAAACACTTAAATTTTTTCAATATTATATCATAGTTTGTTTAAATGAACTAAATAATGAAAGAAATGTTAATATTTCACATTTAAGCTAATAACTTGTAATTTTAACAACAACATGATAACCTTATAATTGTAAATTTCATGACCCTTTGCAAACCATGGCCCCAAAAGGTCATGGGTTCAATTCACCATCAAACATGATTATGAATGTTGTTGTATTCACTCACACTTCCAAATCACCCTTTTGTTATCAAATGCTAATTTTTTAAGATTGAAAAGAAGTTGTTGGGTATTCTTTTGGATCTTAATTTTACATTTGGACCCAATTTTACTTGATTTTGAATTTTATGAATCAATTTATAGTCAAAATTAAAGTTAAATCAAATTGAAAATGTGAATTACATAATCTAAAAACAACCCAACTATATTGGGGTCACATATTTTTAGATAATAATCTAAAGTTGTGGAAGAAAATGGCTTTTAAATATTAAATCCTTTGTGTTTTTAACAAATTATAGCTTGATTAGAATTGAAATCTTCGAAAGTAAACCTTTTTTCTTTTCAAAATCATGATCTTTCTATAATATTTTTTAAAAAAAAGATTAAGAGACATATTTTCTCAATAATCCATGTTCAATTATAGGTCAATGAAAGAGATTCAATAGAAAACCACCTCAAATTGGATGATTGGGGAACATGTTTACTAGTTGTTGAGGCAAAACCTCAATGCTTACAAACTCTAGTGAGAACGTAGATCCTCTAAGCTCATTTGATGATATTTCATTTCCCAATGTCTAAGGTGCACCTTCCTCTCCCACTACTAGTTCATCTACTTCATCCAACAAAGTTGTGCAATTCAAAATTACAATATGGGAATATTGTTGAAATTGCAAAAATTGAAACAATTTGGCATGTCATAAATTGAATAAACTTTTTCAACAAAATGAACCTTTAGTGAAAATATACATGTATAACATTTCTAATGACAATGAATGAAACTTATTAAAAAATTCTAATGAATATAAACTTGTTTGTTTTTGTCTAAATGCAAATGTCATAATGTATAGGTAAGATCTATGGTGAAATAATTAGTTATTAAACAAATAGATTAAGCATGGACAACATCAAATTCTTGGGAGTTAACCTAAAGCTATCATTACCTTTTTTTCAATGCGTACATGAGGAGTAAGTAGTAATTATCTAGCCAAAATCAATTACTCACCTATAATCACTCAACAACACCCAAAGTTTCACAAAAGCTCAAAAGTGATGCAACCCCTTGAAAGGGAAAAAAACTCATTGGAAAAACAAAGAAATAAATTGAGCCTACAATGTAAAAAGAACAAATATGTAAACAAAAAGTTCAAATGTTCATTCAAACAAACAAAGGCTAGCACAATCTTATTAGATTTTCCACCTAGATTTATGGTCTAGAATACCTCCAATTTCTAAGAGCTTCTTGTCAACTATGCATTTACACAATAACAAAATTTGCCTTGCCATTAAACAATGGCTTAATCATAAAGAAAATTTTGCAAACTAAAAAACTATTGATTAAAGAACTTGGTGCACAAATCCATGTTTGTGTTTAGACAATTCCAAAAAAAAATTTCATGAAGTTCATGGTGTTGAATGTTTACTCCTTTTGTATAAAACAAAAAACTTTGATAGGGACAATATCAACCTTGATTTTATGTATTACAAAAGCTTGTGGTTGAAGCTGGTAGATGAAAAAACTTTGCAATAAAGCCTTGTAAAAGAATTGAGTTCATTCTCTTCATACAAAATTGCCTCAAAAGTTATGCACCATGGTCATTTTGAAAAAACTAGATTGTAAATCAAATGTGTTACTTGAGAACAAGGCATGAACACATTGCCCAAATACACTCGTGCTTCACAAGAAGCACAAAAGGTGAATGTTTCCAACACACTCAAATCAAATTCTCCTTCACATCTTTTAGATTAGAATAACCCAAAATTATGGATAAATCACTTTTGAAGTTATCATGACTTAATGTTTTAAGAGGGTCCAAACATGATAATAAAAGCCAAGGTTGCCTCCTTAGGTGACTACTTATTCCAAAATATACTAGGAATGTTTTGTTTGAAAATTGAAAAAAAACAAATTTGACTTAAAAAGATGTTACAATATATTGTTACATAAATATATGATTGTAAGGTTTAAGGTTTAGTTCTATAATTTACATAATAATAATAATAATAATAATAAATGTTATGTGACATGTTTGTATTACGCCATGTGTCACAATCTAAAACCATTCAAAATAGACTATAAGGATTCATTATCTATTTTTAAAACAAAATTTCCAAAATTTTCAAAATTATTTTTATTAGCCACATGTCATTATGTAAGTTGTTGATTTTTATGGTGATATATAGGTGGCATACAATAGTATACGAATGGTGAAATATTGGTTGACCATCGATTCACACTTGTAACTAATGTCTTATACAACTTGTTTAGTGCAATTAAAATATTGTTGCAAATGGTAGGAATTCTTTTTCAATTTTCCTTTAAAATTAAAGATCTTCCCCCAAAATATGTCATGTTTAAAAAACCTCCCCAAAACTAATCCTTACAATGTTTAACAAATGTTTTTGAATACTTTATTTTCATTAGATTCATTCCAAATCATATCACATGTTTTTATAATATATTAGAAACATTTTCATGAGTGCTTTTGAATGACTTGCAACATTAGTGCAATTTTTGATATTAAAACATGAAGATTTTAGCATGTTTACATTTGTTTTGGCTCTTATTATTGTGTTTGCACCCATGAAGCAATTTTAAGGTTCCAAGATAATGCCATGAGTTGCCCCTATGTATTCATCTTTCACTTTGTTCATTGTCATGTTGAAAGCAACCATGGTGACAAGTTAAAGAAATGTAACACCATCTTGATGTAGATAAGGTACTTGTGTCCATAAAATGCGAATGCAAGATATGTATTACATCCTCTCCACCATTTAGATTTTTAAAACTAGTGCATGGGAGAGGTGTCATTGTTTAGAACCTCTAAGTCATTGAAATCATCAAATGAAAAATTGTCAAATTTTGAAAAAAGATCACAATCAGACCTATAGAATTCATGTTGGGTTAACTTGACAAAATCCTTAAAGTTGCACACAAAATGTTTATCTTCGCAAGTTGTGCAATCTTGATGTTGGCACCCTAACCTTGGGCTCATAACAAATTTAAAGGATGAAAATCCAAGAACAAGTTGGGAGAGTGTCTTGAGATTTTAACACACTTTCACAAATGTGTGAGAATGCAAAGAAATGAGCCCCAAACACTTTCAAGTGAAAAAACATTTTGGGAATTATAATCTTGCTAGAATCCCAAATATTTGGTATAATAGTGTAGGAAGTAAATGTGGTCCAAATTGGCCCCAAATATAACATTGAAATGGCTTTAAAGCATGGATATTGAAAGTGATTTCACATTTTCATTTGGAATAGTGAACTAGGAATTATGGCCAAAAAATGGTTAAGAGTCAAATTGATAGTTAGACTTTCAACTCCTAAAATGTAGGAAGAATTAGTCAAATGACCTTTTAATTCAACATGTGATATAACATTGAAAATTTTTCTTCAAGAATTACAAATTTAGATCTAACACACATTAAAAAAACTATGTATGAAAAATGCCAACATAGAATAATATACCAACACATGAATGCCACATGTCAAATGTAGTCTTTGGAAAACAATTTAACCTTGGCACCTTTGGCTCCTATTATTATGTTTGCACCCCTAGGTCTTACATAGTGCTACATATCTATCTAGGAGTTGCATGTAGGCCTACATATTAAAGGCTACCTACCTATTTACTTACAACATAACTACTTATAGATCTACCTACATAAATATATATCTACCTATGTATTTACCTCTCCTTAGCTACTTAGAACCTATTTAATAACAACATCAAAACAAACTTATCTACTTTAGTGGAGTACTTAAACTAATATTGAAACATGATGATTACATAGTGACCCCTTAATGACATAACTTTAACCAAGGAAAAATAGTTAAAGTGGGGTGAACTTATTTCACTTTTAAAGCCCCATAGCGATTTAGGTTAATGAACTATACCACACTTTTGTAAAATCATGCACTTTCAACTTACATTTTTGCAATGCAAAAGTGGTATTTGGAATGAACGTGTTTTACTAAAAATAACATGGAAGTCTATGAATTTTCTACATTCTTCAATAGCTTGTTGCCTAATTTGGTGTTGTGGGGAACAAAAAAAACTACTGAAAATTTGCAAACTTCTTTGGGTTATGAACAAAAAAATACAAGTTTTGCAATATATACCTTTTAGCAAATGCAATCAAAAGTGACAATAAATAATACGTAATGTGTATCATTTACATTATCTGCAATGAAGGTGATGATATAACAAATGCCACTTCAGTAACCTCCAACAACACAACATGCATCACCTTTGCCATCTTTGAGCCTAACATATCAAACCAATATTTCCTAGAAATAATTTTCATTTTTAGGGGTTGAAGCATAAATCTTTCAAGTTTTCATAATTAGTCCTGTTGGGATGTCCATGGGCAACAAGGTGATAAATAACAATGAATTGCACATTTGTTTGTTTCTACTTAATTAAAAAAACATTAGCTTAAAATTGGTCAAATACAAAGGGGCAACCACCAAATTGTAATTGCATTCATTATGTGCATATATTAAGTTCTTGTTGAAATAAAAGGTATCAACATCAACACCATGCACCAAAACCTTGGCTTTTTTATGAACTTGGCATTCAACAAGCTATTAAGCTTTGGGACCAAAAAGTTATATTTCCCTTCCATAAAAGTGCAAGCCTTAGAACAAACTTGGTGCATTTCACCTTTATCATCAAACACAAATTTGCCCATGGTAGTTCGGTGGTCCTAAGTATCTTTGAATCTCCCCGATTCTTCATATAACTTATGCTTCTTGTAAGGACTTTACTTCAAAAATATCTTCACATATTGGATTAAACACAAGACACTTATATCTATCATTAAGTTTTAGGGTAGTAAGTGGTCATGGAGATTTTAAGGAAGATGATGGACCAACCTTATGTTGTGGGGGCAAAGAAAAAAGGAATTCGGGCCTCAATTAAAAAGAAAATTGACATTTGCAAAAGGGCCATGTTAGTTGTAAGACCTTTAACTCTTCAAACTACATGAATCATTGCAACATAGGCTCAATTAAGCATTAATCCTTAACACAAAAGGAAAATAGAAAAATGTTGAAACCTTAAAAATTACAATGCACACATGTATTTAAAACTTCATTTAACTTGTTCACAAAGCTTCTAGAGTCCAAGGGCTGGGCTCTAATTGATAATGACACACAAAATTGACCAAAAAAGTTTTGAAAATAGGATTACAAAATCAAGAAATTAAAATCTTTTAAACTTCAAATTTCATGCCTACATAAGAAAATTGGAAATTGAAATGCACATTGCATATCAAGACTTGATTTTCAAAATCCCAAAAAGTTCAAAGTTCAAACCATAAGTCACAATAAATGAAGACAATCAATTGTAGGAGCTAATAACTAACAGCTCCAATTCATTTGTGGAAGCAAAGTACCATTGTACCTTGGCCATTTCAACACATGTCCGTCAAATAATTAATTAATTATGGAAAACTCATTTCAACAATGAAAGTAATATTTCCTAAATATTCACTATTATCCTTCACAATATTTTTTGATTTGGAAAAAATAATTTTTGAAAATTTCAACATTTCTGAAAATAATATAATTAGTGTTGAATTGGCCAAGGGCATTACAAAACTTCAACAAATTGCCAAGTTACCACTTAACAACTATATAGACCCATAATTTAATTCACTTTAAGCATTGTTTTTTTTTTCCCCCCAAATTTGTGAGGTAGGTGGGTTGGCTATCATCCTCAAGAGCAGGGTTTTTTTTGAAGGATTTTGTGATGTAGCCAAAGTGGCCATCATCCAGAAAAGGTTTTAGCCAAATTTGGCTACATACTAGATATTAAAGTAGGACAAAAAACAGAATATTCTTGGCTACCTACTAGAACTTATCATTAGAAATTGGCAATTTGGAAAAAAATTTGCCTTTATGGCAAATTTGGGTATTTTTTCCTTGAAAAATCCTTTGTATAGGTCAAAATCATATTTCCCAAGTCTAAATTCGGCAAAAACTTCACCAGTAAAAGAATCACTCCATGACAAGAGGATTTAGCCAAATTTGGCTTTGGGTCAAAGAGGAAAGTAGAAAAGTTTAGAAATCATGCTACATTTTGGCGACATGCTACAACCTATATTGTCTAAACCTGGTGACTTCAAGTTTTTTTCTCCTCATAATGTGGCAATAGTGGGCCATTTCCCT
>Ga0209611_10000361_pt1 | contig 64306 bp, 53 predicted proteins | sample S1TSphgellanicum_3_FD_187693 | JGI IMG/M metagenome (GOLD analysis project Ga0209611, IMG submission 187693) | Host-associated microbial communities from peat moss isolated from Minnesota, USA - S1T2_Fc - Sphagnum magellanicum MG (SPAdes) (version 2) | ecosystem: Host-associated > Plants > Peat...
AAATTTTTAATTAATGGAGTTTTTTTTCATAATTAAAATCATCTCAACCTTTTGAAAAGTGACGTTATTGTTGGGGATACTTTTGGGGTATTTTTTGAAATGCAAATGATATGACACAAATTGTTTTGAGAAGTTAAAGGGAGGCTAGAGATGCCCATGAAGAAAACTAAAGTTTTCATTTGTTTTGAAATGTTAAAAGAAGGTTAATTTTTATTTATTTTTTAATTCTTGTTTTCAAGTAGAAAACAAAATAACAAGTATGTACAAAATATCTTGTTTACACCCCACCATAAACAAACACAGCTTCATCACTCCTCCATGAGTCAACCACCATTCCACTAAATGATGAAAGACAAAACCAACAATGGTTTTTAATGTTTAGACACATCAGGGGTTTCCCTTTTCACACCTTAAACCCTAACAATGATATAGAGGATACAACTCCAAGTTACACATTCATGGCACATTTCAAATGTTGAGATGCAACATCAATTCAGAAGCAAATGAAGAAAAATGCTTCTACTATCATAATACTTTAACAAATTTTAGCACCATAATGCTAAGGAATATGTTTATTTATTAGAATGCATTTTGGCACGTATGATATATATATATTTTCAAGATTTGTGGCTAGCATTTTAAATATATTTAACATTTTAAACATGAATGAGGATGTCAATCTCTTTTCATTCATTTTGATACATAATATTCATATGTCACATTTCTTGAGTCTTGTTTGCATTTGTCATTATGTTTTTACAATTTTTTTTGCCACACTTCAATGCACATCTACAAACTCCAAAAGGCATTGGATTGCAATAGGATGTGTGGAGATGGAGACCTGTGTTGTTGACATGGGATGATAGCCTTAAGTAGTGATTTTCAATGGAATGTGCTTTTGAACCAATATTGTGTTGGATGTCGACATTTGCGCTCATAATATCCTATTGTCCACTAAAGCTCAATGCCATTATTGGCCAAGTTATGAAACACATATAATTATAACAACCCAACAAAAAAAAGATGAAAAGTATTTTAATGACCATGGTTTATAACCATTAGGTTTCCAAAATTTTCAACACTATGTAACTTGACATTTCAAATTTTCAACATTTTGCCCAAAAAGTTTCTCAAAAAATTGACAATTTAAAGATTAAATAATTACTAACAAATCCATTAAGATGCTAGGATATCCCAATTTTTGAATTGCCACATTATGTGGTAGTTTGTGTACTTGGTTTTCAAAAGCTTGGGATAGTGTAAAATTGCAAACAAGTGTGATTGATTAGCGATGAGAAAAAGTGTTGATTGGTAAGGAGAGAATTTGAGAATGACTTTCAAGCAAAGCCAATTGATTCAACGAATCCCAAAATTCAAATGCTCCCTCTTTGTAGTTGTACCAATGGTACTTGTGAAAACATTGAGAAAGAACAAGATTGGGAAGAGACATTTGAAGAAAAAAAGGAAAACCTCCTACCTCACAATACCTACTCAACTATCTATAAGTGGGTAGGTATCAGACATAAGTAGGTAGGGAATGTAAATGGGTGGGTAACAAACGTATGTAGGTAGGGTATGTAAGTGGGTAGGTATCGTATGTAAGTAGGTAGGGAATGTAAGTGCTACTATGTAAATTGGTAATGAGTATTAAAGGTAGTAGGTAAAGGAATGTAAGTGGTACCTATGGATGGTTAGGTTAGTACATAACTAAGCACCATGGTTAGTGATGAGACACAAATACAATGAGAAAGTGCATTCTGTCCACATATCATCCATCCATCCTGCATGGTGTGCTTCTGGTGGGTACCATGTGGTTGGTAACTCCTGGTGTTGCAGCCTGCCATGTTCCTGGTGCCAAACCTACCAACCATGTTGAGAGCTTCTATGGCTAGTGCTTGTTCCACATAGGTATTATTATCCACAATGACAGAACATGATCTTTAACAACAAGATTTTGTCATTCAACAACTATGTACTAAAAGACCAATTTCTTTATTTATTTATTTAATTATTTATTTTCAAATCAAAATTAATTAGAAATTGGATTTGGGTCCAGAGAGACTTTTCTTTCTCTCTCTCTCAGAGAGAAGATGAACCAAAACTCCATTGGAATCTACAACCTACCAGCTACTTCATGTCAGGCTTCACCTACTTGGTGACCTATCCTGTAAAAGATAGGTCCAGTAGGTAGGTAGGTAGGTAGGTAGGTAGTAGGTAAGTAGGTTAATAATAGGTGACCCAACACTGGTTAAGTAGGTAGGTAAGGGCTAGTGGGTTGTTAATATGTATAATTTATGGAACAGCAATTGGGTTAACCACTCTGATTAGCTATGGAACTGGAATGGAAAAGTGCTTCCTATCCATCCATCATCCATCCCTTATGGTGCATTGGTGGGCTGTTGGTTCAATCTGGCTGGATGATCAATTGAAGACTTTGGGTGAGAAGTAAGTTATCTCTTGTTCCAATGGAGCCACACACACATATTGTAATAAAATATGTCACAAATTCTTGAAAATTATTGTACCTATCACTTGTGTTCAGCACTTCTAATTAATTCTTAAGAGGGCAAGTTAAGAAAAGAAAAAAAAACTAAGGACAGTTTGTCGAAATTATAGAGAATTGAACCCAATTCAAAAAACACAAGATAATTTTGAAACTCGATGCTAGACTTAGAATATACTTAAAAAGAATATTATTGAAATTCTGAAATATTCAGATTGGATTGCTCTAGTTCATTTGGACCTTGGACCCTCATCTAAAGTGGCCCTAAATCATAAAATTTAAATTTAAATTTAAAAAAAAAAAAACCTTGATTTTGATGAGAGAACTTTGCTTTCGAGAAAAACAATATTGAAAGTTTTAGCTCTTGTTTCAGAAGTATTAATGTGACCCAGCACCTCCTAATGCATTGCATCATCCTTTGGAAGCCCATTATGACTCGGTAGTGGGTGAACCACAACAAAGTTACCAAGGTTCCACCTTCAGTAACTTATAAACCTTCCTGCTTTCCCCTCACAGTACTTAGTTAACTACCTATTTAAGTGGGTAATATAAGTGGGTAAGAATCATAGGTAGGTAGGTAGAGAATAGGTAAGTAAAGCAATTGGTGACTACTGGGTAGGTAGATGGACATGGATAGTGAATTGACAGGTAAGTATCAAGAAAAGCCAAACCACATTTGGCTCAGCAAAATGGTTTTTTTGGCCAGGATTTCATTTTTGAGCAGTTTGCTGAGGCACAGCAAAGCTTAACACTTGCTAGAGAAGAGTGTAATAAATATGATATGACTGCTGCTCTCTCTATCTGATTCACCAATCATAAGAATGGTCCTTGCTGTTGTTGTTGGTACCTAGTTCCCCCACCTATTTGCAGTCTCAGTTTCAGTTTTAATGGGCGGGTGTTGGAAAAGAAAAGTAAATAACTAAACTTGGATGTGAGAAATAGTTTTTCCTGCACTATTTTGCACTGCTCAATAAATTGATTGTGGAGGCAAAAGGCTGTTCTTCCAGTTCAAATAGTTGGGGATAGCACAAACAATAGATAAATGTGTAGAAAATCAATTCAATAGTACAATTTCAAAAGATTGTAGCTTCAGGTTTAGACTCGCAGTTCAAATTCTTGTGACGGGAGGAATTAAAATTGGAACCTTGCCAACAATTTTTTTTTTTAAAATAATAAATAAATCTTGTACGTAGGTTCAACTTTTTTTTTTTTAAAATCTTGTATGTAGGTTCAACTTTTTTTTAAGTAAACAAGTTGAACTTTTTTTTTGAATGACAAGTCCACTGAACTTTATAAGTGATTGATTATTTTTAATTAATCGTAAAACTTCATACTTATACAATATTCCTCACTCCATCATCCATGTATGCAAAATCCTATGCTATAAACTGAAATTCCTTCATGAATTTGAAGTCATTAGTAAGATTATTGCAATTGGTGGGTTGAATCAGTTTATTTGAGTCAGTTTTAGTTGTCAATCATTTTAATGGTCAAATGGTTTTTTCTTCACAACCTATGCACATGCCTATTCCAAAACCCTTGAAATACACTTGTGTGTATTGTATAACTTTGGCTCCATAGATAGGGCCCTAAAGATGGTTGGAAAAACACCCTAGTGAGCTTATCCTGCAATAGGAGAAAAGTGGTTAGCTTGTCCATTTTTTGGATGAAGAGGGCATCACTTGTGTTGTTAGAAATAGTTTGTTACGCCATAAATAGTTTGTTTTGCCAAAATATATCATATGATGTGGGTTACAAAAGCCCTTGTTAAAAAAAATTAGTATTGACTCACCAAAATCATTGATCACAACTCGATTGATCGACCACCGTGATTGGTCCACTTGTAACTATTAAATGGTAATTAATAATATTTTTTATTCTTATTTATTCTTATGCTAACTAAGGCCGATTTTTATTGTCTATGGGTGGGAGAGGGGTAAACATTTATACTAAACATTGGATATGGAAATTAATGAAAATGGTCCATTTTTTTGGCTATTGGCGCTCAACACATTTCAAGAAAAGAATCCCAAATGTCCAATGAGGTGAACTGGTATGAGTCAAACAGGCCCAATTATTCACTTGAAGAATTGAGGTGAAGGTGTGCCGCTAAAGGGGTCTTGTTCTCCCGTTCCCCATAAGGTTCCTCTAAGTTCCCATTCAACTTCATATGTTCCCTATAATGGATGGCAAGGCTACCAATATAATGAATAGTGCACAATTAGTATGTTCCTAATGTGTTCCCAATGTTATCCCATATTCTTGTAATATTATAGTCCACAAATGGAAGCTCAAGGGAATGCTCTTTCGTCCTCTAGGAGGTCATGGGTTCAAACTTCAAACCTCACTTATGAAACATGTTTTAATAATAGGGCTAGGAGGTTGAGAACCGGACTTGGTCTTGTAACCATTTTTGACTTTGGGTATCGAGGTTAGGATGTAAGATACCCTGGTTAGTTCTAAAGTGATCCATGTTCACATCCAAGTGAATTGATGATTCTCAAAAGCTGACCAAGTGATACCTAGGGTAGTTCTCAAAGAATTAATTCTCACCAAAACTCAAACCGACGGTCTTGATTGAGAGAACCAGCCTGAAAACGAACCTTATTTGTGAGAACCACCCAACACTAGAACTAACATATTAGCCCTAACCAATAAACCCTAACCAATAAGTGCTTGCATGAAGCATGCATTAGTTAATTAGTTTACAACTTGCAAAATGTGAGGGATTAAACTTTGAACCTTCAATTTTGATAATTAATTATTGATTAAGGAACTAGTTCTAGTTGTGTTTTGGGTTTTTTTTTTTTCAAAATCAGGACCCAATTTTGATTCTGAATTTTTTTTAAAAATTCAACAGGTGGTTCTGGTTTTGATTCCTTTTTATTTTTTAAAGAACACCAGTTTTCAATTTTAGGGTAGGTTAGGGTAGTTTCTGGGTAACTTCTCAGTTAGGTTTCAAAACCCAAAACATCACAAAAACATTTCTAAACAAAGGTATATTTTCATTCCAAAAAACATCCCAATTTTTACAAAATTTTAACATGGTCAATAAGAGCCAAATTAACCTAATTTTGAACTCTAAATTATAATGCTAATTTCTGATAGATCAATATAATTTTATTTTTTATGCCAATTGGTTTCATGTTTCTCATCTTACTTGTTTGTATGCTAATTTTGAAATGTGTCATCTTGCCTCCTTGAAATTAGCTCTCAAATCTTTCCAAGTGTGTCATAAAACTCAACCAAAATAGTTCTAAAATTTCCCCCTAAATTACCCTTAAAAATCTCCAATTCACCACCTTTTTGCCCCCAAATCTGCTCAAATTCGGGCCCCCAAAACACCATTCTGCCCAAACTTCACCAAAATCAAGACACATAATTGTAAAGTGGCATAACAAGGAAGAAACAAAAAAAACATGAAATTGAGCAATTTTTTTTTTTACATCATATCCATTATTAGGGCATAGGCACTTCCGAAATTGCTTCAAGACCTATACCAACCAAAAACAACAAATTGAATACATCAACTTGCACAACCTCTAAAATTGGCATCATTAAGCCAATTTTCCTCAATACTTATAAGCATTTCAAAATTGTCCATGCCCAACCAAGAGTGTTTTAGGTTCATGCAAATACCTACAATTTGAAAGCCAACAATTCTTAACATTTGATGGGCTATAATTGAACATAAAAAAATATTGTTCATGAGATTTCCATCATGCTAATGGATTTTTAACATTCTTTTTTAGTGACTTTCTATATCCTAAAATGGTTCAACTATTCCTTCACAATTGATAAGCCCATATCCTCATTAGTTTCCATGAAATCATACAAACTTCTGAATTCATGAGTTTGGGTGGGATTCAAATTTAGGAGTTTTTTCACTTACCTCAATTGGGTTCAAAAACTTATATGCATAGAAAAGGATCGGGAACACTACCTATATGTCATACTCACCAACAATTCAAAGAGCCCTCTCCTTGCCAACATATTAAATGACAAACCCAAACCCTTGTAATGAAGGTCTAACATCATTGCCAACACATTGTGAACTTTATAAGTTTGAAAAAAAATTGTAAATGAAATGAAAAGATTCAAAACTTTTTATCACCTTTTTTGCATGCATTATCGTAGGAGTTGGAACTTGTCATCAAAGTCTTGGATCTCACTAATGTCAAGTGTTAAATAATCCGCTTGCATTTGACATACAAGTGATATGGTCACAATAAGGGCATAAAAATGAAACCAATAACCTCAACTTTGGTTCAACACACATTGTTGAATCACAAGACCCAAAGTATCCGCAACAATTTGGGCTACAACCCAAACTTGTGAACTATTGACTTCCATAATAGAAGGCAATGTGTGCTTGAATTCCAAAGTTTCTTGGAACAAGATGATTTTTGAAACAATCCAAGTTTTGACCAAAGTCTTGAACTTATGTGGGGACATTCAAGAAGCCATAAATGCCTTGTGCCACTTGTATTGTCCCTTTCCAAATTTTTGGTCCATGTGATAGTTTCTTGCAAATGGAGTATGTTTCCTTGATGGAAATAAAAATTAGGCAAATAAAAACTTTACAATCATATGTGGCATGTTGACAACACTTAAATATAACATGCCCTCAACATGTCCTTACAAATGGTATTGCCAACTTTAGCATTTCACATCAAATAACAGAAGTCATTATAATAATCATGGTTGAGATATTATTTCCTTCATCTTTGAAATAAGCAATAACCTCAACATTGAACCCATGTTTTGCAAGCATTTCATTAACTTGCAAACCCATGGCATTCCCAAAGGTCTTTGTTATTTCAAAAAAACTGGTGATTACATAACAAGGCTCCCATTTATCATTCAAAAAATGCACAATGAGAACAAAGTGTCCACTCTTGTTCTAAACATCCATAAATCAAAATTCATAATGCAAAAATTATAAGCATCAAGGGTTTTAGCAATGTACTTTTCCTTGATTTTCTTTGCCATCCTAAGCAAGATTTCATTGACTAGGTTCACTTCTTAAATAATAAAATAAAATGAGAATTATATTTCAAAGCTAGCCTCCAAAAAATGAGGCCTCAATAAAAGACAAAGACATTAACTCCTTAGTTATAGACAATGGTAAATCTTCTTACTTTTCTTTCATGAAAATTACCTTTAAGGTAAGACACTTCATTTAAAAATTTATTAAAATAAACAAAATTAAAAATAAATAAATAAATAACAGAAATGGTTGAAGGAGTGAGGTGAGACCTCTTGGATCTCAAACCCTATCTTAACCTTGGTTCAAGTTCAAAATCAATTATACAACCTCAAACAAGTCCTGATTAAGATTCAAGTGCTTGGAACAAGAATTACTTCCAAGTAACTAACTAACATGATTACCCACACAACACTAGACAATACCTTTAAAAACTACATTTGATTAGGTTAAGAAACCTCTTCTTTTCTTGTGGACCCCTTGTTCAGTGCAACTTCATATGACTTATCTTATATTATGGGTATTTGAAGAATGACATCTAGTTTGGCTCTAGATCATTGAGATTTTGAAATTAATAATTAAATTCAAGCCGTGCTTTTTTTTTCTCCACTTTTTTCTTGTTTGCTTTGTGTCAAAGTTGGGGATAGAGAAAACTCCTTTTGGGGTGGCTAGAGGGTGTGAAGAATAGAGATAGTCTGAATGGATAAGCCATTGAATTGCTTATGTGAACTTCTTCAGTTAAGAACCTGGTGGCATGAGTTCAATCTATAGATTTTACTAAAGTATTAGCTCGAGTTAGTTTGAAAACCTTGCTATAAGTGCTAATTTGAACTTTGTTGAAAATCTTATTTTTCTTAAAACTATTGATGGTGCTTGTCTTGTGTCACAAGTAAGACAAAACCTCTAGTGGCCTAGCTGGGCTTGTTTTGTCACTTGTGCCCCCCCTACACCCTTTTTCTTGTAAAGTATTGCTCATGTTTGCATCATCTTTCTTACAATAGAGTGTTACATGTTTGCATTACTCAAGACATGGAGAGATTTTGACGAGCTAACTTCATGTTTTGTAAATTCTCTCTTTTCCTTTTTCTTATTCCTTTGTACATTTTCCAAATCTATGGTTTGTTTATTAATAAATTTTTGCAGTTTCACATTGAAAACAAAAGCATGAGAAAAAGGGGGAAAAAAAAAAAAAAAAGAAGAAAATGCATATTTCACACTTAACATTGAGTTATACTGAAAATGGATTTTGAAGGCCATGTGATTGATGGTGTGTCAGATGGTGTTATTTTTTACACCCACAAACCACATATTAGCCATCATCATCCAAATCACCAACATCTTCTTCTGAGTTCTAACAACATTCCAACAAAAAACAAAGAAACTTGGTTGTAATAAGGAGGTGTGTACAACAACATTGCCTCTTCTACTGCTACTACTACAAGTGGGGAGGAGGGAGGGACATCAATTGACTTCATCAAACAACCCATTCCCTAGTACCAACTACAAGGCCTAAATCCAAGTGTGGTATTCATCAAAAGCCCCACTATCAACTACTAGATCTAAGGTGTATTAATGTATAGGTAGGTAGGTGTAGTAGTAGTAGTAGTAGGTACCTACAATTGGGGGTCATCAAATGAATTTTATTAGCAACCCACTAGGCTATATCAATTGCTAAATCTAAGGTGCATAATAATATATTGCCAATTTAATGAATTTATTGAAATTAATTGTAGTATTTCATTAAAATCACCCTGATAAATCTCTCAATGAATTGTCATAGATTTTTTTTGATTTTTTAAAAAGAAAATTATAAGCACAAGAATTTTCATAAATTTATTTTTTGGTGATATGTTGCTTATACAAAAGAGTAGGAAGTTGTCATCATAGGTTTTGGTGATGTTTCTTTTTGCCATGAATATGTTTTTTTTTTTCATTTTTGATGATACCCCCTAGTTACCTTTCCCATTTTGGCAATTATTAAATTATTTTCAGTAAATGTTGATTTTTTTAAAAATTAGTTGTCCATAGTGCCAAAAGTTCTAGAAATTTTATTGTTGTTTATTGTGCATGGTTATTTCATTTATTATATGTGTATATGACCAGGTCTTTGAAAGTGCCCAAATTTTAGGAAAGTGAAAAATAAATAAATAAATAAATATTTGGCAAGAAGAAGTTGAAGGAATAGTAAAATGTAGTATGGTATCTTGTAATTTCAAGTAGTGTTCTTCTTTCAACAAATTTTGCCATTTTTAAACCCAAAATTTTGGGAAATGTTTGTAAATTTGTTTTCCTTGTAAGTGTAGATTTGACTAATTTGCTAATGTTTTGGGAAAATTTGGCCAAATTCTTGATATTATAATATTGAAAAAATATATATATATATATATTCTACAAGTTACAAGTGCAGAAATGTTTGATAAATTTTGATGATGCTTCTAAAAATAAAATGATCTCAGCCATTTATTGGCGACCAAAAAAAGATGTGACAAAAACAAACTTGCTTAGTTAGCCTAAAAAGCACCCCAGTTTCTTAACCCCTAATTTTAGTGGGTGGAAATGATTTTATTTTATTTTTGTGGCGAATTTTCCACCATTTTGCCCCAAAAAAAAAATTGAATGAGAAAAGAATATTCTGTTTCAAATTCCTTATTTTAGAAAAAAACATAAACTGCCAAAAAATTCACCAAAATTCACCGCAAAAAATCGCCACAATTTGCTTACAATAATGAAAAGGTGCTTAAAATGTTTTCCTTTCATACCTTCAATATCGCCAAATTTGGCTAAATATATACACTTATGGAATATGTCCAAATCTGGCTAAATATGAATATGGAAAATCACCAAAACTGGCTAAATACATACACTTATGGAATATCTCCAAATATGGCTAAATACACATATGGAAAATCGCCAAAATTGGCTAAATATACTTATGGACTATAGCCACCTTTGAGCAACATTACAAAATTGAAAATTAAAAATTAAAATAATTTGAAAAATAATAAGAACTTTTAGAATTTTTTAAAAAAAAACATTGGTGGGTGGGTTATTGCACAACTCACAAAAAGTTTGGTGGGAGTACCTATTTGGCTATTGGTGGCCAAATAGCCCCCCTCCAACACATACACACACACACTCTCTCTCTCTCTCTCTAAACCCTTTCTCTTTCCCCCTCTCTTTGTGTTCTCTCTCTCTCTCCTCTCTCTGTGTGTTCTCTCCCTCCATCTGTGCTTGTGTTTCTTGTAGAGTCTCGTCGTTTGCTGTTATCTTCTTCTTCTTCTTCTCGATCAAGCGCTTGATCGACGACGTCCTCCCGGAGCTGCATTGTGTTGGCCCTTCTTGTTTCCCCTCCTTCTTCTTCCTGCACCTGAGCTGCTGAAATTCTATCGACGTTTTCTCCAGCTTCCTCTCTACCTTTCCTTTTTCCCTTCTCTAGTGGTGGATCGAGTTTTGTCGTGGCCTTCATCTACTGTGATCTCAATGTGGCAAGCTTCGAGGATCAACTCCAAAACAATTCGTCTAGTTTGCAAATATTACTACTGCAAGCGATGGGCCGTGAGCTCCTCTAGTAGTGCACAAAGAACTCGGAGCAGGACTAAGAACTCTAGCAGCAGCAGCAGCAGCAGCAGCAGCAGCAGTAGGGGCATGGTAATTGGTAGAAAGGTTGCAGATCAGATCCTTGAACCACTTCTTCTTGACATTGAGTATAATCTGGAGAGCAGCATGATCATGGAAGCCTAATTGCAGAATTATCGAAAGAGACTGAAGAAGGTGCAGCAGTGGCAGCAAGAAAAGACGAGCTGCATGTGGGTTGTGGAAGCTGCAAATGGCAGGACGTCGATCATCCATTCTAGCAGCAGGTCTGAGCATTGTTGTAGTTGTGTTCATGCTTGTCCTTCTTGCAGAGCTCTATTACTTGCTTTGTTGGAGAAGAAGGCGATTGCTGCTAGCAAATCCGCGAGTGAGCCAAGGGATGATCACCCCTCTGCCTGCTGATCATGTCGACGAGGATCATCTTCATGTCCATGCAGCAGCAAGAAGCTCACGGTTAGGTCAGACTGCATTCATCCACCCAGCTGCTGCAACAATTTGCTGCAACAACCTCCTGGACAGCAGAGGAGTTGGGTATGAGCAGGCAGAGCTGCAGCAGCTTGTTGCAGAAAAGCTTTTCCCTGCTGCAATAGTGAAGCTCAGCACCGCAACTACTGACGATGATACAACTACCATGAAGGTGTCATCACAACAAGCTATGTCTATGTGCACCACCACCCATAGCAGCAATTTAGGGTTGAGCTTCAACCTGGACATGACCACCAGCAGCATCCAGCAGTTGAACACACAGCTCATGGCTCTACCTCGCATGCTCTTCACCATCAAGGAAGAGGAGGATTTGGAGACTGGAATATTGCAGTCTCATGCGGAGCTGCCAAACAAAGCCAGTGCCGCATGTAACTTCAAGCCCCCTGGCATCACCAAGAGCATGCAGGAGAACAGCTTGCAGCTCACTGCCAGCAACACCATCCCCACCATGATGGTTGTTGTGAGTCCTCCAAATACTCCCTTTGTCTCCCCTCCTTCTTCCCCTCTCCACAACAGTCCTGTTGCAGGATCTCCAAGTCAGCAGGCTAATAATTGCCAACACCCTCAACTTCAGGTACCCATTTGCAACTCAGGATTCAGAGAAGGGGGTTCCGCTGAGATCCAGCTGCATCATGGGGATTTTTTGCCAAGTTTTGATCTTGAAGAACAAGTTCCTGATTCCTCATATAATTTTTATCACTCTCTGCCCCCATCAGAAACCTATCACCAGCACCATGAGCAAGAAGACACTTACCATAGCCATCATGATGTCAATAGGAGCTCTGAATCAGCTGAGACTGGCAAGCAGCTCCAGCTCAATTGCTCTCTCACCCAAGCACTGACTGACCAGGAATTCAGGGAGAGATTTACAGTGGTGATGGCTGCTGGGAATATTGCAGACACATTGCATAGCAATGACTGTTTTGAGGAACAGCTCCTAGTCCTGCCAGATGCAGCAGTAGCAGTTTCATCTGCAACGTCTCAGATCAGCAGCCGCCATCTGTTGATGGAATCATTTTCACCTTCTCTCGAGTCTTTCAAAACTCCTCTAGATTCTACACCACCTCTTGGATTTGGTGTGGAGATTTTTTCCCTTGATGGAAACAATGGTGGATGTAGTCCTCCTCCTCCTCTTCCTCCTCCTCCTCCTCCTCTTCTTCTTCCTCCTTCAAAGTCTTTGACATTCTTGTATCCATCATCTCCCTTAGTACCCATTGCACTGTCATCGTCATCTCCCAAAAGTCCATCTAGTAATAGTAGTGTAAGCTATTATTCTTCACCAACAAGAAGTGCAAGCTTAGTCAACAACATGTCATCACCCAGGACTAGTCCTGTCTTTTCTTGCACCAGCTCCATTGAACTTCACAGTCTTTGAGCTTTCCTTCTCCACCAACCCACAAATTACTCCCTGGCTTTCTTGTGCTTGCTTCAAACTCCACATCATACCCCCAGCTTCTCTGGATGTTTGGATTCCTCATCATCATCAAAAGCTCAGACCGGGTGATGTGCACTATGATCTGCTTCTGTGGCTTCCTTACTGGGCCTGCATTGTGTTCAATCCAAAGAGCGGAAATTTCCATTCCATGTGTACTCTGCTCCTGCTGACATGCCATGACCTTATGTGACAGCTTCTGAGTTTTCACTCATTTTCCCACAATTCTAGTAGCGGTGATGAAAGCAGGGAAGGAAGCTGGGGATCTGGCTACACCCGCAATCCAATTTTCTCACAGTATTGGAAATTTTTATGCCTGGTGGATCCCTTGGGAGGAGCTTTTTTTCTTGGGCTGATTGCTTTCAATGAAGCACACTGCTGTGGTACGAACATGTCTTCAAGGTGAGGAGCATTTGAAAGTTTTTGCAGCAAGATCTCCATCATCATCTTGCAGACATTGCAATTAGGGTTGGCAGGAGAAGGTGTGAAACTCTCGAAGATGCAACTCTTTTGCATCTGGTTCAGACAATTTTTGTAGCAGACAAAAATTATGTATGGAGCCCAATACAAGTGACCTAAGTGAATGTGCTGCCAAACTGTATGGAATTTGAAGAGCTGGACAAATTGCTGGCTTGTGGTTTTCTTGTGCAGCAACCTGAGAAAGAAAAACACAACCTTAGCCTTCTTGAGTCTCTTGTACAGTAAAGAGAGGATTCAAGTCCTGTGATTTGTGGGCATTATTAAAATTCGCCATGAATCTAGGCAATAGAGGGAGGAGGAGACCAGGTGAAGATGATGATACATGTGTCTTAAGTATTTACTGAATGATGTTGTAATCAAAGAAAGCTGACATTTGCAACAAAACCCTTTTGCAAAACTCCATTCTAGCAGCTTCCTCAGCTTCAGGTTACCCAAAACTCCACTTTGCAAAACTTCAAAATGAAACTGTGTTTATTGGTGTGATTTGCAAAAGTGGTTTTGGCAATGAGCAGTTTTAAAAGATGGGCATATCACAGCATGTGCACCCATGTGAGTAAACTTTCTCCAATTCTCTACATAGTCTGTAAGATCCCAGTTTTACCAGTTGCGGACAACACCTGGTTCTCAGGATCTTTCTTGTAACTTGATTTCTTACTTTACCCAATTCTCAGAGAAGCTGATGTCTTGTTTTTCCATGAAAGATTCAATTTCTCAGCTGTACACACTCTCACTTCACCAATTCTCCAAGCAATCCACAATGTGATTTTTTCAATTGCCCACGTTTAGTCCCAGTTGCATGCATTATTACACAATTGAATGGTTTTTTTGCAGCCATTTGATGAATAGGTAGCTTACCTATTGATCCAATCAATTTTATACTTCATCATTTGTATTATCAGTTGTTAGAATGAAGATTACTTCAGATCCCCAAAAATAAATTCTTTTGAAATTCTACCAAAAGACTATACCATGATTGTGCTCATGATCTCTTCTTCCTTGTGGCAGACAGACAAGCAGGCAGAACCATTGTGTTTGCAAATTACAAACCAACATTGACCCCAGCACCTATTATTAAACTTATTGTTGGACCTGCAACCAAAAACTGACGTACCAAGATGTGCAACAACAACAAACAAAAAAACCAAGAAAACCCACCTACTGTAAAGAGGCATCAATAAACATGGAGCCACAATCAAAAGAGGAAGTATTAAACACTGAAACTGAAGTCCAAAGATGCGCAAACCAAAAGTAATCATTCCTGGTATCAACAAGCGGTGTGACACACTGTGGCCTTGCCATTTACATTAAAAAGTATCGTAAGGCAAAAGAAGAATTACAGAAACTCAAATATTTCACCATGCAAAAATATAATCTTCTAAAAATCCATTAAAAGAAACCAAAATCCTTCAAGATATTATAACTCTATAATAACTATCCTCAAGTTTCAACACAAGCCAAAATATCATCTTTCAAAAATACGCATATAAAAATAAGACCTATTACCTAAGGGGCCAAAATCCATTAAGCTACTATACTCTATAATGAATCTAAACACAATATCCTTGCCTTGATAGGCAAGGCCAATAAACACAGAACCACAAAAGACTATGCATTCAAGTCATTCAATAGATGGGCTGTTCTTAGGAAGGGCTATTAGTCCAGGTCCTCCCTTGTTTCTTGATACAAACTTGTATCAAATTCACAAGAGGACCAAAACCTTTTTTTTTCCACCTTTTGCCCCCTCTTAATTCCAGCAGAATTGCAACCAGTTACTAGACATGAATACAGTATATAATAAGTTTTAAGTGGCCAAGTGCTAGCTAGCCTAGCATCACCCAACACTCACAATTCTTTGGATTCCAATGTGTGATTCTTCAAACAATTCAAACAAGCCTGGGAGCAAATGACAGTCTCTCTGTATTCTCTCACTGCCTATGAATTAGGTAACAACTAACAAATAAAACAACATTGGATCCTGATCCATGTTGCATGCCCTGATTTCAGCACTCTTTTTGGCTTTTTAGATCAATTGCTAAATCTAAGGTGCATAACAATATATTGCCAAATTAATGAATTTTCATCAAATCAAATCAATTGGGTGCTATCTCAGTGATCTAGTTTACAATTTCCTTTTTTTTTAATTTTTTGGCAATTCTTATGGGCACTATTTTCTCAACTACCACAATCCCAAACAACTCCCAAAAATACCCATTCATGATGGGCCACACAAATTAGGTGCTCTATACCTAACTGATGGTGGGGTCATCATCTTTGTTAACAAGGAATGAGGTTTTTTTTTTTCAGTATTAATGATGCAAAGTTTTGTTTTGCAAAATATGAATTCTTTTTTCCTTGTCAAAGTTTAAAGGTTTTTCAGTACCTATACAAAGGTTGAGCATGGTTGCAGTTAAAAGGGGGTACACTTGGCCTTCTTTAGGGCCTCTTAGTCCAGACCTGAGATGTCTTTTGAGGGCAGGATGGACTCACAAGGGACTATTGGGAACACCTACATTATGTGGCTCTTTCCTTGATCTGACTCTAAGAGACCCTAAATAAGGACACATGTACCCATCTCTAACTGAGGCTGTGTCCAAAGCTTTCTTTGGCCAAATGTTCCTTATAGGTTTGCTTCAGGTTTCGAATTCTTATTTGTTTGCAGGAAAAAGTTCAATTGGCATGCAATTCAATTTTGTGTTTGTTGCTCATGGAGACAAAAACCATGGAAAACCGACCCTAAATCTTCAATCAAGGGAATATCTAGATTTCCTTTTCCAAACTGTAAAGAAAACCCACAGAAATTTATAATTTTTGTATTTATTTTTAACCCTAAAGCAAATGAGCATTATTGCATTGTTGTCAAAATGATACCCATTTATATAAGACCTCCAAAGGCTTTGAACAGTTCAAAAAAGGGGGATCGAATGAGATGATCCTCATTGTAGTCTTCAACAAATCAAGTATAAAAAAATGTTTTGTTTAAGAACAGAAACAGACTCTCCAGACTCCGAGACATTCACCTACCGCAGACATATGAATCAGGTCCTAGGGCATGGTCTACTAGACGTGCACCATGTTGTAGTGCACCACGTTGCTTTGGACAACTAAATAGGACGTACATAGTCAAGGCCTTAAGTGTGGTACACAACCACCATGTACCACCACCACCACGTCCACCATGAAGGATCCATGAGGAAGGATGAGGACAACAATATTTGCACAATGATGTCTCTCCTGCAAGTAGGTAGGGGTTATGTTTGGGGAAAGGGGGGGGGGGCAATGGACAAACAAATTGTGCAATAAAGAACAAAGAACCTCCTATCACCACCACACATTTAGCAAACATTACAAAAGAGCAATAGTGGACCATGGTGGTGGGCAAGGGTGAGACTCTTGAGTGAGGTCTCTTAGATGCCAAAATTAAACCCACAAACTGTTGGATTTGGAATCAGTCTATACTTGATTTGGTCCATGCAAGGAATATTTATAATATTTTGGGGCAATTTGATGAAATTTTGCCTGGAATATTTGTAATATTTTGGGGCAATTTGATGAAATTTTGTCTGGAATATTTGTAATATATTTTGGAGCAATTTGATGAATTTTTTCCTGGAATATTTATAGTATTTTGGAGCAATTTGATAATTTTTGGGTTTTTCCCGTGGTACCAGTGTGTGTCTGGTTCCCACACAGCAATCAATCATGGTGCACAGGTTTTTCCCCCATCTCTCAGGTGTACTGGAATTTTATTGCACATTCCCCAAAAAGCTCAGACCCAAGCTCAGTTCTCACCTTGCATCAGGCCCTCACATTGGAAATTATGCCCCACTCCTAGGTCCTATCTCTACAATAGCCTTACCTGCTGCAGAGCAAAGTAACACACACACACACACTACTCCACAGTTGTTACTGGAAAGATGCACAATGATTTGCACACAAATTGAAGCTAATGCTAAATAATGACAGGAAGACACTCAGTTTGCCAGTACCAACTCAGTGGCTGGCTCTTCACCCCACACAAGTAATCACTTTCTACCCACCGGAACAGGGGCCAAGGGGCAATTCGTTGTCCAACCCTCACCCAAGGTGATCACTCACATGATATTTGATGACACAAAATGACTTACTCCAAAGTGGTTCACTTTCTAACCACCACAAGAACAGGCAAATACAGTTAGTTGTTGGCTCAGCCCTCCCCCCAAGAACTCCAACCACCACTAGAACAGAGGGGCAATGCAGTTCCCCAACCCCATCTTCTAAGGTGGCCAACTACTGAAGAACAGGGGACAATACAGTTGTCCACCCCCTCCTCCACAGTGGCCAACTACTAGAGAACAGGAACAATGCAGCTGTCCAACCCTCTTCCAAGGTGGCCAACTACAAGAGAACAGGGGCAATGCAGTTGTCCAACCCTCTTCCAAGGTGACCAACTCAATGTATCCACATGGATTCTGGTGATGAATTGGCTCAGTAACTCACATACCCACATGAGATCTCAAAAAAGAAATCTATATATAGTAGATAGACCTCTAGCATAGCCTACCGATGAGTTGAACATATAACCACATCCAAGGCAGCAATAAGTCCCAAACTAGTTTCACTTATTATTTGGCTTGATACATGAGCAAATATTATACTCAAAGACACCAAAAACTAACAACAGAACTTTGGATTGTTTGCAGGCTATCTTTAAGTATCATATTTGCTCATGTTAGCCATTTAAGCAAGATCAGTAGATATCATCATTACATACCTTGCATTGTCATTGAGCTTTGGATGCCTGATTTGTCAGTAATCAGTGAGCATCTCAAAATCCTACTACCCGAATGCCTGATCGGAGATGAGTTCCTGAGATCATTTATGGCAGGTTGAACACTGATGTTTCAGTATTCACCACAACAGATTGCAAAGTAATGGGTACTCAGAAGATATTGATAGAGAACATTAACATACCCCTGCCCTCCGCCTCTCTCACCTCTCAAACATTACATTTGCAGTTTTAGATTTTGGGATTTCATGTGAGGTTTTTTTGTTCACCTGATTGAATGGCCAACAAAATGGGACTGATTCTATTGATTATATTGCTAAGCTGCCAAATTGGCGATTCCAGTCCTGGTACAGTCCCAGCTCACTCTCAGAGACTGAAGGTCTCACTTGCTGCAATGCATTCATAAAATCCTGCAAAATGAAACAAAGCAAACCTAACCATTGTGAGTTCATCACATATCAAAAGTTTTGTTGCCCATAGTTGGCACTGTAGGAGCTACTAGTATAGATCTGCTTTGTTTAGATCTTCAGCTTGACTTTTGCATGGTGCAGTTGGTGGAGAATTATGCATCTTCAAGTACAAGGGAAAGGAAGACTCTTGTGGGGAGGATGATGGCATCTAAGCTACAACTCAGAAGGGAAATTGTGTTGAGAAGTGCTGAACTGACCTGTACAGAGATGGGTCGCATCTCATCTTTGCTAATATTGCCAATGTCTCTACCTTGCATCAATGCTTCACGAAGTGGTCCCATCGATGCCTCCTTCACTAGATTCTTCATGTCAGAACCAGAATATCCTGTACATCCATCATTCTAAATTAGAACAGTTGTTCTATGAGAAGAGAGATCAAAATCATCTAGAGCTACCCACAACATCCATCTAAAGTCCATTTTCTCCTCTCATGGACCTCCCTCTAGCTCTGTTCAACTAGAGGCATATACTAGAATGCTGTGTCAAACAACTCTATGAGTAGTTTCTGCAATCTCCACACTGCTTCTCAATTTAACAAAAGCAGTTACTGTAGGTGTTAATGTAGAGAAGCAGTGTGCATTGGCTATTTAACATGCTATGTAGTCAATCAGGCCCAAGCACTACTGAATGTCATCTTCAACACATGGAAGCATCAAGACGTTGCTGCTAATCTTGTACATCTCAGACCTGCAAGTACATGAGTTCCTGCATGACTTTTTGTACCTCCTCTCTCATCTGTTTTATCATGTGAACTTTTGCAGAACTCCACCTTTCCAGCAAAAGCCAAGCTGTGCTAGTTGAACATCTAGAAGCATCTCTTCAGAAGAAAGAAAATTCTATGGCATGCTCTAATTTACTCATAGATGAACCAGAGACTAATCTGTATACATACCATCAGTGGTCATACAGATAGATTCAATTTCTGCATCTGTGAGTGATAAGAGTCCATCTTTCCCCAGTAGATTGCGAACAATCCAGGCCCTTGCAGCTGGAGCCATGCACAGGAAGGAAGACATTTTTTTGATTAGAACATTCAACATGCTGTTGACATAGATTGAAGAACACCATGAGTATTTTGGTCTACAAATGTAAACTCTCCTTGTTTGGCTGTATGCAAGGACACCTCAACTACACTACTACTATGCACCTACATTCAGATACTACCAGAGTTGATCTGAGACTCATACCAGCAGAAGGCAGTGGAATGTAGAGCCTCTTTGAAAGCCGCCTACGGGCTGCCTCATCAAGCTCCTGAGGTCTGTTTGTCGCTCCTGCCAACAAAAACTAAGCATCCAACTTAGTTGTGAGGAGATATATACTGTAGCCTGATCTTGTGAGGCAAATCCTTGGGCCATGAAATACACATAGATAGTTGTCATGCTTTGGCTGAAAAAGATGCCATGGAGGAAGCTGTAAGAGGATAGGAGAGAAGGGAAAGGACATGATGAAAGAACTTGATTGGCCCAAAGGTCTTGCTTAAGGACCTCTTATATTCAGCCAACTGGTTTGCACTTTTAACACAGAAAGGTCTTGTAGAACTGTTGACATGAGCATTGTGCATGGTTACAATCCACACTGTCAAAACAAAGTGAAGTAATGCATAGGAGAATGGGTACACACCAATAAGAAGAATTTGCTCTGATCCACTCCCACAGCCTTCCATTTCAATTAAGAACTGTGTCTTAATCCTTCTACTGGATTCATGCTCTCCCTCAGCCTTTCGCTGCACAAACACACACAAAATTTCCTGTCTTGAGTGCTGAACCAACATTCTAATTGTTCTGACTACACAAAAGGACCTTGTCACTGAAGGACATTTGTCTGAGAGCCATTGCTGAAACTACTGGGAAAATCCCCACAAACATTGACCCAGAAGTTACAGGAGAATTCAAGGACATTGCATCCCCACATTTGGAGAACTCCATGTTCCCATATCATTCCTGGCATATTCACCTACCTGGGACAAAAGAGAGTCGATTTCATCAACGAAAATGACAGCTGGCTGCCGACAACTTGCAACACCAAACAGTGCCCTGACAAGTTTCTCACCTTCACCAATCTGTAGAAGTTCCAAGGAATGCAATTGACATCAGCAATGTGACTTCACATTAATTAGAGCTCTTCCTAATGTAGCTTGCTCAGTCAAACAACACGTTCTATGAAGATGCAGAATGGTTCATTGACACAAAACTAAACACACCACCAAGTGAACCAAGACTTAAATCCACTGAAGGCACTTGCTGTCCTTGTGATAAAGCATCACTACCTAAGAGAAATACACTTGTCAACATAAGATCTATTGTCAACAGAAAACAGTTGAAAGATAATCCATCCATTTAATCACTGACACGATATAACCTTTTAACAGTTTTATATGGTGAAATTGCCTTGAGCCACAAAATTTGAGGTCAAGCAATTCCCCAAACATGTCATTGGCAGATGTTCATTTCTGTTACCACTCAATGCAGCCTGTTACATCAAAGTCTGTTGACAACCTTACCCATTTACTTGTCAAAGAACTTGCAGATATGGAGAAGAAGGTTGCCTTTGCTTCACCAGCAATTGCTTTCCCAATCATAGTCTTGCCTGTACCCTGGTACTCCAAGACAAATATAGCATTCAGCAAAAGTGTTGTCTCCAATTTCCAGCAAGAAAGAGGACCACGTCAATAGGGCTTATAGCTAGCTCATCATCAGGACAGAGAGAGCCGAGAATGGATACTGAACAAGCACAGCTGTATAACATACAGGAAGATTTGCCTAACTCACAGTTCAGTTCAAGACCATTCTTAAGTAACCTATGAACTTCTGTCTACCATCATGCTGCACCCTCAGAAGAAAAAAAGTTTGTGCAATCCTGATCAAGATAAGTATGTGGATTGAATGGTAGACTTACAGGAGGGCCAAAAAGTAGAAGGCCCTTGCCTGGAGCTCGGCAACCTTGGAAGATGTCTGGGCGTAGGAGAGGCCAAATGACCATCTCTGTAACACACTTCTTAGCATGTTCCAATCCAGCTGCAGTTTCCAATAAGTTGAACTCAGTATCAGTTCAATGTTCAAGCAGGCAACTCCAACAGTCTAAGACATCAACATATGAGCTAGGTTCCAATCTCACTGATGAGTACAATTCCTATCAACTTATTGCCTTCTGAAAATAAATGTACCATGTGGTAGTCAAGCAAGAGTTATGCACACTCTCCTGTCTTTCCATCTTGGATTGAAAAAAATTTAACCAATGAAAAATTCATTCATGTGTCTAACTTATTCAAGTTGTAACAAGTATGGTTCTCATGAAGCAAAGGCAACTTACCAATGTCATCCCAGTGAACAGCTGGATCTTGATCCATGATTTCATTGCTCACATGTTCTAGAAGTTTAGGTTCCAAATTCCGTAGTCGATCTGGGAGTTGTCCATCTGGACCTGCCAGCAACTCCATGCTGTACCCCAAGACCTTCAGTAGATGTCTTTCATTCCTGTCCTCTTATTCTTCCCTCTTAAGGAGACACTGCTGACTTCATCTCTGAGTAGATTTACTGTTTGCCTGAAAACATTCCCCATTGCCTTGGCTTCTCATGGACAGGTAAGAAAAGCCTTAACCAACTCCTTCTAGCAATGAATGCCTTAGCAACTTCAGGAAAGCCACAAAGAGCATCTATCTTCACTGGTCATACAGGTGCACAGAAAAGGAAATGAAGCTATGTACACACCATTTTTAGAGGAACAACACACTCATTAATCACATAACCCTAGTTTCAACTGGATGTGATACTGCACCCACAATATAGTGTGCATTTGAAAACTCACCATTTTCGAGTTGAATCTTCCTGGCAATTGTCAGCACCAGCTTGTGTGCGAGGTGTACCAACTGCGCCCACAACAGAACTTCCATTCGCCCCCCGAACTGGAGGCACAAACGACCCCCGTACACCACGACGTGGCATACCTAGACTTTTAACTAAACCAGTTCGTGGGGGTGCTGAGCTGCTGAGATTCCCTTGATATGAACTTGAAGAGACCCCATTCTTTTTCAGTTCATCAATTATCTGTTGTGACCATTCATTGCCAGGTAAATTCCATTAGCTACTTGAGCAGCAGACACCCTCCACAACAGAAAACCAAAATACAAGATCCTAGAATCTGAGATATTGAATAATGAGAAAAAAAACCCCAGAAATCCCACATGCCAGATAGCTCACAACCAGTTCATGCTTCTAAAGGGACCGAGCTGTTGCAGCCAGGCCTCCAAAAGTGTCCTGCAACATAATTTGACAATGATATTCTTGTCAAAATTTTGGTAACAACAACCTGACTACGGTCCAAGAAAATTACCAATTTGTGCCTCGCTGTAACAAAGCTTGTTGGAAGAGCTTCTTGAGCATCATCATCGCTGCTAGTGTCCTCCTTAGGAGCTGGTTTAGGATTTTCAGACCATTTATCTGTTCCATAATAAGGATTTCGGGGTCGTTTTCGATTGTATCCATAGGGATTGTGCTTCTCTCCTGCTTCAGGGGATGACAGAGAAATAGGCTCTTTCTGTTCCATTTGTGGTGGGCGATAAGGACCACTAGCATATCTACTGGGAAGAGAGTTCTTTCCTTTTTGAGCAGGCTCTGGCTGAGTAGAGCCCAATCCAAACTCTGCAGTATCATTCACAGAATAGAAATGTGTCAGTGAAACAAGAGCTCATGGGAAAGAATAGTTCTCACCAGATCCCATTTTCCCTTCCTGATCTTAGAAAGTTGGACCAAAATCCCATTTATGCTCATTCAGATTTGCATGCAGGATCAGCTGATATTTCCATTAGAAATTCAGTTCACTATACATTTTTCAGTCCCAAGGGTCATGATCAGCAATTTCTACCTGCATGGAAGAGTAGTGCTCCAGATACCAGTCACAAACATGAAATCCAGAACAATCACAGCTTGAAGACAGTGCCTAAAACTACCTGTGTGGGTCCGAGCAGGTTCAACCACCTTCTGGTTTCCATTGCCATAAAGAGATGTAATCTTTGATTGCATGAGACTTCGACCAGACTTTACAAGATTTGCTTCCACCTTACTTTCACAGACTCCATGGTGGTTTGCAGCACCTGCTGTGTGAAGGCTTGCAGCTGGCAGTGAAGAGTTTGAAGCTTTTTGTGTGCTTCTCAGGGCCTGCAACAACATTATATGCATCAGAACTAGATTTCCAAAGCTGTTGATTATTGAGTGAATTCATGCAGACATGATAAAAATCCTCATCTTCTTTGCTCATGCTGAGCAAATCGTGCTTCTATTTAGAATATCCAGCATATAAGTTTAGCAGATAGTTGAGAGGAATCAATTCCAATAGTTGCAACTTTCCAAATGATAGTCCCTATGAGAAAGGCAAGAGATAAAACCTGACATTTGCAGGAGACATTCTGTCTTCATAGAGACTCCTAACAAGTCTTTAGAGGGCTCTAGCTACAGGCAGCATGAAGGTGTACTTACTGTAAGATTAGCCAATTGTGCCCTTTGGATAGGACCAGAGTAGTATTTTGAGGTCTTGATCTTCTCAATGTCAACAGGCCTGTGATGCTTAAACTTGAAATCTGCTGGAGCTCCTGCTTGATCCAATGCTTGGCGCCTGTTACATATTGTTACACCTAAGTCACACCAGCTTTGATGATCTCTTGACTACAAAAAAACCCATTGTATGTATGTAGACCAATTTTCACACCTGACATCATTGACCAATTCTTTTGTGCTTCTCAAGCCCTGCAATGACATCATATGTGGATTTCCTCTTTGGATCACTATCATTGTTGCAGATCTCATTTCAGCCCTAACTTGTCACATGACACCTAGCAGTACTGTCAGTCCATGACACCAGTAGATACACTGTCCCCTATGGTTCTTTCCTCATTCCTAGTGCTGGTGACAAATAGGACCCATTCAAAGCTGGTCTCAGGTTTGAATAGACCGCTGACTGTGAAGAAAATTGAAGTTATGCTCTCTCTTTCTGTAACATTATAAACCAGGCCAGAAAAAAAGAAGCTACTTTCAACAGCAATCGGCAGTAGAGCTAACACACCTGTCAATCAGTGTTGCCGCATTAAGCTTCTGCACCACCTGTCTCTTTATTGGCTCCACATAGACCACATCCTCTGCAGTCTGACACTCGCTCTCGAGGAATCCAAGTAGGCGCAGTCCAAGGCCAAGGGCAGTCTGCGTGTCGCCTTTACTAAAAGCAAGATCTACACCAAACAATAAAGAATTCAATCTCTGTACCTTTTTTTGAGTGGCTCCTTGTTTTACATCTTTTGCTAGGTTTGAATCACCCATGACTCATCCCTCAGCTCGATCAACCAGTCCCTGCATTCATTCAATGCAATAATGTGAATAACAACATGATCCTGCAAGTCCAACAATTGTCCAGAATCGTGAGAATTTTTTTTCCAGAAAAGCCTGTGAAGAATGCAGACACTGCAAAGCACCGGGCAAGAGCATCAGCGTGAAAAAAAGGAAATGGGCTCAAACCCTAAGAAACCAAGAAAGGGTACAAGAGCGAAATGTGTCAGCAGCTGGAAACTTGGCTCTTGCTACACCACCGTCTCCGAGTCAAGGCTCCTCACACTAAACACAAAAGAGGACAGAAGAAATCCCGAACGGAAGAGACAGGAAACCAAACCCTAAATCTCCAACAAGCGAGAAAAACAAAAAGCAGAGCACGCAAAACCAGCTGGAAGTTCACAAGCCCAAGAAAATATCACAAGTCTCATGCATTAACATAGTAGGATATAAACGCGATAGAAACACACAATCACACGTACAAACGTACGTGCCGGGAGTGGAATGGTTTTGGGAAATCAAAAGGGATGCTGCAAAACAAAACACACAAACAATCACACAGGACGCAGCAGCAGAACAGATGCCGAAGAAAGACCCAAAACAGAGAGTGGATTTCATTTTGAGCGACGCTACTTACTGACCTCAACAAACAGAAATGGCGACGACGAAGCTCGCAAATCCAGTTCTCGCGAGCGTGCAATGTGAGCAATTGGCACGAATTCTGTTAAAAAGAAGGAAGAAAGCTAGCACTCCAGAGCGCGCGCGCGCAAGAGAGAGGGGAAGGAACAGATTGAAGCAGCAAATTGAATGTGACATCATCTGGATACAACAATGCTCAACAAGAAAAAAAAATTTGAAATTTTTCGCTTGTTTTCCCACAATGATTAATATTTTAATTATTTTTCCTATGCAATATTTTGAAGAGATGCTGAAATTTTTATTTCTGATTTTTTTATTTTTCTTAATTTAACCCCTCCTATTTTCAAATCTCATAACTTTCTTATTTTTTATTCATTTTAAACGATTTAAAGTGCTATAAGAGAGTCACTTGTGGTTTTAGAAATCATCTTTGAACTCTAATAATAATAGAGCAACATACAAGGAACTTTATAAATATTTGAAAATTGACTTTTGAATGTTAACAATAGAGCAACATTTTTAACAACATCGTTAACAACATTCAAATTTGTCCAATCTCCTTTATCTAAGGGTGCGAGGACTAGAGAAACTTATGAACAGTATTATGAAACATGCACAAGGGTGGTGTAAATAAACTGGAAACGAGGTTACAAATATTAAAGTTGTTTCAAGGTGCTGACCTTGTTTTATTAATCGAAACTTGACACTTCCCAAGCCAACATTTGTCACATGTTAAAGGGTTTGACTCACTTGCAATAGCATGCACTATGCAGTTGGGAAATATAAAAGCGATAAAACATAATGGGGGGTTGTTGCTTACTTTCGTAGTCACCTTAAGTTAAACCTATCACAATGTAAAGAGGGAAGCCACGATTTTTATCTATGGCTATGGGTTAACAAGGGTGTTGTCCCTAACTTGTTTGTCTACGTGGTGTACACTGCCCATATTGGTTCCAAACACAAGAGCAAATCCCTATTCCAAAACATGGTAGCAGATATTGTTGAAATTCAAACTCTAGAGGGCATAATACTATTGGGAGGGGATTTTAATGCGCGTACTACAGCACTACCAAATACCATTAACACTAGCGACCTTTGTGAACTGTTACAAGCGCCTAAGCTTGCTGAGACGAAGCAACCAAGCACTATGGCTACGTGATAAAACCGTGACGCTAGTGTTAGTGGCTAGGGTCGCGAGCTCCTCGACCTATGCTGTGACGTTGGGTTGCTCATCCTCAATGGCCAAACACTTAGCGACAAATCAAGGGAGTTCATTTGTTTGGCAAATGGGGGGCATAGCACTATCAATTATATTGTTGGATCACCTGTAGTTTGGCAAGCTGCTACACACCTCGAAATGATAATAGATGACACCCGCTACCATGCGATGGGAGGAGACTCTAACCATAGGCCATTGCACCTACGGTTGAACATTTATTGCAATTTTGTTGAACCACAACATACAATGGCAACAAAAAAAATTCTTACCGAGGTTTAACTATGATAAATTAAAAGTTGAAGAGTACCAACTTGCCCTAACAACGAGTCTTGGAAACTTATGGGTTGCTCACTTGATTGGGCATCTGGGGGTAGACGAATTAACTGACTTATTGTAGTAATGTGTGGGTGCTACAATAAAGTCCAATTTTGGCAACAAGCCTTCGGGAGGGAGCCGTAGAAAGAAACACTGCCATAAACCTTAGTTTAACATTGACTGCCGTATAGTGAAACATGAGCTAAGGCTCTGGCTGAAAGCCAACCCTAACTCACACACCGCTAAACATTAAGAAAATAAACTCAAAATTTTATTAAAAAGGAAAAGATTTTTTTAGGAAACTACAAGAGCTCAACATATGTGTGCGTTTGCTAAGGTGGATGTGCTTTCATTCTAGAAAAAGTACCGGCCAAAGGCACTCGTTGTGGACAAGATTAGTGCAGTTACGTTTTTGGAAGGCTTCCGCGTGCTAGTTGGCCAATCTCTATCACCCATACAGCTGCGAATTAATCACTCAACAACTCAGGTGACCGAACCTCCACCTAGCCACACCCTAAACACAAGTATCACACTTGCTGAGCTACTTCAGGCACTAAAAAAACTTCAAAGGAACAAGCCTGCTAGTTTAGATGGTATGAAAGCTGAGTTCATTTTGGATGCGGGATAATTAGTACACATGCCACTATTGACAACGTTCAATTGCTTTCTAGTGGAAGGCTTTCCAGAAGCCCTTTCCATTGGGACCACCCACATGATTTTTAAAGGGGGCGATGCCTCCAAATTTGACAACTACATGGGGATAACGATTAGGCTTATCCTAGCAAAGTTGTTTGTTATGATCCTTGACAAAAGGTTAAACGAGTGGGTTCAACAACATGGGTTGCGTGCCAAAGGTCAAGCTGGGTTTCGAAAAAATTACCACACTACTAACCTCATATTGCGAACTCTGATAGAACAAAGCAAAGCAAAAAAAAAGCCACTCTATTACTACTTTGTGGACTTAAAAAAGGCGTTCGATACTGTGCTACGTGAAATATTGTGGCAGGTGTTGGCTAGCCTTGGGGTGGAGGGACACTTCTTGTAATGCCTATAGGCGATGTATGCCAAGGATACCGTACGCATCAACCACCCAAGTGAAGGTGTCACCTCCAACTTCAGGTGCCAGCAAGGTGTGAAACAAGGTTGTCTTCTCAGCCCTATATTGTTTAGGCTATATTTAGATGCCCTAGAAGGGCGCTTAAACAACAAAGAATGCAATGCACCGGCCCTAGCAAATGTGCATGTATGGTTGTTGTTTTTTACAAATGACCTTGCTCTGACATCAAAGTTAGAGGTGAGACTACAACAACAGTTAGACGCACTCTAGCAGTTTTGTGCTGAACGTGGACTTACAGTGAACATGAAAAAAATTAAAGTCATGGTGTTTAATTATGCTGACCCATGCTAAGAGTTTGTGTTTGAAAGTGACATTATTGAGCGTGTGCAAACCTTCAAATACTTCGAGATCTTGCTCAAGACCACCCCGAACATGGATAATGCAATGGAACATCTAATAGCTGCTAGTAGGTGTTCGTTATTCGCACTGAACCGCCGCTATGCGGAACTGCATATTACGGACGTTAAATTACACTGTGACCTCTTCAACACGTTGGTGCGTTCCATAGCAAGTTACGCCTATGAGGTTTGGATGGACTCCAAAAAAATAAAGGCTATTGAAGTAGTGTACCGAGGGTTCCTCAAATCCCTACTCGGGGTGCGAAAATAACCAGCACGTCCATCATGCTGGCAGAATTCGACAAATTCCCCTTTGAACACTTTGCATGGGGACAAACATTGTTGTACTATAACCGTGTGAACACGGTCACTAAAGATCGCATCTTAGGAAAGGCATGGGAAGCCTAGCTTGCTATGCTTATTGTGGGAAAGAAATGTTGGGTTGGATCTGTGAAAAAATGGCTACTCTAGAATCAACCCCAAGAAGTGGCAAGTTTTTTGCCTTCGGCTCAATCACCACTAGAAACAGCACTTCAACTTACAACGACCTGTGTGCTCCAGGTGGGAATTGTTCAACTGACCATGGGAACAGTTCCTGGGATAACGCACATACATCCGACTCGTCTAGCAAGGGCAAGAGGTTAGGTAGCGAGCAAAGTACTTTGTTGCAACGCGCACAACGTACGAGTGGGAGCTCAAATGGCTAAGCTGGCCATGCTACAACTAGTGTAGTCGGTTGGTGGTAGATTTACGACGAAAGGCCCAATCAACCAAGAAGTTGGCCCATCCCTTCTAGGTTTTCGTCACACAATGTTGAATGTAAAAAAGGTGAAGGATAATATGCGACTGGCTTTCATTGAAAAGCTTTTTACCAACCACGAGATTAGGACCAACATGCAAACAAGATACTTGTGCTTCAAGGGTATGTTGTATGAGAGCAAAAATTATTTGTGTGACATTAACTGTGTTCAACTGCGGAAAGCTTTGGCCCAATTTTGGTGTGGCAACATGCAGCTTGAGGCAGTGTTAAGTGCGTGGAAAGGCGTGCCATACACAAAGAGGCTTTGTCGAGGCTATGACATGGAGAAGGTAGAGGATGAAAAGCATTTGTTCCTTGTCTGACCAAATACACAAAAAATTAAGGAATGCTTTTGTTCGACCTTGCCCTTCACCCACACGAACACTCTTGCTAAACTCATGCAGACTACGAACACGGTTGCCCTTGCCAAATTTGTGGCATGCTACCGGTGACACACTCCCAACTCCTTGAAGGACTCAAATGTGAGTCCAAATAGAACATAGCAGAAGAGGGAGGAATCAGGGCACGCTCCTTAGCTCACAACATTTTGAGGGGTTGAAAGGCGTGTTAGAGCTCCGAGATCGGACTAGGAAGAGTTAACAAGCTTCACTCACTCACATGGGCCTGCACACAACCCACACAAAATGGTTAGTGCATAGTTGGAGCACCCTTGGTGTTAGGACGAACCACGGGCAACACGGACTCACTAAACTCACCACGGCCCGGACTTGGGGGAAGCCACCACCATCCCCCTTATAGTATATTTTGTGGCTGGCCATGGAGCCTACATCCAAATGGCTTTTCTCTCTTGGGACTCCCGAGTGAGAGTCTCGAAATTGTGCCAAATGGGACTTTCGTGACTTTGGAACCCCATAACTTTGCGAACAGACCTCGGATTGCAATGCGGTCTAAAGCAAAGTTGTAGCTCTCATCGAGAGCTTTTCAACAGTATGTCGCATGCTCCCTGCAGCCAAGTAAATCGAGTCGATTCCCGACTTTTTGTGGTCGGGAGTCAAATTGGCAATTTGACTCCCGGCCCTTCTTTTGGCCATAACTTTTGTCTCAAATGTCCAAATGAGCAATGCAGCCCCATTTCAGACATCTAAGTTCCAGGAGCTTTCCAATGATATAAATAACATCACAAGCCATTGAGTTTTGACCCCTGAAATGGTTCTTTGAAGTTTTGGAAGTCCATTGGGATTCCATCTCCCAAAGTGGGAGTTGTCTTAGGAGTGTGAGGGTTCACTCCCTCATACTCCCTCACACTTTCTTACATTCCCAAAAGTGTGTGATGTGACTCCCGGGCTTCGTTTTGCCTTGACTCCCGAGCTTCCTTTTGGCCCGCAACCTTGTAACCCCTTTGCCATGGTCGCGAGCCCAAAGCTAGGGTTCCGACAACCAATTTTAGAGGACAATCTATCCTCCATGATCTACCTTTCGTCTAATGGACTTTATAGTCCCAAATGGACGTAAAATTGTAAACAATAAACATACAAGAAAAAATTTAAGTGTTTAAAAACTGAATTTTGTAACATTCAATGATTTATTTTTGTTAAATTTTTTATCACCTCTATTGAGGGAGTTGTAATTTTTTCAATTTTATTTTATTTTTGACAATTTTTAATGAGTTAAATGCATCAGTAAAAAAGGGACAAGTTTTGTTTAAACATAAAAAACAACTAAGCCCTCCCTAAGATCTGGCCAGATTTGAATACTTAAGTGTTCGATTACTGGTCAATTTATTTTACAATGTTTGATTTGAACAATGTGTGTTTCTTGAGAAAAATTCTCAAACGTTTGGGAGCTTGTTTTTTGAAAAAAAATGTTTTTCAAATAACATAATGATAATTAAATTCAATTTTCTCCAAAAAAGAAAACAACTCCCCTTCTCTCTAGGCAACTTAGTTCTTTTTTTTTTTACCTTGAAAGAAAGAGGAGACTTGAAAAAATTATGTTTAAAATTTTTTTTCATCATAACTTTTAATTTATAGCCTCAAATCAAGAATATAAAATCATTTTACATATTCAGGTTTTGAAAACTTTCCAATGATATAAAAAAACATTTGATTTGGACCCAAAAAAAAAGTTATTTTTTATTTTATTTTCATTAAACATTCAAGAAGTTGTTTTTTCAAATCAACTTAGTCCCTTTTCTCCCCAAGGAAAGTTGCTTAGCGAAACAACTTCCCATTCTCTTGGGAAGTTGTTCTCCTTCTCCCCCATGGGAACATGTGTTGGGTGTACCATTTTGTCTCCTTCCCTAAGGAAAAGTCCCTATCTCCTTTAAACATCTAATTTAAGAAGTTGCACATAGTTTTTTTTTCTTTTTCATCCATTTTGTTGATGGAAGGGAAAAAAATCAAAACTTGAATCCTTTAATTGAAAGTGGAATATTTAATAATTAAAAATTTTTTTCTTGAAATATTGTGTAAAAAAATATTTAAATGTTATTCATATACCAAATATAATAAAAAATTGAAAAACATTTTTCTTGTTAAACATTGTCCTACAACTAGGTCGAGACCAATGCCACCTTCAATTCGTTGTTCATGCTTAATGTTTGCCTATGGTGGATGGGCATGTGGTCAAGTGCTTATGCATAATGTATTTTATATGTATCATATATGAATATATAATATTTTATTTATAAGTTTTCATAGTCTACTCTTTCTTTAGATTTTTTTTATAAATGATAACACCCCAAGGAATGGAAAAAACTTTGGTTAAAACAAAGTGGCACAACATTGCTCCTTGCATTTTGGTTTTCATCTTCAAAAGTTTTAGAATTTGAAAAGTTGTTTATTGCAATGATACTATAATGGATACTTATTCCATTCATGGAAAATGGAAAAAACTTCATGTCATTAGTAGACCGTAAAGGCATGATAATCAATTTGGTTGTTTGAAATCATAACAAACCAATGAAGGCATGATGACTTTTTCTTTTTACCCATTATATATTTTTGTCACACATACAAAATGAAGATGCATGAAGAAATTTAATTTTGGAATGTTCAATAATTAGGGTTCAAAAATCAATTTGCAAATGTGAAAATTTTGGAAATTCTTCATCACTTTTTGTGAATCACAATATTTTTTTCTCTTCCTTTAGATCTATCAATGGCATTTGGGTTTATTACATTTTGGAACGTTTGTTGACATCATCATGATTAATCACAAATTTCAAGAAAGTTGGCAACTAATTTGTCTATGCTGAATTATAGTTTTCATACAAGAGGCCATTTTGGGTACCACCAATGGTTCAAATGCAAGGATTTTACATTTGGGTTATTTTGTGTGTTGGTGGAGCATTTGAAATTTGGTTGATTAGACAAGAACTCTCTAGGCATTAAGATAAAACCACCTTCCTTTCCCCTTGCTCCATGGATGTACCATTATTTTAATACTTATGCATTCCTTGCAACCAATTTCACCAAAACATTAGCTCCACATTTTTTATGTAAATGATTGGGCATACTTGTATTTGTTTTTCATAAATGTAACAATAAATGCAAAGATACTTATGGTTATTTTTATTGTATAAGTTTTATATCTTGTACATTTTGTTGATGTTCAATTTTATTTTTTCTTTTTAAATGTGATAGATTGAGTTGTAACAATGAAGGTATCAAATTATAGCAATGAGTGGACAAAAAAGTTTGATTTCATTGTAAACCCACTTACTATGCACTAAGGATTCATACCTAAGGTGTGTTTTTGGCCTTTCTTTCTCCATGATTAATCTGAAACTACAAAATTGGTTACAAAATTCATCTCTAACCATGTTAATTTAAACATGTTTAACTTTCTTTATGGTTGACCTTTGTTCTTTCATTTTGTTTCACAAGATACATGCATGAAATTGTGATTTTTGGGCCCTACCCCCGCAAGGACATATTGGATTCAACTTTTGGAAGTTCTACCTTATTAAAATTGGTTTCACATTAAGTGAATTAATTTCTTTGGTGAAAGTGAACTTAGACTATTTAGATTGGAACAAATTTTTTTGGTGTTTAGAATGTGGACATAGTAGGAAAATGTGCAAGTGACATCTTATCTATTGGCAAGGCCAACGTGTTTGTGATGTCTTGTTTACATGGAGATCAATGTAGATGATAATCCACAAATGGAATATATTGTGTTTGACACAAACTTGCCTTAATCCAAGCAAAAAACTTATATAAGCATGTTGGTATGTGTTTTGCTTATGATAGACCTTGAAACTCTTTTCATAAATCATGAAGGGACAACATTATAAGGTTTTAACTTGGAAAATATGCAATTGATTAAAATTGAATGTTAACTCAAAAACAATTTTTTAAATGAAAATTGAAAAACTTGTGTTTGTTCAACAATAAGGAATTAATTGCTTGAATGTCACAACCCTAGTTTTAGGCTCGCGACCAAGGTGAGGGCTTGTGAAAATGCAAGCCAAAAGTGAGCCCGAGAGTCACATTTCATGTTCCCAGGAGTGCAAGAGAAGGAGGGAATGAACCCCCACACCCCCAAATGAACCCCCATTTTGGGAAATTGAAATCCCAATGGACTCCTAAATTTTCAAAAGGTGATTACAAGGGTCAGAATTCATTGGATTGAGATGTTCCTTATATAATTGGAAAGTTTTTGGAATGTAAATATCTAAAATGGGCTCGCATCACCCATTTGGACATTTAAAACACAAGTTATGTCCAAAAGAGAGGTCAAAAATCGCTTCGATTTTCTTATGTGCAGGTGGTGTGCCACATACTGTTGGAAAGCTCTTGACAAGGGCTATAACTTTGCTTTAGACCTCATCTCAATTAGAGGTCTTCACGTAAAATTATGGGCCTCCAAAGTTGTGAGAATTCCAACTTTGAGAATTTTGGGACTCCCATGTGAGAGTCCTGAAACAAAATGCCATTTAGATGTTGGCCTCATGGCCATGCACAAAGCATACTATAACGGGGAAGGTGGTGGCTTCCCCCAAGTTTGGGCCGTGGTGAGTCTTCTGAGTCCGAATTTGCCCATCGCTCGTCCGTGCACCAAAAATGTTCCAACTATGCATTAACTAACTTGTTATTTGGTTTGTGCAGGTTTGTGTGAATGATTGAAGTCCTTGTTAGTCTTCCTAGTCCCATCTCGGAGCTCCTACATGCCCCTCTACCCCCGAAGTGCTATGAACCAAGGAGCGTGCTCCAACTTCCTACTCTTCCGTTATTTTCATCTTAGACTAACATTTGAGTCTCTTGAGGAGGGTTGAGAGTGCATCATTGAAAGTGCATAACTTACTACTTGAAGGTGTACAACTTTTGAATTGTTTATAAACTAGAGTTTTCAATGTTTGTCAAAAGATCATCACCCAAAGTTGAAAAACAATGTGTATGAAATTTGTTTTTTAGAATTTTTGATCCATAAGTAATTGTTGAAACTTTGGTATGATGAAGATTGTGTTTGTGGTTCCAAATATCCTTCCAATTGTATCATTCAATAAATAACAATGGGTCATTCATTTGTAAGACTAGTACCACATCATAATCAAAATTAACAATTTGGTTCAAAACCTAGAAAATTACACTTGTAATACATCCAAATTATTTGAGTTTAAAGTTATATGGAGTGGAACGTGACTATTTTTCTATGGTAGATGTATCTCTTTAGGTGAAAGAAGTGTTATACATTTTCAAAGAAGTTCATGTGTCCATTCATACTCGGGTATTTTGCCTATTTCATAAAGAAAATTTGTATCAAGTTCTTAACAATGTTAATGTCATTAATAAGCTTAGAACCTTGGTATGCTTGGAGTTGGTTATGCATTCTTACATTATGAAGAATCTTGATCACTATGGAGTGTTGGGCTACTTTTCCCCCATAACAAGTTGATCATGTCATTCATCATGGGCAATATATTGTGGATAATATTGACATATTATTTTCAACCGGAAGGATATTTAAATTGGGAGGGCATGTTATATGAATTTTTCTTCTCTTTTTAATCTAGTTAAGGTTCTTTCCATCATGTGAATAAAGTGAACAAAAAATAGAATTCACTTTCTCCACTAAGTATAAAAGGCTAATTGATTGAATAGATAACTAAGGATATAACTAGAGAAGGTGTTTGCAAAATATGGAATATCTCCCCACCTAAAGAACTACCTTTTGAAGATTTTAATGTGGGTGAGCTTGAAGGCCACATAAGTCTATGTTTTCTTGAATTACCCTTTGATATATCATATTATCACCATAAGTCCCGATTCGATTCAACATAATATAGCTCATAGACCTTTTGATCTACGATGGTTCATAGTAGAGTGGAAATATAAGTTATAGAGTTGATAACATTTTCAATGACCTACTAGCCAATTGATGTCAAATTAGTGGTTCCATTGTTGTGCAAGGTTTTTGTGAGGACATAACTTTGTTTGATGCAAGATTGGAGAGCCCAACAAGCTTGAGTCAAGTGAGTTCAAAAACAAAGCATTGTGATGTCACCATTTTAATCTTTTAAAAAAAATGATGTACCAAAGGGTGTATGGGAATGTGACAAAAATGAAGTAAGGTATCACCTATGTTGCATGTGCCTATATATGCACATGCATCTATTAAGGGATCTTACTAGAACTTGGTAAATTTGAGGCTTTTATATGGAGAATTCTAAATATTGTATCTTTGATTTCCTTGATGTCCATGCCTTGTTGATATTTTCAAGCATTTATGGAATTTAAGCATGTTACAAAAGAAGGGCACCATTAAAAGGTGATAATCAAAAGCAAGGAAGGAGAGATTCAATAAGAATATGTTTAATATATGTTCCACAAAAAACATTTATAATGGATCAACGGTAACTTGTTGGAGTACTATGTACATCCCAAATTGTCTAAATACAAACATTTTGTATTGTTGAAGAATTTTATTTTTTCTTGTTCATCAATTTTGAACTACAAATTAAATTGATCATTTTAGATGCAATTTTTGTGACTTGCATGAAACCATATGAAGAACTTAAGAAATTATGTAACATTCTTTATCATGAATAATTTTCAATTCAAATTTGTTTTCCTTAACTATTTTGATAAGAAAAAGGTGATTTGCCTATGACATTTGTGCAACTATAAATGAAGCCAAAAAAAAGATACAAAAAATTAAGGTAAGCCTAATCCCACATAATACTCACTATCTATCCCCTTGCTTGACATTCAACCAATCCATTTTATGGGATGTTCATGTGTTCTACCTATAAATCAACCGCATTACATTTTTTAAAACTCTATTTTAAGGACAAATAACATAAAGATCCCCTTCTAATTTTTCCAAATTTTGCATTTTCATGATATATTGCACTTTAAACATGTCATGACACATATTTAATTAAAATGGTAAACACAACTAGCTATGTAAAATATCGAAAATTTGCACTTACAACATGTTAAGATAAAATTTGCATGTAAAAGTTAACAAAAGAAGGTGACATTATCAAACTTGATGATCATGCTGAATTGGAAAAGAAGGTTGCCCTCTTGACCAAATTTCTTTCAATTAGGACTCAACACATGAAATTTGCACCAATTGAACATAATTTTCAATGCACATTAGATGAATTTTGCTTGTATGTATTGTTGCCATAAAAAGATGACTTGTGCATGAGTGTAAACCCTAACCTTGGAACTTTGAACTTGTAATTTAAAGCTTAATGCGATTTTAGTCCACCTACATGGATGAATGTGTCCATAGATGAATGATTTCATATGGATGAATGTAATTTTTGCATGCATGAATTTCAATTATGAGTTGGATTAAATTAATAAATCATTAGATGAAATTCATTTATATCCATCTTCATTTGTTGTCCAAATAGTATTTCAAACTTGAATGTCATATAATAATGATGAATAATGTGATTATAGAGGAAAATATGATGATGGGACCAAAATAATTCTTAAAATTTTGTTTAGAATATCATTTTCATTAATAATGTTAAGTAATTATAAAAATGTTGTCATGGGATGAGTGTTATCCCCCCCCCCATTGTTGTCAACAATACTATATATGTATGTTGTGAAAAATTAGCACACCTTGAAAATAAATAATTATGAAAAAAAACCCCGTTATCATTTATGATAATAATTTGTTTTAAGGAAGCTAATTAAAGTGCTTGAAATTGAGTTTTAGTTTATTTCAAAAACCCATTCTCATCAATGACAATAAATAGTTAAAAAATATCTAAAACATTCAAAACCCATTGTTGTTAACAACACTTGGTAAATTTGCTCCAAAAAAAAAATAAAAAATTATATATATAAAACAATGACCATGGGGTGGATGTTAACATGATAATAGTAACATAGTTAAAACATATTGAAAATAATGGCATATTAAACCATAGTCTTCAAATACATTTATATAAGACAAAAACGAACTAGGTTTTTTTTGTCCTTAGTGGTACACCTTAAAGAATTTGGACCCGACATCATTCAACCATTCTAGTCCTATGAAAAATAAACTAACATCTATGGTTTATTCTAAAATTCCTGAGGGTTTTGTGACCTTTGACAATCTAGATAAAACATTTGCAACTACATGATTCAATTGTTTGGCTTGTATTGTGTAATCATAGGTTAAAACAACAATAACCACCTAGTTGTTTTCCTTGAAACTTATGGTTTGTTTACCGAGTAAACTAAAGCCTCATCTATAAATGGTAATGGGAAAGGGTCCTTCTTGGTTGCTACATACAAATTTTAAGCTTCCCATTTTTCTTTGGTACTACAATAATCAGTGACAACTAAGTAGCCTCTTCCATAGGTTGTATGAAACCTATTACCAACAATTTGTCATAATCCTACTTGACTATTGTTGCATGTAATTTGGATTCAATTTAACTTAGCTTGATGTGCTAATAGTATGGTTGTATCCAATTCAATTTCGTGTTGAACCAACTTTAATGGAATGCCCTTCAGATCTTTGTATGTTCAAGCAAATACATCCTTGTATTCTTTTAGCCATTCCTCCAGCTCCCCCCCCCCCTTTTTTTTTAAAATTTGAATTTACTTTCATCGTTCGAGGTTCTACTTAAATCCCTAGATTTAGATTCATTAATTATTGTTCTTTTGTGAGTGTCTAACCTATTATTTGCAACTTTTGAACCTTGACCTTGGCTAGAGTTTCATCAATCTAAACATACCCTCATTAGTGTTTATAATAGGTCTTAAGATATACTTTATCCTTTAAAACACTTCTTGGTTCATATCTATTTGTAGTTTTTCGCTTTATTGAAATGAAATATGTATTACTCCTTTCTATATTATGATTTTGAACTTTAATACATGTGTGGGTAAACTCTATAGTTTCTATAGACTAATTTTTTTCTAGTAGATTAATAGTGCCTATTGAAAACAATTTTAGTTCTATAGTAAATATGATATCCTCTTCTTCATTTGTGATACCATGAACATCAATAGTTGCAGCATAACATTTCTAGTCATTTCACCCTTATTCTTAGGTGTTTAGTCATTACTATAGTTCTAACCATACCATTCCCTTGAATCATCATTATGTTGTTTGCCCAATCATGGGCTATTTCGGCATCCCTAAACCATGGTCTCCCTAATAACATGGAGTAACCAACGTCTACCACATCCTTATATATAATATTTTAGGTGTCTATCCGTTCGGTCGTCCTCCTTGGGGGTAAAGGGGTTAGGGTTGACACGCCCTTCATAATGAATATTTTTGGGCTTATGATATAGTTTACCTTATGCTTTATAATTGGGGGGTGGAGTAAGGCCCATGGGTGGGGTGGGTTTAAGAAATAAAGGGTCTAGGAGGAGGGGCCTTACCCTATACTTAAGTAATTTTTAGTTTTTACAGCATGTAAAAACTTGCAATAAAACTAAAATTTGCCAAGTTGGGAATTGGGATTAAGTTTTCTTTGTTATAAATTTTTTAAATAATTTTTCAAAAACTAAATTCATTTATAAATTTGTGATATCAAAAATTTGGCGAAATTTTCAAAAATACTAGGAAAATTAGTTGACTTTACACTAGGGAAACAAAAAAAATTCCCTATTTACACTAGAACTTGGGATCCCTTTTGTTTCCCTGGTTACCTTTCCCATGGAACAGACCTCTTCACCTATCTCTCCCCCTTCAACACAACAACCCTCATTAAACCAATGAATGAAGAGGAAGAGGAGGCCCCTTTGGAAGACCCGCGCGTCCATTGGAACCGTTTCGCCCGGGAGAGGCACGCTCTCGATTTAAAATAAATAAATACGGTTCAAAGAAACCAGGGGACTTCATAATGTCCGAAGGTCATGGGTACCCACTAGTTGTTTTATAATATAGTAAACTTAGTAGCATAAGGTCTATTGTGAACATATATCTTTAGATCACATATTAGTCCCATTAGCTTAGTAGTGGTTTGATGTACCATCTTCAAATTATATGGTGTAAGTTTAAGTGTTGGCAACCCCAATTTCAATATCAACTATTCTATAATGATATTAACCCTAGACCCTCCATCTAACAAAACATCCTTTATAATGTAATTTCTAATTTGTACTTGAATAACCACCATATGGTTATCAATAACCATTGTTGTTGTTACTACATTGGTATTACAAATGGTACTATTTTTCTATTACTGTTTTAACTATAATCTATGGTTGATTGAATTTCATTTTCTATCATAGATATCTCTTCAACTCAAGAGCCATTTTCAATAACTATCCAAAGTTCAAGTATAATTGGTTTCTAACATCTATCTTTTGATATCCTAAAATATCTCTTCTACTGATATATTAGTTTACTTTGGAAAACTATAGATTCTTGAGGTTTCTGAGGTTTTATAGAAGGTGTAATATTGAGCATATTTGGCCACATTGTGTTCCATCCTTCTGTTGATGTAAAAAATTCTTCATTAGTAGCTTGTGCTTTCTTTAACTGTTGAATTGTCTTTGCCATCGTCTTTTTCAATTTCTCTTCATTTTCCCAATTTGTAATACTTTTATTCTTCATTGGTTCTTTCTCCTAGAACATTTGGTCTTATGTGATTCTGTTTCTTATAACAACATTGATGTTTACAACATTCACATTTGCAATGACTATTTTCACCTTAGTTACTACTTTCCCTTTTGAACTTGATGCATTTTTCCCTTGGAACATTTTTTACATTTCTACAAATTTAGGACAATTCATCATCTTATGCCCATTTAAACCATAGATGTGGCAAACATATAAGTTATTTTTCTGACCTTTCTAAGGTTGATTGGTAGCCTCTGTTATTGCTATAGTGGGTTCTTCCTTCTTCTTAACTCTACACGTTTCCACATTGTGGTTGTTTCGTCCATAGTTTGTGTAATGTTTACAAGTTTTTCTTGGTTCCACCTATGGTTTTGTTGTTGCGGTAGATTTTAAATTTATGGTACCAACAATGCACTTTAAGCTTCTATAAATGTCATCCCTTTTTCACATAGCAGAACCACCTTCTTATGCACCTGTAACATGGTCCATTTCATTCCTATAGTTGTAATCCTTATATAGGACTATAATCTTGCTCAAAAAATTGTTTGTGGTTGGTGTTTGCAATCCATGAACTAACTTTTGTAGGCGTTCATAATACACCTCAACTTGCTTAGTTTTTCCTTGTTTGATATTCTTGAACTCCATGTAAATATGTTCATCATTATGAGTCTTTCGATTATGTTTATAAAATGTTTGAGTTAATTCAAAAAATATATAATAATTTTTTTTAACATGTAATTATGACACCAATTTAAGTATGTATAAGTGAATGCATTGAAGATGTATTCCTCAAAGGTTTTCCATTCCCTCTAATAGCCGTTTAAAAGACTTTCCCATGGGCATCTGGATCTACATCCTTTTATAATTTGGATATTTCAAAGTTGATCGATATGGTCTAGCCATTGAACCTTTTCACACCAATCCAGTTCTTTGTCATTCACAGTTTAATAGAATCAGTGGTGGCCATTTTTTAGATTTGTTTACTTGAATCATTATGATCGGTGTTGTATACATCATTTGAGATCTTAAAATGGGTATTATTACATGGCTTGGATTGTCATAGATTTGGTTTGCTTGTCTTCCAACTTGAGTATTCATTAGTACTTAGTATGCAGCTTGACCATTATTAGATTGATTCCCTCTTCTTGATAGTTCAACCTTTTATTTAAGCTTACAAACTATAATAGTTGTTTTTGGCATTACAAATATCATATGTTGTTCATGTGAAACAATAATGGGTTTTGAGATATCCCACTCATCAACTTGGGCCTTCTTAATGATGGTGTGAACTTTTTGGACATTGTTGCCTCCAATTGTATAACAAATTCATTGTACTCTCTATGGTATAGAATTTGGTTTTATAGAAAATGGTTCTACCTTATTCACACCGGGCAAATTACACAATCTCAATTTGTTTTGTACAAACTGTTTTAACTTAAACCAATTTCCTACAACCTATATTTAAAATTGTTGTGGACTTGTTCTTTCATTTGTGGTTATTCTACAAAGTCTTTGTTTAACATCTGTTGTCCCACATGTTTAACAAATTCATCCCTTATTTCATGATTAATCTATGGACATTCTGTGATAATGTGTTTTCTTATTCTACAAAAAACATATATTCTAAAAAAAGTTTGGGCCAACCTAGCTGAATTTTCAAAATCGTAATTTCCACATTCTAGATTTCTTTTTTTTTTTGACTCTTCTGCTTCTGTTGTTCATCTAAAGTGGTAATGCCTCCTCCAAATAAAGTACAATGAATTGAAATGAAAAAGATTGGTGATGAAGTCTGTGGATATTAGGAATCATGACAATGTAGGATTAATAATGGTTAAAGGAGTTTGTGTTGATGACGATGACAATTTTATGCTTGCATGCAAATATCACTTCTTTCTTCCAACCTCTTGTTTTTTGAAAAGGATGAACATTTGTTTACTTTTCCAACCCCCTTTTGGAATGAATGGAATTACTGTTTTGCCCCTTTTCATTGCCTCTCAAAATGGGAAATACAATTTTTATTTATGTGTCTTTCAAATCACTTTTCTTTTTAAATTGATAGCCATTTTCTCCCCTTTTAACCTTGTCTTTTAAAATGGGTACACATCCTTGTGAAGTCCAACAATTCATTGCATGAAAAATTATAGAAAACACAATAATTCATGCATACTTATTATGATTTCATTAATATTTCATGTCATTCAACTTTGAAATGCCTCTTCACCATCTCACATCCATGAAAATCACAACATTCAAGTTGAAGCATAAGCTTAACCACGTTCAAATATGAAAATATGAATAGTGACATGAAATATACAAAATTTGTCCCAAATCATATTGGTTCATGACGTGAAAAAAAAACATGGAAAAAGAAACACAAACACAAAGGTGAACAAAGTTACATTAAAAAGTCATACTTCAAACTAGTGTTGTTCAAATTGAGGATAATCAATTGGATTACATATTTTAATCTTATTTGGGAAGGCCAATAAATTGTAATGGAAACTGAAAAGTTTCCATTATTAAACCTTTAAAAAAATTCATCAACCAAAAAAACCTTTTTTTCTGAAAAATATATGAAATATAATTCAATATTCAACATGGATGCAAATGACATTTGGTAAATTTTCATCCATCATGGACAATGATGACTCAATTCTATACAATATGCATGAGATATGAAAAGTGATCCTGGTAAAGAGATAGTACAGGTGTATTCCTCACCTTTTTTTTGTTTTTTGGTCACAGGCTTGGCCCATTGGTTATTCCTGCGCCCCGTCATAAAACCAATCAGGAATCCTTTTTTGGCGGTATAATGTCATGGACATTCGTAGAATGGATATTTTGCAACGTGGAGAAAATCCCCATGCATTGATCGAATGTTTGATATGCGGACACGTATCAACTGCCACTTTTCCGTCCGTTCCGGCCGTGGAATGGCTTGGGATCCAAGTCAGAACGACAGGCTCTGTCCCCGACGGAAAACGCACTGCGAGCTTCCGCTACTGTTCCCTTGCGCTCTTGTTGTACCGTCCTCGCGCTTGTTGATTACCTCCGATTGTTGCAGCACAGCACAGTAGGCGACAACCCTCCTTCTGTGATTTTTCTACACTTGTGGAGCTTCACGACAATCGCTAAGGTAAGTGTTAACCGAAATCTGTTTTTCTTCAATTCCGATGCAAGCTTAGCTACCGTCGCTCTTATCTTGGATTTTCACACCACGGTTGCTTGCCGCAAAATTGCCTGAACTTCCTGCGCTTTGTTCTACATCTCTTATGTTCTATCTGATGCTTTCGAGGCTATAGTTTTTGTTGAAATCTGTTTTTTAGGGGAGTTTTTATAACAGGTTGCGTGCAACTAGGGTGTGAAGTTTCTCTTATCGTTTTGTAATTCTTACACAGACTGTTGTAAGGTATCTTATCATCTCCTGCTTTTTTTCTCTTTTTTTTAATTTAAATTCTAATATATAAATTTTTATCCACAAAAATCTTCTGGTTTGTTTCTGGGGGATCATGAGCAGCAGTGGTTTACTGGAAGAATGTCAGTAGTTTTCGTACCATTGTTTGCACAATTGTCGGTGATTGTCGCAGTAGTCGTTTGATGCTTTAGTTTTGATTGCCACATGAATTTTCCATGCACTGCTCGGACCACGGACTGCAGTAGTTTGAAGGTGTGGTTTTCTTTATGAAGGTCATGGTACGTGAAAGCTCATAGTAGTAGGTTTGTGACAGCAAGGCCAAATTTTCCCACCTTTCGACAGTTGGAAAGTAGAAAGAACAAAGAACACTAGTATGTAGACGGATGTTGTAATCTTGTTCAACAAGGTTCTAGTTTTGCAGCAGTTACGACTGAGAGTTTGAGGAGTATTACAACAAGACTGCCTTGTTGCACTGATGCGAGACTTGTTGTGTGCTGTAGATGGGGATCCTTTGGGACATTGGTTCTCTCATAATAGCAGTGGCCATACCTGTTGCTGTGGGCTTCCTTGGCACTGCTGTAGGTGGAGGAGGAGACAGTGGTGAGTTTCGTGACAAAAGCTAGGGTTGAGGATTCTAAAGCTTCAACTGCAAATTGACTTAAGATTATCTGTCAGAAACCAGGTGATGTGCACAATGCTGGAAACTTGATGCAAATTAGTATCTGTAATTTTGCAGACTGGTACAAGCAATTGAACAAGCCCTCATGGACACCTCCGGTATGAGCCTTCTTGAAACATGATTTCCTTCATTATATCTATGTTCTTTCAATTCCTGAACAGATTGTGGTTTGAGGTTGGAGGTAATCAAGTTCACAAGTGGTTTGATTGGGCTGCACATGCTGTTTAGACCTGCTTGCACACCTTTTGTCCAGCTATTGGATGTAATGAAATGTGTATATTTTGGCTTGGTGTAGAATTGGTTCTTTCCAGTAATCTGGACAACTTTGTATGTGGTGATCGGCATTGCATCTTGGCTTGTCTGGAAAGAAGGAGGTACTCAACATTCTTGAATGTCCAACCTGAGATACAATACCATAGTTTGAAATGGAACAAGTATTAAGACCCATAACTCTTTTTTTGATATTCAATTGTTGAAGCAGTCATTTTTGTGTCAGCAGCAAGGCATATGATTCCTCAAAGTGGAACAAAATTACTGGATGTACGTCAAAAAGTCTCACCTTGGTTCAACCCTTCTTGCAGGATTTGAACGTCAAAGCTATCCTTTGGCGGCATATGTCTTCCAGGTACACTTTGAGCACAAATTTTTAAAAGGCAATTACTAGCAGCTAGTCACTGCTATTCATGATGAAGGTGATATAGTCAGATACTTTGTGAGTGATATGCACAAGGTTATAATTGCACCCATTTTTGTCATGATTGTTTTGATTTGACCTGGATTGATGTAATAGTTACCTTCAATGTGCAATTTTGGAGTTTCCTCTGCAATCTCATAGATAAATATACTTGGTGTAGAAAGTAGTCTTTGAAGTCAAGTTTCAATTTAGTGAAAGTCATGGGAAGGACTGTCTCCACACATTGATACTGTTAATTGATCACACATTTCTCACATAAGTGTTACCATAATTGGTGAACTAGTCAATGGTTGCTTCAATCAACAGGATGAGGATTCAACTGTCCATTCATCTCTTCTTGTTTGTGAGTCTGCCTTGCTTAATTATGTAGGTTTGAGAGTTTTCTAACATGGGACTTCCAATTCTTTGCAGCTGCTATTGAATTTTCTGTGGACCCCAATTTTCTTTCGCTGGCATCGTTTTGTATGTACTTTAACCCCAAAGCACTGCATTTCAGTGCACCTTGCAGCCTTAACAAGGAATAATGTCTTTTTTGAGTGTCAGTTTTGATTTTAGAACACTGTTTTAATTGTTAGTGTTGCATTTAATGAAGCCTTCACCTTTTTCAGGATCTTGCATTGGTGGAGATTGTGATATTGTGGTTGGCAATTGCTGTCACAATCTACCTGTTCTGGCATGTGCATACAATTGCAGCATACTTACTGGTGCCCTATATCCTGTGGTAAATTCTTTGAACCCTGCTATTGTGGTTTTGCTCTTCAGTGCAGTTGTATTGGTCAAAAAATCTCTTCATAATTTGGGTGGAGAATGAACCAATGAATTCATGTAGAAAGAACCTGGCTGGATGATATACATTGTGGTACTTTCAGTGTTCTAGTGATTTACTGGTTGAATAGATATTCAGGTAAACTGTTTCTTTGCTGGACCATCAAGGATGCTCTCGAGTAACCTAAGCTAAGATCATATTTTTGAACGGTCTAACATCACATCAAGGAAGCCAAATGGCAGTAAGAAGCCTGAGGGGATTTCTCCCAAAATGCTGAGAACTATTCTGACAATTTGATATGTAACTCTGAAATGGCTGTTCTTTTGTTCAATATTCATCAAAAAATGTTAGTCAGTTTGGATGCACACAAATTTCTTGAAACTTGTAGTAGAAAGATCTGGAAATACATCACTGCATCTCTTAGCCTAGAAAGGAGCTACCATTAAACTCTGAACACAAGGGTTTAAATGGTCAGCTCTTGTTGAACGGTTGTTTCTGGCAGACATACTCTAGGATCTCAAGAACTTTGCCTCTCAATTTGAGTGATTAAATTATGGTTTCCTATCTTCAGGAGCGTAAAAGACATTTTGTGGGTGTATTGTCTGACTGAGGATTTTTTGTGACCAGGGTCACTGTTGCTACAGCACTCACCTGGTATATCTGGCTGTACAATGGTCCAAGTCAGCAGGACATCACACAGCCCTTGCAGCCTGGTGGTCAGTCAGCATAAGAGAGGAAGAAAAGCAGTGGCATTTTCACAGCAAAGAGGCTGCCACCAGTTTTTAATAAGTATAGTCATGCTGGTTGTAAGTTGCAAAACCAGTTTGTAGGTTGGTGTTCAACCTGGTATGATTTGTGTCATAATCATTGTGTAGACATGAAGGTAGGAGACAATTGAGGTTGAATTTGCTATAGAGTGATCTATTCAGAAGTCATGTGTGCATGATATAAGCATGGATAAGACTCTCTTGATGGAGCTGAACTCTTGATTAAACTTATTATCATCTCTCATCCTAATTATAAGTCTGACTTCTCATACAAGTTGTGACCCTGTACTGTTCAGGGAAGGATTGTAGCACATCTTGTTTCTCCAAATTATTCTAAAGGATGCTGGTTTCCATGAGACAGCAACATAAATGTCAGGAAGAAGGGTGGTAAGAGTGAGTGATCATTTGACAATGACCTCATCCTCTGCCCTCTTTGTTTTTTTGATTTGATGTAATGCTGGTCTTGTGGGGAACTGCAGAAGGATTCTGAGAGAGGATCTGTAAAGTTGTGCTGACAATATATTTGTGAATTGTATGCCTTGTCATCACCATTGGTTGAGCCAGTAAAGATGTGTCCAAGTCTGCAGATTGATCAATCCTTGATAGATAGCAGGTTCTTTGGTGCAATTCTAATGATGCCAAGGCAATGCTGACAGTGTGAAGAATGAAGCATGGAGCTTCACCAGAAGAATGACATGACACTCTGCCGAGAAAATGTGACTTGAGTTTTGCTTCACACTCAGAGCCATTGTCTTTGTTTCAACTTAACAAATTTTGTAACCACCTTATGGCAAGAGTAGGCATCATTCCTGTTTCAACTTTACATGTTTTGTAATGACCTTAAGGAAGAGTACATTGTCACCCAAGGGCCTTGTAAGCCCCTTTGTAAGCTCCTAGGTTCTTACATTTGGTGATGACCGTTTTATTCAATCATTGCATGACTGAATTGCATTAACTTTTTATCTGCAGAGCTATTGGTAGAGTCCTTTTGCCTCAACTTTTCTGTGTTCAGTATCATGTGGAGATTTACAAAAAAACCCCTTCTAAGCTCTCTAACCAAGCCATCTAATCACAAATCTGCATTTTGGGCCCCATTTTGCTATGTAGTCCCAGGTGGAAAACAGTGATTCCCCTTCAACCCTAAATTGAGACTTCCGATGTTGATTGTGAGATTGTGCTCCATGTTGCTGTGGAGCACTGCATTCCAATGGAAAATATTAAACAGGTCTAAGATTGTAAATGCGATAGATATAAAAGTTCGCTTGACATGTTTTGCATCGGCCACATTTCCTTTAGCTCTCCTTTTCAGGGTTCAAATGGTTTTCTTCACAAAACTTGATCCTACCAGGTTCCTTTGTAGAACATACTCATGTTATGTCAAATTTGTAGCCTACCATGCCATCCCATCCTCATCAAATGGAATGGGATGTCACGCCCCATGCATGTCAATAGCCAATCATCCTCCCATTAGGGTTACTATGATGTTTGGCTTTTGGAAGGGCATGTTTTGGCATTTTCTTCTTATGTCTTCTTGGTTTGATCCTTCGAATAAATTTTCATGCTTTTGGCAAATTCAAGTGCTTTAACACCTCAATCTTCAAGTGCTATTTGTTTCGTGTGTGTTTATCTTGAAACAAAAATTGGGTATGAAAGTTTGAACTTTATTTGAGCTTTTACCACAAATGCATTCCCATGTATGCTTAGGAGATGACGATTAGATATATTTGGTAGAAGTTCAATGACCATGTTGCAACTAATTATTTGAATTAACTTTTCATTTCAAGTTTGTGTTTAAGCTTTTGGGGTTTCTAGGAGGTGTTTGAAAGAAAACAATGATGTGCATGATGTGCATTGTTGTAAGTGCTTGAAAAAAGTTGTCCTCACATTTTCAAGTTCATTTTCGATGTTGTCAACTAGGGTTGCAATCTTGAAAGGTGATGTGCAAATACAATGATTAGAGTGTACGCATTCAAATTTGTGCAAAATTTACTAATCTTAGTGTTTGCAATTTCCTTTTCTGAGTTTAATGCATGTTGCAATGTAACATGGGGTGATTTATAATTTGGGATATGATATTAACAACTTGGGTAGGCAGCAAATGCATAGCCATGATGATGTGTGTCGCAACCCTAACCTTGAACTCGCGACCAAGGCAAAGGCTTGCAAGGTTGCGGGCCAAGAAGGAAGCCCGGGAGTGAAGGAAAGTGTGAGGGAACAAACCCTCACACTCCCAAAGGAGCTTCCACTTTGGGAATTGGAATCCCAATGGACTCCTGAATGTTCAGAGAGCGATTGCAAGGGTCAAAACCCAATGGCTCGAAAAGTTCTTTATATCATTAGAAAGCTATTGAAACATAGATGTTTAAAATGGGCTCACATCACCATTTGGACATTTGAAACATAAGTTATGGCCAAAAGAAGGGCTAGGAGTCAAATTGGTAGTTTGACTCCTGACCACTAAAAGTCGGGAATCACCTCGATTTCCTTGCGTGTAAGTGATGTGCAACATATTGTTGAAAAACTCTCGACAAGGGGTATAACTTTGTTTTAGATCTCATTTCAATCAGAGGTCTGCACATAAAGTTATGGGGCCCCAAAGTCGTAGGAATCCTAACTTTGGCAATTTCGGGACTCCCATTTGGGAGTCCAAGGATAAAAAACCATTTGGATGTGGGCCTCATGGAGAGGCATAAAGTATACTATAAGGGAGAAGGTGGCTTCTTCCAAGTCCGGGCCGTGGTGAGTCTTGTGAATCCGCATTTAATGCCCATGGTTCGTCTTAACACCAAAAGCGCTCTAATTATGCACTAACCACCTTGTGTTGGTTTTGTGCGTCGTGTAAGTAGTTGATGCTTGTCACTTTTCCTAGTCCCATCCTAGAGCTCCAGCACGCCTTTCTACCCTTCAAAGTGTTGCGAACTAGGGAACGTGCCTTGACTTCTTATTTTTTCATTGTCTTCAGTTTCGACTCACATTTGAGTCCATTAAGGAGTTTAAGGTGCATCAATGTGGGTGCTAAACCTTAAATTTTGTGTTCAAATTTGAGAATTCACCACAAAGGTTTGAAGTCATATATAAGTAAAAAAACTTCCAAATAACAAAGAAGAAATTTAAGATTTCGAAGTTTTTATTATTATAGAAATTGTCACAACCCCACTTTGAGGGAAGTGTGAGGTCGCCACTCACACTCCCGAAAATGGGACTTGGGAGTCCTCCGGGACTCCCAAAACTTCAGAGTTCAATTACAGGGATCAAAACACTTCGCATTGGGGTGTTTGTTATATCGTTGAAAAGGTCGTGAAGTGTAGATGTCCAAAATGTCCTCGCATGAGCCATTTGGACATCTACAACACAAGTTATGGTCGAAAGAAGGGTCAAGAGTCAAATTGACAATTTGACTCCCGACCACAAAAAGTTGGGAATAGACCCGATTCCGGTGTGTGCAGGTGGAGTGTGACACATCGTTGGAAAGATCTCGACAAGGGCTACAAGTTTGCTTTGGACCTCGTCCCAATCGGAGGTTAGAGCGAGAAGTTATGAGCGCCCAAAGTCCCGAGAGTCCAAACCGAGACAATTTCGAGACTCCACTTTGGGGGTCCCGAGAAAAAGTGCCATTCGGATGCAAGTGCGGCAGTGAGATGTAGAGAATACTATATGGGGGAAGGTGGTGGTTTCCCCTGAGTTCGGGCCGTGGTGAGTCAAGTAAGTCCAAGGTTGCCCGTGGCTTGTTCCAACACCAGGAGTGTTCTAAATGAGTACTAACTAACTTGTTGGTTGGTTTTGGATGTAGGACCGAGTAACTAAATAGCTTGTCCCTCTTCCTAATCTAATCCCGAAGCTTTCAACATGCCCCTCTTACCCCCTTTTAGTGTTGGAAGCTAGGAGCATGCCCCAAGTCCCCTACATTTTCGCAATTTGAGTGACTTAGCCCCAACTTGGGGCTAACTAAGGACTTGGGAGCATGTCAGAAATTCTGCTTAGGTGTTATTAGATATATATTATTTCTTTGCACAATTATGGGCACAATTAGTTGTTAGATAATTCTTTTTAACATGGTGGTGGGTCTATGTAGCAATAGGAAGTAATACAAAGTTTTATGATAGTTGGAAAAGTTCAATGTTTTGGAGATTCTATTTAATATGGCCACAAAGAAGGAGATAGGAGGACTGGATGTGTTTAAGGGGTTGTTGAGGTACTATGTGAAGTTAACACTTACTCAATTTATAGAGCAACGGGTTGTTCTTGAATTTTATTATGAACTTTTATTAGAGATATTTTCATCATGGGTGATACTGTAACCAAAAAGAAGGGTGAATAAAAAAAACATTTTGGGCACAAGGAATTCATAATAGAAGCAATTCCAACAAATTACATTCTCGAGATTACAAACCTGGTGCTACTAGAATTTCCCTTGGTGCTACTAATATGTCAAAACAAAATTCAATATTTTGTGTGTGAATTACCAACTAGCACATACATGGTGATCTCTCAGTAACTTGTTATAATGGCAGTAGATAGCTTGTTGCCATGTACAAATCCATATGTTATAAGTCTAAAATCTACTAAGGTATAACTTGAGGTCAAAATCCTTAGTGTTCAGTCAATCCATATGAGTTGCTAACCCTTTTCCTACAAATGTAACAATGAAAAAGAACAATTAAGTTTTTTATCTAATAAGAATTAATATTAAAAACATCTTGATCTCCATGTTTGGACCAAAGTATGAGTGACATATACCAAGTTGACTTAAAACCATTAAGGAAAGACACTTTTTTGTGCAGATATTGACTACGGATATATTTCTATTAACTTCCCACTTTTGTTTTCTTTTTTTTCATTCTGCCTAATCCAAGGACACCCCACTTAAGCTTCTGGCATTGACTCAAATACCTACCCTACTAAATGGATTAAAATAAATTCAATAAAGGCCCCCATTCAAAATGCATACTTATCCCTCTACATGCTCCTTTCTCTACAGCTTGGACTTCCTTTTTTTCAACATCAATCCTCAACATCAACCCCTTATAGAACTTATTCCTAACAAGGACATATTATTTGCCGTAGTGTAGTTACTGGTGTAATGGAAATTAGATACAACAACTACTAATCTTAGCAAGCCCAACCTTACCATCACTTGAAATTAATGAAGAAAGAAGAAAAACCAGCTTGCATTGCTCTCGAATTCTCCTTTTTATTTTGCCTTCCACCGTCTTATTATGCAAACCTCTATTCAATGCCGCAGCTTCCTCAGCCATCCATAGCTTGGTGCCGATCTATTCTTCATGACACATAAACAAACAAGATTTCTTACCCATGCTCACAAGTTTTTTTGAAACAATAATTGTTGTAACTAACAAATAGTGACGAAATGATTTCCATTGTTAACATGCAGAAAGTTAACGGCCACTGAAAATAAAAAACCAAAACCTTAAAAACTTGGCATATTCACATGAGAACATTATCTGATTGCCTTCCTATTCGGTCACATATGTAACCCTTTCGTTCCTTAAAAAGTTGAGTTCTTCAGTTTCCTTTAGTCTTATAGGTGATGGTAAGATTTGTAAATCCTTGCGGGATGTTTCCCACTAATGCCCATCAACATCTTTAACGATACCTTGTTGCCTTCTTCAAAATCAACATTACCATTCCCATCTACATGTCCATTAAATTGGTACGGACTTCCCAACTCGAGTTGAAGTTTTCTTCTTCCCTAACTTTTTCATTTTGACCATTGTTAGTCTAAAATCTAGTCTTTCAAAGGTTTGTTTCCCTTTTCTGGTAGCATAGGTATTTTTTGTTTCTTTTGTGCTTGCTCCACATTGAGCGGGACACTTTCATGGATGCTTACTATCAGCTTCATCTTTAGGAAGTATTGTTTTGCAATAGTTTCTACATCAATAGTGTCATCAATCACAACAGTCAAGGATTGTAGGTAGTTGTCAACCTTAAGACATGGTGTTCGCCCAATCATTATCATGAAGGGAGAAAATTTAGTGTTGGCATGAAGCCCGCATCTATATCTAAACATGACTTTGGCCAATTGCTCATCCCAATAATTGACATTTTTTGGTGTTGCAGAGAGCACGGTGATGCCATGCTTAATAATTTTGATCAAACGTTCAGCCATCCTATTGCATTGAGGCCATTGGGGTGCAGTGTGTTGATCGTGGATACCATAGTCCTTACACATAATATAAAATTTTGTTGCCCATTCCTTTCCATTATTAATCAACACAAACTTGGGAACTTTGTATCTACATATTACATCATCCTTTAGAAATTTGGTTGTTGTTTTAACACCATGGTTAGTAACAGCTTTTGCCTCGCACCACTTTGAGTAATGATCAATGGCAACCATAATATATTTGTTTCTTGATTTGGTTTTAGGTAATGGTCCTGTAGTATCCATAGCAACCCTACAAAATAGTTCACAAATAGGTATATTCTTCAACTTTTCATCCTTAAAACGAATGTTACCCACTTTTCTCACCATTTGGCACAGTTGGCACATTTTAACAATTGTTTTGACATCCCCTATCCTATTATGCCAGAAGTATCTCTTGTAGATTTTAGCCAAGGTCCTTTGTTCTCCAAAATGCCCTAAATCTTCATGCAGTTGAACTATCAGTGCCATTCTTTCTTCTAGTTTAGACGTAAACAACCCCTTGAAGTAAAGCCTTTGATCCTGCTAGTAATAATTTATTATTCTTTTCCTTGCTCTCTTGCTTTCCTCAAGATCAACTATGTCCGATAGTATGCCTTTATGCAACAACTCCATGCAAGTTGCGTCTTTCTAAATGTCAATGTCCTTTGTGTTTGTCTAACATTTTTCCTCCTCATCAGAGTTTGTGTGAACCAAGTTGTGGTCATCAAATTTAAGCAATTCTTGAGCTGCCAACACTAGCTCTAGTTGTTGTTGTTTGTCTTGTCATAGTATGGAGGTACTTTCTTTTTAGTGCATGTTTCCTTTCAATATTCCTCAAAATTTCACCTCTTTCAATGTTTATTACTTTAATCTCCTCCATATGCGAGGTAAACTCCTTATTTTGATTTGCCTCCGGTACAACATCAAGCATATAGAGTTGTTGATTCCTTGAATAACGCTAGTGGTGGATGCCAAAACAACATTCATGATGTTGTGAAATTTTTTTTACTTGTTTCCTAAAATCGAACCACTTTGAACCTTTGCCAATTTGAATGGAGAAGATCTTACCTTCTACTTTAAGCATGTCAACTTATATACTCCCACTGTTTTGGATCTCTTCACTGAAGTCATCGTCATCTGTGATTAGACCCACTGGATTTCTACTCAAGGCATTAACATTTGTATGTTTGACACTTGGTCAGTGCTGTATTTTGAAATAGAAATCTTGCAACATATCAATCCACCTACCTTTCTTGCCATGCGTATTTGATACTATCGTTAACGATTCAATTGACTTGTGATCTATTCTTAGAATAAAATGGTGCCTATGTAAGTATTGTTTGAAAGGTAAAATACCCCAAATCAGTGCATAACATTCCCTTTCCATGGGGTGGAACTTACTTTGTGCTATCGTCAAACTCTTGCTGGCATAAGCCACCACCTTCTCAAGCTTGCCCTCTTTTTGTGACAAGATTGCTCCAACACCTTTTGGTGACCAATCAACATGAAGGCAAAATTGTTTCTTAAAATCAAGTTGTATAAACATAGGCGTATCAACAAGTGTTTTTTTTAGAACTTCAAATGTTTGTTGACATCCTAAATCCCATACAAAGTCAACGTCCTTTTTTGTTAATTCAAACAATGGAGCAATTAGTCATGAATAACCCCGAACATAATTCCAGTAATATCTAGTTAGGCCCAGAAAAGACTTGATGTTGGTGACCGTCTTCAATTTCGGGAAATGTAGAATTGCATCAATTTTACTAGGGTTTGGTTTAGTGCCTTCGTTACTAACCACATGGCCCAAAAAGGTGATTTTTTTGTAGCAAAATAACATTTTTTCAAGTTTAACTTTAGGTTCACCTCCCTGAGTTTGAGTGATGTGCTCCCAAGTCCCTAATTAGTCCCAAGTCGAGACTAAGTTACTCAAGTTGTGGAATTGTGGGGGACTCGGGGCACGTTTTTAATTGTAAACACTAAAAGGGGTAGAGGGGTGTGCTAAAGCTCGGGGATGGGACTAGGATGAAGTGACAAGCTATTCACTTACTCGAACCTGCATCAAACCAACCAACAAGTTGGTTAGTTCACATTTTGGAGCACCCTTGGTGCTAGGATAAGCCATGGGCGACTCTGGACTCACTTGACTCACCACGGCCCGGTTTCGAAGGGAGCCACCACCTTCCCCCATATAGTATACTCTGCGCCTTTCCGCGGCACCCACATTCGAATGGCTTTTTGTCCGAGGACTCCCAAGGAGAAGTCCCGAAATTGTCCCAATTTGGACTTTCGGGACTTTTAGTGACCATAACTCTTTGCTCAAACCTCCAATTGGGATGAGGTCTAAAGCAAAGTTGTAGCTCTCCTCGAGAGCTTTCCAACGATGTGTTGCACTCCACCTGCACGCACCGGGGTCGGGTCGATTCTCGACTTTTAATGGTCGGAAATCAAACTGTTTTGACCCCTACAATCGAACTTTGAAGTTTCAGGAGTCCCGGAGGACTCCCAAGTCCCAATTTCGGGAGTGTGAATTTCGTCCTCACACTTCCCTCAAAGTGGGGTTGCGACATTGAGAAACATAACATCCAAATGTTGAAGATGTTCTTCCCAACTCTCGCTATGCACATTGAGATCATCAATAAATACTTTCAAGAATTTGTCCCCTGATTCCCTAAAAACTTTTGACTTTGTTTTGGTAAAAATGCTAGTTGCATTTTAAAGACCAAACGACATGATCGCTTAGTCATACAATCTAGTCTTAGTGATTAATGTTGTCTTTTTCATATCTTCAAGTGCCATTGGAATTTGCCATAAACTAGATTGCAAGTCTAATGTAATGAACCAAGCAGATTTTCCCAGTTGGGTAATCACATTGTCAACAAGTGGCATTGGAAACGAATTTTGGTGAGTTTGCATGTTAAGTGGTTGATAATCTCCACAAAAATGCCTACTCCCATCCTTTTTTATTGTCAGAATGACGTGGCTTGCGTATTCAGAGTTGTTGGGTTTCATCTTGCCCAAATTTACCAAAATATCAATTTGTCTCTTTATTTTTGCCTCCTCCTAATAGGACAATTGACCAGGAGATACCTTGTAAGGTGGGAACCCTTGTGTATCCACATCATGTTCTCCAATGTGTAGCAGCTAAGTTCACCTTTGTTCCAAGCGAAAACATCTTGGTAACACTTTAGCACCTTCCACAACTGTTGTTTCTTCTCCTTATCCAAGTTAGGATCAACTTGGATTTTTTGACAAATTTCCTTCCACCTTGTGCTTATTTCATCACTGTCAGATGATGTCAACTTGTTGTTGGAATTGTTATGGACATCACCACCTTTTATTTCATGAATTTGTAATAGTATTGGAATTTCTTCATAGTTTGTAGATTCAAACATGGTCTATCTTCTTCTTTTTGCATCAAAAACCCAAATAAGCTAATCAATATAATCATCTGCGTCTGTTATTTCTTTTTCCATAAACCCATCAACATGTTCTTGTTATATCAATTGCAAAATTTGTTATGGTCCTTCTAACAAAACCAGATCATCAAATTTGGTACCCCAAAACTCATTTTCATCACCAATCTATTCAACCTAGTGAGACCCTTTGTCACAATGTTCACTATTATTTGTATTAGTGTCTAAATCTAAAACATGGACATCCACTCCTTTGGGTATGATGGAATTGTATTGATATGAAATTTTAATAGTCGTATTAGAATCATTAGTGATCTGTGCATTCTCCAAGGCAGTAATGACATCATGCATCATAGCTTCTAAGTTCATTTTTTGCAACATATTCACCATGGTTAAAAGTAATACCTCCACATTGGGTCCTAGACCATGCCTCACTTGGATCAAGCCTCGTTCTACATCCATGATTGCACTAATTTTTATCAAAAAATCCAATCCAAGTAGTATGTCATAACTATCAATGCCTACCATCGTAAAGGTTATGGTACATTGTACACTTCTAACCTTGGCAAGTACTTCATCAATTCTCCCCATGGCTTGTGTAATGATTCGAGATGCAATTTTGTAGGTCTCAGATTCAGTGACCAAATGCATTATGCCCAATTCTCTAACTATTATAGTAGCCATAACGAACATGGATGTTCTAGTATTTACTAGTCCCTCAACCACATAGTTGTTTATTTTCACAATCAAATGGAGAGTCTTGCTTCAATGCGTCTTGTTGATACAGATCTTCTTGATTGCTGAAGATGCTAAAACCATAGATACCCGGTTGTTTGTTGTTTCTGAATCTTTCTTTTGTCTAACCAATTTTACTAGACTTTCAAGGTGTTTTAGTTCCCCCTGTCGCAACCCTACTTTGATGGAAGTGTGAGGATGAAACTCACACTCCCGAAATTGGGACTTGAGAGTTCCCCAGGACTCTCGAAACTTCAGAGTTCAATTGCAGGGGTCAAAACACCTCATATTGGGGTGTTCTTTATATCATTGGAAAGCTATTGAAATGTAAATGTTGAAAATGGCCTTGCATGGACCATTTGGACATTTGTAGCACACGTTATGGCAAAAGGAAAGGCCGAGAGTCAAACTAGCAATTTGACTCCCGACCACTAAAAGTCGGGAATCGACCTGAACCTGGTGCGTGCAGGTGGATTGCCACACATTGTTGGAAAGCTCTCAAGGAGAGCTACAACTTTGCTTCAGGTTTTTCATCCCAATCGGAGGTTTGAGCAAAAAGTTATGGTCGTGCAACGTCCCGGGTGTTGCAACCCCACTTTGGCAAAGTGTGGGGGTGAAGCCCAACACTTCCAAAGTTGGGGATTTGGAGTCCTCCGGAACTCCCGAATGTTTAGAGTTCGACAGCAAGGCCCAAAACACCTTGCATTTGCGTGTTCTTGGTGTCATTGGAAAGGTTTTGAAACGTAGATATCGAAAATGACCTCGCATTGGCCATTCGGACATCTGCAGCCCAAGTTATGGGCAAAAGAAGGGCCGGGAGTCAAATTGGCAATTTGACTTCCGACCACTAAAAGTCGGGAATCGACCTGTTCCCGACGTCCGAATTGAGAGTCCAACACGGCGTTGGAAAGATCTCGACGAGGGCTACAACTTTGGTTTTTACCTCGTCACGATCGGACTCCACAGTAGGGAGTTATGGCTGTTCAAAGTTTCACGAGTCCAGCCGAGACAGTTTCGGGACTCCATTTCGGGAGTCCCAACAAAATGTGCCATTTGGATGTAGCCTCGGCGATGAGCTGCAGAGAATACTATAGGGAGTAAGGTGGTGGCTTACTCCCGAGTCCGGGCCGTGGTGAGTCTTGTGTGTCCAAGTGCCCGTGGCAAGTCCCAACACCCAAGGGTGTCCCAAATGCTGAACTAACCTCTTGTGGTTGGTTTTTGGATGCAGATTCACACGAGCTAAACTAATCCCTCTTCCTAGTCTAATCCCTGGGCTCCCAACTTGACCCTCTACCCCTTTTTAGAGTTGGAAGCCAGGAGCGCGTCGTTAAGTCACAATTTTCGCAACTTGATTTTGTGAAACCCTCAAGTGGGTTTCGCCTCGTGACTTAGGAGCACGTCACCGGGAGTCCAAACCGGGACAGTTTCAAGACTCTTCCTTGGGAATCCCGGGACAAAAAACCATTCGGATGTGGGTGCTACGAAGAGGCATAAAGTATACTATATGGGGGAAGGTGGTGGCTTCCCCCAGTCGAGGCTGTGGTGAGTCAAGTGAGTCTAGAGTTGCCCGTGGCTTGTCCTAGCACCGAGGGTGCTCCAGAATGTGAACTAACCAACTTGTTGGTTGGTTTGATGTAGGTTCGAGTAAGTGAATAACTTGTCACTTTTCATAGTCCCATCGCATAGCTTCAGCACGCCCCTCTACCCCCTTCCAGTGCTGAAAGTTGGGAGTGTGCCCCAAGTTCCTCACAATTCCACTGTGAGACTAACATAGACCTAACTTGGGTTTAACTAGGGACTTGGGAGTGTGTCACCTCTGGTATCATAAGAATTATCTCCATAGGTGAAAAGGAAATCTTCCTTTTAATGAAGTGGGAGAGAATCTTAGATCTGACCAAGGTTTCCTTATTTATTCTTGTCCCTTCTCTAGCAGCTTCAAGAGTTTGCATAGTTCCACATGGCGCCACCTCAACATGCGTCCTTCTTTTAGGCATTCGAGTGTAAAGAAAAAAATTTCATTTCCACATAGTCTGTTAAGTTGTTGCATGGTTGCCTCCTCATCATTTAGCAATACTTCCAAAAAAATTGCTATTCCAGAGTGGGACTTCCCATCTTTAGGTTTTTTCCAACACCTGTCGTTCAAATGACCTAACCCTGAACATAAAAAAACAATTTATCCCACAATTTTTTGTCCTATGAAACACGCCACACTTGGCACATTTTGATCGTGGCTCATTTAATTTCGGATAGGTGGTGGCTAAATGGTTTCCTCCTTTGTAAATTTGGTATCCCCCAAACATAGTGGAAGAAGATGGTGCATCTAGATTGGGCACATTCCCCTTGAAGAAATTGATGAGTGTGTTGTTCAAAGTAGTGACATGTTTTTCCATCATGGTCTCTGAAACTCCTTTTTCTTGTTCTTCTTTTAGAAGTTCATATGGTGTTTTTCCAAGTTCTCCCAACACCCTCTCCAATTTTGTTATAGCTCCTACCAATTTTTCAATATTCGTAAAAGTCCTTACCATGCACAACTTCCAAATTTCTAGCCTTAATCTGACCAGAATTCTTTGTTTTTGCTTTGCATCCTGTATCCTGCCCCTCTGAAAGAGCTTATCAAAGTGTTCAAAGTATTTTTGAATTGTTTCCTTGGGCTCTTGTTTGATGGCATCAAGTTTCATTCTGATGTCATTGACATTAACATCCCCATATTTTTGTACTAATAGAGTCCGTAGTTCAGTCCAATTAGTTGGTGTTAGGTGTAGCCTCCTGAACCATTCCTTAGCTCGTCCTCTTAAATTTAACTTTGCAATTTTGAAAAGTTTGTCTACATTCAAATCTCACACTTTCGCAACCATTATAAATCTTTCTACCCAGTCATTGACATCTTCATGGTTTCACCCCCAAAATAATTCATCCATACCCTGCGAGTTAGTCATTTTGTAACTTCCAACTTTAATTTAAAATTGTAACATAATTTGCTACATATCCAATGTTCCATTTTTCCTTAACAAATGCCTACCCACATTCTGTTGTAACTTACCTTGATGCTATAACTAGTATTTGTGTCCTTTGAATATTTCCAACCTAGCTTGTCAAACTCAAGATAGTAAAACTGCTACATAACATATCTTCAAATTCGTGTTTGCAGGTATCAAAATACCTTCAATTTGATAAATAGACGCATTCCTCATGCCCTTTTTATCCTCCTACACTTTAGTTGAGTTAAAGAGTTTAGGATTGTTGAAATAGAAATGGTATTCATTGGATTGTATGAGGACCCATTTTCATCTATTAGACCTTGCCCTGGCCTTTAACCACATTGTTGTTCTGGAAAAGAAACCAACATGGATAATGTTGATGGCAACTTCCCTATTCTGCTTCAGAGGTGTTAAAACCCATCTCTCAGAATTGAAAACCCTAAAATTTTAAAGATCATTGAGCCTACTTAGGGCTCTCATGAAAATCCTTCTTCATCAAATTCCAAGATGCCAGATTGAATTTCATGTGATAACCCTCATCCTTAGAAATTGTTATTTACCATCTAAATATTAGCCCAAAAATTCAGACTGATCTCCCTCTCTTACTGGTCTTAAAGGCATGATATTAGATGGTAGGATGGAAACATTTTGTTCATTTGTGGACTCCAGTTGGTACTACCACCTTTGCTTTGAATCTCGCCATATTCTCCAACTTATGATGCAAGATCTTGATCCAATGTGCTCCACCTTAAAAAAATGTCTTTAATTTGAAACAAATCTTCTACACCAAGTATGTAAAATTTAACAAAGTGGTTAGGTGAAGCAAAAAGTTGGGGAATCCAAATGTCTCCGATTTTAGGTGTACTACTTTGCCTTTCAAGAATTGAAGATGAGACTCTATGCAAGGTATGAGCTGTAATGATATTGCCTCTGTAGTTCTGAGGTTGATTCCCATCCCCTTGCTCCATTTCTTTATCTTTACCCAAACCTGAGCGTGTGTGTAGAAACCATTATGAGTTAATTTTATTACAACATCCCCAATTTGAGCTTCATCAAGATTTATACCCAAAAGTATCATTACGCCAAATTTCAACAATCACAGAATTAGGGCTCCTATTTGAGGTCCATCCTGCCTTCTTGGATAATCAAACCTAACAACTAATTGTAGCTCATGAATTTCCTATGTAACATCATCTATTTTAATTTCATTTGCACTAGATGATGACATACTGTCCTATTTGTTGTCATAATCCAACTACATATGAGTCTAAAAAATGTCACAAATTTGACCCATTCTAGTACCAAAAGAAGGGTGAATAAAAAAACCTCTTGGGCATAAGAAACTCATAGTAAAAACATGAATTATGGAAATCAATTCTAACAACTTACATTTTCGAGACTACAAACCTGGTGCTACTAGAATTTCCCTTGGTGCTACTAATCTGTTAGAATAAGATTCAATATTTTGTGTGTGAATTGCTAACTAGCACATACATGGTGATTTTTCAGTAACTTGTTATAGAGGCAGCAGATAGCTTATTGCCATGTACAAATCCATACGTTATAAGTTTAAAATCTAGTGAGGTATAGCTTGAGGTTAGAACCATTAATGTTTAATCAATCCATATGGGTTGTTAACCTTTATCCTACAAATGCAATAATGTAGAAGAACAATTAAGTTTTTCATTTGATAAAACTTAATGTCAAAAACATTTTGATCTCCATATTTGGACCAAAGTATGAGTGACGTATACCAAGTTGACTTAGAACCACTTAAGAAAGACATATTTGTGTAGATATTGGTTATGGATAGATTTCTATTAATTTCCCACTTTTATCCTTTTTTTTTCATTCTTCCCAACCCAAGGACACCCCATTGAAGCTTCTGGCATTGACTCACATACCTACCCTACTACATGGATCAAAGAGAGATTCAACAAAAGTCACCATTCAAAATGCATACTCATCCTTTTACATGCCCTTTTTTTTATTGCTTGGATATCCTTCTTTTCGACATTGATTTTCAACATCAACCCCTTATAAAACTTATTCCTAACAAGGACATATTACTTGCCATAATGCAATTACTGGCGCAATGAAAAACCAGAAACCTCAACTATTAATCTCAACAAGCCCAACCTACCATCATTTGAAACTGATGAAGAAAGAAGAAAAACTTGCCTGCATTGCTCCCGAATTCTCCTTTTTATCCTACCTTCCACTATTCTACTATGTAAACCTCCATTCAATGTTGAAGCTTCCTCAACCATCCATAGTTCGATGCCAATCTATTTTTCATAACACACAAACAAACAATACTTCCTAACCATGTTCACGTTTTCTTGAAATATTAATTGTCACAGTTAACAAATAGTGATGAAATGATTTCCACCATTAACATGTAGAAAGTTGAAGACCACTAAAAAAAAAACCCAAAACCCTAAAAACTTACCATGTTCACATGAGAACATTATCCAATTGCCTTCCTATTTGGTCATAATACCATTAAATGGGGACAAAGACTGTTTTGACTTTTAGTGTGTATATTGTGGAGGAGAATGATAAAGTAAGTTACCACTTTCTGACCATAGGTTTAAAGAAGCCCAAATGTTCCCATTCACCCAAGAACACATAAACCCATATGAAATTCCAATGCTTCCCAATTTGGATATTGCCCAAATATTGAAGGTGTTGAAGCAGCAGATTGAAAACAATGATGCTTTGTTAATTTAATTGTTCTCAATTTAAATAAACAAGGAGTTGAACATTAGAGGTATTTTTTAGTTTATAATGAGTAGGTTGAGGAAAAAACACCATTTTAATGTTGATGTATGAAAGAGAGGCTTGGTTTTTGTAAAATGTAATGTGTGTGGATCCTTCAAGGATTTAATATCAAAATTGGGAAAGAATAATAGTATGCGAAAGAATATGAATTGAAGTTGGAAAAACACATATTACATCAAGAGTCATGTAGAAACATGTACCATATTTGGAGGTTCGAGTTTGTGCGGTCAAAGGATGAGTTTTTATGTGTTATCCATGACAAAATGGATCATGTGAAAATTGCATTCCCAAGGTTTCAAGTGGCCAACACAATGATTTTTACAATTGGACAATTGCCCATTACCTTGATTAGTGTGATAGCGCATGGTCATAACAATAAAATATATGCATAATATTTTAATGATTTGTGGCCTATTGATCCCAATTGACGCACCCCCAAGTTCCATGATAGATTCAATTACGAGTCCAAGGTGAAAACATTGAAAGGATGAGGACTTGGGGTACGTTCCTTGGTTCGCAACACTTCGGGGGTAGAAAGGTGTGTTGGAACTTTGGGATAGGGACTAGGACAAGTGACAAGTAGGTCAATTATTCACATGGACCTACACAAACTAAATAACAAATTGGTTGGTGCATGTCACAACCCTAGCCTTTGGCTTGCGACCAAGGCAAAGGGGTTGCAAGGTTGCGAGCCTAGTAGTAGACCCGGGAGGCAAATCACATGTTCTCGGGAGTGCAAAGAGTGCAAAGAGTGCAAAGAGTCCAGAGAGTGTGAGGGAGTGAACCCTCACACTCCTAGGTGAACTCCCACATTGGGAGTTGGTGAGAGTTGGAGTCCCGGAGGAACTCCCGAAACTTCAGAGCGCGTTTTGAGGGGTCAAAACTCCATGGCTTGTTACGCTCTTTATATCAATGATATCAATGAAAAGCTCTCAAAGTGTAAATGTCCCAAATTGGCTCGCATTGCTCATTTGGATATCTGAAACACAAGTTATGGCCAAAAGAAGGGGCGGGAGTCGAATTCCCGGGAGTCTCCCAGTTTTGACTCCCGATCACTAAAAGTCGGGAATCGACTTGAAATACTTGGGTGCAGAAAACATGCGACATACCGTTGGAAAGGTCTCGACGAGATCTACAACTTTGCTTTAGACGGCGAGTCGATCGAAGGTCTGCTCCGAAAGTTATGAAGCTTCAAAGTCGCAGGAGTCCCGAAGTTGCGTGATTTCGGGACTCCCACGCGGGAGTCCCGGGAGTCCCAGGACAAAAAGGCCATTTGGATGTTACCCCCGTGGTGAGTCACAGAGTATACTATAAGGGATAAGTGGTTGGCTTCCCCAAGGGGGAAGATGCTGGCTTCCCCACCCAAAGGAGTGAGGTGGTGGCTTACTCCCGAGCCCGGGTTGTAGTGTGTCAAAGTGAGTCCGAGTTCACCCGTGGCTTGTCCCAACACCAAAAGGTTCCATGATGAGTTTTAAAG
>Ga0209611_10000364_pt1 | contig 64196 bp, 66 predicted proteins | sample S1TSphgellanicum_3_FD_187693 | JGI IMG/M metagenome (GOLD analysis project Ga0209611, IMG submission 187693) | Host-associated microbial communities from peat moss isolated from Minnesota, USA - S1T2_Fc - Sphagnum magellanicum MG (SPAdes) (version 2) | ecosystem: Host-associated > Plants > Peat...
AAACCCCCCCCCCCCCTCACACCTTGTGCACACTCACAACCCCTATTCTAACACAAAGTTGTTAAACCCCCCTAATAACTTCACCACAGTCACAAATTCCTAACCCAATTTTTAAATACTGAGACTACTAGCCATGGCCATGTCGGTAGAGCTCACAATATTGGATGATGTTAGGCATCTATCCAAAACTATGGTCAGTGCACCCATTCCCATAAACTTTTTTGACCTATGTTCTCATTGCACCTTGTCCTACACAATCATCTTTCATGCTTCCCATGCCTTCATTGCATTATAATGCATTTTTAGGTTATGGTAATTAAGTCTTGCCTTTAACAACTATGAAATGGTTTAAATATCACTTGAAAAATTATGCAACTGCCTTTCACACGATATTGGGGTCAATGCCTTAGGTCTTGTTATTAATTAAGGAACTCAAACTCCTAAAACTTGCAGTTGCCTTTCACACAATATTGGGGTCTATGCTTTAATTGGTGTTATTAATTAGGGAACTTGGACTCCTAAAATTTGCAGCCACCTTTCACACAATATTGGGGTCTATGCTTTAGGTGGTGTTATTAAATAGGGAACCAAGATTCCTATAACTTCCAACATTTGCAATTGCCTTCACAAAACAAATATGTGTCCAAGATTTCCGTTTTTTAAATGAAATAAGGGGATTCCAAGCTATTTGTATTAATAATATCATGTCCATGTATGCCAAACATTAAAACACTAGACCATTTCCTTTAGACAACAATGTTTTTGGGTTATATTTTTGTCAATTTGTTTGAAATTACTTATGATGATATTTTTTCAAATTTAAATACTAGTTAAATTATTATGTCAAATAACACTATCCAAAAAGAAAATTCATCATGTTTCCATGTAATCAAATTGTCATATTCCCATATTTAATTAGTTGTTTGAATTCACATAACAAATATTAGTTTCTTTGGAAGTTTTGTATTAGATTTCACAATGAATATGCATGGACAATATTTTGTGGTCCATGCACCCATTCCCAAAAACTCTTTTGACATATACTTTCATTGCACCTTGTAGCACACAAACCATTTTTTATGTTTCCCATGCCATTATGTTTCCCATTTGGCATTATTAACTTGGGAACATGGATTGGTTAAACCTTTTAAGCGTGTCATTTCCTTCATGAAACCAAATTCATGTATTTCCTTTTTTATTTCATCCCAAATAAAATACAATATTTCCAAATTTCATGCCAACTACAAATGTATTTATTGTTTCCGTTGATGAAAATATGAATAACACATCTATGAGCAAAAATTCCAAAAAATATAGATTATTGTTTAAACTTTCCATAGTTTGGTTTTTGGAAAAAGATTGATTTGTTTTCACATTCTTTATGAAACCTTAAACCGTTCTTCATTATTGGGGATGAAGTCCACATTGGCCACTTTCCCATTTACATAAGTTTTAGGTTGTTGTGTGGGTTGTCTTTTGTGCCCTTTCATGATTTGTTACGTTGAAATCATGTTGGAATGTGTTTTTCAATGTATTAATCTATTTTATTTATAATTGTTGTTTTCCTCACAAACATGTTGTGATTGTAAATTTTTCCTTGGTTTATTTTGTTTTCATTATCTTGCTATTTGTGGACTTCTCACAATGCAAAGTACTTGTATGTTTTATATCCAAGTTTTCCCCACCTCGTGAATTATGTGTTCATCAATTAATCAATTTTCAAAGTTCTTGAGTTGAGCTTCTTGATTACAAGGTTATTCATGAGCTTCACCGAACATATTTTGTTGTTGTTTTCTACAACTTTTCCGCTAGTGCATTTTTTAGGTACTTTGAACTCCTTTCATATTCTTAACATGTGCTTTCAAATTATTATAACGATGTATATCATTTGGACTTTTTAGACACAAAAATGTATGGATATTTTCTTGTGTTTGTCACACCTCAACTTACACCTATTTATATGTGACGTTCTTTTATGTTATTATTGTCACAATTATTTTTGTAATGTGATAATTTAGTCTGCCATGGACATATCGATATGAAAATGTAATGTAATGCATGTTGTAGTCTATTCTACTAGGGGGATTTTGATGGTTGCAATTCCCTACCGAAAAGAGAGCTTCAATTGATGTTGGCACATAGGTAATAACAAATTGTCACAATAAACTTGTTTGTTTTACTTGCATTTTACCAGGTTGTTATTCTTATCCCCCAGTCAACAGTACACGACAACATGGTGTATGTGTTGTTTTCATGTTTGGCCTCTAGCAAAAAAATACAATATCCTTACACATAATTACTTGTGACCATTCCTAAGGAAATTGTTGCCATAATGTTCTAGCTTGTTGAAGGGACAATGGTTCTTGAACATGTGTCACCTAATAAGGTGAACATAGTGATGTTGCCTAGAACATCAAGCAACTTGTGTTTATTCACCCTCTAGCCTAAAGTTTATTTTAAATTTGTAGTTGATGGGCATCCAATCTACAAACTAGGCTCTTCAAGAATACCACTTTCAATTTTGATAAAAAGGTCAAAAGTGCCAAGTATGTAAGAGATAAATTCAATTTTGATATCAACTTCAAATGAACCTCTCCCTTGTGGATAGAATCTACAAATATCTACAATTGGTTCTTTTTAAGGATCTTGTGAATTAATTATTCTTGGTGAGAATGGAAATGACATGTTGGAATCCACTATTGTAGGGTTATTCCCAACATTGAGCAACCTTCCATTGGAACAACTTCAATGTGTGACCCCTCTTTTGCTCCCAACACTTAATGTTTTCATCAAAAAACAAAGGTGTCCACCCATTAAATTTGTGTCAAGTGCTTTCCCTTTTCCACTTTCCATGCTAAAGGTGTTGAACCAAACAATTATTGGACAAACTACTGAGGACAAACCATCCCTAGTCCCTATGCAAGTTGGTCATGGGGTGTTCACTATTGCCAACAAATTGTCAAAAAAACATGGAGCTCCAATCATTCCAATCTTGCAATTAGTTAAAATTGTGGGTGGCAAAGCTTTAATCCTTCCAATCCTTCAAGGTGTTGCCCTTGTATTCAGTGGAAGTCGAGTCCTTCCAATCTTTCAAGCTCCTACACTATAAATTGCCATTGATGTAAAAATGTTAGACAAGAACAAAGGTAAGTCATTGTCAAATTTGTACATAACCAAGGTCCCTATGCAAACATTTTCATGTGATGCACAAGGTCCCATAATTGCAAATGTTCCTTTCAAAGACAAGGAGAAAAACATCTTGAAATGTGAGTCCTTAGTGTTTGATTTTGACCCTCCTTTGGACCATGATGTCATTTCTATGATTGATGTCTTCAAACAACTTGAAATCACAACAACAAAAGCCCAAATTACATCACTAGGGTTGAGAAAGTTTGATCACCATTGAGTAGAGAGAATTCCAGCATGTTACAATGGCAATTTCGTATTTGAACTTCGTCCTTTACTTCCTCCAACTTCATCCAAAGATGGTGTGGACTTGCCAATCAAATCAAAGTCTGGGAGTTTGGAAAGGTTGGGTAGCATTAATGATTGTCATACATGGACAAAGACCAATTCATCGATCCAATGTTAAAAACATAGGGCATGATGACCTGAGAATTCGCATTAGATGATGCTTGGGATTTATCCATTGCACAAACAATGCATGTGAGTTTATTAATTTCAACCCTAAAAGGAGGAATGAACTTTTTTGGAAAGGGTCTTTTGAGGTTCTTCCATATGTTGGACACTGGTGTATTGACACCTTCAAACGTGCTTGGTGTAAATGTTCACCCATGTGTTTGGAGTTGTGTGATGCAAGGCTTTTTCTTGCTACAAGCCTTAATCCAAAACTCACAAAAGTAACAATCCATGTTGGGGTTCACACACACGTAATGGATGATTCGAAGGTGAAGATTTTTGACAAAGGAATTGAGGCCAAGGTTAAAATTGTTGCTTCGAAAAAACCTCATGCGTCCCCATCAGTAATCGTTATGCATGTCAATGAGAACACTATAATGGAAAAAATCCTGGTTGGCAATGGAGGTCCCTGTTTACAAGAAATAACTTGAATATGTGCTCAAGGAATTTGAAGTTGTCTCTAGTCCTAACATGAAAAACATCATCTGCAAGGCTAAGGAAAGTTCTTTCCTGGATGTACTTGAAATCAAACATCGCTCAATTTATGATTACATCCAAAGTAGCATATTCCCAAGGCAAGGAATTGACGAGCCTTGTCATGTTTTCAAAATGTCCATTCATGGCCATGCATCTAGGGTTGAGTACATGAGGCGAATGTCAAAAGGGGATCTAATGCAATGTTAGGTTTGCTTTGACCACATGAAGCGCATAACTAGATGGACAACATTTACATCCCATGTTTATAATCCATTGTATCGAAAAGTGATGACATTGGCAATGTGTGACATGAAGATGAAGGATGAGAAAGCCCAAACTTTGTTTTGGACGAAATTCAATGCCATATGCAAACAACACAAAGTGGAAGAAGTGAAATTTATAGGTTTCATGGCAAATGCAACAACTACCAATTGGAATGCAATGAGGGTTGTGTATAACAATGGATAGGAGATGGAAGGCCATGAACACACATGTGATTTCCATTGGGCGGAAAGTCTTCAAAAGCACACATATGAACATGTAAATGTAAATTTATGAAATGAACATGTTGTTTGGTGCGTGCTTGGAAAAATAGTAAAACGACCCATGAAGCTAAAGATAGTTATCAAGTTTTTTGTGATTAGTGGGTCCATTCAAGTCCAATTTCCACACAATCCATTATCAAACTTGAACATTGGTTGATGTGGTGGCATATAAGGTTTAATCACTAGGGTGATTGGGTGAAGAGATGACTGTATCCGAAAATGTTGGTATGCTAATTTGTAATTTGGTAGAAACCAAACATTCAAGTTGGTCTTAGTCTACTGGGAATGGCCCAAAGGTTAAAACGAATATGGTAATTGCAACCTTACATGATATTGTGAGAGCATTGTTCCAATCCACTCGGTATCTAATGATTCTCAAAGGTGAGATGAGAGGCACATGATCATTTGCCAATGAGTTGTTATTAAGAAGGGCACAACAATATGGGAACCCAAAGAAGGTCACCAACACAATGAATTGGATAGTGTTTGGAACAACAGTACATGGAAAAGGAGTTGGGTTAGAGGGTGATGATTGACCTCACATTGCCGAAAGGAAGTTGTATGATGGTGATTCCCATCAATGCATGAGAAAAATGCATACATAAAAAAAGCACGAATGAAAAATGCCCACCCATCTGCCTTTGTAGAACCCTCACCACCATCCAACACATATTTCAATCAACTTGCAAAGGATTTTTAGCACCCCTTGGATGCCCTTGCTAGACATGGAAACAATGAACTTAACCCATCTTTTGCACTCAATGTGCTTGTTGTCAACATGTCCACTAAGGAAGTTGAACCAATTCCAAGCACATTTGTGATGCCAATTTTTAGACGCATTCTAATGGATTTTCAACCTTCAACAATGTCAAAGGTGCCAATCGTCAACCTAGACACATAATGTGTTATATCACATTCGCAAGGTGTTCATTTTCACAAACAAAGTTTGATGTCGAATCAACCATGTGTCAGTTGTCAATTTATCATGTAGCCTACACTATTATAGATCACCACTACTACAAAATGTGGGTGCAGTTCACTAATCCCCATTCACTAGACTAGTGAATTCATTGCTTCTTCATTGGTCCCCGTTCACTACAACTAGTGAATTCATTCAAAATCCAATGAAATCACTTGACATACAGGGACACCTTTTGTTATAGTGCACGTCTATTTCACTATCTTTTTTTATTGTAATTTCAATCACATTAGACACCGAACACTGGACAATTTTTGGTTAAGTTGGAAAAGACCAATCATTTAAACCATAAACTTGCTATCACATCAATCACATTTAGGATGATTGAAATACTAGTTGATTCCATCATGGCATGTCCATTTTGACAGAAGTGTTGGATATTGTTAGCTGAGGTGATATGTTAATTGTCAAATTTTGGTAACTATTTTTTGTCATAGATATACTACCATGGTGCCAAATGTCAAGTCAATTGTGACTAAAAGCTAAATATAAAGTAGCATCAAGTGCTAGATGTTATGTTTGTATTGGTTCTAAAAACGTTTCTGCCAAGTGACATTTTAATTTGACTAAATGTAGTTAGATATTAGTTGATGTGGTTGCCAAATGTCTTTTCAATTATGACTAAATTTAGTCAAAAGTTTTTGCTAATTGGGTGATTATGTGCCAAATGTCTTTTTTATTGTGACTAAATTCAATTAGATTTTGTTGTTGACTATGCGCCAAATGTCAATTAGTTATGACTAAATTTAGTTATTTTTTTGGCTTACATGGATGTCTATTATGATTAATTATGTGACAAAATATGTGACTATTACAATATGAAATGGTTGTTTGTTTTAACTACATGCAGATTATTTACCATATTTTATTAACCTTACATCAGTTGACACTTGTCCTTTAGACATAGCTTATAGGCTAGGGTTTAAGTTTTGAAGGGTCGAATTTTCACCTTCAACCCAAACCCCAACCTGCTACATGTTTAAATAATTTATTACAAAAGTCCATGCATTATAGCACAAACAACCACGAATTGAATATAGATCAATGACACACCTACTAAATTTTAATGATAGACACATAAATATTACTATAATTGAAAATATACAAGTTATATTGCAAATGAAGTTTCATACAAAGTTTGGATATGTGACCTCGATCTACAACTTGCAAACTAAAACAAGTTAGAAACTTACATATAATTATATGTTAACTTCCATGGACATAATACAACATACCCCATTACATCCTTTACTATGAGTATTGGGGGGTCATGATCAAACTAAGGGAATGGCAAAGAAGCAAAAGCTTGCAAGCTTGAAGTAATTACAATAGAAACGCAATCACTTAGCATGGGCTTGTTGTGATGTACAATTGTCCCTCCACCAAACTTGACAAAATTCCCAAGGGCATAGGTCTCACCTCCATTCTTATTATAAAGAAAGACAACTTCATTTTTCCAATACTACAAAACATTTGAAAAGCTCTAATTAATAAGATTTGTACATTATCACCACTCATCAACATACATGAATATAGTAAAACCATGTAAGAAGTTAATTTAATGGCTAAGTATTACATTTGGGCGGGTTGAATCGCCTTGCTCCAAACTAGCTTCCTTTGTAAATGACCTTTGAAATAAAGGAACATTTTGGGGTTTACATGTGCTTCAACTTTTGATTGGCAAAATTGATGTCCCCCCAATTGCCTTCTGTAGACTTGATCCATCAACCTTTTTTATCTATAAATTTAAAATTAAATTGTTAAAAAAATGAAATGACTAATAAACATAAGAGTTTATATTCTAGCATTTTATAAATTCCAAAGCTAAAGGCATGAAAAGGAAATTATGAGTTTTAAAGTTATTTGCCATCACCTACATACCAATCCCCTATTGATGTAACCAACCATGAAATATCTAAAACAACTTTCCAATTTGGGTTTTGTTTTGTAATGCAATTTTGCCCATGTGGGTTGTAACCAACATACCCTAAAGTGTTTGGAGCCTCCAACAGTCTAAGCAAGTAGGGCCATAAGTTGCCCAACAAATAGTTATTATCTTCTATTTTTGAGTCATACATAGGGAACAATATATTGGAAAATGGGACATTGCCTATACATTTGTATGGGCAATCATTTATCAACAATGTGTTTTGTGGACTCGAAGGTTTAAATCTAGGACTATCTGTGTTTATTCACATTTGTCCTTAGCCCACACAAACAATGGTTTGAAACCTGACCCTTCTCTTAACAACACTACACCAAAATGCATCCTAGTTCATTCTGAGTTTCATTAGATTTTGAGTGAATTTATACATTTTTACCATGGTGAAACTGGTCAACACCCTAGTGAATGAGGACTAGTTGTTACGGACAATGAATTGGTTCACTAGTACCTAGTGAAATAAGATTATTCTCAAGTGAAGTACAATTTTACCAAATCATTCACTTGTTAATTAATTAACTAAGTAGCATGAAAATCAATTAAATTTAAATTATTTAATATATAATATTATTGATAATTTCATGATTTTTTAGCTTATGAATTATTGACATGTGTCACTACCTATGCTAGGTTTTAAACCTAGCCTAAGTAGGTAAGCCATGTAATCAACCTAAGCACCCTATTCTAAGGATTTAGATAGAAGAATATTTGGTCAACTTACCATTATTGACCATGCGCACACCACTTGTGAGGTTTGATCCCTTGACCTTTAAAATGGAGATAAACACCCCTACCATCAAGTCACCCCACTTATTGCAATAATGTGTTACATTGCATTCTATATATCAAATACTTCATTTTAAACATTACAAAAACATAAACTTTAAAAATTCATATCTTATTAAGATTTTGTCTAACTGAAATGATTCAAGTTTACTTTTTTAAAAATTCAATAATGTACATAATTGTATTTATTTCCTTTTGAAAGTGTAAAATCATTTGAACAAAAAAAAACTGAATATCATTATTTAATAACATTTCAATGACCATTTTTTTGAAAAAGAAAATGTTTAATAAATGGATAAAATTTTTGTTACTATAATAATACTACCTATGTTAGGTTATTTTCAGCTATTATAGGGTTACTTTTCATTAATCTAAATTATTTCACCCTACATTATTTACGATTATTTATGGCTATTTTCAATTACTTTTGGCTATTTTATGTTACTTTTGATTATTTTAGCTTATTTAACCTTAAATTATTTTCAGCTATTATGAGTTGTTTTTGGCTATTTTATGTTACTTTTGATTATTTTAGCTTATTTAACCTTAAACTATTTTCAGCTATTATGAGTTGTTTTTGGCTATTTTATGTTATTTTTGGCTATTGTAAATTATTTCACTTTAGGCTACTTGTAGCTATCATAAGTTATTTTTTACTATTCTAAAATATTTCATCTTAAGCTATTTTCGATATGTGAGGCTATTGTTGGTTATTTTTTGTTATTGAAGGTTATTTCACCTTATGTTATTATTGGCAATTCTAAATTATTGTAAGCTATTTCACCTTAAATTATTTTTGTCTATTATAGATTATTTCACCTTAGATTATTTTTGGCAATTTTAAGTTATGGCTATTGGTGGCTATTGGTTGTTCTTTTATTGGGGATATTGATGTTTATTCTATGTTAAATTACCAAAGGCTATTAATGGCTATTGCTGGATATTGGTGGTTATTAATGGCTACTACATTAATGGCTATTAGTGGTTATTAATGCTTACTATATTAGTGGCTATTGGTGACTATTCTATTAATGGTTATTGGTGGATATTCTATTGGTGGATATTGATGGTTATTAATGGTTATTATATTAGTGGCTAATGATGGTTATTTTATTAGTGGCTATTGACGGTTATTTTATTGGTGGCTATTGGTGGTTATTTTATTGGTGGCTATTGTGGTTATTTTATTGATGGCTATTATTGGCTATTTTATTAATGGCTATTGGTGGTTATTTTATTGGTGGCTATTGATGGTTATTTTGTTGGTGACTATTATTAGCTATTTTATTAATGGTTATTGGTGCTTATTTTATTGGTGGTTATTATTAGCTATTGTATTAATGGTTATTTATTAGTGGTTATTATTGGTTATTTTATTAATGGCTATTGGTGGCTATGTTATTGGTGGTTATTTTTTCTTATTTTATTAATGGCTATTGGTGGCTATTTTATTGGTTGTTATTATTGGTTATTTTATTAATGGCTATTGATGGCTATTTTATTGGTGGTTATTATTGGTTATTATATTGATGGTTGTTGGTGGCTATTTTATTAATGGTTATTGGTGGCTAGTGGTGGTTATTCTATCTTATATTATGACTATTGGTGACTATTTTATTATAAGTTATTGTTGGATATTTTAGGTTATATTATCATAAGCTATTGGTAATTATTCTATTGTAGGTTATTTTAAATTATTTTTCATAACCTATTATTAGCTATTTTAAGCTATTTTACGTTAGGTCATTATATTTTATTTTAGATCATTTTAAGTTATTATACTTAGGATAAGATAATTTATAATAACGTAAGGTATAAGTTAGAATAACTAAAGTAGCCTAAAATAATATAGGGCATATAAAAAGTAATATATATAGGGTATTTAAAACAACATAGAAACAAACCTATTTACTACAATAAATTGTAATAGTGAATTATGTCAATTAGTAATGAAACACAATGTTTACATAGTGATATCATAGTGAAATAACTTTAACCAGGGTGAAATTAGTAAAATGCAATGAACTTATTTCACTTTTAAGGTCCCATAGTGATTTAGGCTAGTGGACTACACCCCACTTTTGTAGTAATGTAAGAACTTAACCATGGGGACCAAATTGGGTTGGGTTGATGATGACCATATCCCACAGTCAAATTTCAAGGCATATAATTGTAAAAATTAAAACAAGTTTGGTTGTGGGCTTACAAGTTTATTCCCACATTTCATTCAACTGATTAACGGCTTCCATCCCTTTGTAGCCTTAATGTGTACTACATCACACAATAATCCATTGACATTTAAAACAAAAAAATAATGTGCCCTATTAGTTAAAAGCTTGTTTGGAGAAGGAATGGGGGTGCCCATTAATAATTCAAAGCTCACCTTTTTAGGTGCATTCGCAATAGCAGCTATGTGGACACCTTGCTGACAACCAATGATTACAACTTATGTGCTTTGGATCGAGTTTGCCTTTTTGAACTTACTAATAGCACTTAGCATCACCTTCAAAAATAAAATCACATGGGATGGCCACCATAGGATTCAACTCCTTGTTGATAGTTGCTTTAGTTGTGATTATATTTTCAACTACAAGAATTGTCATGTCATGTTCCCCATACCCATCATGCAATTTCTCTTGGGTGTTATGATCTAGTGATAAGTTTAACCCATGCTCCTGAATGAAGTAACAACCCACACATGTCAACTAATGCCAAGTGAAATGTATAAGCATGAATAAACAACAATGACCTAACAATTTGAGTTGTTCTAAAAAGTAAAGTTACTTATTTGAGTTTGGTTTTAAAAGTACACCCAAATTGTGAACTAAATTATGACCCCATCTCAAATGAAATCATGTTGATTAAAAAACTTAAATAGTCAAGTTCAAATATAATATTACAAATTGATTACATATATAATTATAAAACTTCATCAACTCAATCCACAAAATCAAAGCTAACATTATAGATGCAAATGCCTTTTAAAGATTATTCAAATCTTAAACAAGATTGAAATCTACATCATAGATACATGATCTCCAAGATCCTACTTATTAAACATCAAGTGTAAATTTATGTCAAACATGATAAAGGAAATTATCATCACTCCCATACTCACATCATTTTGTGTTGTAGCATCAATTGACATTAAATTATTTTCTGATCCAAATGTAGAGCCATGAATATTCTGACCAGATTTCACACATTTCAAGATGTCTTGCATCATACTAGACATCTCTTTATGGCTTTCCATCAAGGAATCTTGCATGGATTTCATTTCATCATTCACCTTCCATATTTCCTCTATTGAGTTTCCACGACCTCTAAACGAACTTCAATCTCAACAACCAAACCATGCCCATTATTATCCATGTTCCAATTCATTGTCTCAGCATCCTACAAGCCAACTCACAATTCACGAATAAGTCCAAGTATAGAGACACATCACAACCAACATGAATGATCGACATAAAATTTGAATAAAATTAGCCTTTAAAAAAAAAAATCAATGAAAACATAAATTTTGATATTAAATTAGGGTCCATGTTTTGGGATTAAGTAGATATTAGGATTTAAGCTTTATTCTCATCTCATCTTCTTCCACCTCTGACCTTTTACATTTGTAGGTCTTGTCCCTTTCACATTCTTTTTGAAGTTCCACTAATGTTGGGGGCCTTCCGAACTCATGCTATTGCTCCCATCAATTTCATAATTTGGGAGTAGGTCAACAGATAATAGGATTAATGAATTGCAAAAACAATTCTCTAACTAAGTCTACAAATGTCAGAAGGGTAGAAATGTACCATTCACTCCTTAATGCCAATTTCACCTACTCATTCAACTTGATGCCCAGTTTTTGACCTATTCGGATTCTTAACATACATTGAGTCCTTTCAATATTCTCTTTTTGTGCCAAAACTTCATGCAACTTATTTCAACGAGCCTCTGTGTAATTTCAGGGTTGTTCTTCATTCTTCTCTATTTTCTTCTTTAAAAACCCCCGCCTAGCTTTCATGACTATTGCAACTTGACCTTTAAATTGCCTATAGGAAAGAGGGTGATCTAAGTATTCAAAGCCCATCTCTAGGGCCTCCTTTATTGCCTCTAGTTCTTCAATGAGTTGTTTACATATGTCATTAATGGTTGGGTTTAATTTTAAGGATACCCTCAAAGAGCTATTAACCACTTATTATTGCCCCCACCAATAGGTCTCCCCTCCACATTATAATGCACAATAGGAATTACACCCTTACCACTAAGTTGAGCCACTTCGATCCCCAACCTCTTCATGATTTTGTCCATTGCTCAACACCTTGCCTCCTATTCACTCTGCTTGGAACAAACATTTGAAGAAACAACTTGGCTATCTAGTTGGGTAGAAAAATCTCCAATTGAAACAACAACTAGTTCCTTACCTCTCATTAGGTTAGTAAATGGAGATCTTGATGTTGTGATCATTTTATTTTGAGGACCACACCCCGAGGTAACTTGTGGCATACTCATTAATTGTGGAGTGCTAGGTCGCATTGAATGTTGTTGTAGGTATTTCAGTGGCATTGGTGGGCCTACAACAGAAGTTGTTGCTGATGTGGGATTGATAGGCCATGGTGATGGCATCTATTGGTATGTGGGTGCCATTACTAGGCAATTAGTAGTTTGGTCTATTGTTATAGGATTTGTAGCCTAATTGCAGCAACAATTGTTGCTAATGGTGGATTTCCATGCCAAGTTGGTTGCATTTGCATACAGCCAAGTGGCATTTGTTGGTATGTAATAGATGATCTTGTTGTTATGGTATTGGAAGGTCCAAGTTGTGTGTGCCAATTAAGAGCTTGCATAGACCAACCAAGACCCCATTGTGCCCACCTTGGCATTTTCCATTGATAATAAACTGTCATTTGCTGCAGATTTTGGGGCATGGCTTTTGGGATTGTTGCAATAATTGGTCTAGTCTTTAATTTGCCTATAAAAATTGAGATGTAATAATATAAGAGCTTGAATTAATGAAAAATACATGAGCTATGCCTAGTTTTTGTAATCATGCAATTATAACCTACATTGGATTGTTTAAAAATTGAATGCAACAAATGGACCAACAAACCTAGTGCAATTAGAGATGGAAGTTATTCTGAAGTCATAGCTTCATGGTCTCCACTTGTGTTACCAAATTCTTTACTCATCATGTGAACTTGATATTTCATTAGTTCCCCCATGGTTGAGGGCCCTCCACAATTTGAATCACCTTGTTGTGAAGAATCCAAATTTGGATCAACCCAAATTGGTATTTGATTGGCAATCAGAGTTGTAGGATGTTTTTGCATGTTCCAACATTTAATGTGTTGCCTTTGTGGTTTTCCCTTCTTCTAGAACCAACACAATTTAGTACATTTGCACAATAGTGTGTTATAATGCCATTTGAAACAAATTGATCTTCCACATTCTATGCATTCCTTATGAACAATTTGTCCATTTCATTAGTAGAGTGCATATGCACCTCACTAAATGAAATATTTTTAAAAAAATTATTCTAGACATTTCTATAAACACTTTTGTAAACATGACTGTGTTTTTTAATTTACATAGTTACATAAACTTACACACATGACCTTCAAATAGGGCTATATAATCTAGACTCCTTCAAGAGACCAAATTATTTGCAAACAAAACATATTTTTTTCAAACTATATTTTGAACCTAGATGGCTTGCACATCAAACCAACAACATATTATTGGGCTTCAACATTAAAAAGATTAAAGCTTCTAATTTCCAACTTCCATTTTCACCCTAAACAACACAAGACTTGGAGAAAACCTTAACAACTTATTGTCATATGAACTAAGGGACTAACAAAATAATACATTGCAAAAAAAATTGAAAGATGTTTTGAATGGTAAAAAAGATACCTTCTTATGAGGTTTTTCCTCTTCTGAACTACTATTAGACCTTTTAGACACCTCGTCCTTGAGGACATCTTTAGAAAAATCTTTATCAACCTTGATGACTTGTCAGATTTTCAACTTTTCTCTTCCTTTTCTAACTCTACTGAACTACTAATTACCACATGCAATATAGTACATTTGCATAACTATTCATTGCATCGAAGTGTTGAAATAACACCAACTTGGAGCTTCAACTTTCAACATTGTTTACAAATCTCCTTGACCACGACAATAGTAACTACAACCTCTTGATCTTTATGCAAGCAAAGTACAAAACAAAGATGGTTAATTGTAAGTTCAAACTAAATATGAATTCAAGATAAACAAAAAATGAGAAGTGTGAAAAAAAACTATGTGTGAATTAAATGTGTGAGAGGTTGATTGTGAAAAAGTTTGTTAAATGTGATAGAAGAAGAAGAAGGGCATCACTTGAACTTTGAATTCAATAGCTTGGATTGATTTGATTTAATGATCTAAACATAATATCAAATTTGATAATCTTTAATCATGTGTTGCCATGTTACACTATGGACATTGCCAAGTGGCAACATCAAAATTGTTGATTTTAGTCATTAATGCACCCTTCATAATTTAAAAAAAATTAAAATTACATTTTCAAAGGGTTGAGATTCATTCTCAAATATGATCAAATGGCCTACATTTATTTAGTACATTTTCAACTTTTTAACTACATTTACCATATATTCCATAACAATTTCTGAAAAAAAATGAAATGCTTGGATTAACTTGCACAACCACATCTTCTTGACATTAAGACAAAAAAATTAGCTTAGACTAAAAAAGGTGGAAAACACATGAAATCTCCCTCTCAAATGTGGTTGAAGCAACACAACTGCATATTTTTGTTGAAGAAAATGTAAGAACATTCAAGAAATGGAGAAAAGGTGAAGGCATTTACCTCCATTCTAGCCCAAGAAAAGAATCTAGCTTTGCTTTGTTTTCAATTATCATGCACCTTCACAGTTCTTCGGATTCTTTTGCTACATTGATGATCTATAGTTCACTATCCATTGCCTCCATATTCAAATGTTTTGTAAAGTCTACATCAAGAGGTAGGCAAGAACCTCTATCCCATATCACTTCGCTTTCCCATTTCCCCTTTTCATTATGTATGAAAAGTTGATTCTACTACCATTTTAGCTCAACATTAGTTTTCCATGTTGCTTGTTATTTCTATCCTCAACATGTCCAACTAACTCACATTGAAGGTCCATTTCTTCCTATTTGCTTGACAACCTTGAAAGAAACATTAACTATGGCATGAGATGCCTCCATCTTCCTAACTAGGTTTTTGATGGTTAATATTAACCCTAATTTGTGCCACATGTGAATTTTGTCCAACTGTAGATCATTGACAATGACTAAATGTGACATACATTAGTCATGTTTATAACCATGTGTCCATTAACCTTCAATGTAATGTGTTTTATCCACCTGCATTATCATGGGGGTCTGTTCATTAAGGCTTGATTACAACAAGCCATTACTAAAGGAAATTAAAATTTACTAGCTAGACAAGACATCCTTGATCATAAAAAATTAAGAGCTCAATAATGTTTAGAACACTAAGTAGGCTTCCATTCACAAATAAACAAATCTAATGGATGTGTATTTGCATGGTCCTAAACTTGAAGTACACTAGTAGTATATCCACATTAGAACCAACCTATTAGATTCTAAAAGATGGGAATCATGGTGAATCATGAGGATTCCACCATATATTCACATGGTACATTAATCTGTATTTTGTAAAAGATTATTGTATCATTCAATTTCAAAGTCCAATAAATCAAATTTGCTAGGATCAAATTTTGTCACCTTTTTTTATAATATTTCTCATTAATTAAACAAAATTTTCAATTTGTGATCCACTTTCAATTTGTTGAAGTTGTTATTTTTTGTGGATAATCAAAGGCTGGTCCATCTTTCAGTTCAACATTGTTTTTAATTTTTTTTTAAACCTATCTATAATTTTTAAACATTTGTGTTATTTTGTTAATCTTTGCATTCCATGTTAAATTATTCATGAAATTGATTGAATTGATGGAGCAAGCATATCCATATAATCTTGTTTCAAGGGTTGACATATTTACACTTCATTTGTATTTATAGTAAAATCCTACTTGACAATGATTATTTGCAAGTTACAAGCTGATTAATCTTGTGATATTATGTCAACAAAACATTTTGCAACATGCACAAATGTAGCCACATTTTGATGCCTAGACTTTGTTTGAAGCTGAAGAGGCACATGCAATTCGACAAGGCTTAACATGTTATCCGTGATCAATGTTCCACCTTGTAGAGAATAGTGGAATACAATAAATTTGTGACATTAGAAGGTGTGCGAAAATGGGTTATAATGGGTGGAACTACATTTGTAAAAATTGAAATGGAATGCCTAAAGATTGAGAACCTCATAATTGCAGCCAAGCAAGAAATCTAGTTATTGGAGGTTGAAGAAAAAGCTATTGACAGACAATTTGAGGCCATGAAAAAGATGGGGCATAATTCATTTTGGCCTAAACCCATCCTTCATCCAAATGTAGAGGAAAATTCTGATAGGTTAATATACATACAAATCAAACCTTGCGAGTTTTGTGCTCGGGGTTTTCATTGCAATGATATAGTAGTAACATCCTGTAGACATACCTCTCACCTTTTTTATTTATCTAAGATGTTGAGGGACAACAACTCATGCTCTATATGTGGGCAAATGTTACATCTTGACTAGTGGCATAGTTTTGGGTTTTATGATGAGGACGATGATATGAGAAAACGTGTAGATGACATGAGTCTTGAAAATCAATGGGAAGCTATGAAATCATCCCTTTAAGAAACAACCTCTTGGTCACTATTACCTTCAGGTACACACATAAGCCTTGTTTTCTAATTGAATTTTTTCTTACATTGAACATTAAATCCTAGCTAAACTTTGTAGATTTTGATTCCAATCAAAATTGTTTCAATGGTTGTTTCTAGTACACCATTAAGTTTCAGAAAGTTTGGATGCATTAGGAGTAGGTAGCACTTGGTGGATGGGGTGATTAAGGTTGGGCAAGACCACATTTATTATGATGTTGTGGTTTTCAATCCATAAACCCACTTTGTTGGTTTGGAATACCTCCACTAGTAGTATGTGTGCTTGTTGGAGTGGTTTTTTCATTACACCTTGTGGTACACTCATGAGTTTGGTTCTTACATGCTTAGGGTGGTTAAAAAGAGCAATAAAAAGTGTTTTTTACCTTATTGTAATGCTTTAGTGATTTGTCTCATGATGTGGTCATGAATGTGGTTATCATAGTGGTTAATTTAGGAGTCTTGAGGTGCTTGTCATTCGCTTAGGAATCTTTAGGTGGTTGTGGTTAATGTAGTGTTATGGACATAAAAATAGTGCTCAAGTGATTACCAAAATAATTTCAATCCTAAGGTGATTAATTAAGGAAGTAATATGGTGGTTTCTGGTTTAAGGCGTGTTGAAAATAATTCTAGTAAGCACTAGTTTGGTGGTTAGTGTGGTTTGTGGCTTATAAAAAGTAGTCCAGTTAGAATAATTCTTGCTTATGGTTTGTGGTTTATGAATGTAATTTAATAAAACATGTTTATAATGTTGGTTTTAAGCAAGGTAGAAATGGGGAATTTGAAAAGCTTTCATAAGTTTACTCACATGTGCATTTGTTAATGTCGCAAGTGAATTATCTAGGTTAAAGCCAACTAAGTATGGTTCTACATGTGCACTTGATCATGTAGAATTCAAAAAACACAATTTTCCAACCGCAAGTGGTAGCCTTCTTGAGTTGGTGTCTTGTACAGGGAGTGTAACTCAAACACATTTACCATCACCAGAAGCAACAACCACCAATGAGGGTGAATCCCCTTTGAAACAAACAAATGTAACCAAAAAACCAAATGTGGACTCCTTAGAGCGTAGGAGGCTTAATTTGTTTTCAAGTGAATTGTTCACTTTTAATGATGTCATAATTAAATTCCTTCAAGATTATTAGGAACCACAAATGGATTTCACGGTTGTTGCACCCACAAAACCAGTGAATAAAAGTGTAAGTATGAGACTATTGATTTTAAATCATGTTGTTATTTTTCAATGTTAATAATTTTTTTGGCATCAAATGGTCAATTTTTTATATATACTCATTGATTTCATGTTCAATGTATAACTACTTAATCATAATGCACACATGCAAGAGGAACTTGAAAAAGCCAATTTGTAACCAACAAATTTGGACAACTCAACTTGCATAATAGATGTTAAGGTGTCGCAACCTGAAACCAAATATTCATTTCAATCTAAACGCAAAGCTTTTGATGACATTCTAGTTGGGAGACTAACACCTGAATCTAACTCATCAAGTCTGCAAGCATAATGCAAGATGTATGGAAGTTGGCCTGGGATGAACCTAAAGAGATTACATTTTTGGACTTAAAGGAGTAGTTGAGTTATTTCAAGTGGTCTTTGATTATTTCTACAACGTATAAAACATGCAGTCTCTCAATATGCTTGGATTGCTAGTTTTGTTATTTTGCAAGCCTTAATTTTTGTTTTTTCCATGGGCATGTTCTAAACCTATTGTAATATCTTTGTTTTCAAGTTTTTCATTTTGATGTTGTGTTCAAACGATTCTCATTTGCAAGTATTAATAAACTTCCATTCTATGTGATTTTGGATAATAATACATTCTATGTTTGAATACTACATAGATTTCAAATGTCTTGATACTGCATGGATGACATTATATCAAAATAATGGATATTGGGATGCAATGAACAATGTGGAAAGCTAGGCTTTTATGTGGCAAACTTTGTACACTAGAAACTTGGTGTGCAAACACCATTAGATAATGTGAATATTGCATGGATTTCAAATGTCCTAATACTGCATGGATTTCAAGTGTCTTTAAGTATTGCATGGATAACATTACATCAACATAATGGATATTGGGATGCAATGAACTATTGTGGCAAGTTAGGCTTCTATGTCGCAGGTTTTACACACCAAAAATTTAGTGTGTAGATTCCATTAAATAGACCAAGTTCTGTAGACCAAGTTTTGTAGTTGGGAGGAAAGAAAATTGCAAATGAGATTTAAGATGGGTTTGAGGTTGGCCATTTACAAAACAAGTTGTTGTAGACACGTGTTAACCATTTCAATTGTTGTTAATTACATATAATATTATAACAACCAATTCTTGAACAAATTTCAAGTGTTTTCAAATAGGCTTTGATACATGGGGCCTATAATTGTTTAGCTTGACGGGTTAAATATGTCTTACCAATAAAAAGTTCAATGAATTTATAATGCCAATGAAGACATGAATCTAAGAATGGCAAAAAAACAATATCCCAAGGTCAACCCATTTCTTATATAGTAGCTACCTATGTATTAGATCTTGGTAATCACATAACATCTTTCAACATTTTATAATGCTCAAAGATAGAGCTTGGTAGGACCATCAAAACATATTTCAACATGGATTCATAATAATACTACTTGTAATGCCTTAAATCCATTCAATTTGTCCATCAAAAAGGTATTCACCCATAGAAAATGTTGTAAAAATCAATAGGTCCAAGAGTTTAAGGCATGATTTAGATTACCAGTTTAATTCCTAACATTCAACTCCTTTAGCGCCTTCATATACTAACTCAAATGAAGGGAACTCCAATTGTGGAAACAATGAGCACCTAAAAAGCAAAGCTAATAGGCTAAAGCACCATTGTTCTTGTTGTGAACCTGCATTACTCACCATTTTGCCTTGTTGCAACTTCCTCCATAGTGTAATGTATTTGAAAATTGGCCTATTATAAAAAAACCCTAATAAAAACCATGTGGTAGATTACAACTTGACCCACAACAATGTACTCAAAAGTAGAGTTAATCTAACAACTTGACCAAAAATAAAGATCTAACACAAAACCTTATAATGACAAAATGATACATGGTGTGACGCACCCCCAGGCTCCTTGATGGACTCAAATGTGAGTCCAAACTGAAAACAACGGAAAAGCAAAAAGTCGGGGCACGCTCCCTGGCTCGCAGCACTTTGAGGGGTAGAAGGGCGTGCTAGAGCTCCAGGATGGGACTAGGAAGAGTGACAAGCATCAACTACTCACATGGACCTGCACAAAACCAACACAAGGTGGTTAGTGCATAGTTGGAGCACTTTTGGTGTTAGGACGAACCACGAGCAACTCAGACTCACAAGACTCACCATGGCCCGGACTTGGGGGAAGCCACCACCTTCTCCCTTATAGTATACTTTGTGCCTCTCCATGAGGCCCACATCCAAATGGATTTTTATCCCGGGACTCCCAAGTGGGAGTCTTGAAATTGCCAAATTCGGGACTCCCGTGACTTTGGATCCCCATAACTTTGTGTTCAGACCTTCGATCGAGATGATGTCTAAAGCAAAGTTGTAGCCTTTATCAAGAACTTTCCAACGGTATGTGGCACGCCACTTGCACGCAAGGAAATCGAGTCGATTCCTGAATTTTAGTGGTCGGGAGTCAAATTGCCAATTTGACTCCTGGCCTTTCTTTTGGCCATAACTTGTGTTTCAGATGTCCAAATGGGTGAGCAAGCCCATATTAGACATTTATGTTTTAATAGCTTTCCAATGATATAAAAAACTCTTCAAACCGATGGGTTTTGACCCCTACAATCGCTCCCTGAAGATTTGGGAGTCCTTCGGGACTCCAATTCCCCAAGTGGGAGTTGCCTTGGGAGTGTGAGGGTTCATTCTCTCACACTTTCTTGCACTCTCGGGAGTATAAGATGTGTCTCCTGGTCTCCCTCTTGTCTTGCCCTCTTGCAAACCCTTGCCTTGGTCGCAAGCCCAAGGTTAGGGTTGCGACATGGTGCATGACTCTTACCTTTGCAGAGCAGTTCCAATGTTGCAAGTACTTCCATGATGTCATTATTTCTACTAGGCTCCTTTTCCTACCCCTCCAAATATATCTAAATTTTGTAATTTTCAAAGATTGATAACATCAAAATTTTAATTTAGCAACTAAAAAGCTTTTAATGCCTCTAGAATGATTTCTATCATATCATCTTTGAGCTCATAGGTAGCGTAACTTCCCTTCACCATATGGCTTGTGAATGGCAAAAAACATTTTGAGGCCGTAATCAAATGTGAAAATACTAAAGGCTCATTATCTCAAAGAAGGTAGGAATGGCTTCTTGCTTGTAATCATTCATACCAATTACCTCTAACAACCATATCACCTTGTGTCCACTCATTCCCATCAGAATCTATGAAAGATTTATCCACAACATGAACACCCTTTTCCACTAGCATCAACCAAAAAGGTTCATCAGTTGTAGTAGGTATTACAACATCGTTACTTGGATGTAGGTTATCAACAATCCATTCGCCCCTAGTATTTGCCTCAGTTTCTTCATTGAGGTCATACATGATATCTCGCACCTCTAAAGTATTTTAAGCCTTAAACACGTCAGTATCCATTCATGCACATGATCTTTGTTCACACTACGTTTCAAGATCTCTACCCATACAACTTTTACAAAAGCAAAAAAGTTGACGATATTGGCAAAGGGTGGGATCTTTAGGTGAAAGAAATCATACTTGGTGTTTAGCCTTGTTACTTTTCATGATTTCACACTCAAAGCTTTTGTTCCTATTAATATCTCCAACTTTCACCTCATGGAAGAACTTGTTTATGTGTTGTTGAGCACTTGGATGGGCTGCATGGTACTTGTTTGCTTCAAATTTCAGGAATGCCACAACTTTTGCAGCATTTTGAATCTTCTTGCCCTTGGGCTTAATTTGTTATTTCGAAATTTCTCTCTTCAATAATGCCCCTACTCCATCCACCTCCCCCTTTCCATGCCCAATGGTAAAACAATTACAGATTAGTGAGCATCCACTAGTATTACTTGTAGATGTGGTGGGATAAGGGTACCGGGATACAAAATACCATGTACGCGTGCTTTTGAACTACCCTAAGCAGCCATCTCTCCACACAATGTGTTGCCTTGGAGTGCAATTGGCACTTTGCATATATTATTAGTGAAACATGAAGGCATGTTGAACAAACAAGGAATCATGACTAGGGTCATCAGAAACATAGTAATGAACTTCCTTAATGATAGAGTCTAGATTGGTAAGGTCAACTAGAGGATTACGTTCATAACTAATTTGCACAAAAATTTTGACTTGAAAGTTATGCCAATGCATACTTTGAACTTCATTTTGGATCTTCATTGTGTAATTTTTAGAGAAATCCACACATGACAAAATTGTATTTGATGGCAAATTTTCTAAGCATTGTCTAAATTGCATCTCTTGCCACTAAGCAATATAATTGTGTAGGATAACTTCCTTGAGATGTGGCTTCATGTACTCCAACAAAGCTATAGGATGGGATTCATGATATTCCAATTTTTGGGCTTTTTTATCCCTTCCATCACTAGTCTTTCCTACAACCTCATACCCAATGTTCTTCCATTGAGCCAATTGGTTGGAATTAAGCTCTTTTGGGGATATCTTCAAATTGTTAACTCCACAATTTGAACATAAACCTTCAAGGCAACTTTTTGCATGCCAAAGGGACAATTCAAGTTTTGGACAAATCACTAACATCCACAATTGGGTCAAAACATTGAAAAGAGCTAAGTTTGCAAAGCACTTATCTAATGGTTGCATGCAATCATGCTGTTGAATGTTGCAAACTTCATTGCAAGTACAAGAATAGTGGTCATGAATCCCCTTCCCCATGGTTTTCATATCACTTATTCCAAGTAAAAGTTTTTGCATCTTTGTGTGATAGCAATAGCAACATGTATTGCATCAACCGACACACAAACCAAGGTTGTAGCTGTTGGAATAATGCAAGCATAATGGGGACCTTAGGATGACGGGCCTTGAATGCAATAAAAAGTTCCAACTGCAAATGAATGCATATGGCAATTCCACCATCATTAGTCTAATTTAAGTTTTGTTACATAATTAGGGGTTTCATTAAACCTCACTTGAAATCATTTACGCACTTGAACCAAAATAATATCCACAAATCACTTACTCACTTGAACTAGAATAATAAGCATAAATGAGTAGACCCACTTGCAACCCACTTGCAAAATGCAATTGGATTTCAAAACGTGATGAAAACTTCAAATGTTTTCATTTTAGTTCTAAATTTTTTGTTGAATTCTATTTCTTGAACACACAATTCAAATTCTAAATTTTCATGATAAGAAACATTAAAACAAATAACCCTCTTTCCTTTCCATGATAGTCCATATTGTTAGCATTTTTAATATGCCTATTTCAAGCAAGTTGCAATTATCAAAAAATATTGGAACAAATTCAACTTTTGTTCCATTCTCATCAAAGCATTATTACATAATTTCAAAAATCTAGGTTATCTTAAATCCATTAAGCAAATTGAGACTTGGTTCCTTATTGATTACTTACCAATCATGCATTTACATAATCAATTTGGGGCATAGAATAAAATGACAAAAACTTAATATCTACATTGAAATAATCACCACAACTACAATAACCAAAATTGCTTATGCAACATCCAGTGCTTCTAGACCTAAGGTAGCAACCAATGCAAGTCTAGATCTATATTATAACAAGTGCCATTTCTTTTAGAGCTACTGCATAGTAATCAGTGCTTGTAGATTCATACCAACAAACAACATTTGATGGATATGTTACTGTTGCTCCATTACAACAACATTTCCATCATTTGTTGATATGTTATTGTTAATCATTCAAAAATGAAAGGATATTTATTGTTATCGTTGAAGCTTTAAATAACCATTGCATCATGAAGTACTTTTAGCTAGCTCTAGAAACCCAAGTTTCCAATAAACAAAACTAGAACTTAAGAACAGATATCTATAATTTATAGTTTTACAAAGTATCAATGAACACATTCACCAATTAAGTTTCCAAAATTTTGATCATTAAACAAATAGTCCAAATTTTGGACTATTTATTATGCCACATGTTCCATCAACAAGCTTAATTTTCTAAAACAATTTGAGCAAATTATGTAATGATCATCAAATAGCTTGATCTAGGCATGCAACAACTAGTTACAACATACAAACCCATTCAAACAAAATGATTGTCAAGGTTGAGATCACAATACTCACAATACTTTGCATTGCAACATCGAATGCTTTCATGTATCGTCATAAAGAAAATGGAAATTTCAAAAAGATTGTGATCTTCACTAAGGTGCAACATGCTTAAACAACAATTGTCATAAGTTTATCTTATTTATCTAGACCTTAATCCATTTCTTGTGCAATGTTGAAATAAGTGTACCCACTATTTTTTTTAAGCACACCATTGTTGCCTTGAAAGCATAAACATCAAATTGCTACCTAAAACAAAACCAGTGCATCTTTTAAACACAAGTAGTGTTGTTAATGCTACTTTAAGAACAATGTTGATTTTTGCATTAACACTATTGTTTAACTAGCACAACCAGTGTTGAAGCAACTAATGCTGATTTTTACATTAACACTGTTGTTTAACTAGCACAACCAATGTTGAAGCAACCAATGCTGACCTTAGCACAACCAATGTCAAAGTAATCAATACTTCCTTAACACAACTAGTACTTCCTTAAGTTGCCTTAAGCACAATCAGTGCTTTTTAAAGTTGCTTTAAACATAACTAATGCTTCCTTAAGTTGCCTTAAGCACAACTAGTGCTTCTTTAATAAATTTTTTTAAACACAACCAATGCTACTTTAAGTTACTTTAAGCATAACCAGTGCTTCTTTAATAAACTTCCTTAAGCATAAACAACGTTTCCTTAAGCTACCTTAAGCACAACCAGTGTTTCCTTACACTTCCTTAAGCACAACCAATGTTTTTTTAAGTTTCCTTAAATACAATCAATGCTTCCCTAATAAACTTAAGCACGACCAATGCCTCTTTAAGCTACATTAAACACAACTAGTGCTTCCTTAAGCACAACCAATGTTTCTTTAAATGCAATTAGTGTTTTAATCTTTATGTAAACAACACTTCCTTAATCACAAGCACATAGTTCCTTGTATAAGTAGTCATTTCATTACTTTAGGAGGACATTCCTTACATAAGCAAGGTGCATGCTTATTCTTGAAGGAGTGGTCATGAAACCACTAGAAAATTTTAATCACCATTGTACTTTCATACAAAATAGTGTTACTTCTAGAATGTATTGTTGCCTCAAGCACTCTATGGTTTTTATTTTAATTAGAGGAAACACAATACCATAACATCACATTATATAGTGTTACAACCATGTCTACATATCACCATCATGGAAATTAGACACCCACATTCATGATGAAACATTAAGCACCCACATTTCAGAAAAATAAGATCAATTTTTTTTTCAATTGTGCAAAAAAGAAAAAAATGTTGCAACACACTGGAATTTTACTTCTGAAACTTGTAAGTAATGTGCCGCATGCTCTTCATGCACCTTTATAGAAATGCACTACCTTACCACACCTTTTTTATTAGGAAAATTCACAATTTGAGAAGTCTAGAACTAAATCACAAGATCTTTGATGGATGTAGGCAAGGCATCAAAGTGTTTTGACCTCTTTTGAATGATCGAAAATGCATTGCTGATTGTTTCCATTTAAATTTGTCATTCTAAGGCCTTTTTTATGTTTCTTTTGTCGACCCCCAACACCTTAGCAACACCTTTGCTACTGCCAATTGATGAACCAAAAGCAAACATACATACAATGTCTTTGGCAACTACATGTTGAGTATGCTTTGGACCTACCAAGTGATTGGTGATCCCATATTTCATGTTGTTCAAGATTTCTTGATTTCTTTTAATAGATTGCACATTAGTAAGGTATGCAATAACTACATTTCGTAGGATAAAATGACCAAGAAACTTCTCAAGGATAAGCATGTTGAATGGAAGGTTCAAAGTCCTTAATAAATTCTAGGGTAGTTGTTGCTAGCTTTCTAGTAATCTCGGTAGTCACCTTCTGCGACTATCTATCATAACTTTCAAAAGTTCTAGAATAATATTTAATAATTTCTAACTGAACAAACTCTTGTGATTTATTTTTGGAAGCTTTACAAGCTCAGTACCTCCTAACATGTTTTCATGTGTTGGCTCTGCGATTAACTTCATACCAACTTCAACACACACTCCTCGGGCTATAGTCTCCTTCACCCTAAACATTCACATCTCAAATGCCAATTATGCCTTCCTTGTCCCCTTCTAATGGAGGGTTTTGTTTGTACCTAGCCATGCTCTTGTTGTTAAGAGCCCTATAATGAAACCCACCTACAAATAAAAAACAATCACATAAACCTTGAACCATCAACTTATGCTCAAAACTTGAAGACTAACAAAGATAACTTGAAACAAATTTCATTTTGATGGAAAAAACCCTGTGTGAACCTATTTTTTTTGGGTTTGAATGCACTTTTTTAGAGATGAAGGGCATTGATCAAGTTTTTGGTGCATGAAAAAACCGTTGCAATCGATTCCCCTAGCTTTCGATCCATGCATACACAACTTATGAACCTTAAAAACCTCATCATATGCATATGTTCCCAACAAGGATGTAGAAGTTGGAGCATGTGACTACATTTCCAACTGGCTACTTGTAGAAGGTTTTCATTGCCAAACTAGTCCATAACGGCATCAAATTGAACAACTCATGACAAATTTGCGAATGAAAATCAATCATCAATTTTGCACAATGAACTATCAAGGGCTGTTGACCATACACTCCAAACTTGAAGCATTCTTCCATAGTCACAATTTGGGAAGGACTTTCTGGAAGTGTGTAGAAAACCTCCTTATCGGAATCTTGTTTTTCATATTGTTCTTCGAGTTCATGTTGTTTGACAATGCAAGTATGCTTCAAAGTCTCCCATATTGCCTTGTCCACTTTATTGATGTCGCTTTGAATAAGCTTCTTTGGGATGCAAAATCTTGACATATTTACAAGTTGCTTGTAGCTTTGTCAAATGTTTCCATTCACAATAGCAACTATCGTGTTCAAAATTCAAGTCTAATGTGCATAGAGAAATTACTCTTAGAGGAGTTGAAATAGCATAGGTATAATATACATATTACATATTGGTAACTATACTTATACCTTTTATATATTAGAAAATATTGGAAAATATTAGGTATGTAAATATATTGTTAATTTCAAGTATATTGGTGAAATAATATACTAACATACCTAAAATGATATACATATTATTTAGAGTTTAAACTCAAATTTTCCCTCCAAAACTTCTTTTCAACTTTGTGTTTCCTTTTGGCAACACCCCATAATGATGGGCTTTGGTGTTCCATTAAAGCTTTCTTTTCCATTCTTCTTAGTGTTTTCTTGAAGCTTTTCCATTTGTTTTTTGAAACTTTTGTCATCATAGTTGTAGCCTTTTGAACTTTGGTCAATACCTTTCAAATGTTTTACTTTTGTTTCAAATCTAGATTTTTTTAACAAGAATTGTCAAAGTTTGTTGATCCTTGAGCTTTGATGTAGTTTTTAGGTTTAATTTGCACCACATACAAATGGATGTAGCCCTATTTTCTTGCTGCCATAAGGTGCTAATACAATTTTCAGATATGATTTACACCACATAAAAGTGGAAGCAACCCACATTCTTGCTGTCATGGGGTGTTGATATAATTTTTAGGTTTGATCTACACCACATACAAGTGGATGCAACCCACATTCTAGCTACCATGGGGTGTTGATATAATTTTTAGGTTTGATTTGTAGCACATACAAATGGATGCAACCCAACTTTCTTGTTGCATGTGGAGTGTTGACGTAGTTTCCAAGTCTGATTTGCAGCACATACAAATGGATGTAACCCAACTTTCTTGCTACCATGGGTGTGATGTAGTTTTTAGGTATGATTTCAACCACATGCAAATGTATGCAATCCAACTTGCTTGTTGCCATTAGGTGTTGAATGCATGGTTAGCATATATATTATAATTGAAAGTCATTCGAAAGGCATGTATGTTTGTGAACAAATTTCTAAAGCTTCAAAAATGGATGGGATTTGCCAAGGTTTTTATTAGATGTAGTTTTTTTGACATGTATGTAAAACATGGTAGTAAGAAAATATGGCATCAAATGATTACTTTTATTTGTGATTCAAAAAGTTATATTAAAATGAACAAATACAACATTGTTTCCATTTTTTTTAAAGTCTGATTTTGGTCATGTTTCAATTTTGATGTCATTTTCAAGTATGACTTTTCACAAAGTACAAATGTATGCAACCCACATTGTTGTTGTTATGGAGGCACATGTTGAATGCATGTGTTTTAGCGCAAATGAAATTGAAACTCAAGGCAAATACATTCATGAACAAACCATTGATGATGAATAAGATTCATTATATTTTCTTGAAGTAATTTGGTTCATGTACATGCAACATGTGGCAATTAAGATATGTGGCAAAATGAACACATTGTTTTCCCAATCCCCAAGTTGAAACCCATCCTAAACCACCCACATTGAAACACATTTGAATACCACTATATTACACATAGTCATGCTTACACCATGTGTATAAGCTTCCATATGTGTTCACCTTGAAGTGCAACCACTCATGGAGCACACTTAATCCTCGGGGACATTGGATATCACTATTGCAACATTTAACTTTCATGAATTATTAAAATTCAACATAATGGCCTAATGCATTAGACCAAAAGTTCCACTAGACTAACAATTATAATATAAAAGGCCAACAATTCCACCAAATCAATAATTCCACCAAGCCAATCCATTAAACCAACAGTACCATTATGCCAAAAATTCCACCAAACCAATCCCTAGACCAACAATTCCATTAGGCCAATAATTCCACCAATCCAATCCACTAGACCAATCCACTAGGTTTCATTATAGTCAATATATGGTGGAATGGGACAAGTCCCATTCCACCAAACTCCATTAGATTCCACCACACATAATTTTATAAAATTAATTTTGGTATAAATAATGAATATTTGGTGTCCCAAGTGGGCAAGAATGGAGTTTAGTGGAATGAATTAGTGCATGGTGGAATCTTAGTGGGGTCTTTCCCAGGCATTTTATTTCACTAACATTTCCACCGAAAATATCCAATAATCCATTCTAGTGGAGTTGGCCCAATTTGAGTGGAACTTGAATGGAATGTTTTGTGGATTAAGCACATGTTCTCTATTAATGTATCAACCTAAATAGACCTTTGTCATGAATAAGATTTTGTTTGCATAGGCCTTAGGCACTACTCCCCATTTGTTTTCGGGTGGGGTATTTGGGATGGTTTATAAACACCTCTTGGGATGCTTCATACTAGAGGACCCATCCTCAAGGTTTTCAAAACTATTCCAAGTTGTTGCTATTGTTGCTTGTGGTGATATCTTAGGTTGGCGGCCTTAGTGCTAGGGGCTAGCAAATTATTAGAAATGGCAAAGGACATTAAAGGTTTTTGTCCTATTGCCATAGGCGAGGCATATTTTCAACTTATTAATCGTTCCATTGTCCTACAACTTCAGGGGTTGTTTTAGGAACATTTATACCCCCATCTATTCAGAGTTTCGACCTTTGGAGGCTATGAACTATCTTTTTTGGCATCAAAGCCCTTTTTGACCTACACCCTAATTAGGTTGTGATGCAAGTTGACGTCAAAAATGTTTTTAATAACATTTCTTAGATTGTTATTTTTAGAGAGTTGCAAGATGTTGAAGGACCTTTGGTGATCATTGTCCCTTTTATTAGATTATTTTGTGGTGTTCATTTTTCTCTTTATTACCAGCATGGGCAACATGAGGAGGGGGTCACCATTATCGAGTCATCTTTAAGCACAAGGCAAGGTGACCCCTTAGGAGGTCCTTTATTTGCCATAGCCCATTATCAAACATTTTTAGAGACCATTGCACCAACCCCCTCTGTGTTTTTCCATCCCTAGTGGACAATACCCAAATCGTGGGCCCTATGAACGGATTATCCCTACCTTTGATCACCTTTTGACCACCTTTTGACCCAACTAGCCCTAGTCAAAATGCAAGTTTTGAAGTCCGTCAAAGATATTTTCAAACATAGAGATTCCTCAAGGCTACACTTTGGTCACAAATGGCCTTTGCATTTTGGGTGTGCTCATGGGTTTTCAAGACTTTGTCACACTTTTTTTGGATGAAGCTTTATTTCAAGACATGGTGCATATCAATGATCTTTTTTTCTTGGGAGACACATAAGTTGCTTTGGGCATTTTGTCCTCATGTGTTGCTCGTTGACTTTCTTATCTCACTCAAACAATACTTCCTTCTTTTTCCTTCCTACCTCTTTTAGCAAGTTTTGATAAGAGAGTTATGTAAGTATATGGGGACATTATGGGTTTAAGTCATGGGAGTCCATTTAGGGCCCTTTAACATGGCATCAGGCCTAATTCCCAATATTTTTTGGTGGTATAATCATTTTATTTATGGAGGATTGTGCCCCATCTGCTTTTATAGGGATTTGGGTTTTGGTGGCTTTGTATCTGTGCTCCATGTTTTGTATTTTTTAATAGACCCGTTTTGGATAGTATGTTTTTCAAGTTAAAGAAAGGCCACACTTCCTTCAATCATGCCTTTGTGCAACTCGAAATAACCTTCCTCCCGCAACTTGAAAGATGACCTTTCTTTTGAAAGTTTGGGAGTTATCAGTACCCCAAGTCTACATACATATTTGATGGACATCCATCACAACACCTCCTTGAAGTCTATTTTGGAGGATGATTCCATTTCCTCAACATCTGGAGCCCGCATTCGCTCTTGTTCAAGCAAAAGGGCGGGGCTATGGTTGATTGCTAGGCCATCTATTTGTTCGTTCCACATCGCACACCCATTTTCACCTTAGTCTTGTGTTTTTGTCTTGGTTTGATTCAACCTTTGACATTTAGCCTTTTCATGTGTGAATGTGAACATGGGTTAGACACATTTGGCACGCATTTAACACATTGTCTATTTAAAGGTCAATGGATAACCACACATGACACCATCAGAGATGTCATGTATGCCCTCACTCAAAAGAATGGGCACATTGTATGGAGAGAACAGTGGTATGCCCTTATGTTAAGAGTTTCATTATGAGTCAATATCTACATGATTTGTGAGGACCAAGTCTTTGTTGCCAATGTGGTGGTTATTGACCCGACACAAGAGATGGTGACTATGAGTGTCATTAATCGACCAACAAATGCAGCTATGGAACTTAACGCCATTACTAAAATCCACAATTATAGAAGGCTTCGTGAGGAACACCATTTTATTCCAATGGCCATGGAGGTGCACAACGCATTCGAGTGTGAAATGGATTGTTTCATCAAGGAATGTGCTTGTCTTTTCCACGATAGACAATCGAAAGGTCATTTAACCTTTTTTTCTCTGCATTCAATTTTTGAGGTAACATGTAAGTATTGTTCTTCAGCATGTTTTAGCCTCTATTATAGAGAGGAAGATCATGTTGGTGAGAGATGCATGTAGGTGACATTAGAGGGGCGATGGGTGAGATAGCTTCTTACCATGAAAGGGACTAACTCTCTCCCTTCTTTGGTTTCTGTGGGCTGTGCGTCTTTTGGCTTTTCTTTGGCCTTCCCTTTTGTCTTCCGTATGATGGTTCCAGCCATCAGTTTTTGTTGGATTTCTGCTCCCATCCCTTTGGACTACCATTGTGCTTCAAGTGTGGAAGTGTGTGTAACCTTCGCCAATGAAGATCTTGGGTCCAACTTTGGGGTTCATCACCTTCATAACGGCAGCTGTTGCGGAGTGGCTCATTGGCGCTTTTGTGTACTACTTCCATCACATGAAGGGATGTTGCATCATGGCTCAACCTGCCATTGAGAAAATCCTGTAAAAGAGACTAAAGAGAAAAAGAAAAGTGTACAGGCTTGCTTCTTTTCAAGAGTTATTGAAATCCATTCTGGGAGGAAAGTGGTCAGCCCTAAGAGGGTATGTTTTGGACCTTTCATTCCTCACACTGTACACATTGTTAGACACTAAGATATAAGAAATTGTCAACATGTTTGTGCAAACAATTAAGAAATTTTTAGCATATGGAAGGCACTTTATACACATTAATAAGGCCTCCTCAAAAACACGTGACACCTTACACATACTTTGAGGCACCTTATGTCTACCCATTGTGCTTCTACCACCTAGCGATCTACCTATGTTTACCTGTGCTTTACCATGGGTAGGAACTTAAAGACCACAGGTGGGGCACATTCCCAAGATGTGAGGTGGGACTCAAGTACCACTTGGGTCATAGGCTCCTTATTTGGGGAATACCCTCGCCCTACCTAGGCCTTACGCTACACATAATTTGAAGCCTTTAGATTCTTGTTCATAGTACCATGAAGATGTAAGGTTTGGATCTCTGACTCCAAAGTTGTTTTGTGATCACCATATGGTACTCCAAGGTATTTTGCTTTGTATTTGAACTCACTTGCTTGCATAGAAGACTCTTTTGTCAGTCGAAGGAGCATTCTGCTGATCACATGCAGATCTTCCACTACTTGAATTTAGAAACCTTTCATGCTTTAAGCTTGGGAAGACCTGCTGCCACAGGCCTCCACTAATTTTTGGGGCCTACACCCTTGGTATAGTACCCTCAAGGCTATGACCCTCAAATAGGGGGAGACCCTTGAGAGCAGCCTTTTTCCTATACGAACTTGTTTTCCTTTGGCTGCCAAAAAATTCAAGCCTAACAAAAAGTCTTGTTCAAACAACAAACCAACATGGAGAACTAGTGCTCAAGTTGCATGGATGGTGAATTACTCCATGGACCTCTCTAGCAGAATAATGGCAAATTTGTGACTTGAATTTTGTTTGAGGTCATGGTGGCCCATGGTACCAAAATTTTGCCCAGAAATATGAATGGGTGTGCAGAGACAGCCAGGGGTCCAAAGGACACAAACAAGTAACTGGAAATTGGTAGCAAAAAGCCACCTGAATCTCTACCCCCCAAGTGAAGACCGGTGTCTAACAGCTTCTTCCGCCCTTGGCCCCTCACACTCCCTCCACTCTCCCCCCCACTCTAGGAAACAATATCTACTGAAGCTCTCTCTCTCTACCCACCACATCTACTGAAGCTATCCACCATACTCTTCAGTTGAAGATTTTTTGCTTGAGAAATTCTGTAGCAGCGCCAGAAATGTGCAGCATTACCAGAAGAGATGAGAAGTGCTGAAACTGAATTCTGGTGGGCACTGGGTGTTCTGTTTTGAACATGATCCCTGAGACACTTATGAACTTCTTGGGTCCCCCCTTTCAAAGATAGAATGGGAATAAGTAAGTTTGAACAATGTGCAGTGTCATAGTGAGAGTGGTACAGTAGTGATAAAATTCACAAGGGTCATGATTCAAGGTGTGCAAGAATTTTTTTTTACCTGACTGAACTTCATCTGTTTTTTTTTGTATAGAGAAAATTCACCCACCAACCATAGAGGAAACAGCCACCAAAATTCTGCACTGGACTGCATTCTGAGAGGAGATTGTTTTGAATTGCAGGTAGGTACAACATTGAAAAGTTGTAGGCTGTTTTGGAAAATTTTATTTCCAGTCAAGCCTACTGATTTGCACCAGTTAAATTTGATCAATCAATTATGTACAACACCAATTGAGCACAAAGATATATATATTCAGTCTTGGAAAGGCGATCAGTAACCATGGTTGTTGCTGAAGAAAAACGAAAGAATATGCTGAAGGAGAAGGCTGTTGAGCTTCAATTCAAGATCAGTCGCCTTGGTACTTACTTAATCAGATCTGCTTCCTTTCCTCCTGGAGCTCTAGCTTCACAATCAACCAGGATTAAGCTCATGAAATTCTTGAGCTTCTGGATTCAACTCTCGAATTTTCAACTCATTCCAAGCTAGTTTGAAGTGAATTCATGGCTTTCTTTGACTTGGGGGAGTGGGGATAACTGTGAAACACTAAGGAGCACAGGAGTGGCAGGAAGAGCATATTATGAAGCTGCACAGATTAAGTTGCAGAGAAACCGCATGCAGATCGGAAATGCACGAACCCAAAACATGCTTCTTCATGCAGCACTCTCGCTTCTTACAAAGAAGGAGCAAATTGCACACAAGCAAGCAGGAGACTTGGAAGGAATGCACAAAAATGCCAAAGCTCTTCATCAAGAGTTTGATGATCAACGCTGTAGGACAATTGCAATGCAACTAGAGGTGAGTCATCATCATCATCATCATCATCATGCTCCACCATTAGACCTGGCAGCTCCTTCCAATGTTTGTAACCAGAGATTTCTATACCATGTGGGCGTTGAATGGCAAGCAAGTCATATTGGAAGCTAACATTCAATGGGCAATACTAGCCTAGCAAATGCTCTCAGACTTCATTCACTGATGAGTGCTTCTTTGAGTGTTCACTAGCTCTGGTTTTTCCAAATTAGCAACAAGAAAGCTCAATAAGTACACCTGGGGGCAAGGGCACTCTTTGTATATTTTATGAAACATCTAAACTAAAAGGTATTCTTCTTTCTTCTAGATCAAGCTGGGATCCAGTAGACTGTCTTGAGTATTCAGAAGACACAAAAACGTCAAGGGCAATGCTGTATTCTTGAGATTGGTCTAAAATTTGGTTGTGGATTCACATTTCTTTGAAAATTTATGTGCATAATGTAAGTCAGGCACAAGTGAAACCTTGCGTTGCTGATGATCATTTTGTCTGAACATGATGTAGCTGGTGAAGAAAATCACTGATACCAAATCAGTAGAAAATGAATATGCCCACCTTCTGGATCCAAATACACCTCCTCTTCAGAGACTCAGAATTCTTGATGCTAAGCTGGAAGCTATATTTGGCAACATTCGTGACACCCAAATTGTTGAGAAGCAGTTTGAGAATTTGTTGAAGCCAATGCGAGAAGAACATATTGTTTATTCTTTACAGGTACAAGCCCATTGACTATTTCTCCCCACAAAAATTAGTGCATGCATATTCCAACAATCTCTTCTAGAAGGCTTCTAGGACTTCTTATAGAATCCCTTCCCAAAGAAAAAACAACACCCAGGGAAAAAAAAAGTCTTCTGAAACATGAAATAATTTAGTAACTTATTGCTGTTTTCAGCTGGACAATATAGAGGCAATCCTTAAGATTAAGCAGGGCAAGATGATGGAACTTAAGATGTTGAGAGTTGATGCTACCAAATCCCGCAACCAAGCCAAAAAAGAGTTGGATGAAGTAGGTGAGATGTTTCTTGACTCTTGATTGATGTTTTGCCCATGATCTCCAATACAACATCATAATCTTTTTTGTAACCAATTGTATTCTAGTACAGATGTAAAAAAATAATTCAACACATGCTTTGGGCCCCAAAGTGTGAAGAACAAACAACACCTTGTAGAGTATTCCATGAATTCATATTCTACATTGAACATCTAGTTGAAGTACTGCTTACTTTTTGTTGACTTTGCAGCTCCTAGCAAGCTTCAATGCCAAGAAGAAACGTGCCAATGCTGGTTCCGGTGATGTAAGTACAAAATGCAGCAAAGCTCACCCTGTAAACAAAAGCATTTTCCTTGAGAGCTCATGTATAGTAGGCTTTTTATATTACTCAAATTCAGAGCTCAGGGGAATCCATGACGAAAGAATGTTGTAAATTACAGTGGTGTTGTGTATCCCTATATCATCTTCCCCTTCTCTGAGAAATTCTACTGGGAGTACATGTTGCCATTAAATTTCAATTGCATAGAAAATTGAATCAACTGTGGATGATACAGTATCCTACTGGGAGTGTGTCACCAGAACAACAGAAAAGGATTTTGCAAGCCATTGAACAAATCAAGCGGGTAATGGAGGTCAACAGCATGAAGGCTATGTACACCCAATATGTGAATCAGGAAAAGCAGTCTGTGTATTTGGCCCAGGTCTATAAAGAGCTGAAAGCCACCATCTCTCAACTAAAGAATGAAGCTTCCGTGATGCCCCAGGTCAGATGCTCTTCTAACCATTGTTGGAGATGTCATAAGCTGACATAATGCATTTCTTTATACATTGACCCAGTCAGAGCAGCCTGGTCCAGTGGCAGCTGTAAAATGGCATGTCCTTTAGATGATGTACAGCCTAGGTGAAGTCACAAACACCATTTTAAGTTGTTTAATGCATGAAAATAATTGAGTCTAACACACAGCCTAAATTTTCCTTGTGAGAAACAGAGAGCCTCCATGCCTCTAGCACAAGTGCATGCACTAGCAAGTAACACCAAGGATCTAGTGCGCCGAGTTTCTGTTGCTCAAAAGAGAAAGAACTCATACCCATTGATCATGATCATTGATGGCACCCAGAAGCTTGTAGACAAACTCCACCAAAACAATGTACTTCTGGTAAAATACCTTAATTATGAAGAAAAGTAGAAGCTTCATCTCTCTTCCAACCTTGTGATTTTGCTTCTTAGATTTCTTACCCCAAGAAAGCATAGATTTGCTCATAACCCATGCTTTGAAGGCAAAGGATGGATTGAATTCAAAACATGCAGCAAAAATTATTTACTGAATACTGGATGAGGATATTAATACTTTTCATGTGTATACCATGACTCGTGCTCTTCCTGGTTCAATTCTCTGGATTTTGAAGTGGACCTAAACATCATCAATTTGACAATTGGATGGGTGAATGGGTTTGGAGGAGCACAGGAAAAGCAACCCGGTTCACTCCAAAAGGAAGTTCTGGCAAACTGTGAATTCCAACTTATCTATGTGCTAAAGGTACAAAAATGGTGACAAAAGACCCACCCAATTGACTGTAATTCAACTCATTGCTACTCCTTGTCACTACTTCTTGGAAATCTTGGAACAGCAGTAAATTCCACATTCTAGGTTACTGTTTCTTCATCAATTGTGTAAAGGCTCAAACAATTAACAGGGGTCTGAAATACCTCCAGTGATCTTTTGGAAATTTGTACAAGTCATATGCATCACAACTGACTGCCATTTTAAGTTGTCTAATTCATGAAAATAGGAGTATTGTCTTCTTGTACTTCAGTTTCTATTATCACTGAGCAGGGGCTAGTTATTTTTCATTGGCTGGATACTGTATTCTTCCAATGTCAAAGAAAGCATCTCTGAATTTATTTGATTTGTTCTAGTGTTTTTATTTTTGGGTTTGAATATTTGGGAGACAGAAATTGCAAGAACATATGAGACAAGTAAAGCAAAGGGAAGATTGTAAGATGGAGGCAGATGGAAAAGCAACATAGCATCTGGGCTGACACCATCTGAGTAATAGGTTCTAGTGGTTTACCAACATGTAATAGGGATTCCTAGATTTTCTACTTCTCTATCTCTCTTGTAGCAAGAATTGGCTAAATCCTCTTGTGGCTGATCACCACTTTTGGCGCAACATGAAAAAATTGAAAGAAAAAAACATTGTGTGTAAGACAGGTTGATGTGCGGCTACATAAGCAAACGCATGAAAACCGCAATAAAATTCACAGAATCTGTGATCTACATTCACATCCTCACTGGTGAGAACCAAGTAAATTGCATTGGAACACACAACACTCAAAACCACTGCAACTCTCACTCTCTCTCCTCTAAAGATGTTGCCCAGGGTTAGGTTTAGGTTTAGGATTCATGATTCAATCTTAGTCTATATATATATATATATCAACAGGTGATCACTCTTGCAAGAAGATTGTACAACAACCATTTATATATCTAGAGGTGATCACTCTTGCAAGAAGATTATACAACGACCGTGCATGAACTTGGACTGCAACAAATACTTGCTCTTGTACCTGATCATCTCACATGTAACATGTAAAAATTATGTAACCCACACAAATGGGTACCGAGCAAAGTGGGAAAATTTCTATTACATGCACAATGCACATCACCCATGCATGCTAAATGCGATTCTCTAAGTCCACAACTAGTACCACATAACCATCATTTCTTCATTTACCTATTCCAGATTTGAACCAGTGTTGGCCGGATAATGAGAAAACACTCAGTTGTCAAGCCAGGTATTGATAACCTACTAGCTAGTTATCGACTTTTTAAAACCGGTACATAACCTAACTCACCTGGTACATATCATTCCAAGAACCAACAAAGACTCGAATGAGCCATATATTGAATTTTCAAAATTCAATAACTCACCCAAACAATTAGAACTTCATTCAAGTAGCTAATCAATCCTGAAACCCTCAACATGTTTATGATAGAAAACAGCGGAAAAAAAAACATTAAAAAAAAACCCTATATAACCTACTCTAACTTGGTAGTGTCATTGATGGTTCTCAAGGTCAGTACTTGACACCCAAACCTTATGCATATCCGGAAATTATTACTCAAAAACAACTAAGTAATTTGATAACTTGGGGTATTACTTTGGCAATGAAATAAATAATTTTCAATTTTTTCATATTGATACAAAATGTAATCCAATTTAAATAGAAACTTACTAGTGTAGCTTGTGTCGTTGGCCCAAGTGTGAACACATTCTTTATTTTTTGCATTTTCAGAATTGAAAATTTCTAAATTTGGCAGTGTGAACACATTGAGATCTAAACTGAGTTTTCCTTTCCAAACCCATTTTTTGCAATTTGTTTGAATTTCTAGCAACGAAATCCACTCGAAAATCAATATCTTCCACACCTCAGCTCTGAAAATTGAGAAATAAACTCTATTAAATCTGACTCACCCAGGGGTTTCTGACAACGTCAAGAATGCCCCCAAATTCTAATATGGTTTTCAGTTTCAATTTTATTTAGTTTCCATTGAGAAACTGGTTCAATAATCAATAGCTTCCACACCATGGCTCCAAACAGGCTCAAACAAAGTTGGTGCAGCCCTACTCATCAAGAGCTTTCCGAAGATACCAAAAGTGGGAGATCTTTATGAAGGGCCATGGTTTGGGAGATCTCAGTATGATGTGACAAAACAAAACAAAACAAACTACCTTGCTTCTGGTGTTTTTTCTTTTGGCGAAATTTCGCAAAACTTCAACCTGAAAAATATGATATCAACCTATGCAAAGGATTTTTCATGGGAAAAAATGACCTAAATTCACCAGATTTCAAAAGGAAAAAAATCCAAATCACCGGATTTTAATGACAAGTTCCCATAGGTAGCCAAGAATATAGAAAGATTCTGGTTTTTTTCCTAATTTCATATCTAGTATGTAGCCAAATTTGGCTAAATCATCTTATGGATGATTTGCCAGTTCACTTACATCACAAAATTGAAAAAACAACCCTGCTTGCTTCATAGATAGATGGTAGGTAGCCTTATTAGGATCCTTTTCAGACTCTCCATACTTTGGTCCCACCGTAAGCTTCATTGCATAGCTTACCTGCATATGAAAATGAATTACTATTTAGTAATGGATCCAAACTAATGAGCCATAATCTGTCTCTAGATCAATTAATTTTTAGTTCTTGTACATGACCAAATTTTCAATACACATATACGGGCATGCATTTTTAGGAGTTCATGTCCAATATGACAAGGGGTGTGTTACACTGTGGCCTTGAGAGAAGTGGCAAAAGAAGACTCAAATATTTCACCATCCAAAATATAATCTTCAAAAACTCCTCTAAAAGAAACCAAAATCCTTCAAGATATTATAACTCTATAACTAATCTCAAGTTTCAACACAAGCCAAAATATCACCTTTCAAAAATTTGCATATAAAAATAGACCTAATACCTAGGGGCCAAAATCCCTTAATCTACTATACTCTATAATGAATCTATGCACAATATCCTTGCCTTGGTAGGCAAAGCCAACAAACTATTAGAATTAACCACTCTGCAGGGTGATGCCAAAAGGGATAGTCCACCTATCTCTGTTAATAAATCATTTGTTGTTGCTCCTTGTTCAAATCCAAAAGAAGCTAGATCAAAGGAAGAAAAGAAAAGGACAATTGTCCTCTTGGTGGTAGATCTAATAGTAAAATTTTGACTTGTGATTTTGAGTATTGAAGCAATGTTAGCACTCCTTTGAGGTGGGACCAACGTATGGGGAGTCTGCAATGGTATCCAGTTTTAAGCATTAGGTTACATGTATCAGAGCACACTTGAGAAGGTTTCAATTGGGTGGTGAAAATCATGTTGTATACATTAAACATACTAGTGGTAACCCTTGCCTGCAAGACACAAACGGTTTTCAAGTGTGGCACATTTCAACCCCCAAAGCAACGTCCTTTAGAGTCAGACGGGCTCGGCATCGAGCACACAGCAGTATTGTTTATTCTCTGTCCAATGGTCTCTCGCCTCCTCACCCACCGGTTCCCCCCCCCAGACGGTCCATCCCACCACATGTGTAACTTCCCAGCTCACCACTTTTACCCCAACACGATACTTACCCCTGAAAAGCATCATTCCACCCGTCCGATTCCCGATCCAACGCTCCTAACTCACTTTATCACATATTTATTCCTCTCCCCCCTCCCCAGGGTAACTTAAAGTAAGTTAAAGTAAGATAAAGACAGACGGACTGACAGACGCGATCGATGGTTGGCGTGTGTCTCTCCGCCACCACGACCCGCATCGCCAAAATTATACAAAGGCCAGTTCTGCCATAGAAAATGTAGAGGCCGGTTCTGCCATAGAATGCTTTTGCAGCAGAATTCTCGTGTCACAGACAGACGCACAGACTAAGTGAATTAATATAGTAGATTCATAAAGTCGCATGGTTAGGGGGTGAGTTTGGCCAGTTTGATCTTGACAAAGCACGAATAACAGGGGCTAAAAATTTTACAAACGAAATTAACAGGTAGCAAAACTGTAGTTTGCATTGATTTTGGTGCAAAAACTAGTTTGGTCCTGTATTTTTTTTCTTGAGCACTTGCATTATTGATCTACAATTTCACTACTCTGACATGTATTCTTCCTATAATGGCTCTCAAACCACATGCATCTAATCATGAATTTTAGCATTTGATACCTTAATGAAATTTCATTACCTTACAAATAATAGTGCATAAAGGTTCAATGAGGGGTTAAGGATGAAAGAAAGGCCCAAAAGTGGGATGATTTTACAGATTTCTTTATTGTGAAGATTGTGAAAATTGATGTTTGTGTTGATCATAGGTCACAACATGTCATAACATCATGACATAAATATGTGTTTTCATGGTATTTGGAGGAATGTCTACTAGAAATGAAACAAACTTTTTTCTCATGTGGGTAATCTACTAAAATTGAACCATTAGACTTTCAAAGGGTGGGACCTGGGAGTGGACAACCTATGCTAACAAAGCTTGAACATTGCATAATGTTATTTGGAATAGGGAAATGTTAGTTTCAACATGTGCAGTTTGTATCTAAAAGAATAAGGTGATCATTTTACTAGAAATGAATGACAAGTGTAAGAGCAATTAGTGCCCAACATCCCAAAAACATGGAAGTAGTAGTTTGAACTATGGAAGGGAGGTTGAACCTATTTGGAGAAGCAAGAAGAGTGGCTTGACAACAAGCTAAGTGATTAATATAACCACCAAAAGATCTTGCACCAAGTAACTTCTTCAAAATAACTATGGTACAAGTATTGAAATTAGCGTAATGTTACAAAATACCTAAAGATGAAAATACTATACAAAACAAGTAGCCAAGGTATTGGGCAAAACATAATAAAAGCATCACAAAAGATGCCTAAAAACCTACAAACATAAGGAGATTAAATATTATCCCAAGATCTTCATGAAGAACTTCATCCACAAACCATTCAACAAATGATATAAATCCCATCAACACGCCAAAAATATGAAAACCCAAATTGAAAATAAAAAACCTAAAAGGAAGTGATATAGAATGGTCCAACCCCTATGGAAACCAAATTACACAGTTTGTTGACTACACTAAAAGTTCGATTATTAAAAACTTATGTTGTAATCATAAAAAAATAGGAACCACATCTAATGCGAAACCTATTATTATATGCGTATCATCCTTTAGTGAAGTGAAAACACAAATAAAGTCGGTTATTACTATAAGGCAAAAAGTGCGAAAATGAACGAAAGTAAACAATGTTCCTCCCAATGGGTCCCCTTGTCATGTACTTGACTTCGACGAAATGACTATGAAATCCCCATGTCAAGAAACCTGAGGAAAATATAGTGTGGATGGGCATGCATAACATCATCAAACAAATGGGAAAAATTGATCCACAAAATTGGGCAAAAATCATAACTCTTGAAAAATGGCTGATCATGACACCGAATTAAAAACATTATCATCATCCACTTGTAGCACCACCCAATCTAAGTGTAAATTTAACATCATTCGAACACCATGAACCACTATTTCACACCTGTCACAAATTACTACACTAAACTGATGAAAATTAAAATGTTATGTGATAATATACCTAAATTGAATGGCTAGTGTATGTGCAACTACGCGATAGATCACTTCACTGATCATGATGGGACATATACCTTTAGATTACTTCTCTAACGCTAGGAATCAAAATGTAAAAAACAAATGTGAAATTGAAGGTGGAACATGACCTCAAATAATGTGCCCACATATTGCGAAAAAGAAGTTGGAACCATTCGCAAAATCATTTGGGACAAAACAATCTCATAAATGTTCATACATCATACCTAAGGGGCCACCGAAAGAACAATATGGTGAACAAACCAAGGCATAGATAAATGCCTCCCAATTTAAAATAACTTTCATCTAAAGATGGAAATCATCAACGAAAGGGGGGAAATCAACCTCAACGAATGGATGGAAAAGGTGAAAAACTCTTGTGGTTGTGTCAAATGGAGCTATAGGTGTGTCTGGAATTAGTGCATGTATTGCTCAAATGTATTCCCTTACATGAGCAAAGGCCTATGTGTGACATAATCGTGCTTATGGAGGTCGGGTAGGATCTAAAATCAACTCCAAACATTTAAGAGAAATTAAAACGAGTGCTTTAATTATGTGTTCTTCCTATAATGTTTCCAAGTTGCCACCCATGTATTAACACACATGAATGCGAGTTTCTTGGTGACCTTTCTCATCACCCCATGCAAGAAAAGACAAACATCAAGAATGGAATCACAAAAAAACATGTCAAGCTACAATATATAAAGATTGGATGTTAATTGAAATAAAAGGATATGCAAAGTTTGCTACACATTAAAATGAAAAAAATATGAAATATGATGGTATGAACGAGGATACATTAAACTTAAATTAAAAACATTAATGATGTTTATGGATGCAATCCATGTCCATGCTAAAGAAGGAAGAAAACATGGCAAAGTCGAAGGTGACATTACCCCTAAGATAAATGATTACCTATGAGCAATGCATGAAAGTTGGTGTCATGTTAAACCTCCCCTCTCCCCCCCCCCTTGCATTGAATAGACAACCACAAGAAGGACAAGGAACATGGGGTCATGGAGGACAAGACCGTATGATGGATACTGGAAAAGCTTCTAATGGGTGTGGTGGGCGAGGTGGAATGAAGGCCAATGGACCAAGAGAGGATGAAGGGACTAGCTGAAATAAATTAAGAAGGATGGGAATGATGGGTGGATGGATGGAGGCTGGAACACAACTAAACATAAAAGTAAAATTAACTATTGGCTCTCTTTCAAGTGCATGCTAGGAAGGCTAGGATGCCAACAATGCTTTGGGGATGGAAAACCCATGGGATTTGCCGTGCCTATCCTTAACCTAGCATATTTGGTCTAGAACCAAGACCTTAAACCCCAACTCAAAAAACCCCCTTAATTCCCCCTCAAACCCTAAAATTATTGCCCTACAAAATGAGTACTTACAAACAAAACAAAAAAACTAAAAAGAGACATATAAAAACAGATTCCAAAAAACCCAAGAAAAAAACCCAAGAAATGGGTGGGAATAACAAATGAACCCAATTGCAAATTCGTCATTGCTCATGTGCATGTGCTACTACTCAAGTGCCCTACTCACCTGCCCTGCCTGCTCTGTCTTGCCCTTGTCCCGGTTTTCCGTGCCTGCTCAGCCTTGCCCCTACTTCACTTTATCTTGCCCTACCCTGCCTGCCCTGCCCTGCCCTTGGCCACGCCAAAAGGACAAAAGCAAAACCCCTACCCAAAACCCTAATTTGTCTCTGTCTTCTGCAGAGGCAATATTAGCAGGAACAGCGTGGTTGCAGTCTAACTGCACTACTTGCACGTAATCTCCTCACTGCCTTCCTGCACTTGCTGAGCTACACAAAAACCTACTTTGTACCTAATCCTTCCTTCCTTTCCCTCAAGCCCCATCCCTCGCTTCCGACCTGTAATGTAACAGTTGCCGTCTTATTCCATCGTTGCTACTTGTGTACAAACAAAAAACCCAAACCTCACTGGTATTTGTTAATGGACTCGACGACTCCTGAGCGTTCGTCGCCGCAGCAACAACAGCCGGAGAAATGGGTTTATTATTCCTTTATATTTATGATCAGCTAGCTAGCTACATAAAAGGTACCTGGACTGTCAAACTGTGCAAACAACCAGAACGATATAGCCTTTTTTGGACATTTTCAATCTCTTTACACCAGTTGGTTATAATTAGTTCCAACTTGCACAATTTTCCAAATGTTCTGTGCAATCATAAAATTGTAGATGTTCTTACTTTCCTTTTACTTTTTGATGGAGTTCCATATATTTATCTCAATTGAGATGAAGCTTGGACATAGTTGCTATTGTGAATATTATTAGTGGAACCTGAGCATATCTCCTAAAACAAATTTCCATTTGGGTGATAAAATTCAATAATGGTCACAAATTGGACACAACTAAAACCCTAATGAACATTAGTGGATTATCAGACAACCTTTACCAACCTCAATCGATCTCAATATAGCCCTATTGATGTTTTAAGCAAGCATAATATACATGTATTCAACTTCAATAGACATTTAATCAATCTTAATACAATTTCAAGTATGTTCTAACTCCCAATAATCCACATAAATAATCCCTTTAAATGTGCCATAATAACATCATGAACCTTAATCAATCCTCAATTATGTTTTAATAATCACAATCAGGGTTATTTCTTTCAAATTTGTGAGCAAGGTGGCCTGGTGATCATCCACAACAGGAATAAGCTAAATTTGGCTGTATGTGAAAGAGTAAAGTAGATTTTTTTTAGAATCCACCTCCAATAACCTATTATGTTCAGTGTTTCTTTTCAATTTCTTTCATATTGAAATTTTGGAAAATTTTAACAGAAAAACAAAAAAAAAATCGAATTTGCATTAGAAAAAAAAAAATTTCCAGAATTTTCCCAATTTGGTTGTCAAAAAATAACGAAAAAATATGTTGCTGTTGGGAGCTAGCGGGAACTTGCAGAACTAATCAGGAACAAAATAAATGACCTTTGAGAACTCGATGGGGAACACAATGGAACCATATGAAACAAATTGAGAACACCAAATTCCAGAAAACTCCATCCAGCCCCCTCTCTTCCCCTTAAATGAAAAAACTAAGCCTCTTTTGATGCATGTTGCCTCACCTCATTGCTTGCCAACAATTTCTATCTCTACATGTGTTCATCACCAGTTTTGGCCTAGTTTGATGGCAGGGGTATCAATTGTCAGGACATGGTAACATGGTGCAGCCTTGCTTTAGTGTTCTTTGGCTTGTTTGAAGTATTTGATCAAGTTATCTGTAAACTCACCTTGGCTTTGACCACTAGTTTGATCCTCAAATCTGTGTTCCATCCTCAATTGAAGAGAAACCAAAAAGTAAGTAGAACTGGGTACCATTTAAATGAAACTAGGTTCCCAATTTCAGCAAAACCAGGGTTAGTGAGTTTCAAAATATAGTATAGCAGTGTTTCATTTGCTGACAAATTTGTGGTATTTCCGATAAAATAATTGGAGAATTTCTGGATTTTTTTTGTATTCTATTTTAAATTGAATAGTTTTGTTAAATATTGGGGGAAATTTTTCCATTTTTTTTTATTTCTCAAAATTGGAGGGAAAAACAAACACCCTACTGTAGAGATAACTTTAATATCTATCTACAGATTCTAAAATGTACTTTGGAAATTTCTATTATTCTAGTGTAAATTGACTAATCTGGATAATTCACCAAATTTTCAATACCTCAAAATTATTTATTAATTTAATCTAATTTTTTAATAAAAAGAGACTGTGTTGTCAAGTTAACTTTGATATCCAGGTTCAGGAAGACCTCCGATTTTTCTACTGTATCTATTAAGAGCTTGTAGAGGGAAAAATCTCACTGGGCTTTTTGAAAACAGAAAGTTTCACTCATTTGAGCATTCAATTTTTATAAAGCCCAAAATCATTTTTGCCCTGTGATACCCCTTGTGGCGGAAAATACAAAATGTGAGATCACTCTTTATGCTTGGTATAGCACTTGGGCAAGGGCATTACCAAAATCAATGCTCACATGCTCACCAATGAGCACCAAGTAGACCCAGTGAGGATTAGTGGGGAAAATTCTGAACAAGTTAGTCACAATGCTCTCAATGTCGTTAGACTAGACTAGTTTGCGCCTGTGACATGGGTGACAAGGTTTAGGGTTTACGGGTTAAGAACCCTTACTGAGCTTAACCTTGTACAATGTGAAAGATTTTCACCACATGCTCACATGTTTCACTTCAACATATTACTCACACCTGTCTTGTTGTTGGTGAAATTGAATGCAAAAACCCGATGATAATATGGGTACTCTTTGTGTCAAACCTCCCATACCAAATCACTTATACATATGTTCATGCCAACAATGGATCCCCTAGTGCATAAGGATAAAGGGAGGCTCGAATTCTAATGATTTGTGGCACAAAATTAAGGTTGATAAACCCTAATTGGATGGAACATTATCATTGGAACTTAGAAGGTGACAAAAATTCAACAATTGATGGTGAATGTGGAAAGGCTATGTAGATTTTGTGTTTTGCTTTTCTTTGATTTGTTTGCTGTAGGTTTTTTTTTTTACAACAGTGCAATTGTGATCTTGTGTTTTTGACAATGCTTGGCATTCGTCTTATGTATAGTTGCTCTTGATGAAGTGATTTCTGAATGAGTATGAGCTACAAATGTGTTAGTTTTGGGAGGATGTGCATTAAGGAGTTCAAAGATATGTTGTATATTAACGATCAAGCAAATGTGGAACAGGTAGCTAAGGTTTTCGTTTTTTCTTTTTACTTGGACTTTGGTAATGTTGTGGGTAGTGTTTTGAGAGAAGGAGGCAACACTTTGGTGACTTTTAGGAGATTATAGAAACAATTAAAGAAGAATGCCCTATTGTTATTACCTTTGGAACAATGATTCTTTCATTGTGCCATACGATTCAAAGGAACTATGGTAGTGGTAGTTCTAGAATTAGGGGCATATTGGGGGAAATGATGAAAACCTTTAGGAGTTTCATGAGCAATCAATGGCATTTCTTGTGATGATGTGTTGAGTTTATTGTGGGAATTTTATGTTAATTGCATAATCATTGAATGATCCATAGATCATAATTAAGTGCACAATTCAATAGATAGTTAAATAATATAACACACGTTCTATCACTTTATGCAAATGTTATTATATCTTAGGCAACTCTTGCATTGCTATTTGTAATAATAGAGTTTTGTGTTTAGTAATGCACCCCCTTTTCAGGTTACAATTTTTCCTCAACAAAACAAAAATTGTAGATTGGAATTATCCATATTTCAACTTGCAACATGAACCACCTTACTGCAACTATGGCCATCACAAACTGTTGTGATAAATGTTTGAAAAATTGCGAACACAAACTAATCACAATTCTCAAAATAATTCTCTCAAGATTTGAAATTGAATCCAACACATTCAAAAATACTGAATTTGAAACTCTCACTTTACTCCTAGATGGTATTCCAAAAGGCGATGAATGACAAGGGAAAAAAACATCTATCAAACTCTAATTCCAGGGATGTAAAGAGAATAGGAAGTGATGAATTAATGCATCATGGGGAAAGGGCGTTCATCTGTTTTCCGGCACAGGGAACTGAGGTACGGCCCTCGTTCCCAGACCTTCAGGAACGCGCTCCATCCCTACCCATTCTCTCCTCTACCAAAACCCTAATTCCTTTCCTACTGCGCTGAAGCTCCACTCCCTGCGGCATCGTCCGAGCGCGTTCCCTCTCCGACATTTCTTGCATTCCGGGTCGAAAACATGACTGAACCCACTGTGGATATGGAGATCGGAGACTTGCAAGCGCCTTCACCAATGCAGGAGAGTGAGAATGCAGTATCAGAGTCGTCGAAGAACTCTTCTGAGGGTTCCGCGGAACCGTTCGGCAGCTCGGGGAGACCTACGGTTATTGCTCGGAAGAAACCCATCGTTGTGATTGTGATTGGGATGGCAGGTAAGTTTTGATCGGGATTCTGCTTTTTTTCACTGATTACAACACTCCAATTTCGATTGAAATGTTTTCTCTCTGCAGATTATGTCTAGATGAAACCTTTCTCAGATCTTCGTTGTGGGAAATTTGCAGGAAGTGGAAAGACTACATTGATGCATCGACTGGTGGCGCATGTCCAGACCGCACGCAAACGAGGCTATGTTCTCAATCTGGATCCAGCTGTGACGTCTCTTCCATATACTGCAAACATAGATATTCGCGATACTGTGAATTACAAGAATGTGATGAAGGAGTACCATTTGGGTCCCAATGGCGGCATCCTTACCTCCCTTAACCTATTTGCCACCAAGTTTGATGAGGTAGCGGCATCACTACGCTCTTTGTCTCTCTTGTCCTAAAACCCTCTTTCGTTGTACAAGTTATAGAACTCTGCCAATTTCGGTTTCGTTTATGAATTTAGGGTTTCAGGAGCAGTCACACACTGCTTGCCCTTCTGTATTTGACATACATGCAACCATTTTACTGTGAAAGATTCTCTGTTCACCCTTTGTGTGTGGGTGGATTTCACCACAAGTACATAGGATGCAGTAGGCCCTTGTATCTCGGTCTCTTTCAAAAAGTTCAAGCTGTGTGGGATTCCCTCTGGAAAAATCTCTAATTAGATGGAATCTCTTTTTTCATGTGGTTTCACTGTATTTTTGGATGCTTAGACTCAGGCTTCAAGCAGTACTGCAGATTTAATTCCCCTTTGCTAATACTATTGAGCATCTGGTTTTGTGATTTTTATTTTCAGCAGTTATGGATGCCTTTTCTGTGCATCTGGATTGCAGGTGGTGAATCTTGTGGAGAGACGGGAAGGAGAGTTGGACTATGTACTTGTGGACACTCCTGGACAGATAGAAATATTCACCTGGTCTGCATCAGGCAGCATCATTACTGAAGCTTTTGCATCTACTTTTCCAACTGTGGTTTGTTATGTTGTGGACACCCCACGGTCGTTGAGCCCTGTCACATTCATGAGTAATATGTTGTATGCATGTGGCATTTTGTACAAAACTCGGCTTCCACTCCTCTTGGCATTCAACAAGGTTGATGTTGCCCAGCATCAATTTGCACTCGAGGTGGGCCACACTCCTGTCACTGAGTATCTAAATGATGGGAACTTTTTGTCTTGATGAATATAATTGTGCAGGAGAGCTGGAGCTGAAAGTCTGTTTTTATAACAAAAGGTTAGTGCTCAGGGATCATAGCTTGGATGGAGAAGTGCTCCCCAAGGATGATCAGCATCCTGTATGTTGTAGGTCTACAGTAGTTTATCAGTTGGCATGGTCACATAGCGTCTTGCATTTGTCTTTATTAAGTCACTGCAGATGAGTTGGTGGAATATTTCTGGAATGTTCATTTCTGCTTGCATCCTTCTAGCTAGAAGATAGTGTCTGACATAAATTCTCTATATCCAGTGGATGGATGATTTTGAAGCCTTCCAAGCAGCTGTGGAGAATGATTCATCATACTCCTCTGGTTTGAGTCGCAGTCTTTGTTTGGTGCTTGACGAATTTTATCGCAACTTGCGCAATGTGGGGGTTTCTGCCGTTACTGGGGTGGGCATGGTGGACTTCTTCGCAAAACTGGATGAAAGTGGTACTGAATACATGCAAACTTACTGGTATGCAACCAAAGCATCTCTGTTGGGTCTCTCTTTTGTGCCCCTTGATGGAAATGTTGCTCTCTCTCTCTCTCTGTGGATCACTGTCTTCATTTGTGAGACTCTTCCCTGTTTCTAGAAATGATTAGGCATTTGTGGTTTGTCCCCTAAGGTTGTGCTACCCAGGCTGGGATTGCAGCATCCCTTGTGTGTATTAATGCTCTTGACACTCTGCAATTGAGATTTCATTGAAGAGAATTCGTTCATTGGACGTCATGTTACTATCTGCTTATCACCTTCTGCAGGGTTGAACTTGAGAGAAGACGCGCCGAGAAAGAATTGCGTGATGCAGAGCGCCGGCAAGCAAACCTGGCTGCACTACAGCGTGATTTAGCAGAGTCCAATGGTCAGAAAGTGGTGCTGAGTACTACACGTCAAATGGAGGAAAGAAACACAGAAGAAGAAGAGGTGGAAGAGGAGGAAGAAGAGGAAGAAGAGTACAGTGAGAATGACTTGGATGAGGAGGAAAGCACCGAAATGTTCCGAGAAATGGGTGGTCGTTTGTAACCAGGCTGAGCTTCTTTGTATGAATCCAAAGGGCCTAATCATCCAGTGCAAAGATAAACTGGAAGTTGTAAATGGACTTGTCTTTAAACCCAATACTTTGTACCTTGATAAATGCAAAGTTTTGCAGGTGGATTCCTCGGAGGCATACACACTAGGATGGGTTTGAGAAAGATCCTTGAAGTTACGTGTGACAAGACAAAGGAGAGCATACCTCAGGCTGTGACAAGTTGAAAATAGCAGTTTGACCATGACCTACTGGATGCGAGATGCTTTTAAGTCCAACTTCATGCTGTCTCTTCAGTTATTGTAAAGTTGCAGAAGTGTGAGGTAGAACAGCTTGAAACTTCAAAAGTTTTGGCAAGAAAAAAATGATGTACTGTCATAAACTGAAAGTTCAACAATTACTGACAGCAGGTGACTACTCTGAGAATTTTCAAGGTCATATGTGGATACACTAGTACTTGGTTCATGATTTGTTGTTTAAGTTGGTCTGTACAGGTTGGTTTCAAACTATTTCCTGAAAACTAACATTATCCCTTATAGTGTCATTATCTATTTTCTTTTCTTTTCCTGAAACTGAAATTTGTGGTCAATTCAGTTAGCTGTTGGCAAATGTTTTGCCGCCTTCCTTTGTTATCATTACTATTTGATAAACAGGGGAAAGTGGCTTTGATATTTTCACTTGAAATACACAGCCAATCACGACTTTCCATGCTCCTACTGTGCAAACCAAGATATACTTATGACATAAGGTAAAGGTTTTTAAACTATGTTAACTTCCATTGGTTCACCTTGACATTGATTGTTCCAATGTTATAAGTTGCTAGATGGCTATCAAGAATCACATTAGGCTTCAAGATGTTCAATTGGTTCAATGATTGTTTGGTGAACAAATAATTAAGATGAAACAAGGAATTTCTTGCTTAAACAAATAGGTTGGCAAGGTCAAAATGCAAAAAGGTATTTGTTGTTACATCACACATGGTAATACATATTTTTGAGGCCTTAACCTTAACCTCACAACCAAAACTATGACAAAACAAAAAGAGTCAAGCTGAAAGTAAAACAAGGACACAATGATAGCCAAGGCAAATGAACACATTCAAAAACCAAATGAAATGGGTGTTGGCATCAAAGGAATACATTTCAAAGTTTTTCAAATTGCAATCACTTTAAGAGCTAAGATGGCCATGGTGCCTTAAATCTTTAGAATTATATTTTTAAAATCAAAACATGTTTAAATAATCTTGGTGTCATTGAAAATATTTCATTGAAGGATATGAGATGATAGACTTGTAAGCCCAAACACCATAAGAAATCTATCAAAATACAACTACTCCATTTGTGATTACATATCATTTGTGATTAGCTTTAGTCATTTTTACAATTATTTTTCAATCTTCACAAATTTTGGTCATTTGTGTAATTATATTATAATTATGTTGTGATTATTAATTTTTGCATGTTTCATGTGGACAATTTTTTCAATTCTTTTTGTCCAAAGTAGGCATGTATGTCCCATTAGTCATAATAGGAACCAAAATTAATCACACCATTATGGTGTGGACCTAATCACTAGAGGTATATTAATACATATTAAATATATATTAAAGGTAGATCTCTAGGGATGTATTAAGGTTAGAATTATAATATATAAAAAATGTATCACATGTTTAAAATATATTTAGGGTTTAACATCATGGTTCTATTTTAAACATTTCCACCACAACATTGCATTTGGGGTGCTAATTACATTTATTGTGTCCAAATTGTGGAGTTAATGTTTACCCTTCCCCCAACCACAAACAACAAATAAGGGACTAGATACACTAAAGGAGAAATTAAATGCCACGTGTGGGTTAATCATTGTAACAACCAATCTATAACATTTAGGCTATGACCAATCTTATGACTAGCAAATCAATTACAATCATTTTAATTTATAAGTGTTCATAAGAGAACACAATATTTTATGCATTTATACTAACCCAAACTCATTTTCATTGAGTCTAACATTAGTTAATGGATGTTCTTCATTCAAAATATTGTGTACATACAGATGTACTTGCTATAATGGAGATGTTTTAAAGTAATATTAAAAGTACATTAAAGGTATACTAAATGTATGCATATTTAATGGTGCATTAGGTTTTTTTTATCTTAGAGATACATTAAAAATCTACTTACCTACCTACCTTGTTTGAGAACATTAGTATTGATGTCATGTCCCATGCAATTACAAGGATTTTAGTAACAAATGTTGCTTGATTGAAAAATAGTTGTAAAAATAGGTTGTAATTTTGAGTTTAATTTTTTTTTGAAAAGAATGTGTTTTCTGAACTATTAATGTGACATGTGTCATGGGTTTAGGGTTTTGACAATAATTACTTATGTGTGATTATGTAACTATTACAAATGTGAACATGATTATGTAACTATTCTAAGTGTGAACATGACCATAGTGTTAAACCCAAATTGTGAAAAAAAAAATTAAATTAATTTCTTGTGACAAAAGTTATTCAAAATTCAATAACACTCCTCACCCCAAAACCTTAGGTCTAAAAGTTACATAATCACCTCCAAGGAATCCCATTCATCAAAGATTTTCTTTTAATATCAAAAGTTTATCCCAATGATCATATTCAATAATTGTTGCATCATACACCTAAACATTCCCAAATCACTTTATGCATCTTATGAGCATGTAGGGGTTTTTAATGATACCAAGAACAAAATAGGGCACACCATGATTTGGGAGGTCTCAACATGACAAACAAAACAAACTAATAAAACATACAAAACAACCAAAAAAACCTTCCTTAAAATATAGATGCTTGAAAAATAGGGGCATAAATTGTCATAAACAATTTCAACCATTCAAAACACAATTTGGAGGGATAAATCAGCTCTAAAAGTTGAATCATGAAATTAACACATTGAAAAGGTTTTGATCAAAAGTATAAAATATAAATTTGTATGCTCAAAATGGTTAAATTCCTAAAAGTCATTATGTTTGAAAAAATGATGATGATGATGATGAATTTCATCCATTATGAATGAAAATGGACACTTGTAGATGAATATTGTTTCCATTTTTTCTAGTTTTCACCATTTTCAATAGTTTAAAGACTTCATTTAAAACATTATCGAAATTCTAGTTGGTTACCTTGTGATATTTTATCTCAATTAATTCTAACAAAACATGATTTCTAAATTTCAATTTTGAATACAATTACAAGGTGTATTATTTTAGTCAATTTGAAATATTAAAATTAAAATTGTCACTACACTATGGATCTAGTGCTTTAATTAATTTTTTTCTCCCAACACTAAAAGATGTTTAATTATGAATTGTGAGCTTTTGCAAAAACACACCAACTAATTTAAATGGACAACTTCAACTCCAAACAATTTTAGCCAATTTCATGAATTTTTTTAATCTTCAATATTTTAATTATTGGAATGTTTCTAAAGATTTGTTAAAAACATTTACAACTAGCCACAATGTTAATGAACATTAACATGAAATGTCAAAGCACTTGATCCCCTTGTCCAAATCAAATTTCTATGAGTTGGAATAAGATCCAATTAATGACAAATAATAGTTTCTAACCCACTCAAATATACTAATATTAGATCGTGATTGAAACACAAAAATAATTATTGTCAAAACAATGGAAAAACAATTCAAAACATGCATATTTTATTAATATTTTAAATGGTTATGAACATATTTTAAATGTTAATTCAATTCTTCTTTTTGAAATTTAAGTTGATCTCTTTTTAATATTCTTCTTAACAGTTTTGAGTTGGTGATCATAAAAGAAATGATAGAAGAGATATGATCATCCCCAAACTAATCTCATTATGTAAGTTTTATATGTATGTCCTACTAATATCTATTACACTTATCTAGCAACTAACAAATATAATTAGTAACTAATAAATTTAGGGTAAGCAATTTTTAATTAGTAATTAGTCAATAGTTAATTTAACCAATATGTAGCTATTACTAACTACTACTACCTACCCCAAACATTATCACCTTGTAAAATTTGTTGTAAAACGTTGACAATATTGTTTAAATGTTTTATAATTGAATAGGTCTTTGTTTCATTGAAATTCATCTTTCTTTATTTCATTGTTGGTAATATTGCAATCATTTGTTTATGACAATCTATTTGAGATTTTGCACACTTCTAAATATTTAGATCAATATTTGGCACAATGAATTACATCATAAAAATCAATAATCAATTTTCTATCTTTTTTTATTTTGCTCCCCTTTGGAGTTGCTTCTACCATGTTCTTATATGAATTGAAAATGAATTTTATTGACCTTGTGGTACCACCAATTGGTAAGTATTCACTTGCCCACCATGGAGATGATAAATGGACCAATGGGTCTAACTTTGTAAACATCAGTTGTCATGAGGTATCTTTCATTACTTCCTACAAATTGTTGTCACGAATTGAACAATCACAAGTTTTCATGTTCATATGGAATGATAGTTGCTTGTCTTGCGGGAGCACATAGTTGTTCGATGTATTTGAAGCTTTTTGTATTAATGTAGATCTAAATTTTAATGTTTTTCAATCTTGTGATGTTGCAACTTCTAGTTCAATGACCATTTCATCTATTTCCACTTGTGAAGATTCAAACACCAAAGAACCTTTAACCAACTTGTATAAGAGCTTTTGGAGTGGATAGTAAACACTATCCATTTTTGCATCAAATCTTCAACATGATGTGGTGGAGAATGGGCCCACCCCACATGGAAGTTTCAATCGTCTAAATACATGGAGCAATTGTAATGTGTGGTAAATTGCATGCTAATTTGTTTGCAGAAGGTAGGTCCCGTTGTATTTCATTGTAGCCTATGTTTTGCATGTAATTGTAAATCTTTTTGAAATCACCATATATTGCATTTACATATTTATGTAATGGTAAATAATAATTTGAAAAAAATGTATATTTTTTCAAATTTTGTCAACATTCATTATTTCTTATCATTGGGATAACACTTTGCAAACAATATTTCATCCATGTAAGATTACTATTGATAAACATTTCAACTTTGAATCCAATGTCAAAACCAAATTTCATAATTTGAGTTAACACTAACATACCATCAAATGTCATTGGAGCTCTAATGTTTATATTCAACTTCAAAAAAATTTAATTAAGACTTCAAGATCTTTGCTTGATTTAGTCATATGACAAGATATTCATATCGTTTAGAAGCAACTTGAAATGTCTATGGTGGATTTTATGTTTTTACCATCATACTTGTGTAAGTGTTGGTCCACTCACTTTTTTTATTGGGCCAATTTTTGCCACTTGAAAACCCAAAAAAGAGCTAGTGCAATTCATATGAAAAAAAATTCTGAAAAAAGTTTGCCAAAATTACCAAATTTTGAGGAATTTGTTTTTAAAATCATCATATTTAAACAATAGGTTCCAACAAATTGCCAAAATATAGCATGTTTATTAATTTTTATTTAAGCAAATTTGGTTGATTCCCCTTGTGTGGATGATTGTCATTGTGATTTCATCACAAAATTGAATAATCTAAAACCTCAATGAAGGTGTGTTTTATTAATTGTAATGAAGTTGGATAGTTTTACATCAAGTTTCCTCACATTACAATTTACAATACTATAATACAAGGGCAACTTCAACACATGTTTGTTAAATAATTAAATAATTGTGAAGACTCCATGTTGAAAAAAAAAATTTCAAAATGTTTCAAAATATTTTTTATTTTGATTCACAAAACTTTGTTTTTTGATTTTTTTTGGGAAAAGTTCAACATTTTTATAGATTATATGATTTGGTACCACCAAGCCAATTTTTTTGTGGGAAATTTTTTGCACTATGGTGATTTTTCTTTTGAAAAGTGAATATTTTGTCACAAGATTCTTGGTTGGGGGGTGGGGGAACAATTCGTGAAAAAATAATAATTAAATAGATAAAAATATTAAATATCATTTTAGGGTTTAGGGTACCCTTGAAATGTCAAAAGAAAAATCTGGATACAAAAGAATTGGCGAATTTGTTTTTACTTCGTGTAAGGGTTTTGTCCCATAAGTTAGGGTTTTTTCCCCATAGGGTTTTTGTCGCAGGCTTGAGGGGCCGCCTCTTCTTCGCTCGGTAGATCTAGGGTTTAGTAGCCAACCTCGTCTAATTTACTTATTTGAAATGGCCATGTCTTTCTTCCTCACCTTCGCTCATGCCGCTGAATGGCCTCCCGCGTGACAACGCGAAATCAGGGCCTTCATCTCGCGCGAATTTCAGGAGAGAATTCTCAGTTGCGATTGTTGCGAGAGCCTGGCTGATCCAGTTTTTCAATGAATTGGGGTCGCTGTTTGCGATGGAATTTAGTTGTCTTTCCGACCTGAATTGCCAATGCTGAACACACCAGGTTTGAGTTCTCGTGCGTGCGCTCCCGCGCATTTCGTTTCAACATCGGTTTGGAGTTTTGTAGAGTTCGATTCTATCCAGTGATCAGTGTACAACCCCAATTACGGTTTCTTGTGCAACAAATTATGGTGTTGAAGGAGTCGTGAGTTCTCTCTTTCTGTCCCTCTGCGGCTTTGGGTTTAGGTTTCTATAACTTGTACAAGGAGAGAGGGTTTTAGGACAAGAGAGACAAAGATCGAAGTGATGCCGCTACCTCATCAAACTTGGTGACAAACAGGTTAAGGGAGGTAAGGATACCGCCATTGGGTACTCTTTCATCACGTTCTTGTGGTTCACAGTGTCGCGAATATCTATGTTTGCAGTACATGGAAGAGGCGTTACAGCTGGATCCAGATTGAGAACATAGCCTCGGTTGCGTGCGGTCTGGACATGTGCCACCAGTCGATGCATCAATGTAGTCTTTCCACTTCCTGCAAATTTCCCTCAGCGAAAATCTGAGAAAGGGTTCATCTAGATATGATCTGCACAGAGAAAACATTTCAATCGAAATTGGAGTGTTGTAATCAGTGCAAAAAAACAGACTTCTGATCGAAACTTACCTGCCATCCCAATCACAATGACGATGATGGGTTTCTTCCGAGCGATAGCCGTATGTCTCCCAGAGCTGCTGAACGGTTACTGGGAACCCTAAGAAGACTTGTTTGACGACCCTGATGCTGCATTCACTCTCCTGCATTGGCGCAGGTGCTTCTAAGTCTCTGGTCTCCGCATCCAGTGTGTCCAGTGATGTTTTCGACCCGGGAAGGCAAGAAATGTGGGAGAGGGAAAGCGCTCGGAAAACCGGGATTTCTTGGTACTGATCGAGATGAAGACGATGAAGAAGATGAAGAAGAAGAAGAAGGGTTTGATGAAGATTTCATGAAGCAGATGGATGCTCTCAAACGTGCATGTCAGATGCATGTAAGTGTTACTTGCTGCTGTTTTCTTTTCCTTCTTCTGCTTATTCCTTCTCTTTTTGTTCATTGAATTGTCTGATGCCAGTTTGACACAGGTGCTGTTGGTGACTCTTTAACTGTTGAATTGTTGGAATTTGTTGATTGGATTCTTCTGTATTGCAGTTTGCTGGCAGCAGGAGCTTGTGGTTTTGATAACTGGGGTGCAGATTTTGTGTGGTCAATAGCTCAAATCTTCGGCACTGTTTTGGGTCTTGGTGCAAATCTGTGTTTGACAAGTTTAGGTGATCCATGACCAGACTGGATATTGTAAGCAGAATATGCATGGGGTGCTTACTGTCAGACCATTAACTTTTCTTTTCAAATCTGTAGGTGGGTGATGATCATAGCAGGGATGCAAGCTTTGGGGCTGTCAAACCTGCAATTGATCTCAGCAAGGAAGAAGATGAAGATGACAATGCATTGTTACTGTCAGTTGCTCGTGCCTTCTACAACACAGATTCAATCAGTTTTGGTGCGTCAAAAGTCTCTGACCGATTGAGCTTTGGGGCCAGCAAAAGCAAGCCTGCTTGTAATGACGACAACAATGATGATGATGATGACGATGATGATGATGACATTCTAAGGTCAGTCGAAAAGATCTATGGGGGCCTAGATTTGACCAAGGCAACAGGGCTCTCATTGCCAAACTTGGATAAAGTTCATCAGGATGGTAACCAAGAGGTTTATGGTGGCCCAGGAATCAAAACTGCTGTTGCAGGGCCTGAGGTGGGGAGTGCTGCAAATGGGACTTCTCTGCAAGGTTTGACCAGTTCCCTGCTGCTTCTTAAATTCAATCCTTGTCTTTGATTCCCATCTTTGATTCATATGTCTCACATGGATCCAAATTTTCAGTCTTTGTAATTTTTGGGGTACTGAATAGTCATTTTTAATATTCTTGAGGCTTTGTAGCTCCAAAGAGTTCTTCATAGCTGAAATTGAAAGCTTAATTGGTCTGCTGAATAAAAAGGCTTTTGCTTCAAAGCTTCTGTAAATTTAACCACAGGTTTGGTTAACAAAATATTATTTCTGCTTTTGCCCCTGGAATCTTCAAAACCGTTATTTCAAAGGATTCTTAACCCTAATTGTGGGAGCTTTTCCAATATGGCATTTTCCTCTATAAGGATTGAGCATCTGAACAGATGAGGAGGATGATTGGGCACGTGCTCATGATTCCTTCTCCTTTAGTGTAGTAGATATTTGAGCACTTGAATGGATGCAGGTGGTGGAATAATCACAGGAGATGACTCAGAGGTTGGCTTCGAAGGTGACAAGCACACACTAGAGAAGGAAGAAAGAAGTCAACCAGCCATAGATGCCACTGGTGCACTGAAGGGTTTCCTGCCTGCACAATGGGGTGGGGATGAAGACCTTGATGATCCAATTTGGACCTCAACAGCTTCAGGTACTTTGGGATAGCAGATGGACTGTGAATGACAGTGTGTCAGATGCAACCCAATTAGTCATGTGCTGATGTTTGTCAAATGTGACAGTTTGCTGATCCATGCAAATTCTCTGTGAACTCTGAATCCTAAACTTCAGGACAGCATTATATTAGGTCTGTGTCAGTTTGTGCTGTCAGAAACTCAGCAACTGAGAAAATGGCTTATTTTGGAAAATCAAGGGCTTGTAAGATTTGCAGATGATGAGTTGAAGTGGGTTGTCATCTTGGAACAGGAAACAGTGAGGTGCCACATGTCATTGGTACAGTTGGCTATCATGACAGGGTGTGGGAATCCAAAAGAGAGTCTGAGCTGCTGCACAAGGACCTGCCAGAAAGTCTACAGGCTGTCTCTTATGCCTTGCAGAAAAACAGGCAATGTCAGCGGATGTTACGAAATCTTCTTCTGCAGGTGGAGTTGAAGCAGCGAGAAAATAAGGAAATGTATCGACGGGCTTGTACTTTGCTGGACTTCGAAGGCTTTTGTAAACGCAAATTCAGTGGTTTCTCCATGGAATTGGGTAATCCTTCAGTCAAGCTTATTTCAACCAAATCTCATACCAGCATTACAAATGGAGAGGTAAGTACACGTTCCAGAATTGCTCCTCCAGTATCTTATGCTCTTTTGTATCTGGTGCGATGTCAAGCATATCAGTAGTTTTCTCTTGTACTCTCTCCTGCCTCCTCTTGCTCTGTGTGCTGCTATACAGAAGCATTTGACCTTCTTCAGCTGTGGATACTGGTTTCAGGTTGCACAGCCAGGAGAGCTGAAGGTGAAAGGACCTCTGCCCAATGTAGATGTTGAAATACATAGGAAGTTATACAGCCAATTCCCTGTTGATTCCAATGTCAGGAAGTGGACACAGAAAGAAAGAGAATCTCTGATCAAGGGAGTGCGGCAACAAGTTCAAGAATATCGTCTTCGCACTGCAATGGAAGAATTTAGGTACCATTCTCTCGGTCTTTCCCTCAGCCCCTTATGAATTTCTACGCATCACAGATGTATGTGCTTTGCTATGTTGGATGTGGTGTGTTCATCTGGATCCTTATTTTCTTGATTTACTTCCTTTCTAAATTGCAGTTTTGACAACGAGGCACAGGATTTTAATGAGTGGCTGAGAATCTCTGGAGAGAGAGAGGTCACAGCTGAGGACATTCGTGAAGCACTCCCATTGATAAACTGGGATGAGGTGGCATACCGATATGTTGTGGATCGATTACCCTCTGATTGCAAGATAAGGTAAATTCTTTATCAGTGGTAACCTTTCCACTTTCATGGTTTGAGGATCTTGCCATTCATATAATATATAAAGGATTTCACCTTAAGGAAGTTGCAAAATTTGCAGGTGGATAAACTGTGAGGACCCTTTGGTAGAAACTGGACCATGGTCAAAATCAGAGGACATGAAACTGCTAAGCATTGCACAGCGTCAAGGAATGGTTGACTGGGCTTCAATTGCACAACAGTTGGGTACCAGGCGAACTGTAGCACAGTGCTTTGTGCGGTTTCAGCGAAGTCTGAATGCATCTATTCTGCGTAGTGCCTGGACTCCGGAAGAGGATTTGCAACTCCGAGCAGCTGTGGAAAAATTTGGAGAAGATTGGCAGGCTGTAGCTGCCAGCATGGAGGGCCGTATTGGATCTCAGTGCGCACACAGGTCTCCTTTCATGCCAACTTGGTTAAACTCCTCAAATTTTTTGATTCTTGCAATTTCTTAGGTATCCAACTTCACTTGTCTTGTCAGGTTTTATGAACTCCTAAACTGGTTTGAGTTATCCTATGCAATAGGGTTCATGTCAGTCTGGTTAGGCTCCTTGCTACCTGGAGTGAAATGTGGTTTGGAATGGCAGGTGGAGTGATGTTCTACAACCAGGTCTGCATAGGCGGGGAAGGTGGCAACCAGAGGAAGATACACGTCTTAAGTGGGCTGTGTCAGTGTATGGACCTCGTGGCTGGAAAAGAATTGCTACCCATGTCCCTGGTCGCTCTGAGATACAGTGCCGAGAACGGTGATTTTTCACACTTCTGGATGGTTCTTTATGTCCTATGGTACACTTGAAGATGTCTAATCTTTGTCAATGCATATTGTGATGAGTTAGGAAATGTGGAATCCCAACATTCACATACACACAATAGCTGAGGATGGATCCTTATTCAGGCTCCAATAAGATTATGATTCATTTGACATTATCACTGTCTCTGCCATTTTTGACTTGTCTTGTGTGGTTTTCTATTCTACATCAGTTGGTGTAATGTGCTTGATCCCTCCATCAAAATTGAGGACTGGACACCAGAGGAAAATATTCGACTGAAAGAACTAGTTGTCAAGCATGGTTCTCATCGGTGGGCTGCTATTGCCAGTGAGATGGGGTGTCGTACTGATAATCAATGCTTCAGGTGTTTTCCTTTTCCTTCCAGTTTCATCTTATTTGACACTGTTAAATATATGGTAGCCTTGCATGTCCATTTTCAGTTCTTTACCTTTGCCCAAGAGTTGAGGGATTTCAATTTGATCAGTAAGCTTGGTGGATGAGATATGTAATTTGCGTGGATATCATAAAGGGTTCAAGTATTCTTGTGAACAGTTCTCTCTAGTAGCTATTCGAACACAAGCTATTGGGTCCCCAAAAGAAAAAGCACAAGGAATTTCTTGACAAAGGAAAGCCTCATATATCATAGAGCCAGGTGAAGAGATATGATGAGTTGCAGAATATGTTCTCTAACTATTTCCCTTTCAGTTTTTATTAGTGAGCGGATCAACCAGCTGTTCATATTTGTGATTCTGGTTTTAAACTGACAGTAGTTGCACAGAGGTCAAGATATGTCATATGAAATCCATGTCAGCAGACACTTGTGTACTCTTTCTTTGTCTTCTACTGCTCCTTTCTCTAGTACTCTATGCCAGTATTGATGAAGAATCTTATGTCAAATAAGGTTTTGTGTGGGCTTGCTGCAGACACTGGAAAGCCTTAAATCTAGAGCATGAAGTTTCTTTTCAGAAGGACACAGCATTACGCAGAGCTATTTTTGCATCAAATTTCGTGGGCCGTGCAAAGGAACGTCCCCAACTTGGGCTACAGGATTTCCAGCCACCACTTCAAGCTGTGGATAATGTTTTGGCATCTCGATGTAGACGTGTGAAATCCAAAAAGTAAGTCCACTCCCTCCCTTCCTCAGCTCCATAGGGAGGTTGCTGCTACTCCAAGTTCTGAATGGGCAGTACTACAGTACATTCCATTACCATCCTTGCTTCTCTTTGGCCTTTCTTCGACTGCTAATTTTTCCTTGACATAAGAGTATTTGGAGCATCTTTTCCTTCACATGAAGCACAAGTGTTTGGCAGCTACTTTTCCTTTACATGAACATACTGTTTTCTTTTTCAACAAGGGAGATTGTAGATGTGTATCTTTTGTTGATATTGGCAGCATGCTTCCAGAATACAGATTCCCAAGTGGCATAGTGTTGGTGGCATCTTCAGATTGCTTTGTGAGTCTGTTGGATAGTGTATGTTTTCCCCACATGTCTACTTCAAAGTGACTTATGTGGTTCTGAAAGATGTTCCTGTGGGTCTCAGATTTGCATCCAAGGTAGTGAATGGGAAGTTCAACCCAACATTTGTTCCACGGAAAAAGAGGTCCCTTGTTCTTTTCACAGGAAATGAAGACTGTTTTTCCAATGGTGATGTGCCTTTATCAGCTGAAGAACAAAATAGAGCTTCAGTGCCCAAGAGACGAAAGAAGTCACCATGGCTTGATGTGACAGTCTTTGGCTTTTTGCATGATGAAGTTGCAGAGGCTGATTTGAATGACATGAACGAGCATGTTGGAGTTTGCAATGTTGAAGCAATAGAAAAGGAGGCAGATGGGTTTGTGAAGGTTTTTGGACATGCAAAGAGGATGGGATTACTAACAAGCCAGGAGATGCCTCAGATCCATGTTGCAGGGAAGGGTCATGCGCAGAGAGGACAAAAGAGGAATGCAAAGGATGGCCGGGCTGATGGTTTGCTCACTGTCTCAGAACTTGAGGCTGCTGTTCCAGGGCTCCAGGTTAACCTGTTGGGAACAGGAGGAAATAAAGCTAGGGCTGAAAGAAAAACCTTGAACAGTAAGGGACACAAAAGAAAATCAAAGCTTGCATCTAGGAGTGATAATGTGCCAGCAGATTCGGAAACCCTGGCTACTGCCCCAGCCATTCATTCAAATGGGAGGTCATCTAGAACTAAAAGTGGTCATGGGGAACATACACTATCATCTGAAGGGAAAAAAGTGAAGAGAAAGAAAAATGAAAAGCAGGGCTACCCCAGTGACGATGAGGTGGCAGATTCAGATACCCTGGCTTCAGCTTTGATGTTGTATTCCAGGAATTGCCGCCAGGGTTGCAGAGTGACAAACAATATGATTCAGAAAATGCAGAATATGAGGGCAAAGAGGAAGGAAACGCAGGACATCCGAACTGATGGTGGTCTGCTTT
>Ga0209611_10000365_pt1 | contig 63942 bp, 59 predicted proteins | sample S1TSphgellanicum_3_FD_187693 | JGI IMG/M metagenome (GOLD analysis project Ga0209611, IMG submission 187693) | Host-associated microbial communities from peat moss isolated from Minnesota, USA - S1T2_Fc - Sphagnum magellanicum MG (SPAdes) (version 2) | ecosystem: Host-associated > Plants > Peat...
ACAAAACTAAATGCCCAAGATTTGCAAAGAAAATAATATATAGCAACGTTGAAAGAGAAAAAAACTCACAACTTTCGAACACTACCTCTTGAACTTGGTTGAAGTCAAAGTCTTGATAAAATATGGATACTACTTCAATTCAACAACTTTGGCTATGAGCTTTTATTGTAGTTGGCAATTTGTTATGTGTGTACACCTACATCTACAACTATGAGAAAGGCTCATCTTAACAAATACTCAATGTGCCTCTCCAAATTTGTCTAAAGTAGGAAACAAAAACATTGTAGATTGTCAACTTGTGGACAAATGATCATTTGATTCTCATGCTCACAAAGAAAAATTAAGAATCACAAAATCACAAAAAAAATATTATTGACAATTAGAGCTTAGTTTGAGATCTCAAATAAAACACCTTTAGATTCTAAAAAAAGTTGCACTATAGGGAAAGACTTAGTATCTTCATTTTGTCATTGCAAAATTTACAAGCGATCTAGTGTGATAATGTCTTGATTTTGAGTTAGTTGATTAGGCAAATGATTTGAAAGTTTTAAGACTTGCTTATTATTATGGCCATTGATGAGGTTATTGCTCTAATTTTGCACAAAAATGTTTTGTTCTCCCTTCCAAATTTAGTATGTTACATTGCTTTCTTATGTTGCTCAGTTGCAGAAGCAAGAAGCATAAGATATTGAAGCTGCAGAAGAGCATTCTCTTGTAGCACATGTCAGTAAGTGACCTTCCTATGATATCTGTTCAGCCATATCCACAAACCTCTACAGAGGTTCCAAGGGTTCTTGAGGTTCTTTGGGTTCTTCGCTTCTGTAGAGGCATGAAATTTGATTGTCTTGGCGTCTTTGTGTACTCCTTGATATGGGGATTCAGTTCTGATGTTACTGTAGTGAGCAAACAAGCAAACAACATATTGCCATGCTTCATTGGAGGTAGGTACCAACCGCGACTTGTTTAGGACCACAGCTCTCACTCCCCGCCAAACTCCCAACATCGATCAAAAAACCTTAAAGAAACCTCATGGCCATACTGCAAGTGTTGTGTGGATTTCCAAGATTTGTGTGCTTCTTTGTTTTCACAATTCCAAATGGAATGTTAAGGACCCATACGAAGGATTATGCAAAGGTGTTTCTTTTCTTTGGATTTGTGTCTTTTCAGAGTTAGTTTTGTTTTTTCTTTTAACACCATAGTTACAAATGATGAAAGTGATGAGCAAAAATTTCAATACTTTTTGCATCAATTTGCATCTCTCTTTTTTTTGAAATTTGAATTTAATTCAATTGAATATGAATCCAATTGTATTTAGTTGAATCAGAATTAAATTCAAGTTGCCTTCAATGTTATTCAATATTTTCATTCAAATGGAACTTAATTTTCACAAAATCAGCCTTTTTTTTCATTGTTTCATCATAGTGCATAGTAGCATAAAGCTGAAGTTCCATTAATGCCCCCAACCTTGCTCCATACCTACCCCTTAAAATAAGGGAAAGATAAAGAAGTGACCAAAATATGCAAGACTCACTCACTCACATGCATGCACTCATGAGGGGTCCAGTATTTTTTTCTTTTTGGGGAGGGGGGAAAAAAAGAAAAAAATTGTTTTTTTCCTGTTCCCAATGTGTTCCCATAATGTTCCCATGAGGTTCTCTGAATCCCCAGGTTGTTCCCCAAGATGTTCCCAATTATGCCTCAGATATATCCCATATGGTGTGCCCAAACAAATTGATGATAGGCAAATCAATATGGCTCACAATGTCTGTCTATGAAGGAAGGTAGTTTGTTTGTTTTGTTTCGTTCGTACTTATCAGATCCACCAAACCAAAATAAACCATTTTGGTGTTCTTGGTCTCTTTGGAAAGCTGTCGACGAGGAGGGGTGCATGGGCTTGGTTTCATAGCATTTGTACTTGCAGTATAGAAGTTCTTGAATATTGAATGATTTCTTCAATGAAAATTAAATTAAATTGTAGCTGAAATTTTCAGAGGAACTGGAATGTGCCTTTGATGTTGTTGGAAAGATCTTGATGAGCAGGATTTAAAGGAATTTATTTGGTAAGATTTGGATTCAGAATGTGGGAGATATTGATTTTTAAGTGATTTCTGCCGCTGAAATTTCAAGTAGATTCCAAAAAACCAGGTTTTGGAAGGAAACATCAGTTCATACTTGGGCCAACGGCACAGGCCACACTAGTTAATATGAATCACACTATGTACTTACACTTGTTCACAATCAATAGTGAACTTTGACATATGCTATCTTTGAAATTGTGATCACTTCCCATCCAAGAGAACTGAATTTCACCATTTCACGTCTTACAAGTTGGCAATGACAAATTTCCAAAATATTTAAAATCAAAAGCCCATTCAATGTCAAGTTTGACACCTTCTAACTGGAGCACAAAATCTCTAGTTGAAACTCTCGTATGTTTTCCAAAAATCTAGCCACAACATTCCCCAATCCCGCTGAACTATCTATGATGAACCCAGGATTCAGTATACCCACACCCAACAGCAGAAAAATTAGTTGCCAATAATATTCAGCAAACTTGAATAATGTACAAGGATTTGACAAAGGTTATTGCTTGGAGAGTTTTCCAAGGGGAAAAACTATTGAACAAGCTTCTGGGTTTGTCCTTTAATGGTCTCATTATTAACTGGCACAACAAAATAGAACCAGTAACCAAAAAAATTTACCTAACAAGATTCATCTCAAAAGAGCCTGTAAAGGATTGAAATCCACCATCACTAAAAAGCTGCCCTGTTGACCCCATAACACTCTCAATTTCTTCTCTCTCAGATGTTAAGGGCAATGGACGATCTGGAATAGGTGGCAGTGGTTGGTTATCCTCCAAGAATTTCAGTGCATCACTCATAGTTGGGCGATAGGCAACATGGGGATGAGCACACAACAGTGCAATTGAGATAAGCCGTTCAATATCGTCTCCAGAACCTCTATTCTCCATCCGTTCATCAAGGACTTGGGTCCAGTTTCCTGATTTCACTAATGCCCATGCCCAATCTGTGATAAGTGTCATACCTACTAATGTTGAATTCACTGCCGTCTGTGCACTAATAAGCTCCAATAGAACTACACCAAAGCTGTAGACATCGCTTTTTTCTGTAACTTGGCCATAGAGGGCATACTCAGGAGATACATACCCAAAAGTTCCAGCAACCCTGGTCGTAATATGAGTCTGGCCTTCTGGCGTGAATTTTGCTAGCCCAAAGTCAGCAACATGAGCCTCAAACTTTTCATCAAGAAGAATATTGCTTGCTTTGATGTCACGGTGGATGATTGCAGGTTGAGCTCCATAATGGAGGTAGGCAATTCCTCGTGCCATGCCAATTGCGATTTGCTTCCGGGTTGGCCAATCTAGGCTTGGCTTATTGGGGTTGAAAAGGTAGTCTTTGAGACTCCCATTGCGCATGAAATCCAGGATGATGATTCTCTGATGGCCTTCTACCACTCCACCACTTCCAACACAACAACCCTTCAGAGCCACAAGGTTACGATGACGGACTGATGAAATCATCTCCACCTCATGAACAAACTCTGCATCACCTGCTGGAGAACAATTCTTGAAGCACTTCACAGCAACTTCTGACCCAGATTTCAGCACCCCTTTGTACACATTCCCAAATCCACCAGAGCCAATAATTGCCCCCCGCGAGAAATTATGTGTTGCAGCTTTGATCTCATCCATTGTAAACCAGACTAAACCCCCATCAGAATTCATCGAGCCTTCTAGAAGGTCTGTAGTATGCTTGATGAATGCCTTCTGCTCCTTGCGTCTCCGCTTCTGCAACCGGAAATGGAAGAACAATGAGATGCTTATCGTCAGAACTGCCACAGCTACCACTCCAACCACAATGTAGAGAACAGTTAAGTTCCGATGACTGTTCTGGGGGCTGTTCAGTAGATAGAAAAGACACCTTGCAGTGTATGGATCAAGAGGACCTGCTGAATTCACCAACCCTGCAGCATATACACTAGTGTAGTTCAGGCATCCCACTTGTGACCCATTTGCAGCTGATTGTAAGTCTAATGCCAATGTTGACACTGCCCGGATGCAACCGGCACAAAGCACAGTTTCTCCATTTGCATTTGCAAGAACGCCTTCACAAGACTGGGTAACAGCAGTGAGATTTCCAGGATGGACAAGGCGCTTGAGATCTGAAACCTGTTGGATTCCCTGGCAATTCTGTTGCCCACGTGTGATTTCTGAGAAATTGAAAAGACATGAAGTCTCAAAGTTGCTATTAGCAGCTGCACCCAATGACACAAGCTCAGAATTGAAAGCCAGTGAGCAATCCGCTGTAGTGTTTGCAGGGATCAGAAAGAAATTGGTTTGTTTCAAGTATTCCGACAGCACCATTTCCAGTGCATCGAGTAGAATTAGGCATTGCACCTGTGTGATCGGAAGTCTTGCCTGCTGAGCTACATAGGGGAAGTTGGATAAGACCGAGAAATTAAGAGGACAATTCCCTTGGGTGCCAGTAGTCACAGCTTGTGCTGCTGCTGCCATGACTACACATGCCCACAATACTAAAACCTTGGTAATCACAACCAACAAGAATGAGCCGCTGCCCTTCTTCCTAATCATCATCATGCTTGGAAAAAGAATGGTCTCCACATGTAACTAGATGATCTCTGATGATCCTCTCTCTCAAGGACTACACATTCTAAACCATCTCAGAATACTACTAGCCCTAATAAAATCTAAGGAAAACAAGAATTCTGCAAAAAGGACTCCCAAATGCTCAGCGCCAAAAGCTCATCATCCAGATTTGATTTCTGCTTCAGTCTGCTTCATCCTCCTCAGTGAAAGATTCATCACAAACACAAGCTCCATTGATCAGAGAGCTCTGTTCTGTTCAGATCCTCTCTCTCTCTCTCTCTCTCTCTCTGTCTGTGTGCCTCTAGAATTAAATCTTAGCATTTTGCTTCAACCCCAAATCTGAGCAGGGGTTTGGAATGATCCTGAAATCTGACCTAATAATCTTTGAACAATTTTGTAAAAAAGCAAAGTGAAACTCGGAACCAAAGCAAGCTGTGGCTATAGCAAAAAATAAATCAAATCAGAGCAGTTGGTGGGGGAGGAGAAGCTTCAGAAAATTGGACGACAAGCATCTTGAGGAACCCCTCTAAACGCACTGAATGAAGCAAAAAAAGTGAATATAAGAAGAAGAAGAAGAAGAAGAAAACAGGGGAAAGAAACTGGACGCTCTCTCTTCTCTTCAACTCGTCGTCGCGGCCTCTGACAGATAACCTCTCTCTCTCTCTCTCTCTCTCTCTCTCTCTCTCTTTGTTCCTAAACTCCGAATACTTCAAAAGACAAAACCTAAAGCAAGCTATTCTCTATTTTTTTGTTTCAAGGCAAGACAAAAGAAACACAGAAAGAAAACCTTGTGCTAGCTTGCTGGCTATGGAGTCTGTCTCTTCTTCTTCTTCTTCTTCTTCTTCTGCTCGTCCTCCTTCTCCCCCGCACTCAAGCGCAGAACTGGTTCTACCTGGGCCTGTTCCGGCCTCCACGCCGCTCCTTCGTCAAGTGGTCAAGTGGCCAAGTGGTCCTACAGGTGCCAGTTCCGGGCTCCACGCGGTGGTTACGTCAAGTGGTCCTGAGTCCTACCAGGTCCGGTTACGGGCTCCACGCGGTGGGTACGTCAAGTGGTCCTGGGTCCTACCAGGTCCGGTTACCGTCCCCACGCCGTCCCTTCAAGCGGTAATGGGCAACCTTTTTTTTTTCCTACCCCTGGCTATATATAGCCCAAAAAGATATATTAAAAAATTAATTAAAAGTGCTACTAAAATCATGTTTTTGAAAAATAAATAGAAAAATAAATAGCCATAATTCGACCAAAATTCAAGAAACTTTTGCCAGATTTCTAACCATGGTTCAAATAGGACTTACTCCTTGCAAAACGGGTTACCAAGGTGAAACCAGATATTAACTCAGTTGACAAGTTCATCCACAATTGAGTCATCCATCCTAACTGAATTCTGGACCATAATGGATTCACATCACAAGTGCGTGCACCTACTAAAAAGTGGAACCAGCATGGAACCCTAATGGTTAAACTGGAACCCTAATGGTACCTACGGTTAGTTGTATTAATTAGTTGTGGTGCTTCCAAGTTCAACTTTTTTTAATTTTTATTTATAAAAAAAAATTAAAATTGGTGTGACAATGAGCCCATTTTGATTGGCCCATTGCAGAATAAATAGTGAAACTTTGGGAGGCCTCTCAAAATAGAAGTTTTTTTTTAAAAAAAATTTATGAACTCACATGCACTTATTACTCCCCCTCCTTGTCTCTCTATGATTGACTTTATATATATATATATATATAATAAATATTTATATTTTTATACAAACAAATTAATCAATTATAAATTAATTTCATTATGATTTTTAAAAATTAAATCTTCATAAAAGTCTTATTGAAGTTTTTAAAATAACATCAAATCAAATAAAAACATTTATAGCTCAAAAACAACGAATTTTTATATTTAAAATCTATTTTATTTTTAAATTGACATCTTTTATTTTAGTTCAATTCTTGCATAATCTTTCAAATCAATTTTTTTTTAAGAATCTCATTTTAGTAAGATTTAAAGGAATTGAAGCTAATGATTTGTATGTTTATAAAATTTATTTTTTAAAAAAATCAATTATACCATTTTTGGAGGGAACCAAAGAAAAGTTTGAGAATTTTTAAAGACATAATTTAAAAAATAAAGGTAGATATTTCCAAAATTTTTAATGATTTTTGGTTACTTGAATTTCAATATACATGCATAGAATCTTAGAGTGTAAGGAAATCAAATCTTCCCAAAAGAATCTTCAGCTGAAAGTAGATTTTTTGCCTTATGAATTTTAGGTAGATGGGAACCCAAGAATATTAATTAACAGGTTCTTTTACTTTTGTACAAATGGGTTCCTAGTAGGTGGAATAGGCCCTACCAGGCACATTCCATAATAATACAAGAAGCCCATCTAAAGAGCAATCATGTATCTAAAGAGCAACCCCAAAAACCCTAAACCCTAAACCTTGAAACACATAGGTGCACATGCCTATTAGGTTCATTTTTAAGATTATGTATGTTGACAATGGAATTTGGGGGGGGGAGAGGGGAAGTGAGTGAGTTCCATGTGAGGCACTAGTAGATGGATGAGATACCTAGTATATGAACCCTATTTACAAATGGGTATTCCGAGAAAAATGGATGGGTTTAGGGTTTCTTCAATTTTGAAGTGAAATTCTGCGACATGCTTTGAAATACAAAGACCAAAATTTGAAAAGTTCTTGACATGTTGGTGGTGACATGCATTTGAAAGAGTGGCCTCCTGACCTTCACAAGCAAGCTCATGGTTGAAGGAGAAATCTCTCTTGAGTGATACTTGCAAATCTATCTATGAAGCAAGGTAGTTTGTTGTGTATTGTTTTGTTTTGTATTGTTTTGTAGTTATGAGATCCACTGAACCAGGATGCTTCAGATTGCGTTCTTGATGTCGTTGGAAAGCTCTCAACAAGTTGGGGTGCACATGGGCTTGGTTCAGCGACTTTTGGACTTGCGATGCAAAAGTTCTTGAATATTGAACGATTTCTTCACTAAAAATTATATTAAATCGTAGCTCAAAATTTCGAAGGAATTGGGGGTTGCCTTTGGTGTTGTTGGAAAGATCTTGATGAGCAGGATTTAATGGAATTTATTTGGTAAGATTTGGGATTCCAGAAAACCAGGTTTTGGAAGGAAAAATCAGTTGAGGACGTGGTAACACTTGGGCCAATGGCACGGGCCACACTAGTTTATTGAGTAAAAAGAGAGGACATTGCTAGTAAGCTTGACTTGGGGTTGTCAGCAGCTTGTCAGGTCAGATCTGCTCTTGTGCTTCAACTCTTCTTCTTCTTCTTTTTTAAATAGGGCATTGTGTGCATTGTAAAGCCCTACTAGGGTGGGGGCATTCTCAAAATAAAGGTGAATTCACACCAAATGTTAGCAAAAGTGAAGGGAAAGTACCCTAACACTTTTATAGTCTTTTTTTTTCTTTGGTCACATGCTTTGAACTAAACCATTATCAACCATGATGGGTAGCTAGCATCAAAGGGGCCATTCACACATAATACAACACATTAGTAATCTAATCATGGCTAAAACATATTAATAACCTGTCATAGAAGTAATCATGTTCATGTATGCAAGTTGGTGAAGATGAGAGGATTCATAAGGTATGCTTTGGGATTGGCATTGCACACATCTTCATCGGCTTTTTGCATTGCATCCTTTTTTTTCTCTTTTTCTTGCAATTTGTTCGTATTTGTTTGAACTTTTGTTTTCTCATCTTGCAATAATTTGACATTGTGATTCAAACTTTAATTGTCTTTTAAACCTATTGGTTACATCTTTGGTTTTTGGTTTTGTTTTGCCTTCTTTGCATGTGTTTTCTTTTTACTATTTTGTTTGTTGTTTGTTTTGCATTGTAGGTTTGCTATTTTTTAAATTTTTAATTTGGCTCAAATGAAGAGATTCATTGTGAAGAGAAGGCAAGAAAAAACCCCAACACAAGGGTAGCACAACCAAGTGCTCAAGGAAAGACTCTATTAATGAAACATCTACAAAACCCATCATGTCACCATTTCACAAACCTTCCAAACCTAACGTGGATAATCCAATTCCTTCCCCAACATCTATCAAATTGTGCCATGTATTTCTGCTTTTAGACTAGAGATAGCCCACTCAAGTTTATGTACCTATCCCAAGCAACTTTGCCATACTTAATCAAAGATTTCCAAATGATAGTTTGTAGTTTCTTTTCATGCCATTTCTCATTGTTGATAATGAAATTGTTCCACTCAATCTATAACGACCACAAAGTGATGCCTCTTAATAGGGACCAAATAATTTCAATTTTTTGAAATATTCTAGGAGTTTCAACCACAAAAATGAAATGTTTCCATTGCATTGTAGCCACAATTCAAGATTATTCAAATCCTTGTACCATATTTGTTAGAATTTTTTGCAAATAATCCCAAGCCCATTATGTCAAACAATAATGCCAGAATTTATACACAATTATTCTTCCCTAATCCCACACATTTGGCAATTTTTTTCAGTGGTTTCATTTATTTCAACTTCCAAGTGTTAATGACAATGGCCTCATTCCAAATTGCCCAAATGAACCCTATTTCCTTTTTTCTTTGTGGTTTACTCCAAGTGTTTGCCCATCCAATTTTAAAATTCTACGGAAGTATTTTGGCCCATTTTTTGGCCACCACATTTGGTTTTGGCTTGGTAACCCCCAACATCCTCCTACCTTGCAAGTTTGCTACTTTTGTAATAGCAACTTCCATCTCCATAAGAGCCTATAGTGAACTTTTCCTTGTTGTTTGTCTTGTATTACATGTTTTCTACTTTTGTAATGACATTAGACTCCAATGCCTACCTCCATTCTAGCAAGAGGCTACAATGAACTTTTATTTATTGTTTGTATTGTATTGCAAGGCTTTTACTTTTGGAACAACACTTGATTTTAATGCCAATCTCCATCTCCATAGAATTATAGCAAGCTATAGGACCGATGCCTTATTCAAGCTTCATCAAGTTTCAACAATCACTTGCTTTTCTTTTCTTTTCCTATTTTGTATGTTGTTTGTGTTATATTGCAAGCTCATTACTTATGCATCATTATTAGATTCCACCTCCACAAAATACTACAACACCAGTGTCTATTTCAATATATTTCAATGTTTTTTCAAGCTTCATTTGTCACCTCGTTTGGAACAATTCTTAAGTTGTAATCTTCAAGGGATCATCATTGTTATTAGTGTTTTGGTCAATGTGAATTTCACTATTACCTCTTTGAAACCCCAGTTGTGAACAAAATCACTCACATTTCCTTATTTTTTTGTTTGATTTACAATCCCATATATGAAATACAAAAGAAAGTTGTTTTTATAATGGGTTGTGTGGTTTTATTTGAGGTTGTATATCACTTTAAAAACTTTTATATTCATCTCTTTCTCTTGGATTTCAATTTTTGCATGTTGAGTCCCACTATTGTTCAAGAAAATATGTAGTTTCTTCTTATGATAATTGTTATGCATGATATTCAAGTTTCAAATGTGTTGCATGTTATGTCACAAGATTTAGGTGACTAGGTTAAGTTGAAAATGACAACTTCATTTTATAGACTTTTGCTCACAAAATATAAAAATGATCAATGAGTTGAAGAAGGTGGACTTGAACATTCAAAACATATGTTCTTATATTTATAAACTTGCACATGACATTAACATTCTAATTTGCAATGAATTGTTTGCAATAGAGAAATTCATGGTTATGTTTGTGTCATATGAGTCTATTGTTGCAATGAACATTGGGTGAAAGCATGGTAAAATATACACAAAAAGTAGTGTAAGTAACAAAATATTGGGGTTCCTAAATAAAAGGACTATAAATAGATGAATTTATGGGGATATTAATATTTTTGTGGGTACATTATTTCTTAATTTTTGTTTGCATGGATTTCAAAATCTAAATTGTTATAATCATTTTTTAAACTACTTGCAAGTATTTGAATTAAACTTAAAACTTGTGACAGTTTGAAAAATAAAGTTCAAATACTTGAAAGTAGGTGAAATGTTTTTGCAAGTATTTGGTTTTTTTTTCAAGTATCTCAACATTGATGTGGTGAACATTCTAATATTATTTTTTTGGTTGATTGAGTTTGCATTCATAATTAAAACCATCCTCAACCCTTAAAAAATGATGTAATTGTTGAGGATATTTTTTGAAGTCCAAATGATATGACACAAATTGTTTTGAAAAGCTAGAAGGAGGCTAGAGATGCCCATGAGAAAAACTAAAAGTTTCATTTATTTTGAAATGTTAGAGGAAGGTTAGAAGTTTGAAAAAATATTTTTTTATGTTTTCAAATAGAAAACAAGGTAACAAATATGTACAAAATATCTTACTTGCACCCCATTACTTTCAAAAAACTCATAGCCTAGCCACTATGAGTTGAAATGCAAATGTCAATGGGAGATTTTAAACAATGGTATGGTTTGACTTTAGTTTAAGGTGCAATTGATGGCATCCATGTTTTTATCTCAAAATTTTCATAGTTTCCAAAAAAATATTTTTATCACAAAACATGAAGATATTTTATAGTTACTCAAGCTATAAAGTAAAAAGTAATTTATTGATGTTTTGTTAGTCTATTGAATAGTGTCAATGATAGGTCAATGCAAATTAAGGTGATTTTTTTTTTTTGGTCACATTATAGTTTTTTACAATGTGTAATATATTAAGATGCAATGAACATTTAGTAAAATCATCAATACACCACTTATTCAAGTAGTTTTAGATTTTTGGACTCAATTTGAAATTTTTCATAATAAATTTGTGTTGCAAATGTACAACAAGCATTAAAAAATGGCTTTGGAAGTAATTACATATGGATAGTTATGGCATCACACACTTCCATATAAAAGCATTTTTGTTTATCAATTTCATTCCAAACATGTTACATGGATTCAATAAAACATAACATTAAAAGAAAAAAACTTAACTCGAAGCAATGACCTAAAAACCATGTCAAATTATGTTCAAAACTACACTTTTTTTTTATACATGCCTATGTGGTGCCCTTTTAATGGCATGTTAATCATGGCAAATTGTGTTTTATGATTAATATGGATGTTGAGAAATCTAATTGAACCATTGGATATTTTGATTTTGAGTTTTTGATTTGAGCAAAAGACTTTTAAAGTTGACTTGATGTTCTATCAAACATTACTAGTTTCACACTGGGCCCTTGATTTTCATAACATATAAACTCTTTGATGTGGTTTTTTTTTTGTAATAAGAAGGGACTATTAGACACACATAAAAAGCACTCGAAATATAAAAAAATTATAAATCGATGTTATTCCAAAAAAAAAGAAAATTTGGGTCTTTTAAATGTTCATGAACTTTTATGACATGTAAATGTGATGCAATGTAAATGGTGTTTAAAAAAAAGTTGTAGCTTATAATACAAAAGAATAAACTTCAAAATAGTTAACATGTTTTGGTATGATTTGAAATTGTGATCATTTTTCAAAACAAAATACAAAAGTCTAGTGCAAAATCTTACACTTAAAAAAAAACCATATTTATTAAAAATTGATGAACAAAAAACATGTGATATATTGGGGAAACTATAGCAAGTAAAAGTAATAATTTTTAAAAAATCCTTTCTATAAATAAAAAATTTGGGCAAAAGGACAGTAGTCCTTTAAAACAAAGTAAACAAATTGGTTCATTGATTTGTGATTGCCTGCAAAATTTATGTATTTTTTAATGACCTTTTCTCAAAATTATTTAATTTAATCATTTTTGGTCATATATTGTTAAAAAGATGTTTAAGTGGTTGGTTTTTTCAATGAATCAAAGTTGTCCAATTTCCATCACATAATTCATACTTGACTATTTTAACATTGGAAAACAAACTAATATGGAATGTTTTAGCTATCAAAAGTGATCCACCTTAACTTGTAACTATTATGATGTTGAGTTTTACATAAATTTAAGTTATATAAACATGTTTAATATTGTGATTTGTTTGATGTTACTAAAACTTATGGAAATGGCATAGCACTTTACATGTTTACTGACAATGGTTATCCTTTTATAATTTGGATCATGACACCATATAAGGAAATAAAATCCATACCATATTTAGAATTTTATATAATAAAAAATAATGAAGGTATTATGTAATTGAAAGGCGGTTGCAAAGAAGGGTGGTTCATTTTTAGTGGATACACCAATCCTTAAAAGTTTATATGGTACAATTAAAATGATAGTCTATTATCATATCATTGGTTAAATGGGGAATTACACGTTGATCAATGAACTAAAAAAACCCATATAAATAAAAGTCATTTTAAACAACTTTTTGACATACATGCTAAGAAAAAAAATCCACCAAAAAATTATTATGGGATTGAATTATGAAAATATGGCCCATTTTAGGTGGTTCAAAAGTTCATAACTTTTTTGTTAAAGTTTTTCTAACAACTTTTTTGCATTTATGTTCCTATTGTTTCAATATATCATGAATTCAGTCCCTAAAAGATATCTGAGTAAAAACCATACACAAGAATGCATTTATAAAAAGACATAGATTAAAAACCAATCCATATTTTTCAACTTAAAAATCCATTACTATAGATTTGATGCATCCATATCATAATTTTTTAATATTGATGTCTTCATATTCAAGTTGAAAATATAAATCTAATCACAAATTTGACATATTGTTGATTTTATGGCATGTTAATAAAATGTGAATGCATGACACTTTGCAAAAAAATGCATTATGGCACAAAAAATGAACCATGCTAAAAATGCATTTGACATTTTAAAAAAAAAGGTTATTATAAAAGTCAAATTTGAATGTATATTTTATCCTTGAAATGTTTAACTATTATTGAATGTTTCATAATTTGCTCAAGGATGAAGATGAAGCCAACATTAAATTATTGTTTTCACATCATTGAATAAAAAACAAATGGAAACAATCAACTATTTCAAGAACTTAAAACTTCAAAAGTTGACCTTGCTTAAGATGATATAGGTATTTAACAACATATTCAAAGGCATGAAAGTCTAAAAAGGTCTTGAGGAGCAAGCTAAATTATTACCAAATGGCAAATATATAAGTTTCATTTAAAAGATTTTTCATTCTTAAAACCCTTAATTTGCAAATGTTTCTTAAATTGTTTTTGTATTGTTTATTAAACAACTCAATAGTCAAGTCATTTGTCATTGACCATGTTGTGTTTAGGAGCATTCATTATGTTGTTATTTTTTTATTTTTTTGTTTGTAGCTTTACAAAATGCCATATTACTAACCAAATTGGTAATAACTTATACCATATTCTCTTGATTTCAATCGATATCCTTGTTTCATGTCTTGAAGTATTTTAGTTATTTTTCAAACAAAGGTTTTTGCATGTGAGCTCCATTCACCTCCATAAACAAATTATTAATATGTATGTGGACAATTGATTTTTGTAAGAAACTTTTTCCCCTTTTTTGTTGTTTCAACCATTATCTTATGAATTGACGAATAGCTCTTTTTCATTCTTGTACTCCTTGTTGATTGATGTCATGTTGATTTGTTGCATCCTATTTTATTAATAGAGGTTGGGGCCAAGGGATTTGATCTTGCATTTAATAATAGAACGATTGTGGCAAGATATGCCCAATTTTTTGTGGAAAACCAAGTTCAATTATGTCTTAAATAATCATAGTCGAATAATCTTCATTGTGTATTGTGTTTACACTGTAATTATAATGTTTTTCAAAATTTCCACTTATGGAACAACATTCGTTCTTACAAGTTGGGTCATTCCTTGCATGTGTAAAACAACCTGCATTCATGATTGATGAAAAAAAAATTCATTTTGTCATTTTTGTCTCAAATTGGTCTCTACCATTTACCTTGTCCATATTTGCAAGCTATTTGTTTTGCTTTTATTAAAGCTAGGACTTTTTGCTTCTAAAATTATCTTATTCCAAGAAACCTTGGGAGTGTGTTAATGCAATTAACACTTGTTACACACAACAAAGTTCATAGTTGCAAGCTAGGGTTCCTAGTGGCCTTACATGGGCATTTGGTTTGGTTCCAATTGAAACCCTAAATCACATTATCCATCAATGCTTGTTGAATCAACACAAAAATAATTGGTTGTTATCTAATACATTGTTTGTTGTTTTGACAATTATGGGGATGATGAGGAAGGAGTATGCACATCAAACTTTTGTTATTCCTCCATTGAAATGTGGGGAATTTGATCGACAAATAAATATTCTATATGGCAGAATGGTTGCAAAAGATATTAACATGTTGTGTCTTTTTTTTAAGAAACCTTGTCTTAAGAAATAGCTCATACCATACTTGTTTTAATGTTTGTTCCATGTTTTAAAACATGGATTGTATCACAAATCACATTGGCAAATATCAAATAGTCATAGTGGTGTAACAATATGATGATTTGGTTTCGCTAGGTTGTTTGGGTCAATGGTTTCATCATAGGAAGCTACTCAAGCTCTTTTCAAAGCTAATATATCTATCTTTCATAGGTTCCATGTGGAGAATGCATAAGGATAAATATGTTGAAATGGTGGTTTGGCAATGAAACTAATCTCCAAATGTGAGTTTCTTGGCATGATAGATTTGAAAAGATTGAGTTTTGAGTTTGAACATGTTAGTTGTCAAATGAGTTGCAAATCTAGAGAAATTTTGCACTCAAATTTTGTACATGTACATTGATAATTACAACATTTTGGATTCTCACAACACTCACAATGCTTGCTATATCATTTGCTTGTATGTGAAATTGCACTCAAATTTTGTACATGTACATTGATAATTACAACATTTTGAATTCTTGCCTCACTCACAATGCTTGTAGATCAATTGCTTGTATGTAGAATGCTTGTTTTATTTCTTGTTGCTTGTGTATCTACCCATCCCAACACTCTAGTCTGTTAATTGGTCAAAGAAACACACACATTTTCATATTGAAAATCCTAAAATTCATAAGAAGGACTCTCTGCCAGGCACAGTGAACCAGCACCCACCAGGGCAACATGAAGGATGGATGGTAATTGGTCAGAAAATAATTTTCTGTTGGGGTTCCAGCTCCCTAGCTAACCATGGTGGTTAGCTCAGTTGCTTTTTTTTAAAAACTACCTACTTAATAACAACCCACAAAGCAGGTTGTTAGTAGGTAGGTAGTGAAAGCAGCCCCTTCCTTACCAATGAATAAACCATCAACTTAGTACCTGTAGTTACCTATTTTCCTACCTATCTACCTATAGAATCAGTTACCAAGGTGAAACCAATAAATTAACTCAGTTGATGAGATTCATCCACAACTGAGTAACAATGGACATCCAGTGGATGGTGCTGGTTCACTGTGTGACAACAAGTACCTAGTATGTACCCTCTGTCAAGTGCCTTCCATTAACACCAAACTACCAGTCTCAAGACTCTCAAGACCACCAAAGAAACACATGTGCCACATGAGAATACATGTGTGATGATGGCCTATTATGCTGAAACTAGTACACTTAACTGGTGGAAACCATACGTGTGTGATGATGGCCTATTATGCTGAAACTAGTATGCCGTAACTGGTGGAAACCATGGTTCTGTTGTACACATGGTTCCCACCAGTGTTGTGTTGGCAGGTTTTTGCGATTTTAGGCATGTTCATCAAGTCCAAGTTATAGGTAGGTTTTTTTAGGGTCTCTAGACTTGTACTAGTGTCAATACCTAGGTAACTAGCCTCAAATAGGTGTTGCTCCCCCCCCCCCATTTTAAACAGGGTCAAGTTCTCTAAGTGCATAAATATAATTTCATAAATTGAAAAAAAGTTTAGCCTTACATTTTAGGCAAAGTTATATTGCATTTGATTAATTATACATAATCAAAACTACACAATATTGTGTGTACTAGTTGAACAAACTTATGTTACATGGTTTTACTTTGTTTTAATTGTGTGTAATGAAAATGAAATTGGACCTACTTTTAATTCGGTTTGACTCTAAATTCTTTGGTTTTCACAAAGGTTTTAGAAATCCAAAAAATCAGTCTCAATACTAGATTTGAGGTTCTATATAAAAATTAAAAAATCTACATCTTCATTGTTCCAAACCATCATTCTACAAAGCACACATAAAATGATTCATGAAAGAGAGAAAAACCACTCAACTTCCCCATCACCCTAGAGAGGCTCACCCTTCCTCCTTACAAAAAGTGGCATCAACCCTTTAAATCTTACCCAGGGTCTTATTTTAGTTGTAACTATGTTCCCACTATTCCTCCTTCTAGAACCTCAACTAAATAAATAATTTCACCTCCTAAATAAAGGGGAAATAATAAAATTTCCTTTCTATCACTAATTTTAACATTATTAAAAGACCCTTCAAAATAATTAAATTATGATCTATCCTCTAGCATCACATTTTGAGAATGTTCCCCCACTCACATGAAGTCTACCCATCATAAAAGACAAGGTGAAAATTACCATGAGTCTTAACATAAAGAATATCATGAGATGTAGGAGAGGGAGGGTTTGTTTCGAGTTCTCATAATTGTTGGTCTAATATATAGAGTCATCAATTGGTGTTAACATTCGTATCAACAATGGTATCAAATACTAGACCAATTTGATATCTAATGTTCAAATACTTGGCTTGATACCAAAACAACTTGATATTAAGGTTAGAAAATAATAAAGAATATTAAATCCATCTAATGTTAGGGTTTTGATACCAATTTCAATACTCATATCAAGGAGTTCACCTTTTGGCTCTTCTAGTATCCTTGCAATTTGTTGTGAGTCGTGAGCTATGGCAAGAGCTTCTAGGTTTTGTGTTGAGCAACAACTTTTCATCCTCTTCAATGTGGTGCCATTGCTTGTCTTGATTTTCCTCCTCCACCTTTGGTATCAAAGGTTTAAGTTTTTTATTTTGCTCTTTGGAGTTTGACGTTTATTTATAGAAGGAAAGGAATTGAAAAAACCCTCCCTTCAGTTCCTTTTGCTCTTTTCTTTTTTTGAAAAAGGAAAATAAGTTGTGAAATAATTATTATTTTTGGTTTGCAATAGAAGGATAGGTTATTAAGCAAATCTAAATTTTCCCCTTCCACTTTTGTTTACAATATACCTGGTATATATATATATATATATACATAATATTATTTTATTTTATTTTATTTTTGCTGAAACCTATTCGCAAAGACTAGATATAAAAAATTCTTATACCGAACCAACCCTAGTTCTTACGCCTACTCTTTAAGAGTGGATCTTTTACACCTACAAGTAAGTGACCATTAGATCCCTCACACTCTTAAGAAGTACATGTTAACATTCCTAGGGACATTCATGGCTATATGGTGCCATCCAAATACACTAGGCAAAATTCTCAAGTGCTTTTGCAAACCTTATTGGATCTTCTTTGTGGGTTTGGACTCCACCATTGCCTAAGAAATTAATCCATAATACGGGCACTCTAGTTTATAATGTTGAATGTAACTTGAAGTTTGAGCATATATGTTCAAGTCTATCCAAGTCCCAACCACATTTCTTCCCCACGCCCATGCACAACAAACAATATATCTTAGCTTGACTCTAATGGCGAGCACTTGGGATAAAAAAGTATTTGGCATGTGCAATCAAACCCTAAAGCTCAGGCCACAATCACATGGGGTCCCCCGAGTCATATACACATATTTTATTTCAGATTTGATTTGATTGAAGGATGCTGTACCTTGGGGGCAATGAGTTGATACGAATGAGGATGAGATTTATGGACGTCATTCGTATCATAAATTTCACCCATTTGGTCACATCATTTCCTTGCTATGCATTTTCATCCATTTGTTGAGTTCCATTTCATAACATGGATTGATTGATTTCATACATGTCATCAAATTCCATACAGATGAAATATATTGATGTTAGATTAACTTCATCCATTTGGAGAGTTGATATGTCATATAAAATTGTATCCAGTTTGTCGTTTCATCTATGTGGTGAGTTCCATTCATTCTTTTCGGATTTCAGTTTTCATCATCTAACAATTGCATTCACAATGGCTCATTTCATCAATGTAATATATTTGTCAATATTATGATCAAGTTTTCCAAATGGGGTCTTATTCTGCTGGCAGAATCTACCAGGATGGCTGATTCAGCATGCAGAATCGGCTCTTGCCTTTGGGTGATTGATGCTGTGCAGCAATCCATCCCAGAATACGGTGCACATTTTAGACCACCTTGCATTTCAAGAGGTGTCTTTCTTGATCTATAGATGATTACGGAAGTACCTTTACCATTTCAGCAACAGACTGTTGAATAATTATTTAAATTTAAAATCTTAACTTCGGCACTTGGTTTTTTAATTCTGAAATTTTTGAGTGGTAATGATTATACAAAATAATAAACAGAATTATATCAATTTTTATGGACTAGTCTAGCGTGTTTAAATTGCTTCAATTTTAAGTCTCATGGAAGGTTTTGTCATTCAAATCCTGATAGTTGAACTTTTTAATTTATTAAAATTTCAGCACAAATAACGAATAATTTTTCCAAAAGTTCAGCAAAATGAAAAATAATTTAATTTATGCCCAAAATGGTAAAGGTCCTACAATATTTGAGGACAATGGTATGAATATGAACAATTGAGAGGGTAAAAGGGAACATCAAAACCACGTGGATAAAGTAACTCCACATGGCACGTGGTGATTCGGTGAATACAAAGAGATTTCAATATGCAATTTTTTTTTTTGGCAAACAAGAGAATCAGAAATTATTCATTGCGGGTTTTGTGTGTAAAGTCAATTGGAAAATGCAACTTGTTTTCCTAAAGGCCTACATATGCCCCAGAATCAAGGTCACCTTCCATGCTTTAGGTTACCTTCCATGCTTTTTTAATTTTTATTTTGCATCTTAGTCAACTCTAGTGTTTTGATCTATTAGCATACCCTCTGGGCAACTTCAAAATGTGATTCCCATTTGTTAAGATCACTTGTATAGATACTTCAACAAGTTGATGTTTGACGAGTTCCGCACTAAATGAGGTGATTTGAGATACAAACATTTTGATTAGATTCTCATAAGTAGCTCACATTTTTGAGGATTGAAATTGTGATTTTGTTCAAATCTACATCAAAGTTTGCACATGTAGTAAAAATTGCCATTTTGAAGGTTCACTATTGGTGGAAGGATGGGTTTTCTTATTACTTGCAATTGGAGAGTGAAGTCACATTTCCCACTTATTTTGAAGTTTTGCACACCTCTTTCTTTGATTAAAAAAAAAACTCTACCTACTTTTACATCTCAAGGTTTCATGAAACCCCAATTGCTTGGGCTCTTCTTTATCTTCCTTCCATTTTTTTTCCTTCCCTTTCCTTCCATCAAATTATTATGTAAAGTTGATGATATTTTGATAGATGACTTTGGACATCAAGGAGAACAATTTGAAACTTTGAAATAGATCACAAACTTCAAAGTTATTATTGTGAACTTACGGGATTCTATTAAGCACAACAATAAGGAAGCATGGGAAAGGGAGAGGAATGGCAAAAGTCATATGCTGATAGCTAGGTTCCAAAATCCTAGCTATTGAAGGCCGAGATTAGATATCATGTTCAATCACCAACACATAACAAGTTAGAGGTGGGAATGGGAGGTTAGTTTGCACGGGTGGAAATGACAAGGTAGCTAACCCCATCAATACTTTAAACATAAGAAGCTTGCATCTTTTGAAGTATAATCAAGACTCATTGCATAATGAAAATGACAAAAATTGAAGGGGGGTCACTTTCAATTCGTTCATATCCCATGTTTTAATGGCCAAAACTTGCAAGATATCATCAAAATTCGTTTGCACAAGCAACTAAAGATCTACATCTCCAAGGAGGAATCATTTCCTAGGTTTTGATTACAACGGTATCTACTCCACCTTTGCCACCATGAAATTTCATGGAGGTACCCATCATGGAAGGGACCTATTGGTTAGGATAAGCAATGTTGACATACATGTATAGATTGATCATGGCAAAAGATCTATTGGTTGGGATAAATAATAACAGCATGCAAGGAAAAGGAAAGGACAGCAAGGGATTGATGTCCCATTTGTACCACCAAGAGTCAAGCTGAAATCAAAGCCAAACAACACCCACCCCCTACCTAACAATCTAGCAGTGAGAATGGCAGATTGGTCTGCAAAGGGTGGAAGTCCACAGATGGCAATGTCCCATTTGTACTGTCAAGAGTCTTGTTGAAATCAACTCTGAACTACCAACATGGCACTGAAATCAAAGCTGAACACCAAGCACCCTCTCACTTGTCAACAAGTTAGTAGTGAGAATGGGAGAGGGTCTGCAAAGCATGGAAGTTCAGGAGGGATGCTGATATTAAATTTGTACTGTGAAGAGTCTTAAGAGCTGAAATCAAATCTCAACAACTAAGACCTCATTGCAAGTTAGTAGGGAAAATGGGAGATGGGTCTGCAAGGGGTGGAAGTCCAGAGGTAGCCAGGCCCACAGCTATCAATCCACCTACAAACATCACCTGGATCCCTTTTTTTTAGGGTGCTTTCAATCAGGGCTTTGGTCTTGGTCTAATATAAAATCTTAATATACCTATCAAACCAAGTCTCCAAAGCTAAGGGCTAACACAGTACTACCTATCATGAAATTGAAGCTCATTCTTGCAATAATGCACAATAATACAGATACCACAAATATCGACTCAGATAATACTGTACATGCTTGGGATACTAGTGTGGATCTAGATGTACAACAACACCTGTGGCTGGGTGATGACCAGTTGTGGATCCTCAATCTTAGAAAAAGTGCAGTATTTCTCCACAGGTTAAGGGCTCAGTCTACTGTTATGTCACAAATTGCAGAGAAATGAGCTCACATCTTGTGCAACCAAAGCATGCACACAAGATTCATTCATGTGTAGCCAAAAAGAGAAAGAGGCAAGCTGACGAAACAGTTAAGTGGCAAAAGTGCAAATGGGCTTAGTTATGACAACACATATAGATTACAAGAAGATGCGAGAAAAGGTGAGATGCCATCCATCAGTGAGCTAATGATGAGAATCTACTTGCAATCTTAGCTGACTTATAATCCTCCCGCAGTTCAATAAACCTGCATTTCCAAACAACTTCCCAAAATCAGCATGATGACAGGTAGTACATATGGTTTTGGTACTGTTAAAAATGCACTGCATGGGGAATTGTGCTTTAAATCTCACAATGCTCAGCTTAGTACAAGAGAAATTTTAGAAAATCAATGAGTTCCAGTTCACTCCTTGTGGAAAATGGTGACATAGCCACTGCCCAGGTAGAAAACTTCAAGACTTGATGCATGTAGTGGGTGCTTCCAGATCAAGAGTTTGAGGGGTATTACCGAACTGCTTCTGCTCGAGCTTGCTTCAGACTGCCATCTACCAAGGTGGGCAAGCTTTCAGGAGCCACGATAAACACATTGACCAACCTGCAAGCAAACGTTTCCACCACATCAGCACACAATCCTCCCTCACTAGTAGGAACCACCCCATTACCAATCAGTAACCCAAATTCATGACTACAAGTAGGGTGAATGACAATAAGTGCATAAAATGATCTATAGTGCAGAATGTTACACTATACATTGCCCAGATCTACATGCTTTAGTCACATGGTTGAATTCAACTCTAGTCTGTTTGCACCTGACAAAAACTTAACCAGACACAAGCTATGACTCATCATAGGGTCCCAACCACCATTCATCCTTGAACAATAGAATGAATTTGATACATCATGGACAGATATGATAAGAGGATTCAAGGATCATATTTCAGTGTGACACTCACGTGCCAAGTAACTCAAACTTTTCATCAACTGCTGGAGCCTTAAAACTTCGTACAAATTCTGCATACTCTGAGACGTCCCGCTTCAACCGCAGTCCCCCACTGCAGATATATCAGACAAAATCAAGAAAGGTGATGGGCATATAAACCATCCAAGTGAAAACCTGAAGATGTTTTCTGAAGCATTGAAAACCACTTGTGAACCTAGATAATAGCAATGGGTTCTAGGAAAGCAAATGGTTGATTACCTGCAGGTGAAATGCCATAAATTGTGGAGCCCATCCTATTCCCAAGTTTCTACTATTGATTGTTAGCACTACATTGACATGGGATCTTTCTGACACCACACAAGCATAGGGGGGAAGTGAAAAGAATAAATAGAAAATGTTGGAAGCAAGTAACCTTGCACTGAAGGTGAAGCGTTGCCAGTGTACAAGAAGAGCCTTGTACAGTCTGTTTCCCTGCCACAACCACTCTGAAGAGTTAAGCAACCCTCACACATTCTCTCTTCTGGCCCAACAGAATTTCCAACACAGCATTTACATGTCTGCAACTGTCATGTAGTCAGTTAATGTCCTAATCCTTCTGTTTTCCTCTAGCATCCAGTTGATTGTTACTCAAAAGTGGCAACCAAATTCAAGTCACAAATCATGAATGGGACAGTCATTTGAGGGTGAGAGAGAAGTACTAGTTCTGTCATGAAAGCTTGCTTGTTCAGCCCTTCCAGAGCCCCATAAACTGCTTCTAACATATGCTCCAAATAAGCTGTCACCCTGAGTGATATCACAAACATTGCTAGTACAATAAGTGCAGAGATTACACAGTTGGTCACAAAGAAACATCAGAATTCAACTATCTGGCAAGACCATTATAGTAGTGCAGGGTGTCCATGATCCAGTCACAGTAAGTGTTTATCATTCTTATTTGGTTGGATTCCTACAATATTTAAGCAAGAAGATTGATCAGTCTGGCCACATGTTGATAAGCAATTCATGTAGAAGAACTTGCACTTGCACACATGGTTGCATATGGGGGGTGGTCAAAGAATTACTTGGTGCATGCATTTGTGGGGCGATGGTCTGGAGGGTTCCCATCTTCCGATGGTTTGAAGTCATTTGCCTTCTGCTCTGCAGCTAGAAGCCGCTCAACCTGCCACATAGAGACACACAATGAGCCCTAGTCAAAGCTAACTGAAAACTAAGATCTGAGAAATCTTTAGTTCCAAGTTCAAACCAAAGATATTATGTGAATCATAGCATGACCTGTCAGCACAGTTTATCATCTTCAGAAATGATCAGAAGCCATAAACACCCAAAGCCTCAATACTTCTCATATTACAATGTCATTGTTTTCTGTTTTCTCATATGCTGCTTAATTCCTCTCATCTTCATATGCTGTTGAAGGTGATAGCATTCACCACAATAGTGATACAAGGGAGGGAGAAAAAAAGACTTGGGCTTCTGGGTTACCTCAGCCATAATTGTGTCTATGCACATTTGGAGACCTTTCAAGGCAGCTCCCTCAGCATTAGCCATAGCAGTAGCCATTTCTTCACAACAGGCTGCATGGGCCCCATCCACAGGAAGCAGCAACCGAGCAACTGTGTTGACAAAGTGCTGCCATGGCACACAACCGATTGTTAAGCTCATCAGTAATATACTGATTGGAGTATGTCTCCCATTCTTCAAGAAATCCATTGAAACCTTAACACAGGACAGCATGTAGCAACTAAAATGAACAACATTAGCACCATATCTTGATTGTTCATGATTGCCATCATGAAGCTAGGATATAGGATTGGGGTCTGATAGAATATTACTTGCTGAACTAGTGCCACATTGGATGTTGCTCTTTGAACTGCCACCATGAACCCACGAACACTTCTCTCCCCTGCTGCTGCTGCTGCCTCAGCCTGCTTCATCAGAAATGAGAATGGACTCAAAACACTTCCTACCTTCCAGAACATTCAAAAGGTAGAAATTTTCAAACTGGGGTTGTGGCACAAACATCAAAGGCTATCAAGCAGCCTTAAGGTAAGCCACCAGGCAGCATGCAACATAAGGTGCTAGCAACAACGAGGCTTGACTGCCACTTTCATCTGTCAATATGACTAGAAAAAGGTTCCTGTATAAATTAGATTTACACAAGATCAAGGTAAAGGAGGTTCATCCCTGGACAAAAATCCTGCCATGCTGAAATTTATAGCAATTCAGTCATTTTGCTAGTACCAAATCTAGCAGATGCATGACTCACACAAGATGTAAGGGAGAATGTTACAAGGGAAACTTAAAACTCAAGCAAAAGCAGTAAAAAAGGAACAGTTGGCTTTTTCGGCAATAAGGGGCTTGAAACACACCGCATTGGCAGCTGCTGCAGCCACACGACGACTGACTGTTGAGCCAATTGAATAAAGGTTCCGCTGTTGTGCAGCCTCATTCAGTGCATCTTTTGCTCTCTCCAATCCTTCGGTAGTGTAAAGGCTCACCTGCATATGAGAAACTCAGCCTGCATAACTGAGCACATAACTTTTGTTGATAATGCAAAAAAGATAAAACAATGTGACCATACCAACATACAAACAAAGAATTGACAAATCTGTTGCAGTCTGTCATGCTCAGGATTTGTGGCATTTCTCTTTTTATCTGCACTAATGGGTCCTTTTGGCTTCTTTGATAGGATATGTCTTTGCTTTCTCTCCTTTTGGAGCACAATAGTACATCTTAGGATTGCAAAGTTGTATTCATTCTCAAGGACTCCCATGTCTTTAAGGGGTTTACCTGGTCAAGAAGACAAAGGAAGACTGCCCTCACATTTGTTGCCAAAGGTGCAGCCTGCACCAGACATTGCAAACTGTAGTCAAGAAATACCTCTGCTAACTTACAACAAAACACCTCAAACTCCCAATTCTAAACAAATAGCTAAGCAAATGAACCAGGCACTGCACTTCAAAGGCAATAACAATTGAAACAGTCACAAAAACACAGAAAATTGTGGATTTAAATAATATTTTCTGTACACAAACTATATGTATATATGTATATATCTATCTATCTACCTATCATGACTCCATCTAGAACAAAAATGTCTGCAAGGGATGCTATCACTTAAATATGTCTCATGACTCCATTAACTTTGAAAAGGGGCTAAAAAGGTGTCTACTGTGAGGTTTGGAGACATACAGTACCCAGTTCCCATTAGTACCTGAGACATGAGAAGATTGCAGCGAGCCACAGCTTCTTCATTCCAATGTACGAACTCTCCAACCACAGTCACAGAAATGGTTGCATAAGCAGACGTGGATCCATTTCTAGAGTTTGCTCTGGCTGTGGGAGGTAAGAAAGCTGCATCAGCTGGCTGTGCAACTCCAGATTTCAATTCAGCCATCTGTAATAGGTCACACACTGTAATTTGTTAGTAGCCCCCAATGGAGAGGTAATGAAGATTTTGATAGGAACCTTTTAAGTATACTCCTTGTTATGGACTATTTATATTTGGCTGTGTAAGTTGGTATTTTAGAAGTCATTATATAGATTGAATTACATGTTCATTGCATACTGCAATTTCAATCCATGCACCTTCCCCCTCAGAAATGGAAACCCCACTTTCTGGGTTCATTTCTGTCCCTCTAAAACATGTAGTTGCTGCTGATTGCTCATAAGTGCACACCTAACCAACATGGAGCTGACAGCAGGTGAAACAAATTGGTTAAAAGAATGTAGGCACCCCTCGTATAATGCCATGACTAGTAAGATGGAAATGACCCTACTTAAGAGACCCATGGTTGTCATGCACCTTGTGTTGGAAAAGCTGACTCAATGAAGCATGCTCAATCTCTGGATAATCCTCCCTGTGTGATGAGAAGAGAGATTCTGCAAGCCCTGTATTACCATCCATATCAAACAAAGATATCATGTCATGCCAGTCCATATCTGTGGGATTGCAGAGGAAACTCCACAATAACATTTTGAAGCTAGCATTGTGCCTATTCCAGAAAAACTGAAATGAATAGAACAAGAATGAGAGCAATTGTAACCTTCTGAGTATCACTCACAAAGTATCAGACCAATACTCCCCACTGACTTCCTCAGCTCTCAATAATGTGAGTATGTAAGAATATAACAATCTGCTCAAAATGTTGGGAAAACAATCATCAAAAAATTTATGTCTGGAGTTTCTGATTTGCATTTCTGGAATCAATGGGAAGACTCAGTTGTGATGTCAGCTAGCACTCAAGACAATAAACAAAAAATTTCATGTTTTCCCCATCCCCATACAAGCTTGTTGAGTGTAATCTTCATTTCCTTTTAAGTTCCCACTGAATAAGCAAGCATCTAACCCTAAGGGATAGTTATATCGTGCCAATCCAGCCAAAATCAGGCAAAGAACACAAGTTCAACAGCAACTTAAACCTGTGAGGCAAACATGAGGTACAAAACAGATGACAAGCAGTCAATAATGAAACATAAAAAATCCTTCTCCACTCAAATGATTTCTGGGGAGCTTACCTTCGACGTCAAGGTCTCCGCATCCAAGCCCATGAAGCTCCTTCGCCAGTTCCTGTGTTTTTTCATAAGCTCCAGCAAGTGTGCGCAAATACTGCACAAATTGTTTGATCAGTTTGCAGCACTTTTGACTCATGCATTATCCCTCACAAGGACAATTTGTGTTTGGCAGCATAACTGGAGACAGATTTTTCAGAATCCCTGTTAAAAGTAGGTTGTCAATTTGCTCCACAGAAAGCACTTTCCAAGCAGTTTCAAAAGTTGGCCTGGAGAAGACTTGAATCCCCTCCTTGAGTGAGATTTACCTCCAAAGATGAAACAACAGAGGTTGCATGTAGGTTGCGATTCAAGAGGTGCATAAGTAAAGAGTACCTGCTGATAGCCACCTTCTTCCATCGGAGGAGGACTTGTGAGGGATGGCTTTGGAAGCAGCTTATCCAACACTGCAACTACTCGCTGCTCCAACACTCTCTGCAACAACAGAACACAGGTAACTGTACACTCAACTGAAATCCAAGAGGGGCAGCTACTTGCAAGCCAAGACAATGCTCTTCAGGTTGAAACTGTTTCTCGATACACTTGTTCCTTCTTTAAGTCTATGTATAAATCGATAAAGTGACAAAACCCATAGATGCTTGAAGCAAGACTCTCAGGTAATTTGACTAGACTGAAGAATATCCTCTTACATCATGAAGAAAGTATGGATGACAAATCCTCAAGCATGAATATTAACTCTAACCTATGTGTTCAAAACGTCTCTTCAAACTCTGCCCAGAAGGCCAGCCCCCTTCTCATCAATCCTTGGCTTGCCAAAGAATAAAAACCAAAGAGTGTTCTGTGTTGACACTCACCTGTACAAGGATAGCCATGACTGCATCTGGTGAAGGAAAAACAGCAGCAACTGTGGCTGCCTCTTTCCTTACAGTTTCTGGCAAAACACATAATTGCACATTAACACACACATGTTTCCAGTGCTTGTGGAGCTTTGACACCTCCAAACTCATTTTGAGAAAACTGCATAATGTGAGGCAACTACATTACAATTTTCTGTTCCAAAGTCCAAACTGAAGGTCTGCATCACTGATATAACCTAACTGCAAAATCAGCTTTGCAGTATCTGAGATGAGAGAACTCAGTAATCTTTTCCAAAGTTCATCATTATGGCTAAGTAGTGTTAGTGGGCACAAAATGCCCATCAAACATTTGTCAGATAAATTGAAGATTGTGATCAAAGAGTGTTCTCCTACACACTCTGAGGAGAGATATGGTAGCTTGTGGGTAGCTTCATAGTTGTGGTTAGGGCATACTAACAGCATCACACACCTATGATCTCTTTGTAAAGAGTAGAGAGACCCTTCATTAGGTTGGGTGGAGCCCCTTGAACTGTGTCAACACCACGGACAGTACGAGCATCCATATTCATTATCTCCAGATCCATGAACATGGGTCGTGATGCCACATAACGGTGCATTGCACTCATCCCTCTGTTGAACTGTGAAAAAGAAAGCTTCTATTGTAAGAAACACACCAGAAATGGCTTGAAACTTTCAATTCACAAGCACAAACATTGCTCAGTCTGATCTATGATGCTAAAATACCGCCAGACCTTGTACTTTGTTGCCTTTCCAGCTTCAATCGGTCAAGCCGTTGAGTTCATAAATATTCCAATAATGTACTGCTCAGGTTGCCACAATTCAAAAGGAAAGCTTGACAAACAATTTGAAAGCATCAGACAGAATTGGAAAGCATGACAAGAACATGATATCCACCCACCTGACTCAAGATTTTAGCACACTCGGCCATAGTTGAAAGCTCTCGCTTTTGTGATGCCGCATCAAATCGTGACAACAGACGGTTCTCCAGCTCTAATATCAAAAAGACCAAAACATTAAGAAATGTTCCAAAAAGATACATCAGTACTATGAGAACACAACATAAGGCTACTGGAAGCCCTAAGTGCCTATAGTAAAAAATGACAGCAAATATCGAGGAAGACACAACACCAACCATTACAATAGTCTTGAAGGTTGGACACTGCAACTTCAAGGCCAGGGCTGGCATTTGAAGAACTTTTAATTTGCCCCATTCCAGCTCCGAGTGAACCAATGCCCTCCTCAGCAATCAATCCTATATGCACACATATCTGACACCATTAGACAAATAGTACAGAAATAACTCTTCCACAGAAACGAAAATCCATTCAACATAACAGCAAGGATAAATGTTCTGTGATTTCTCTAATCAAGCTTCAATAAATTTGTCTAAATGAATCCAACCTTCTACGATCTGACCACAATCCTACTCAAACTCACATATACATTCTTCGAGTTTCTTACTCAGTTTGCACTATTGCTGCCCTCCTATAATGTTGCATAATACAATGGCAACAAGGGAACCCTGAGCTTACGGAGCTTTTGTGCTACAGCTGCTGCTTCTGCAACCCGAGCATCATCAGAGAACAAAGATGAGAGCTCCATAAGATCCCCCGGACTTCCATTGAACTCCATCAGATACTGAACAACAGACACATATCCAAACATCACTGTTAACTCAGCACTTCCATTATTGCCATGGCTTGTCCTCTTGCCCAATATCAGCACACAAATCCTCTTGCAAGTTGTATTAAAAGCTCAAAAGAATTAGCTTTCAGTGTATCATTATATCTTCCAGTAGAACAACAATGGTCCTACTGTGGCATGGAAACCTTGTGTAGAAACAGTTCTGAACATAGACCAGAGAGGATCCAGTATTCAAGTTGGAGAAAACCATAATTCATGGCCATTTGAGGTGTGTTTACCTTGATTAGGTCGATTGTTTGACTTGCAACTTGCCGTTGAGCATCTGCATTCTGCAATCCACCAGGTTCAAGGATCACTTTCCATTTCATCATCCAAGGAAAAAAGGAATCAGGCTGCCTGTATGCAACATGTTATGCCATTATACAATACTGTACAGTCTAATGATTAGATGTAGCTCAAATGAATTACAAGTTTCAAAACTTGTAAGTTGGAAATTGACTTCGCTCTCCGGTTAGAATGTGCCCTCAACAGCATACTTGATACTTGACACTAGCAGTTTCAACATAACCATGGAATGCAAGTAACAGAGAGACATAGTTTGAGATTAACCAAATAGCAGTCTTGTTACTTAACGACTGTACAGTACATGCACAAGTCGCAGTCACTGCTTATTTGGCTACCCATTTTACAATGATTATGCTGAAATAAAAACAGATAAGGGTCTAGCAAAGAATGCAACAAACATTGATGGTCCCCAATTCATAGCATTCTTTGTTTGAACTCAGAATAAACAAAGAGTGCTATAACATGAATCAAGAGCTGAAAAAGGGACCTGTAAATGGTCACCAATCCTGGCAGCTGTCTGGCCAACACCTGAGATGCGAGAATCAAGGCGGCTGAAGCTTTCAAACAAGCGCTCCACTCCCTTCTCCAGCTGTACAGTCCAAACTCTGGAATTCAGCAGGCTCATTCAGGGCCATAAGTCCACAACAAGTTCAAGGCTTGGAGCTACAACACACCCGCAAAACCATGTAGCAGCAGGATCCTTATGAGTCGGATATCTACTGAGCTGCCACTGACTCTGTTCTAGAATACTAAAACCTTTGACCATGGAAAGAGAGTATGAACAATCACACACATTTCACCTCAACAAAATATCACTCAATGAACTTCATACTAGAATACTAAACCACTTAACCAACCCCAGTGAATACAACTTATCACACACATCTCACCTCAATAAATTTTGTTTCATGCTTCACATCATAATCTTCGACATGCTCCTTGAGCGTTTCCAACCTTGCATCCACCTGTATTGTCAAAGACCAATAAAAAGAATTCAGGCACACCTCCTCATCAAACCAATCATTCCAGAGCTCATCAAGAGACATGCATTCCTTAAAACCCTACAACAGTCATCACATACGAACAAATAGATCAAAGAAAATTGATAAAAAACATGTCTGACTGGGTACCTGATAACAAAGGTCAACAAGCTCTTTGCGTGTATCTCTGCATACAGGAAGAAGTGCTTCTGCCTCCACAAATGGCACACCCACCAATTTGCCACCTCCCTTCACACCATTCTCCTGGAGATCACCATTTGGGAAAGTTCCCTGGCCATTATCTGATGACTTGGGATTGTCATCCTGAAACAAAGGCAGGACGTCTGTTGCCAGGTCCTTAAAGAAGTCATCAAATGAAAACTCACCCTGTTGAGACACAAAAACCAACCAATCTTCAGAAAGAAATGTTCCATCTAGGTAGAAAGAATTTGTAATGCTTCTGTATGATCCTTGCAGGTTCCACTAGGGTTCAAGACCATTGTTGGCTAAACACATGTGAAAGGCTTAAGCTCTGAAACCAGTTTGATTCAACAGCATGTTGGTGCTATCTAGGAGTTGACTGTTCAAAACAGCATATCAATATGCTCACCTTAAAGTTTTCAAGGTCCAAAAGAGGAAGATCGCCAGCAACTGACGACTTTTTGGCGGCACCGGACTTCGAAACCCTAATTCCTATCTCCCCTTCCGGCATCTGTAAAAACCACAATCACATGAAGATCCCTCAACAGCTGCAAAAGGAAGTGAGAGAAACGATAACGTACGGATCCCAACTTCTTTCGATTAGTATTCAAAGGAGGGCGAAAAACGTTCTCAAAAACATTCTCAAACCCTAATTCCCAAACTTGGAGTGTCACAAGTCTACAGGAATTGCTCAAGCACTGAACAAAGTAGAACAAGATTATGACGATGTTGTTGATGATGCAAGAGTGTCTCTTCACTCTCAAGGGTAGCAACCCAGCTGAAACGCTTCCGAGACTACGGGCGACAAGCTGACACATGCATGGGGGAGTTCGAAGTGCAAGCCATCAACACTTTGCGAAATGCGTCCGAGCCCGGGTAACGAACTAGACTACGAACAAAGAGAATGTCATTTCTAAGATGCAAAATGCAAGAAAAAGACGCAGCCCAGCCCTTACTGGGCTAAAAGAAGATGCAGATCGGAATGCCATACATACCTCGACCATCATTCCCAGGATCGATCGGATACTCCAGCTACAATAACGGATTTTGGCGACCAAGAGACGGAGAACGCGAACCCGGGAGCAGCAACAGCAGCACAGACAGAGGAGAGATCCGCGACGCTCAGCAGCAGCAGCTACGTTTGTTCCCCTCTCTGCGTTTTTCTTCTTCTTCTTCTAATTCTTCTTCCCTTCTTCACTGCAAACAGAAGGGTGTGAAAGACGCGTCTTGTGCGTTTTCTTCTGCACGGGGGGGACAGCTACTGAGTTGCATCAGAATCATTTTTCATCCACGTTAGCTTATTTTCATCCCATAACTCTACCTCCACTATTCGTCTGGCCTGATTTCATCCATCCCCAGGTCTATTTTTATATGAGGATTTTTGAAAGATGATATTTTAGCTTGTGTTGAAACTTGAGATTAGTTATAGAGTTATAATATCTTGAAAGATTTTAGAGGATTTTTTTGAAGATTATATTTTTGCAATGGTGAAATATTTGAGTTTCCATAATTGTTTCTTTTGCCTTAAGATATGTTTTGATGTAAATGGCAAGGCCACAATGTGACACACCCCTTGTTTCGATGTTGAAATTAACCTAGCTATAAACCATATATTAAATACAAATATTTAATCATCCTTCTATATTTTTAGATAAACTCTAAAAGCCTAAATATAGAAATTTGGCAATTTTTACTCTTTATTCTCACTTTTGGCGATTGAAAACCTTCAAATTGACTTCCATTTTGGGAATTGTTTTCATTTTCAATTTCGTCATTTAAAAACAAGATACATCTCAGACTCTTTTGCCCAAAATCTATCTCATCCAAACTTCGGTATAATGCCCAGCTTCATTGGGAATCCAAGTAGCTAGAGAGAGGGCTTCAATAGAACATTCTTTTAGGCTGCTTCTCTAACCCATTCGATCTCCCATCCAAATTCAATCCCATATAGCTCCACTCTGCATCCATTTAGGGGGCTTCAATCCAACATATTTAAACATCAACACTTGAAAGCATGTAAATTTGAGGACACTTATACATTTCATTTGGACTGTGAGTTTGCTTTCCATTGAGGGTCAAAAAATCCAATAAAAACTGATGGAACCAAAGAAGGGAGAGATCTAGTCCCTCTTGTGATAGGAAGCTCACAGCCCCTCCAATGTCAGCTGCATGTAAATCATGAGATCTAATAATATAATAGGAGGTCTAGAACAAACACCAACCCAATCTTCCTTTCTATAGCAGAGGATTTACATCTCATATTCTGCTTTATCCTGATTTCATTCTAGCTACATCTCACTCTCATTCTCTGTCCATATTCAATTCCATTTTTGCACCTAAATTTAGCCCAATGTGATCTATTGTGAGTCCATCTATTGCATGCAACTGCTCACAAATCTTGTATTGAATGATACAAATGCTCAAAAAGTAGTCAACTATAGTTGACACAAAAATAAAACAAGCAAGGCAGCTCATAAAGTAATCACTAACAACTCTTCCCTTCAATGGAATATTCAAAACACAGTCATCAGGAAAGATAGAACTGCATCACATGATTGTGTAATTTGAATGCAAACTTAATTCTCAGCAAACACAGCATAAAATGTGCAGCACAATCTCCAGCTGCCATCTGCAAATTGATTACCACCAGTTCAAGCCATCATTGTAAATTCTTCCCAGATGCAATCTCTCTTCCCTCTGACCAGAGACTCTGGAGCACCTTCTGCAACAGTAGCTGCAATGGCCAATAAAATAGGGCAAAATACTTTTCACATGAGTTTTTGAGACATAATGGAGAGACCTAAACAGCACATTTGGAGCCCTGTTTGTTTGTAGTAAGTTTTCTTATGCACTTCTCTATGAACCAAGACAGGCTATTCAACACAACAGAGTTCAAAACTACAGCAACTTATGATCTCAACAGAATATTGTTTCCCTCGACAGGACAACTCACGTACTATTCTAACACATGATTTATATCAACTTTGCACAAATCCATTTGTGCAGCAAAATCAGGTGCCATTCTTGTACTGAAACTGAAAGAGAGCCTTTGGTTTCTCCTCCATGAAAGGTCACCACCACACAATGTGCAGTCATTTCACAATATTATCATGGCACCACTCAAGGACGAGAAAAATTTCTCAACTTATCAGATATTCCAGAATTACCAGCTAGGTTCAATGTGTACACATATAAGCCTCTGTCTTAGACAGAAGTTCTGCATAGGGGCTGCTGATGCTCATTGTTGATGAAACAAGGAGCATTACCTCTGCGTGTCCATCAACACTAGCAGAGAGCCCTGCTATATGTGCTAGAAAAAGTTATCTCAACATATTTCATGTTGAGATACAAACATAGTCCGTCTTAGCAAGGCAAGGCACCACCTGCATCCCGGTACTGCTTCCGCATCACCTTCTTGTACTCTGCAATACAGGATTTACAGATGAGCATTTCCCTCCTCACCTTGGTATAGAAAGAACAGGAAAAGATGTGAACTTCATTAGTTTAAGGTTTTCAAAAGCACCTTCTTGGTCATTCCAAAGGGCAGCTGCATAGCTGTTCAGGGGGCTGTCATTGTTTGGTTCTGCAGTCATCACCAGTTCCCATCAACATCAGTCCAGTGGCACCAGGAACCAAAGCATACAATTTCTCCTCTGCAACCAGGCTAATGACTGGTCTTTTTGCACCTGGATAGGACCCCGAGTTAGCTACAGATAAACGAATAAGAAAAGTAATTTGATCCAGAATAACAAAAGGTTATGCAAGTTAATTGTGATACTCACCAGCTAATAGACTTTGGATTGAGAGCAAGATTGTCCTTACATCATATGCAGAAGACCATTTATCCTGACAAAGAAATTCCCGTTAGTTGCATTGCTTCCATGCTACATAAAGTCAAGTTGACAGATCGTTCAGTACAAATTTGCCACCTTAAAAAAAAGGATGCAGAAGATTACCTGCAAAATATCAAGGCATATGTTGCCATATTGGTCAACATTGGGATGGAAGCAAAGTGTGTCAAATTTGACAGTGGGAGGTTTGAAGGGGTAGTCAGGAGGGAACTTCAGAGTCAACTTGTAGGCAAGCCCCTCATATACAGTAGCAGTGCTGCCCTTGATGGTACCAATCCATGAAAAGATATTGTCACCCTCTGGAAAACCAGAAATGCCTGGATCTCCACATGTCTGAAAAATGACCCAAAAAAGCCTTGACAGTGAGCGACGATGGCAATTATCACAAATAATATACAGTATCAAATAGCAACCTAATGCAAAAAGTGCAAGCCCTAGGAAAAGCCCACCCCCGAGTGAAAAAACAAACTCCTGTCTGTGACCTGATCAATGTTGTAGAAGGGCATCATACCATGAGAGACATCAACTCAGCTTGCAACCTGCAGAGAAATCACATCAAAGTATATAAAACGTTTTCATCATCAGCTTGTGCCTATTTTCAACGTTACAATTCCCATGCTATCTTTCTCCAAAACACATACCCTAACCCCAACAAGAAACCTAGTCCATCTCGGGACCTTGAATCTTTCTGTCCTTAAGAAAAGGGGAAATGGAAGCCAGAGTTCGACTAACCTGCGAGAGACCGAATGGCTATCAACCGGCTGCGATGACGGTCTCTGCTGTTTCCCGTTCGCAGGCTGCACAATGCTAGCGATCGTGGCCTGCACATCTTGCGGCACGTTCGAGTTCATGGTCTCTCGCTTTCTTTGGATTCTCACCTTGATTGCCACTCAACGAGAACGGGGTATGGCGTAACCCTTGGCCAATGCAGTTCCCCCCCGCCCTCCACCTCACCCCCCAACCACAGCGACAAAAAGACAACAGTCAATCAGACCACCAAGAAGACAAAAAGGTATGACGTATTCTGGATCAAAAAACAGACACCCTAATAACAAAAGTCAAGCAAAAGCATGGCTTCTCTCTCCCCCTTTCCTCAACACAGCTGCGGAAAGAAACAAACGCAAGAAGCTGGATCCGATCCCGCAGAACTGAAGCCACAGCAAAGCAGCGCAAGGGAAAAGGGGCGGGCGCGGGAGGGCACGGAAAACAGTGAGATGTGGTGGGATTGGGAAGGAGAGATGTGGGGGCGAGGAGTCAATTTGAACCGGGGCTTTGGCACAGGACCGTTTAGCCACACCCCATCCTTCCCGTCCCGTCCCGTCACCCCTGCGCCCTTCCTGGGCCCGGCCACCAGTAGCTAGCCAACGGCTCCTCCCTCCCGGTCTACTTCTAACGGTGCATTCACACTTGATGTTAAGTCAGTGTTAAATAAAAATCTAGGTGGCATCTTAGGTGGCACCCAATGTTTAATGGGGTGATGGCTTAATGCTAAGTGAATGCTAGCTTAACATAAAATGTTCATGATAAGTAGGTGCAAGTCCTGAAATGACTAGCATGGTCTTAGGGTACTCAACACTAGAGTCCCTAACACCAAGTGTGAATGCACCTTTATTTCCCCCTCACTCTAGAGTCCCTAACACCGTGTGTGAATGTACCTTTACTTTCCCCCTCACACTAGCTTCTAGTCCCTTCTTACCTATGTTTTAACTGGATAAAGGTTGAGCCACACATGAGGTAAATCAAAGGTAACTCAAAGCCCAAAATGTCTAACTTAACCCTACTTTCACACATCTGGATTCTGGTGTTAGGTAGCTTTGTGTCCTATGTGGATGATGCAAATGTGGCTTGCCAAGTTAAGTCTATGGTAACACCATATGTTAGCTACCATCACATCTAACCAAAACTTAGATTTTCAAATATCTGAAAAATCCACCATATATAATTCGGTGGTAACTTAACTCTATGCCTAACTTGAAGACATGTGTGCTTCAAGGTGAAGCTCACTACAACTACAACAACAATTTTTCGCAACACTTCACATAAACATGACATAGGTGGCAATCCGAAAGAAGAACATCAAACTCATGCATGGGAATTTCAAAGAAGAAATGTGACGTTCTAATTCGTGACAAAAGGGCGATCTAACTTGTAGAAAAAATGACATTCTTGGGCACAAAAAAAGGAGTCGCAAAACAAGTGTCAAAGAATAGACGAGGCGCAACAAGAGGAGCAATCACAACATCAACAAAGGAAATGAAATATGAAGATGTATGACAACATCAATACTTATGACAATAATATGATCAAACCTCACAACTACTAAGTATGTTGCATTTGTCCGTGTTCCCTTGAAATTCAAAAAATAAATTTAAAATATTTTTACAAATAAGAACATTTTTTAAATTACAAAACATTGCAATCAAATTACATTCACTAGTAAAAATAGGCCAAAATGCAACCACTATGTCTACAACTATATGTTACTAATTGTCATTTGCAATTAACCATGGTAACATTTGTAACAATAAATCAAGTTATTAATTTTTTGAATCACTTTTGCAATTATGTTACAATTATCAGTTTATTCATCCTTTCAATGGAATGATCTTATGGATATACAAAGGTGTATTGAACATTTTTCTTAAAATTTTGGGGATATATTAAAATGTACATGTGTACAATGAAGTTATGTATAACAGGTGTTTTCAAATCATATGTAGTTCATATTTAAAGCATATTAAATTATATCAATCATACATAAGATTTAATTTACATATGTATTATGAATATTTTAAATTTTTATTTAAAATATTTATGTACGGAATATATAATATCCATATTACATGTGTATCTAAATTTTATGATTAACATGTATTAAATAATTAATCATTTTCATTAATCATAAATGATAATCAATAATTATTATTTTTCAATTATAAGTTAATAAATAATAATAATTGATAAGTAGATACCTTATTATTTATTTGAAAATTATTAACTTAAAACTACTGAATAATTATTTTAAAAATTTTATCTATTTATTTATTTATTTTGAACTATTAATTAATACATTGAAATTCATTATTTGGTTAGTTTTAATGTTAGTTTTAATTACTAGTTATTTAATTAGTTGATATTTGAATAATTAATTTATTATTATTTAGGCCATAAATATTTAATAATCATTAATTATATGTATTATATTATTAAAATTTATTGGTGAATTATTATTATTATTATTATTATTATTATTATTATTAACTAATTCATTAGTTGATAATACTATTAAATAATAATTCTTGTTACTAGTTATAAATTATCATAAATAGTGGAATAATAAATAATAGGGAGGTTGATAAGTGAATAATTAATTAATTAGTAAGATAGTTAACTAATTAGTTAGTTAGTTAGTTGGTCATTTACTTGCTTACTTTACTTTACTTACTAACTTATTTATTTATTTATTTATTTACTTACTTACTTACACCTTCAAATTTTATCCCATATTTTTTGTTTTATATTTCCATCTTGAACATTACATAAAGAAGGAGTTTTGTATTATAATTCCATGTTGAAATAATGAGGCATTTGGGATGAGCCAATAAAATTTATTTAAGTCAAAGGAAAAATTCAAAATAAAATGAAAATATTCGGGTATTTTTACCTTTCAATTACATACTTCCTTAACTTACTTACTTACCTACCTACTTACATCACAAACTTAACATTTCATGACTTAGTAATGAAAATTGTGCAAAATTCATTCATTCATAATTTGTGAATTTCACACACTAATATCACACATTGAAAAAACATTTGACATGGATTTATATTAAGATGCAAAATTTGTGTGACATCCATTCATTCATAAGTTTGTATTTCATCTATCAACTCATTTATTCGTGTCTCAAACATGTTTTCAACACATGATATTTGTGTTTAAAATGTATGAACTTATGAATGCACAAACTTCACACAATTTTCATCATTAATTTGTCACATGTTAAATTTGTGATGTGGTTATTTAATTTAAATAAGTAGGTTGAAGCTACATACAAACCTACCTAGGCCTACCAACCTATTTGTTTAGGTCGACCTATGGTAGTGTGCCATGTGGTGAAAAAAAATTATTGTGCCACATGGCATGATCTAAAACCAACCAAGCATATGAATCAAATGTCCTAGATTCCAAAATTATAATGGGTTAGTTAACCAAATGTTGCCACATGTCAAGATTAAATTACAACACATGGTGTGATTTTCAAGAAACAAAAAACAAAACAAAGGCAAAAGAAAAATATATATAGAATAATGATTTTACTAGTGAAGTGAAACCCATTAGAAAACCCAAGCAACCTAATTCGGAACACCAAAAAGCCATATCCCTATTTAGGTTAAAAAATATGAACGCATTGCTTCATTGGACATAGTTGATTCATAAGATTACTTTGAAAGCACAATCATGAAATAGAAAAAATATCCATGACTAAAATGAGATCTAACCACCATACCCACATCATAAATGAGCTTGCTTGCAAGAAATGGGTCGTAATTTATAATGATTACAAGTGAATTTAAGACTATATGGCTAGAAAAAGTCATAACGAAAAGTTCTAGAACATGTTTCCTTCGAACAAAATTGCAATCAATTTGTTCACACAATTCAATGAAAGCATTTATGAAATGATGGATGTATTCATGAACACCAAGCCCATGTTCCAACCAATGCATTCCATGGAGTTCATGGATCTTAACAACTTGAAGGTGTACACCCTTGCAACTCCCAAAGAATAAGAAGTTATAGCAAATGGTCATGGATTCCCCTTCCATGAAGATTTTGATCCATCTCCAAATAATTGTTCAAAGTGCAATGCTGGTGGCAACCTCATGAATCAAGTAAAAAACAATCCTTTAACACCCAAAGTGCCAATTAATCAAAATGATGTTGCACATCATGATCCTCCTCTACAAAGCCCTCTTACACCTAAGATGGTGAACTTTCCCACAAATAAAGGAGCAACCTTGGAAACACCACAATTTCAACATGTTTATTACATGCCTACAACTCAATTAACCAAAATTCATCCACCAAGATCAGACATCAATGTAGGTCGTGTAGGTACAAAATCTGCAATTCTATATGATGATACTTCAACTAGATGTTGCATTGGTAACATATATATTCATAGGGGAAAAAATTCTTATTCAACAAAAGTTGGTGGATGTAACAAAGAAGAGCTCAAAGGCCTTTGTGGATTCTCTTGACCATGTTCAAGCTACAAATTTATGAATTGAAAATAAACATGAAAAAACTCAACATGAAATCCTATAGTAGTAACTAGAATATTTCAAACACAAAGATGAAAAGTTAAACAAAACTTAAAGAAGTATGGTGGAAGCAATTATTAAACTAACACAAATCATGGGACATGCATTTGCAAGAAATAATCATCACATACCAACCTCCTTTATTCAACATGGCATGATGGATACATAAGGTTTTGATTATGGTGATCATTTAAACCCAACACTTTGAAAGTAATGGCATGATGGACACAAAAGAATCTAATTATGGAGATCCATTAATTTCAAACTTAGTATTTTGAAAGTAATGGCATGATAAACATAAAAGGTTTTAATCATGGAAATCCATTAGATTCAAACCTAATATTTAATAAATAGATGACCACAATACATTGAAAATGATATCAACAATGGATAGTTGATCATACCTAAGATTCTTTGATGCATAAATATGACCAAACCATTCAATTTACACCCAATATTCTAAGATCATACTATGACAATTCAATGATACTAGTTGATAATACTTACAAAATTTGTAATATAAATGTTAGATTATATTTCATTAAACTCCAAGGTAAATTTCCAACTACTTTCGATGCTCTACACTTGAATGTTTTTGTTCCCACACATGCCTTCGAATTAATTGATACTATATGGGACATTCCTTCACATGTTGTTTGTCACCTCCTACTCCAAAATCTATAACAACCTTTGAATATCTACCTCCTTCCTATCAAGAATCAAGTTGTGTAAAAAACAAAAATAGGTAAAATTTTTGGAATAATCTAATATTTAATTCAGTTTTCTTTAAAATTCCTTAAAGCTTTTCTTCAAAATGCGAAAAGCATTCTTTACCACATGTCATCCACATTTATGTTTTTATTATATATCAACTCAAGAACTAAATGGTGTTGCCTTTCTTTGTGAAGAGTCATTATCCAAGGTAATAACAAGTATCCCTTGTCATTAAAAAAATGCATCACAAACTTAACATCTCACGATTTAGTAATGGAATTCGTGCAAAATTTGTTCAATCATAATTTGTACGTTTCACGCACTAATATCGTGTAATAAAAACACATTGAAAACACATATTTATTAGAATATGTGAATTCTATGTGACATTCATTCATTCATAGGTTCATACTTCATCCATTAACAAATTTGTTTGTGTTAAATGTGTTTTCAATGCATGACATTCATGCGTAAAATGTACAAACCTATGAATGAACAAACTTTGTATGACTTTCATTATTAATACATCACATGCTAAATTTGTGATGTAAGGATTGAAACCTACTTGATTTCCCCTTTCCATATTGAACAATCCCCTATATTAAATTTGCTTTTACATTCTTGATTGTCTACATAATGAAATGATCAACATTTGAGTTAGAAAGGAGCAATGTTAATTGCCCTAAACCCTAAACATGACAAAGAGTTTCAATGAGTAGGATGATCATCCCCATTATGACCACCCAAACCTCATTGTCCATGGTGAGTTCAAATATGATAAATAAACATGTAACACAACAATAATACATAAAAGGAAATTCTAATACAAAAGAGGTTATGAACATTGTTCTGACATATAATGCAAAAAAATGTTTCATGTTACAACTACAAAAAAAAATTTATAGCAAAAGAAATTTGCATTGATAAAAAACAACATTAAAAAATAGTGAATATACAAGAAAAACAAAAGAACAAAAAAACATACCTATAGTTGAAGGACAAGCAAAATTGAACCAAAATACTAAACATTAATATGTTGGTTATACTCTTGTGACAAGTGAAAAAAATAAGGACAAAAAATGCAAATTGAACTTTTGTAATGATGAAAAATGAAATGAAAAATGCTTGAAGCATAATGACCCTTTATTTATGTGAAGTGTCAAATTAAATGTTGACCAATGACAACAACATTATTCCTACTACAACAACACATTAAAAAACATAATGATCATGAAGAATAAATGAAAGTTGTGACACTGATGATGATGACAAGAAGGAGCAAGCTACAGTGATAATGATGATGACAAGACATATACAGTGATGAGGAGAAGAGAACAAAAAAATTAAGGAACATCATATAAAGGCATGGCCATCATTTCACCACAACTCCAAAAAGGAAAATATGTGATCTTTGTAGTTCAATATAGGTGTGAGAAAAAAAACAAAAAAGTTAGTGGAAACACAATGTTATGGTGTTAGCACTTGACTCTTTTTGTGGATTCCTGCTTCAAGTTTTTCAGCTATAAATACACATGTTCATCATTCTACATAGTTCGATAATCTATAAAAGGCTTGTTCTAGATTTGTGAATCTACAGTTGGGATGATCTCACATATAGTTGTTACACCAATCATGTGCATTATTTTTTAAAGTAAAATTGAATAGATTAGTTATTTGTTCATTTATCATTTCACTGTTAAGTTTGATATTGGTTTTAAATATTCGTACATGAGCATTTGGATCAAAGTCTTACATATATTTTGAATAATTCAGTGGTCTCTTAAAAGGCCTAAAATACAATAATATAGGTTGCATAGATGTTATTATAACACCTTCTAGGGATTTTAGGGGATCTCCTCCAAGATTTGGTGGTACTCATTTAATAATGATTACATTATGGAAATGTGTTTTTGAAATTAAATTCATTAGTATTCTTGCATTAGGGTTTACTACTATAGATTTTTTGCCACCAAAATTAATAAAGACTACTTAAAAGCCATTAAAATAGTTTCCTTGTAAAATTTCAACAAGCTCTATATGAATTTTATTATACAAAAAACCATTATGAAACAGTATTGTAGGAATTTCATCATTCTTTATGTAGTCATAAACATAGTTTTGGTTGGGTATGTAGCCATCATTAATTCTTTGCACCCCATTAATAAATGTTGTGAAAAACTATGGTATTAGGTTAGTCATCCCTCCATGAAATTATATGCCACCATGTTGTGGAATTATGATATTTAATAGTCCTATATTCCTTAATCCAAGCACAAATTTTGTACATTTGTAAGTTGCAAATCTTGTATTATTTAAAGCAGGGTGGCTTGTAGTGATCTTAACTATCTTTGGAATGGAATGGAATGGTATGGTGATTTAGGGTATTTTAACCTCAGAAGGTGTCCTTTGTACATCACCTTTTTTAGTAGTGTTGCATATATTTATGTAGTTTGGTAGTTGTTTTGTTGGTACCATGTTTTGTAGAATGGCCAATAAATTATGATCATCTTCATGATTTTGGTTATTATAACGTTTGGATGTGGAAATGATTGATCATTACATTTCGTATGTCTCAATCAATGAATGAATAATCCATCAATGAATGATTATTTTGTTTACAAAAGTTACATCGACTAATTATTAGTCTATGTTGTTCATATGTGCTTTGACCAAATCTATTCCAAACATGTTTTCTTGGTAATAATATGGGTTGACGGTTGTGCTTGATCTTGGACGCACTAGTATGCATTACATTAACATTTTCCACCAGTTGTATTTTGATGTTAATCGCCAGCATTTGTGGAGTGTTGCATTCAACTTTATTCTCCATCTTAGTTTGATAAATTACTTCAGTTATAAAAGCATGTTCATCCAGATCTTCAGTCTGTAATATAGTCTCAACATATTACGGTAATATCTATTCAATTTCATCATTTTCCAAATCTTCATCCCATTCTTCATAATTGTGATGGTACTAAGGTGAAACAAATTGCCAAACAAAACCTTTGTATGTGGATCTTATCTCCATTCCTCGTTGTATTTCTTGATGAATCTATAATATCTCCTTGGATTTGTATAAATTACCATCTCTTTAAGTTGATAGACTCAATTATGTTATTTCTCATTCCCTTCATTATAAATTTGCAAAGGTAATTGTGATTGCATTGTCTCCCCATCCTTTTGGTTTGACTTTCGAAAGTTTTGCCTTCATTGGTAGCCTCATTTGGACACTAGGTCGCTTCACAACTTTGTTGTTTTTTAAAGTTCCATAATTTTTGTAGATGGTGTCATGTACCTTGCAAGTCGCTCCTCTGTCCCAGGTATTTGTGGTGTAGTATATTGTATTCTTCATGCAGTATGAAACTATGCTACATCATTTGCAAATTGTAATTCTTCCTCTACTACATTTTCTTCTTCATTTTATTGCATGGCTATCGATCTAATTGTCTTTGTAGATTTTGGATTGCTATTCAATTTATGTTTGTTGCCATTTTACCATTTGTTTTTGGGGAAAAAAACTTGCGACATATTTAAATCTTTATAACAATTATTTGCTCATATCTAATTCATAATAATTTTCTTCATCGATTATGAAACCATAAGTAAACAGAAAAAAATCCCAATAATTTTTCTATATTTCTTGGAAGACAATAAAAGCAAAGCAAGTCATAAAACCCAAAATTTCAACCCCAAATTCATCCCAAGGATGGTCACTAAATGATAAATTTTAATGTTCAAACATTGTGTGAATTCAAATTTCCTTCTTTTAACATGTTCATTTTTAGTCACATAATATATACTAATTTAAATACACAATCCAAAATACCATTCAACAACACTTCCTCATAGCAAATGTGTCTGCACAATTCTAAATCTATCATAATTTTGCAATAGTTCACTTTAGATATTGATATAAACAACAAATTCTGAAAAAAAACATGGAAACCAAAATAAAAACATTTTGTTGAAGTCATTCCGTGTTTCAAAAACCTCTTTTGCTCTAAATTATGTATCCCCATGATAATAAAAAGAACTCCAAAGCATTTTCAAATTTCCTTAATTCTCTCACATTAACTAATTTGAATTCAACTTCGATAATCCTAACCTCACCTAACCATCTTTCACTATTGTTTACTTTGTTTCTATTGAATATCCTTGGTCTAGTTTGTCCAAAATAAACATCATAACACCTACTCACTATTCCCATGCATTTTAATTTGTCTAAGTACTATAGTATAGTTTTACTTTTAACACACCCATTTATTACTTACCTACCTACCTACATATATTTTTTCACCTTCATAGAACCTACTTATTTACCTACCCACCTACCTACATACTACCTACCTACCTAAGTTTAACCACTAAGTGTAACCATTAGATTTAATCATTAAGTTTATGCAAAGTTTAACCATTAGGTTTAGACATTAAGTATAATCATTATGTTTAGCCATTAAATTTGGCCACTAGGTTTAACCTAAGTTTAACCACTAGGTATAACCATTAGGTATAGGTTAGGTTAATTTAAATTAACACCTACATACTTAGGTGGTTTTTTTGGACCTACCTATACCTATTTACTACCTACCTACCTACCTACTTAACTATTAATTTTAAAAATAATAATCCAAAAAATGATTTTAATTTTAAATTCAACCCATGCAAATGGTTAACTATCTCTTTGTCAATCAAAATGACCTAGTCACATTGGCAAGTCCATATTGATCTATCCAAATTGACAAAGTGGTTTTTTTAATGCTTATCATTTTGGGTAGAAAACCTAGTAAAAAAAACTATGAATTATAGTAGAGTGCAATGTAACACCATTGTAAAAAAATTGCCATTATGACTTTTAAAGTGGTCCACTTTACCATGCATTTGCCCCCATATTAAAACAATTCTGGTCATTTTAATACATATTAAACAATTTCCCATGTGGAACATGATCTTCTCAATGTTCAATTGACACAAATTGAGCACATTTTCCATCATCATCTATGGTTCTAAAAATTCAAGTGCCTCCCACCCTAATTTCATAGAATATAATCACATAATTTAGCTATAGTTATTTTCAATGCAAAAACAATGTTCAACACATAATGTAATTCTCAAAATTTGTAGAACTAGTTATCCAATCATTAAAGTCATCCCTTCCCTTGATGCAAATCTTTGCCCAAGCAAAGAATCCATTGTGTATGATTTGCACCATGAAATCTCCTTGCACAACAATTCATGGATTAATTCCATTGATTCCTACAACATAAATCAATTGAATGACATAATTTCTATGGATTAACTTTTTGTGCCTAGATTCAACATCAAATTCTAATAACCTTGAAAAATTACATAGTTGCTTTCAAAAAAATTCAAATAATGTGATTGAAGGCACATGGTATTGTATGTTCATCACATGTTTTTGTTCCAATTTTTAGTTGCAAACTCATATGTAGCCAAAACACACATTGCCAAAAACATGTTATTCACATAATTAATAATAAAAAAATTCAATCTAATATTTAAAAACAAGGGCACAACACATACATACAAACATCAAACTCACCACATAAAATTACACTCCCTTGTTTTATGTGCACCCACTTTGCTTACAAATAATGTAAACAACTATAGATTCCTTAAGCAATGATCATGTTTTGTCTACATAGGGCCACCCTCACTCCAACAACTTCCTTTAATCTCATAACAAGACCTTCATATATTTATTCGTGATTGGGAAAACACTCAACCCAAAGCTATGCAACAAAATTAATCTTTTTTCATTGATTGCCTCTTAATAATGTATTTCACAAATTTCCCCAACAACCATATGAGAACACAAGTAGCGAATAATCTTGTTTTAATTTACTCAAAACAACCACGTTACACAAGTTGTAAGAGCTCTAGAAAAAAACATACAAGCTACCATAATCCATTTGGCCTAATCATTCAAAAATTGCATTACCAAGGTTTTGTTATTTTCATAGATGTACTTTAAAAACACATACATTTCACCTCATTTCTTTCTTAAAACTAAACACCAAAAAGAAACCTTGCCAACACACTATGAACACTATCATTTTTGTTGCTAGGAAATCGTGTTTTAGTAGCCTAAAGACAACTACCTTTCCGCTCCACAAATGTTGAGAAAAATGCATGAATAACTCCAAGTGCTATCAGATTTGAAAGAGAGCAAAATGACTCATAGACACGAATTAGTGCCTTAAACGAAAAAACACATTTATCTTACCTTCATTTGTCATATAATATTATAAAATGTTTATAGCCTTAAATGGACTTAAGGCATTCTTTGTTGGAATGGGGTTTATGGTATGCAATCATATCAATTCAAAGGTTCAAAGAATATATAACTCAAAGTGCCATAGGGAGCTCCAAAAAGTTGGTGTGGATGTACTAGAGAGTGAGCAAAGTTAGGCTTTACCACAAGCTCATCAAGAGCCAAAAATGGGTCAATCCTTGCCCATTCCCTAACAATTTCCGCTTTCTTTCTGCCATCTTTTCACCTTTTGTCTCTTTTTCCGTCCTAATCGTTATTAGTATGTGAATTTTCCAAAGACTATCATCATGATTATTACATATAATTTTTTTTAAAAAAAATTTATTTAAAAAAATTAATCTCATTAGTATCCAAAATGGTGATCAAACATAGGAAAGAAGTAGAAAATCTTCTATGGTCTTCAAAATTATTAGCCAAATATAGCTATACACCAAAAAATTATAAATAAATAATTATAATGATGTTTAATAAATTTTTATATTTGTTTCCTTTATTTCAGTACTATTGTAAACTGATTTTTGCAAGGATTATTACATAGGCAGAAAGTAACTTTCTTTTTAATTTTTTAAAATTATGTTTTTTTGTAGCCAAAATGGCTATGAAGCATAAAAAGATGTAATTTTTGTTTGTTTGGTCTTCAAAACGATTAGCCAAATCGGCTATAAACCAAATTAATTGAAAAGTCAAACTTATTTTTTAAATTATTTTCTTTTTGCTTTATTTCAGTCCTTCTTTAAAGCAGATCTTCCAAGGACTATGAATATTTATTTTTGTTCATCGATAGCTTCTCTTGATGCATGCACTTCATTATTTTTTTTTTTGAAGGCATTGCTCGTATAGGCATTGTAATTGTACATTTGTTGAGTTTTCTTGGATTTTATAAATATTAATTCTGAAAGTTTTTATAAATTTTTTCACTTGTTATTCCTTGCTTTTTTGCTTTTAGTTTTTGTTACTCATTTATTTGTGTTCATCAAAGCATTTGTATTTTTTTTAGAGCATGTTTTAAATTTTAAAATGATTTTTCAAAAAACTTTGAAACTGAAATCAAAAAATGTTAACTGCTGAATGATAAATGGAACAATTAAGAAAAAAGACTTCAAACTTTTTTCAATTTCTTCAACTTCATCCAGTCCAACTTTCCCAACTATCTCCATTTTCCAACCCTTTCAAATTGTCCAATGAATTCTATTCCATCCATTGTCTAACTTTCCAAAAGTTCCAAGGCATTTTACACGAGTTGGCATGCAAAGACAATGAACGCTGAGAATATTAACAAATGGAAATGTCTGTCTACATCATATGGAACCTTCGTTAATCCACTCAACAGATCAGTCTTAAATCCATTGCACCCACAAGTGCAATCATTGGACATCAAAGGGAGTTTGACGTACCATACAATAGGGCACATTCAAATCATTTGAAAACTATCTTTCCTGTCAAGCACCTTGTCTTTGAAGGACATCCCCACTGGCACAATGCGCATCTTGTGCTTTGAAGGACATCTCCACTGGCAGAATGAGCATCTTGTGCTTTAAGAGCATCTCCACCAGCAACAATACAACCACCTCAGAAATATAACAACCTGTACAAATTACTTTGAATGAAATACATCCTTCTAATTTGCACCAAAACAACTGCTTTTGATTGGCTCACCATAGTGATTGGCTCATGTGGTGACATCTAAATGGTCTTCCACTTTTTACAATCCAATTTTTCATGTCTATGTGTGGGGATGGGGCAACAATTGGCACTTACAGAGTTGAATACTATAAACACTAGTAGAGGTCCAAATAGGGGGAGTGGTTTGAGATTGTCTACCAAAGTTGAAACTGATGTCAAAATTTTAACACGTTTCCTTTCAGGCACCTTGTCCTTAAACAGCATTGAGCCCACCTTCACATTAAACTCATTGCACCTGTTTAATGCTTGCAATTCACCACAAGAAGCCCAAATTGGAGCTGAAATTCATATCACCCTTCTAGGTTCCACAAATACAAAGTCTACAGGAACAGAAAGCAGGAAATGAGAAACAAAAGTGACCTCAAAGGTCACAGCACTGTCCACTGTTTAACCAAAAATCACAGAAGGAACTAGATACCCAATGACGCCTGGACCCTTGATGCTTTCATGGATAATCCAGTGAGAATCTGTCAGTCTGCTTTTCCACTTTCATACAGACAGCACCAAACCTAACATAGCTATGGAACTAAGTACTAATTCAGTATCATTCTCAAGAGGCTAGTGCTTGCTGACCAAAGAGGTTGGCAAAAAGTTTTGTGGCCATGGGAGGCAGCACCATCAGCTCAGGTGCCATGAAGTTGACTAAGGGATCGTGCACAGTGTACCTATCAATCCAAATCATGTGTCAAATTCCTCTTAAAAATCCATCATTGGCAAAGCCTGCATTAGAAGGTAGTTGATGGTCCAAGGCTGGACCTATGTATGTACGGGGAGAACTGACAATTAGTTACAATCTAACCAGGTCCTTTGCCCAGTAAACCCAATCCAAATTCTAGAGAAACGGAAATGAACCTTCAACAAATTACAGCTCTGATAGCTGACAACTGGGACATTTACCCCTCTGACTGAATGGTTTTCCACGTTGCCAGTTCATGGCTAGCAATACTGAGAAAGAATAGGTATGCTAGCAACAAGGAGAGGTGCAATAGGAAGAAACTGTACCGTATCTTTCTCCCTTTGGAAGCCCGACGATCTACAGTTTTCCTCTTTTTATTGTGCAGTTTTTTCATGGAATGCAGACCCATGCCCTCTGCAAGTAACATTTATCAGTAAGCATATGAAGTAGGAGGGAGAAAACAATAGTTGCTAGAAGCATCTGGCAATCCTCACTGATCCAGGAGTATAAACAATGGTTGATAACTGTAGGTTCTCATGCTTCCAAAATACTTAGCTAATTATCACATAATACAGACCCAAGTTTGGTTTTGTCCACACTTATTGGTCATCCTTGTCACAGCATGCTCTTGTTTAAACACCTGCTTATTTACTCTGGGCATTCACCACTAAAGAGAAAGCTGAGAAGGAGAGGGCCCCCACCAAGACCCAGAGTGTCAGAAGACTCCAAAAATTCACGGAGCAGCTGCTGGTAGAAGTCAGAGTCATCAAATGTCTCTGGGTTCCCATCATCTGCCTGCCATACCAAAATCATCTCACGTGTTTGGGTGGAATGAAAAACAAAACAGGATGTTACTCACTTTCCAAAGCTAGACAATCTCTGCAGATCATAACCCCATGTCATTGTCTACTCCTTCTCTAACCCCATCAGTAAACACTGGTTGGTATGTTCCTCCCTCCTGGTTACCCAAAAACATACACGATGTTTACAGATTTATCCACAACAGATAGGTACTCTGCTGGTTGCACATATACAAAACTACTTTGAAAAACAGGCATCACACATGACTGTGTTAATGAAACACAAACCAGCACACAATATTCCAAATTGACTACCAATTTCACTGTATGGACCTCTTTCTTGAACAATCCCAGTGTTAAGGTGCATGTGTCAACTGGTTGGTAAGTATACACAGCAAACCCAAGAAGCCCACAGTTGCAATGATCTTACCTCAGTAGCTCCATTCCATTCAGCAGAGACACCTTCACTTGATCTGCCTTTCTCCAGCACCTGCTGAACTGGCTGCAAATTGAGTTCAACAGTTGGTACTCAGGTTTTTTAGCCCAAATACAGTAGAAAATTTAAAACACTGAAAACAGTCCACTGGCTAGTACCTCTCTCTTTTTGCTCATGAAACACCCAGTGTTTGGCTGGAGCAGAAACCAAATACTAACTGAGTTGTCATTGAGATATACAATCTGAGTTCATAAATACTAAGACAGAGTTGACAGGCCCAAGAGAATGCCTAAGAATTGTGTCACAGACCAGAACAATGGTGGTTGCCAAAACCTGCAGTGTGAAATCCAATAATTACCTGTCCAAGAACATGCACTGATGACTGTTGCAAGCGCATCCGCTCAATAAGTTTATGTGGGTCTCTCATAACTGAAGTCACCTGCTGTGATATGCTCTGTACCAAAACATACAGTATACAAGTACAGTGGACAAGCTCAAATATCTGAATTTCCAAGTTGCAGCTGATTCAGCAGTAGTAGGACATTGAACATTATCCTCATAATTATCAGAGCTTCTCTTTCCTTATCATGTTAGACAACCTGATAGAAATTAGAAATTACCTGATCATAAGGATATAGAGTTCAGATCAAACAACATGTCGGTGATGAGGAAAAAGAGAAGACCTCAATGCTCAAAACACAGAAAAAACTGAGAAGTGGTTTGAACAATAGTGAAAATCACACACATGTTCCGTGACCTTCTACAGCAACTTGTATGTTAGGGAACATCTATCACAACATGCCCAATGGTTTCATCAGTTCCTAGCAGTGGGTGGAGGTCAATGCAACCAACGAACAGATGTTCTTTCACAAGACTGGCAGTAACTTGGAGACTCAGCATAATGCTGGCTAGCTCAACAAAACATAAAAGAGATGGAGATTACCAAGGAAACCAAGAAGAAACAGGTGCACAAAGAGGAGGAAAAACCTAGAAGAGAGCAAAATGAGAAGAGGAAGAGAAGAGAGACAACAAGGAAAACTTTCTGAAGATGATCTTTCAAGGACAAGGCAGGTTCTCTACTTGGGATTAAGACCATTAAGGCCACTCTACAATACCTGATTGAAGGCTCGTAGCTTGCCCTTCACAGCAGCTGCACCTGTTGAAAGCTGAGTCTTTCGCTGCCACCTATCCACTGAATTGTTCCGATATGGTACAATGCTGTTGAAGGTTGCCTCATACTGTTAGGAGAGGTACATGTGCAATAATGGAATCAACATCATACATACATATATGAAATTGCAGAGAGAACTCCACAACACTGTGACAATGACTGCAGTCATGACCTTATGAGTGTCACTCACAAAGTGTCAGACTGTCAACTTCATTACAAATAGCAGTGACTAGCCTGCCATTACTCCCCACTGACTTCATCAACTCCTGACAGTGGGTGTAGGATGTCCATGAGCTGGAGGTTGTAAGCATATATATTCATGAATCAACATACCAACACAGTTTGCTGAACTAGCAATGACAGTGCAAATCACTAGAGAGTCAGAAAACAATGATGTGGTTCTCTCTACTATTGTTAACAGAAAAAAACTATTTGAACTCTGAGTGTCAACAAGTTCTTATCCATCCACATAGCAGAGACTCTCAGACATGGTCATTACAGAAACTGATCTCAAATATCTGCTTACTGAGGATCTGGATGCAATCGAAAGGAGAACACGTGAGATTGTTTGAAAAGCACCTGGCGTGCACTGAATTGATGCAATTCCATACTGACTCAGTTACACTTGGCTTCCCTTGCTCCACTTCCACAAGTTCTTGTGTTCCCCTCTCCCTCTTTCCAGTCCCTGGTCAGATGTACCAGATCTGCAACCAATTAGCATGCATACAACCTTTCTGATTTGTAAACCCCCAAAAGCAGCTGAAAAAATCCAAGTTGCAATCATCTGTATTTCAGCATGCTGCAACATCCCATGAAAAATTCATGAGCACAGCCAGCAAAGATAGATGCTCACCATTTACACTAGCTGCATATGTCTCTGTGATTGCACTGTTTTGCTGAATCAATGCCTATCACCAATACCCAGCACAAATATCAATCATGAAGGATCTAACTGTGATTCACAATTGCAAACGTGCGACAAAACCATGTATTCACTTTCTGTGAACTTAATTCCTGAAAGGGCATCACATGCTTAATCTCCAAAGAGCCACAAGGAAATTGAAGTGCAGACAGATTTCTGAAGGCAAATTTACAGGTCAATGAGGTATTAGGCATTAAGATTACCTTGTTAAGGTCAAGAAGGCAATCAATTGCAGAAATAGCAGACTTTGTCAACATTTGGTATGCTTTCTCTATCCTTTGATCAGCTTCACACAGAACAACTTTGACTTGGGCCTGCAAGTTGAAAACATATATCTGTGAGGTCGGAGCCAAACTCTACAATAACACTTGAGATATAACCATTTACATCAGTTATACCCAAACCAAAACACACACAAGAGTGTTGTAGTCATAACCTTGTGATTGTTGCTCACAAAGTATCAGACCACCGTGTAAATCATGAATGTCAATGACTAGCTGCCAAATTCCCACTGACTTCATCAGCTACTGATGGTGGGTGTAAATAAATATACAAGAATCTGCTCAAAATTTTGCGCAAACAATTATACAGAACTCCCTGTCCTGAATTTTCTGTCACATTTCTGGAAACAATGGGGAGTTCACTAACAGTCAAGTTGACAATGTACAGCCTAAGATATCAGAACATGCAAGAATGCAGAACTGTCCTCATCAGCCCAAGTATCTGCTACAAAGGAACAACATGGAGTGTCACCGCCAAATGCTCCTCTGGACAACATTTTGCATTGGCAAATGATACATCTCGATATCCATGAAAGCATGTACAATGATAGGTAGACCTACCCCTGGCATTTGATTGGCACCTTGGACCATTTTCTGCAGCGCAATACGAACCTCCAAAGCTCTGTCCCACAACATCTGCAGGCACCAACCAATTTCAGCTAGGGTAACCTGGAGTCTATAATGAACAGTTACAAAATTGATGCAAGTCAAGAAGACAATAGCAGGCAGGCAAGAGATCACAGAGAGAAAAAAGGTATGAAGTCTGACCTTCTGATGGCCAACAGCTTCACCCTTCTCATGATCTTCAACACTTTGCCCTTTTAAATTCTTCACCATTTCCCTGTTTTCCCCATGACCGATGTTTTTATAAGCCCATTCCCATACGTGACCCATTTTGTACATATATGTTTACAATGAGATGATAAAGGAGACACAACATCCAGGAGAGAATCATGTTGAAAAAAATCATATCATCCTGCCTGTTGGTTTCTATATGAAATAGGTCAAGGACACAGCAATTTCAATAGGGAAAACTTCAAATTTCTGAAGTGTACTGCTGCATTAGTACCCCTGCACATCTGCACATTGCAGATAGTTTTTTCTGCACAAGGAAAAGGACCTGAAGCATGAACTGTGGATTTAGCAATTACAAAACAATTGGAGGATAGAGCACATTACTCTTCTTGTTGACGAATCTCATCATACTCACGATTCAATGCTTCCAATTCATCATTTTCTGCATTATTTGCTTGCCACTCCTCCATCTTCCATGGAAACACACCCAAATAAAACACATAAAAAGATGTTGTTATACACATCCAGATGAACCATATCTGCCACCCTTGAGAACCCAAATATCCATAAACTTATATAAATATACAATTCCTACAAGTTTGTGTGTGTGTTCTACCAGTGCATTATCATCGCCATCATCAAATTTTATCTGCAGATTTTCCCCATCTGTCTCCTTCTCATCTTCATCATCAAGACTTGCATCTTCATCTGAATCACCACTTTCAAAAGCTGTCTTGCGACTGCTCTTCTTGCCAATGTATTTGGGGCCATCCATAGAGATATCTGGGCGTAGTCGCAGGCGACCATCTTCTTGCCTGATTAACATATATGGAGTATATCAGCGTGGAATAGAAAATTTTGGCCGTGAAATTGAGCGTGAAAGATTTCCTAGATTCAGCTAAGAAACCTAATTTCATGTAATTAGCACATCTCGTAAGAGGAAAATTGTAGAACCTTAAAGAGAAAAATAATACCAACACAACTTCCCATGGATTTACTTACATGAACGAATTCCCAGTCGCAATAGGGGAGAATCTTACATGGAAAAGTCAAGGGGTGAGTCCGACAGCTCTTCATCATCGCTACTCTCGAAGAAATGTTGCGTCTCATCTCCGAAACCTGCTATCTCTGGATCCTCTTTCTTGCTGTCCACAGGTCGCCGTTTCCCCGTGGCAGGCATCGCGAGTCCTCTGATTTATACAACCACACGCATATGCTTAACAAGAAGAAAAGAGAAGTGGACAGATACTGAAAAATGCACGCCGTCTTTCCCAAATATATCAGACGCAGAGAAACTACCGGACGCAGATTGCGAAGAGCCAGGGAAACGAGATACACAAAAACAAACTGACGCAGTGAGAAGCTCAGAGAGCTCTAGACCCTAAACCCTAGAACCCTTGCAGAAGCCCAGTAAACCCTAAACCCTAGAACCCTTGCGCAAGCCCAGTAAACCCTAAACCCTAGAACTCTTGCGCAAGCCCAGTAAACCCTAAACCCTAGAACTCTTGCACAAGCCCAGTAAACCCTAAACCCTGGAACCCTCGCCAGAGGAGAGACTTAGGAGATGGGGTTGGGCTGCATTTACCCGGCGGGTAATGGGCGGGGTTTTTTTTTTTCACAACAAAAAAAATTAAAAGGGGGGTAGGGAAACCCTTTTATCAGATGAGTTTTAATGCACAATTGCTTGCAATTATATACCCTTCCCTGGAACATGCATTATTGACCAATTGGAACCCCAAATTTGATCCGGGAAACTCCTTCCCATATACTCCTCATATGAGATTGGAGTTTAATGGAATATTTTTCCAACATGTTTATCCTTAAATTAAAGGTTTGATGGAGGGTTTTTTTTTAAAACATATAATTTAATAATTTAATAATTTTAATTTTAATTTAATTTAATTTTTTCTAATTTTAAAACTTTTTTTAAAAAATCCTTTCATTGATGGTGGATGTTAGTTGTTAGGGTTTTGAGATGAGAAATCCAGTTGGATTATATTTCATATCATTGTGGGACTTGGTGTCAAAATTCAAGCGATGTAATAACTAATATGGTCTTTTAAGTTGAAATTATCTTTCATTCAATGATAACTAATATGATCTTTTAAATCAAAATTGTCTTTCATTCAATCACATTGTGGTCAAGGTTTTTTTTTTCATTTTGCCGAGGTAAATTGGATGACTATTATTAAGTCATTATGTTGGTTCTAAAGATGTCATTTTATTTTTATTGTTTTATTTGGTATGGTGGGTTTAATTGACTATGCAATTAATATTTACTTTTACACGTGGTTATGTTAAATAGGATGTGTTCACAACCATGTGATGAAGACTAACCCAATGTTTTAGTTTAATGTGAATTGATTTTTTTCATGTTGAAGGTAATGTGATTACTAAATGCAACACACTGGAGAATGTTTTAGGATAAAATGTTTTATTGTGATAATTTTTGAGGCTATTGAATCCAATTCAATATGTAAAATGTTGCAATAAGAAATGTATTTTTGTAAATGTGTTTTTTTTTTGCACACATAACCTATAATCTAAAAAATACAATAATGGGTGTCAAACCCTTGCTTATGTCTTTGGAATGATTGTTTATTATGCTCAACATTAATTTGAAAAAAACTAATGACAAAATATCATCCTTCGTTTAACTTTGATGTTATTTCTACACATCAACTTTTAATTTTATTGTTTATATTATTGCTTATGTCAAAAAATGTGAATTATCATGTGAAAGTTTAAAAACTAAGAAAAATGCAAGGCAAAGTGCAAGGAGACGCTTCAAAAAATTAGTCTTGGATTCAAAGAACAATTCCATGAGATTATTTTTTGGATTGACATTAATCCCATTCATAGACATTTTAGGTCAAACATGTGTACACCTAATAATTAATGTTAATCTCCATTTTTTCATTAGCATTCATTTAATTGAAATTATCACAAGTTTGACATCCACTAATGTACAAAATCAACATCCTTAAAAAAGATACTAATTATGTCTATTTGTAGAGTTAGGGTTTTTCTTTGTAAAACTTAAAATTAACACATTCCATTTTCATAAATTCAAATCACAATCACCTCTCATAACATTAATCAAGAGGCAATCCAAAGCTCATTGATAATAATAATAATGGGTCTTGTTGAAGATTTTGATTTTGGATGCATTGTCCTATGTAACATATTCACCATCAATTAACTAAACAAATTCAAAATTAAAGCCAACATGAACAATTTTTCCATGCAAGTGAAATATAAAGAATGTACTTTCTTTCTCCACAAACAACAACAAATCTAACATTTGGATTATGTTTCAAGCTTTACATGACCCAACCACATTGCATCTTAAATATAGTTCATGTTTTCCAATAATGGTGTGCTTTGAAAACATTAAAAAATGGTTGTAAGCATCTCATCCTACTTAAAAGGTCTTAAAGATCTTTAGTTTAGGTATATTTTCTCACACAATGTACGCACCATTAGTTGACCAAGCAAATTCAAAAATAAAGTAAAGCCAATGAACAACTTTTTTGTGCAAGTGTAATCAAACAACAACAAAAACCACTTCCATATGGAATTTGTAAATCGCTACGACAATGGTAGAGGGCAAAAGGTAGGCTCGAAAGATGAGGGTTTGTTTCGTCATCATAATTGTCATAACAACTTTGGTGATGAGGTGACAAGCACAAGGTTTGATCACTTTTTTGTTGCCGAAAGCAAAGAGATTGTTCAGGGGGAATGCGAATTTCAGAGTAGCAAATAACAAAATGGAAAAGAAGGTAGGTAGGTAAATAATGCTTCAACAAATTTGTTTTTTCTTTTTTTACTTTCAACAAACTTGCTTGTAGTCCCAAGTTTGGAGCTATGTGTTGTGAACATGTTTTGTCCCAATGTGTGTTTGTCTTTTTGTGTGTGTTTTGTTTGAAATGGGGGAGAAGAAATAGGGTATGTAGAACTTTAGATAGTTCTTGAATTTGAAGTACCTTCCAATGTTGTTGTGGATATTGTTTTGTCATGAGTTAGAAGGATTATACTTATAGGAAGAAAGAATTGTAATAGTAATGGTGGAAATACTACAACTACTTTCTCAAGTGTGACAACTTGAGAATTATTATCGCCATTTTCCCTAGGGGTGATGCTCAATGGAATAGAACATGGGGTTTGAACTTGTGTGAACCAATTTGAATTAGAGAAGCTTGGATCCTTACAAACATGTAGGAATTGTTATGGCTGCAGGCTTATAAAACTATGTAAGCATGTAATGCACATAAGTAGAAGCATCATGGAACAATAAATGGCTCTAGGTTTGTAGAAAAATCATTCAATGTTTTAGGTTTAGATTGGGTCAAAGATAACCATCCACCTTGAAAAAAAAGAAAAGCAACAACAACTAGCCATAAAAGTGGATTGTGTTTCCTTTAAAGGCCATTTTGCCTTGGGTAACTAGTCGACTAAAGGGTTGAAATAAGGTTTTTTTTTTTTTAAATGTGTTTTTTCCTTTTTCCTTTTGGTTTGTGGCATAGGCAAATTATGAGTAGTAATCAAAGGAAAACCATTGAGAGTAGTAAAATTTGGTTTTAGAAGGTCCATATAAAACAAGTTAAGGCCAATGTAACATAAAATACATACTTCATCGAGTCACCTAGCTAACCAACCAACTTTGAGCGTCATGTTGTGTCTTACAAGCATGTGAAGACATAGCAAGCTTTCCATTACGAAGCTAGGATTAGGAGCAAGGAATGAAGCCTGCAATATCTTGATATTATGGTGTCATGGTTGTGTCAAATCTAGTAGTATAATGATTGCAACACCCAAGCTTATAATAAAGTTGGGGTTTGGTTTCGGCATACTACCCCAGGTAAGGACCCCTTTGAGGTTTTCTATCTTTTTCCTTTCTTTTCATTTAATCTTCTACGATTGACATAATAAATTTAGGATTCCCCTATAGTAGTAGGCAATTTTTAAAAGGTGAGGCTTGTGTTTAAGCATGCCTCTTTCTTCGTGCATTATATGAAAAAAAGGTGTTTCGCAACTTGCTTTGCAATTGAATTTTTGAGTTGTAGAAGACATTTGCAACTCATTATTTTTATACGCCATGAGTGCTAACATACAAATTGTATGAAATGCATAATTATAATTCACCATATATATGGTGCAACTCATTACAACTCAATTATAACTTTGTCAAAACGGTTCATTTTCAACTATTATGCAACTCCATTATAAATGCACCCATGATCTCATGTTGATGTCATTAATTATCATCCATTTATTAAAATCTAATATGTGGCATTATGAAGGTTTTTCAACATAATTTTTTTTTTCAAAATATTGATCTTCATTGTCCATTGTGATTGTTAATGACGGTCGAAGATTATAACACATGGCATAATTGAAAATTGCCACATGGCATATTAATTGTATTAAAGAATAAAAATAAAAAAATTATTTTACTAGTTAGGTAAGTTGTACATAACCATAAGTAGGTAGGCTAGTAGGTCTTAAGACCTACATACCTATTATTTACTTAGGACCTACCTACCTATCTACATAGGTAGGTAGAAAAATAGGACCTACCTACTTACCTAGGTAGGTTAGTAGGTAAGAAAGCATGAGACTAAATGAATTAAAAAATAACCATGAAATTTTATTTTTTAATTTTATGTTTTGTCTTTAGTTTAAGTTTTTTTGAGTTCATTCCACAATGACACTTGTATTTTAATGTGGAAATATAAGAGAACAAGCCTTTTTTATATAGTTTGTCACATGGAATTCAAAGATAAATCATATGGGCTAAATCTTTTAGTTGTTCCTTAGTTCCAAATTGAGTTACAATTGAGTTGCAATTGTAACATTTAAGCATTTAGGGCAAGCTAGATCTAAGGGGATGGCTCCATTGTTTCTGGTGCCCAAAAAAATTTAAACCCTTCCTATTAGCACATTTGATGCACTAACAATTGCTAAAAACAAAATAAAATTGAGAAAGTTACAACCATCCAAAGTAGAGGGGGTCAAAAACTCCAAAAAACAAACCACTAAATATTACAAAGGTTAGTTTCTGAACACCCAAAAAAATCTTGGTATGTTCTTTTGTTGTTATTAAAGTGGAAAAATGATTTGTAGAACTTCAAATGATAATCCTATAACATTTTAAATTGTTTAAAATGAATGGGAAATAAGAAAGTTATGAAGTTTGAAAGTATAAGGGGTCCAAAGAGAAGAAAAAAGGAAAAAAAATGTTTTGTAAGTTGGAAAATATATTTATCTTCTTGTTATTTTTTCATTATTCCTTTTGCTTTGCACTTCAAAGATGATTTTTAGAACTTGAGCTAGCACTTTTATAACATTTTAAATCACTCAAAATGAAACATATATGATGAAGATATACATAATTAAATATGTATCCTTATTAAATTATAAGTAGTTATATTATATTCATAACATAGTTGAATAATAATATTTTAGTAGTGGTGCATTAATGGCCGTACTAATTGTATCAATGTAATCATAATCGAAAATTACTTGCAAATATATCCCATAATGGGTGGTGGAAATGTGAACACATGGTATGATCTCATGCATATACATTATACATTAATTGCTTTAGTGACACATTCACAACAATTCTAAAATAGTTGCCACATGTAACTATAATGCAACTTTTGAAAAATCAAACATGGTTGACTACATATGTTTGTATGATTTGTATAAATTATCATATAGAAAACCCATTTTCAACTCACTTGTAACTATGATACAATTAATTGATTTTTTGACATGGTAATTTATTTATTAATACATCATAGTTTTAAGGGGATAATTGCACATTAGTTGTAATACCTAAAGGATAGTTGCACAATAGTTATATATGAATTGTTTTTTGAGTTTTAATTGACAATAATGTGGTTTTGACGAATGCGATTTCTCATAATGGTGGGCATCAAACATCCCATATTATCCCTTAACTTATCATGTCTCATCAAACTTCCTAGTTCCCATCGTGCATTTGCCTTATCATATGCCATTATAGACCTATTTTCCACCCCATTTCCCATCCAAACCACAAACGACCCACTATTTCCCCTTTTTATTTTAACAAATCACACACCACCTATTAGTTCCCCGTACTGACCCCCAACCCTTCATGTGAATGTGGAACCCCAACCCCACACCTTCCCAAACCCCCTAAATCATGCACTAATAGGACCTTCCCCCCTTCCATTTTTTCGACCCCCATAGTAACCCATAACTAAACCCCCCAACCTACCTTCATCTCCTCAACATGTTCACAACCTCCATCTAAAGTCTTTTGCCCCACTTGTGGACACCAATTTATCAGTCAAAGGTTAGTTTGTCATCAACATTTTTATCAAACATCCAATCCAAACCACTACGACCATCCTAGCTTAATACTTTCCTTTGCTCCCACCCTGCTTACATAAGCTTGGACTTGGGTTTCGTCATTAGATGTCCTCGGATATTTTCATTTAAGTTTTTGTCATTTTTTATTATATAATCACATCCCTATTGCTCTCCAATCTGATGTATAACTGGTGTTTCATTTTCCATTGGATAAGTTGGCACTAGACACCTATGATGTGGCAACTTGGCACTTGTTCCTCTTGTTACCCCAATGGTGTCTCATTTTGCCCTTTGTGGTAGGGCAACCATACATAAGGAAATGAAAATTCAACTTAAGCGTTTCTTAGTAGGTGGCTTAAGAAACTTGCAAGAAAAGTTTATTTGCAAATCCAAGTTTGGCAATAAGTTCAAGCTTAATGCATTTTTCCTAACATGATCATATCTAATTCATAAACACCTTCTCCGTAGTTTAGTTCTTGGATGTGTAAGGGAATATTTTCATGCATCTTGAATTTTGACACCATTCCCCCTTGCACCCACGTCCTTCACCACCACCTTAATTTTCACCCCATTACATCCTAAATTCAATGGCTACCTCCCACTTTTCCTTGAAGACTACGAATTACATTAGAATTTCGAACTCTCTTTTAATTCCTTCAAGTTGACATTCCAACACATGCCACATTTATTGACAAGTGGTCTTTCTAGGATGGTTTTTGAACACTTTCGAAATATTTTCACCTAAAAGATTCAACAAGTGGATTCCTCTAATTGTTTCAACTTTGTTTTCATATTACACAGGGTCACATTCCACCTCAAATTGCACATATCCTTGGAGCAGCTTGCCTTTTCCTTCAGGTGGAGTTTGTCCCATTATAATGAAGGAAACATTGTATTGATTAATAAACCACATTTTATGTTTTCAATTCCATGACACTTTTGCAACACATTTCTCCTTGGACCAATTTAGAATTACAATTGTTGAAGAATTCCCAATTGCATGCAATGACATTGGATTCATATCGACAACCATCATCACCCCAACAACCTATTTAGGGAGTTGGGCCCTTGTAGCTTTAATCATAGTTGCTAAATTTATATGGTTGATCATCGTCCCTTCCTTTTTGAGGCTTTAGCATGAGTCGACAATAATACCTTCCCTTTTTAACAACATTTCAAAGCGGCATGTGATCTTCTATTGCCCCTAGTTTGTGTGTGTCTTCTTTCGTTTGAACATTTCATTAAGCAACAAATGGTTCAATTTTAAAATTCCATCTTGAAGCGTCTGCATCATCATACCTTTTCCAACATGATTTTTAATAAAACATCTAAAGCCCATTGTGTTTGAATTTTATCATGTTTTGGCCCAAAAGCAGATGCTTGATTGACAGTTCGACTAGTCTTCCCAACCTTTTAATTATTTTCCCCAATTTTTTCTATAACATTTTGAACATGACTTGGATTACCCCATCCCTCAATTGCAATTATCCCTTGGTGCATGTGCACAGATCCCATCGATCTTATGGGTATTCACCTTTTACATTGTGTTCATGGCAAATAGCACAAAAGAATTCATGATGCAGTTTGTGACACCTTTGTTGGCATCACATGAGATGTTGGCTTTCATGTGGGACGAAAACAACTACATGCATTTCCTTCAACCACATTCAATTCCTTTTATTAATGAATCAAGATTGTGTTCACCAAAAATGGCATTCACACTTTAGTTGACATTGTCATTGCCAACCTAACACAATTAAATTTACTTCCCCAATCTTGCACAATTCAAGGATTCATTACCTCCAATGTGGTTCAAGCCAAAGAAAATAATTATTTTGACTGACACCCCATTAATCAATTCTTCCCATAAGCAATTGAGGTATTTGGATGTTTATACAAACAAGCTGATGTGTTTTTAGATAATTGTGCTAATGCCATTTTGAGCTTGAAATGGCTAGAAGGCCTTCCTCTTTCTGTCTTGGTTACTTTTCTTCAATAAAAAATTTCAATCACAATGCAAAAAATGTAAGCATCTTCCATATTAAGTTGGGCGATAACCATAGGCTTAGTTATTTTTCGAATTCCACGCCTTTAGAACACACCTCCCATCACCACGACCAACCTATTGTAAGTGGTTGGTTTTTAACATGGAAAAATATGGCTGACCTATTATAGGTGATCAATTTTTGACATGGAAATTTTTTGACATCATTTTGGGCTAATTCGATGTTTTATAAATTCTCACTTTTCCTTTTTTTAATTCCTTTGTACATTTTCCAAATCTAGGGTGTCATTATGAATAAAGTTTTGTAGGGTTACATCATGTTATTATCCTTTGCTATAACAAACACAATATTGTTAAAATTAATGGGTGAATACCACTTCTTACTTGGCACATTTAAAAATAATAATGATGGATTCATCTCTTTTATTACGAGTGTTTATATTTTGAACCAATATAATGACCACTAGTTACTTTCTAATGCATTGAAATCTACCTTAGGTCTATGATTCAAATTCAAAAAAAAAATTACAAAACCAACTAATCTGCTAATCAATGTGATTGATGGTTTAGTTAGAGAATACAACTTATTTTGGGCAATCTATCATTCATTATATGCAAGGAATTAGATTAAAACACACATTA
>Ga0209611_10000366_pt1 | contig 63942 bp, 61 predicted proteins | sample S1TSphgellanicum_3_FD_187693 | JGI IMG/M metagenome (GOLD analysis project Ga0209611, IMG submission 187693) | Host-associated microbial communities from peat moss isolated from Minnesota, USA - S1T2_Fc - Sphagnum magellanicum MG (SPAdes) (version 2) | ecosystem: Host-associated > Plants > Peat...
GGTGAAGTGCATTGAGTTTGTTATAAAGTCTGCACTTTGTGAAAAGAAAGCCAAAGCTTTTAATTCCAAAGTTTGATAGCATATTAAAACACCAAGGTTGTCACAAAGCTAAAGTTTCAATGCCTAACGTTGATGTTGGGACATTTTATTTCAACAAAAAAATCAATACATGCATAGAATGAGTAATTATACATTATTGATGATTGCCTTTTTGTACTAAACAAACTACAAGTTGAAGTTCCATTTAAGCACATGCAAAATATGTGTAGTTTGTCACTATATATCACCTTCTTACCAACAGATGCCCCATGATTGACTATGAAAGCTTGAAAGATCTTTTTTAACTTTTGAAAGTGAAAAATGTTTCTAATGGGGCATTAAGTTGCATGGGGGATGGCAAAAGCAAGGCATGTCATGTTGTTGGAACCTACAAAAGTAGCATTTATTATCGCCAATTGATGAAATTATGACAATTGAAAACACACAATGGTTATCAATCCATTTGTACATGGTCCAAAAGTGGAAAAAGATTCCAATCCTATTGGTAAAATAATAAGCATGTTTACAATTTTTAATAATGTTTTTCTTTGATGTTGAAGTGCATGATTGATTTTGGGGGTTTAGGTTTGGAGGAATTGGGAAGAAAGTTGGTGAACATGGGTTGCGACATGTGAGAGTAGTAGTGTCTTCTAAGGCAATTGAATAGGTACTACATTGTAAAAAAATAATTTAATACATATTTTATTATTCGCGTTCACTATTTGCCCACAAAACTACCTTGATGTCATCACTTTATCAAATCTCCCTCTTGTGCATTGGCTAAAAAATATTTTACAAAATTTATATTCCTTTTTTGCCCACAACCCAAAAAAATTTGCAAAATTTTAACACTTAGCAAATATTTTCAACACCAAAGGCAACAAGTTATTGAGGAATGTGAAAACTTGTTGGATTAGCATGTTTTTTCCAACAAAAAATGTATTTGCTAAGTATCACCTACTCATTATTAAGATGCATTTTGAAAATATGAAAAATGATTTTACATTAATGTATTTCAATGTTTTTTGTGATGTGGAGCTCATTTTAAGGTTACCTTGTTTTCTTCCATTGCTAGAGTGTATGCATATCCCATCAAGATTACACATAAATAAAATGTCCTTATGTGTGACTTTGTGGATGCTATGAAGTTGACCCAACATGAACTTTGTAGACTTTCTTGTGACCCATTTGCAAAGTTTGAAAATCCAACATTTGACAATTTCAATGCAAATGGAACTTTGACCAATTAAAACTTGCCCATGAATTGGTTTTCTAATTTAAATGGCAAAAAAGACATGAGGTATATCTTGCATTTCTTTTCTAGACACAAGGACCATGTTACTTCTTGCATGAATTGTGTTATATCTCCTTAACCTATCACCAGGTTTGCCTTCAACATGGCAATCAATAAAGTGAAAGAAAAATGTGAAGGTGTAACTCGAGGCTTTATTTCAAAATTTGAAAAGCAAAACATGAAATCATGACTACTCTTGGAATTGTTTATTGACATTTTTAGGTTATGAATCCAAATGAAGTAGAGGAGAGGTTTTATTCTCAATTGGGTGTGTTTTAGAGGCCATGTTTTGTGTGCCTTGTAAGGTGGGTGAATTTGAACAAATTGTTCTCACCTTACTTTTGGTCAAACACTTATGTTGAAGTCCATTTTTTTCAAGATGACCATGTTGAATAACTTTGGAATAGTTTTGTGAGAAAAAAATGAGTTGATTCCACTTACAAGGTTTTGGTGGAAAGTTTTTTTCATCTCCCATCCTCAACCATAAGCTCTTAAAATACATAAAGTTGCCTAAATTTGCTATCATCCAAGTTTTCTGTTCTATTGAAGATGAATGAACATTTAATATTGTCAACTTCATTACGAACAAGTTGTAGAATTATTTGAGCACACACTTGACTAAAACTTTGCAAAGTAAAAAAAATGTTGACTAAAAAACTTTGTTTTGTTTGATTTGTTTGAATGAATTTGTGGGTGAGAACATAATAAAAAGAGCTAGGGGCACTAAAGTATGTCTTTTTCCAAGAACTACACATAATGTGTGTCATTTTTTGTTGGTTTGTAATTCAAAATTTTGTATTTTGAATACCCAATTTAATATTACATTTTAAATATAAATAAATTTTGATTAAATTTTGATTTTATATCATGTATATTATGCATTCATGCCCTCTATCACATAAATAAAATAAACTTTTGTTAAACCACATTTTCAAAATCCAGAATTTTCAATGTCAAAAGCACATTTGAGCTAAATGTGCTCAAATGGGTTGTAAAAAAAAATTCATTAGTTCAAGTCCTTTTGCCCTTCTAATGATCAATGTTAAATTCCTTTTCAATTTTCAAAAGGAATGGTGCATGTTTGGTAGGAAAAAAATATGTTTGAAAAAAATCAAGATTATCCACTCTTGAGGTTGAAGTGATTTGAAATTGGAAGACATAATTTTTTCAGAATAAAAGTACCCAAGAACTTTGTGGACTAAGATTAGAATATTTTTACCTTTACATACTAGAATTGAGGGCCTTAAATAACCCAAAGTAAACCAAAGTAAAATGGTGGAATTGGCAAATAACTTAATCCATTAATTTTCAATTATAAAAATAACCATATGAATTCAATAATCAAATCTAGTATAATAAATCCGGTGGCACAAAATCTAATTAACTTTCAAATTTTGGTTATATGTTTTTGGTCAAATTTTTACCTTCAACATCTTTCAAACATACAAAAATGCAATTTTAAGGAGTGTCCATTCACTTGGGTGGTTCCTTTAACTATGTTTTTAACTTTGTGTTTGCACTTTTTCTTGTCTCACATTGCATGTTTAGTTTGTTTTTGTGTCTTCGATTTTTTTTTCATTTTTAGGAGGTGCATTACTGATATATGAGCTTGTGGGAAAGATGAGTAAATGATCATGGGTGAACACTAAGCATTTGTTTTTAGTTGAATGACTACTATTGAGGTAAATAAAGAAAAAGGCATTAATTTCTTCAAGTTAATTCCGAGGGTTATAATGTTGTCCATGTCAGGTTTTTATAGCAATAAATATTGCAAGCAACATTGGTCATTTTTGTTTTACTTTCATTATATTGAAATTACAATGTATCTATGCATCATGTCATCATGCATTATGATCTGTTATCTTCATGAATCCCATGACACATATGTATTTTGTAGGCAAGTTCAAAATTACATGGACAAGAGTCTATCACATTACAAATGTATTTTGATAAAATCAAACCAAAATGTGTTTGTGTTTGATTTGAATTGGAAAAACTATTTTTAATGAAAATTTTGTCACAAATGTGGAAAACAGAAAATGAATATGTTGTCACATATTCCTTGTTCCATTGGGGGGGAAAAGGACCACATTTTAAAGTTGTTTTTGAAAAGGTTTTCACTTGGGTTTTAAAAGGGGGAGGGTAGGATTTTCGTATGATCTTTTTACATTCTAGAGAGAATCTATGAACTTGATGCAATTTAATTCTAAATCCCTTTTGGAATGTTCACATATGATGCAACATTAAAAAATTGGGAAAAAAAAAAGTTTGAAAGTGTTGGAAATGAAACATAGTTTTTGGCGCTAATTCCTTGCATTAGTTTTTGGTTTTAAGAATTGTGCATAAGAATGGTGCTTTCAAACTGGTGGAAGCAAGGGATCAATTTAGTGGTTGTAGGCATTTACACATGGAGGTTTAAAGGAGATTTTGTGTTCATGTGTTCACACAAAGGATGGATAGAAAATGGTTCAAGGAGGTGGGTAGATCGAAACTAGTTTATTTAGGGTTTAGGGAGGTAACGACAAAATTGAGGTTAGATCTAGGTCGTTTATAGATCGTTGAACTAGGTAGCTATCAGTTCACTATTTGTGTCTATGATTTCACACAAAGGGTGTCTGAGGAAGGCATGTTTTGTGTGTGATTTTGGACGAAAGGCGAGTTTTATTGTGTGATTTTGCGTAGACCACTTGAAAAGGGCATATGAACGTGGTGTAAATGTAGAAATGCATTTGTGGTAAAAGAGCTATGGTTTTGTTGTTGGGAGTATTGTACACAACTAGTCGCGCGTTCATGGTATAATAACTATTGTTACTATTGTTGTTGTTTTTTAGTGTGGAAGGCAAGTTTATGTGATATTGCATGGACGATGTTTGTTTGGAACATGGTAGGTAGCTAATGGTGCATTCATGGTACTGCAAGTAATGGTACTAATGTTTTTATTTTTGAGCATGTAAGGTGGCTGAATGTTATCGTGCAAAATGCGTCTTAGGAAAGCGGGTGCTAGTTTGGAGCATGGTAGGGAGCTAATTGCGGGTTCGTGGTACTACAAGTATTAGTGCTGGTGTTTTTCTTTTTGAGCATGTAAGGTTGTTAATTGGTATCACATGGAATGCATCTAAGGAAGGTGAGTGTTGGTTCTTAAGGTTGTAACGTAAGTAAAATGCAACATTGTGGGGTTCATCTTTTTTGGCTTAGTGTGTAAATGTTGCTATGCATTTGAAATGGAGAATTAGTGGTTACTGGGAGTTGTGACACTTGGGAGTTTACTAGTTACATTTGCACTTGCAAAATTGATGTCGTTCATATAGGTCTCTTTCCTTTGTGGAACTATGAAAATCCTAACCCTAAAGTGTTTCTTTTCTTTTTTCCATCACAACAAAGATCAACTGAACTTGAATTATAGTTCTAAGCTTAGTTGATTAGCTTAGGAGGTTGTGCTAATTTCACTGCTGATGCGAATGAACAAGGGTTCTAACACATTCCTTGTGCATTTGGTTTTTTTTTTGTTTCACTTTTGGTGGCTTTGTTGTAACATAGTTGGTGTTGTTATTGATACTACTATAAAGTAGTAACTCATAAGATATTAGGAGAGAAAGTTTCAAGTTAACCCCCTCCCCAAGTTTTTTAAAATCTTATTATTGCATATGGTTTTTTTCATCATTCTTTAATATTTTTGCATTAGCAATAGATTTGTTCCTTTTCACATTTTTTTTTCATTCTTAGTGGTATTTTGATAGTCATTCTTTTCATAATGCATGAAGTCAACATGACCATATGTCCTAGTGGTACAAAGTAAGGTTCTTGCCATGGTCATGTTGACGAAATAGTAACCTTGGGCTTGATTGAAGATGCCCTTTTTGCTTTTGGTGTAGACCTAGCCAAAACATGTGAAGAAACTTTTACCACCAATCAACACACTATGGAGTCACAACCTTTTACAATTTGACCAGTTGTTGGCCCTTTAGGCAGAGGTTTGTTATTAGATTTGTGTTTTTGTAATAATTGTGCAATTAAAACCCTATTTAAGGTTTTTGTTAAATGGTTTTGTCTTCTCTTTTTTTAGGGTGGTGTTTCTTCTTTTGGTACTTGGTGATTTGTTTTTATTTTGTTGTCAGATCATAATGATGCATAACCCTATTATGGGTTTCATCTCTCGATTTTGTGTTGGTTGATTTAAAATATAAGTATAAAGAAATCATTGATAATTATGAAAATATATTTTCTTTTTTGTGTTAGGTTATTTCCGAAAGAGAGAATCACCATCCAAATGTATTAACACTTTTACAAGAGCTACAAATAAACTTTCTAAGTTTGTCACATTTACCCTAAGGGAATCCAGGCTATGAGAAAGAATGTACATGCATTCAATAGTTATGTTGCAATCTATACAAAATAATTGCAAGGACTATCCATATTCTAAAAAATGCCAAGCCCAAGCTTTGGACACCTAATTTAGACACCTTTAACAACAAGACTACAACTACTCTCTCAAAATTTGAGTCCATGCTTTTGTTGGGTCTTCAATTTTCCAAGAATCATATTTTTTCACTTAGAGTAGGTTTGTGACATCTTGCAATCTTGTGTGACATAAGCTTGTACTAAACTTCTTGAAATGAGATGATCATTTTGTTCAAAGTGTAGGGTTAACATTCTTCCTTGCCAATCATCATTACAAGTTGTGAAAAAGGTATATGTTTGTTTTGAGATCTATCTAAAGTGTAGTTATGAATAGTTAGATCTATATTGTGCATTGGAATTTGGTTATTGATAGATATTGTCATGTTTTTGGAATTCATGTGTATATATGGAATCAATTTTTGTCATGAATAAATAGAATTAAGATTCATGTTGATGTAAAATAATTGTGATGGGCTTATAGATATTGAGTCCTCAATTATTTTGCAAATCTAACATAAGAGGAGGTTGAGTATATGGTTCTTTCAGATGTAGAAAATTATTAGTTTGTTGTTGTAAACAAGCTTGTAATTTGCCAACAACAACTTGTTGTTTGTTAACCAACTATAAATGTCAAATGTAATCAAGGTCATATCCCAAATTCAAATTTGATTAAATTCAATCAACTTGTTCTACATCAATGTATAGTTGAGATCAACAGTTGGGTAAGAAGAAATTATTTAGATTATTTTGAGAGATAAGGTTTTGACTATAAACTATCATGGTGGTGGTTCAAAAGGTTACAAATACCAACATGGCAATTAGGGTTTTCACCTTGGAAGGTTTGAATATTGTGAAATCAATGTGAAGTGGTTGATAATTCCACAAAAAAATTTGAACAAATAATCTGGTGAGGAATAATTACTATTTTATAAAATGTTTTAGAATGATGTAGAATTTGAAATTATAGGGTTTTGTATAGACTTCACATGTGGTATATGGTTGTGAATAACACCTATCAATGGTATGAAATGTTTATTGCCAAGTGTTTGCATAGGATTTTTTTGTACTGGAAACCCTAAAATGAACCCTAACCCAAAAGAACAGTAGTATCTTTTAATTAAAAGCTGTGACTTAAACCTTAATTAGTAGACCTAAATTTTAGACCTAACCCTATATGAAAGTAAAACCCTAACTTTTAATTAATAATTTTGAAAAAAAATAGAAAATTGCAACTATAGGTCAAGTTCTCAGAAGACCCTAATTCTTGACCTTGCATGTATGTAATGTTGAGAGATTAAAATCATTTGTATGGTGTTTTATATCGAAGAACCTTTTGTTTACACACGTTCTTCTCCTATAAGTTTATAAAATTTTCTATAGAAGTATTGCATTTTCCTTTCAGTACGGATGGTTATCATGTTTATCTTTTCATTGTGTATGGTTTGTTTATTTTTGGTCTGTATTTGATCTTGTTTACGTTTTTCCTATGTGTTTTGGGAGCATTATGTTTCTAGAATGTGAAAAAGATTGATATCACTTTTTTGTTTTAAAGTTTTTTTGAGCAACTTTGTTGTTATATAATATATCTATATACTTAATTTTAGTACAATTTGTTTGTATATAGTTTGTTTCTATGTATTTGAGTTTTTTTTTAAAATTTTAGTTTTGTTGAATCTATTTTTGTTGTTTTTTTGTGTTTTTTTGTTGGATACAATTTGCATTCAATGATAGAGATTATTCTTAACCCAAGCAAAGAAAGAATGGTGGGTATTTCCATGGTACCATGTAAACACTGTGTAAAAAATAGGGGTGTTAAAGATACACAAAATGCACTACTTTTTGAAACCAAAACCTTTTGGATCTAAAATTAACCTTGTCCATTAATTTGAATCTACAATTGTGAATGCTTAAAGGTTGTTAGTATTATTTTTGGCCTTCAATAATGCTAATAAGGTAGAAGAATCATGATGCCATTGGACACAAAATTAAAAGGCCTACTAAGTTCATAATGGGGCTTGTTTTTAATGTTGACATCTTTTTAAAAAAACTTATTTAGGGTGATGATGATAAGATGATAGTGGAGAAAATACATTTGCACTCTTTGTATTGGACATGTGTTAGTAAATACTAGTAGTGTACAATGAAGCTTCCTAGGTGCTAGTAATAACTAGGTCTATTTCCTAGGTTTTCTCTCAAATTGCTGAACACTTTGGAACACCTCTAAGCTTCCATCATTTTCAAACCCCCAAGCTACTAATTCCTAGAGCCCATTCAAATAGTTTGTCATCATCTTATTGCTCAAGTGCTTTGCAATAGTTTTTTAATGTAAATGTGTGTAGAAGCTTGTTCATATTTCAATGAAATGTTTTTGAAGGTTTTTATTTTCAAAAAGATGTTAACAATTGGAGGCTTCTTATGAACTTGAACTTGAGTGGGAGTGGAGTTCACTTCGTAAGCATTTCAAATAGATAAAACATTTCATCTCACCTCCTACAATTGAAAGGCAACAAGGTATTTTTCAAAACTACTTAAGTTAGAACCTTTAAGAAGGGAAAGATTTTCATGTATATCTGTAAGTTGAGTTTCTCTATTAGTAATTCAAGTCTTTGTTGTAAATCCCATGGAAAGAAAAAGCTAGGTCATTTTTGTTGTTGTTTTCTATCAATAATTCAGTTTTAGCTTATAAATCCCATTAAAAAAAAACTTCCATCTTTGTTGTTGTCTTTTGTTTGTGAAGTTTACAATAGATGCAATCCTAATGTTTACAAGTGTTTTTTTTGTTTAATATTGTAGAGCATGTACATAACTAAAAATAAGAACTATAATTAGACAACAATTGTTTTGGGCTCTCTGTTATGCACATTTGTCCTAGGCCTTTTGTTGATGGAATCTGATTGTTGTTTAAGCAATTTATAAAAACATCATGAACATTTTTTAAACAATGCAAGGGTGAGAGCATTACCATTGAATTGGACCATATGTGTATGCATGTTGGGTAAGCAAATTTGATTCAATTATAGTTCATCCAATTTAACAGATCCATGCGTTCTCCATTCCCCACATTCCTCCAAGAACTACAACAACCTTGAGCTTTCTCTTGTCGTAGTAGCAATAACATTAACTTTTTTTTTGGGTGCAATTGTATTGCCTTCATTATTTTATTATGCATCAATCTCACTCAAGAGGGTTTGCACTTGTTTTTCCTTCCCAACACAACTACTATTGCATAGTTCAAAATTCTTCTGCTAGAATACACCAAGTTTTTTTTTTATGTTGTTGTTGGAAGACCAAGTTCCAACAACAAGACCTTGCTCTGTATTTCTTTTTGCAACAACAACCCTTAATTCAATTGTTTTGTGTTTTTTTTCTTAAAACTTGTAGCAATCTTGAGTTGTAACTATAGAAACACTAATTTTTTTGTTGTAGTAATAGAAGCATTAAGGTTTTAGGTTTTTGGGGTATTGGATTTGTGCATTTTGTTTTTAGGGTACTACATTTGTGCATTTTGTTTTAAGTGTTTTGTAGATCCATTTAGATTTGTAATTTTTTTTAGGTTTTTTTCTCAAACCCAAGCATAAGGTCAGGAAGTATGGATGAAAATTATGAAGAGGAAGGCTTAGAGAATGAAAAGACCCTTATGGATAGTAAGCATAGAAAGTCAAAGAGCAAGAACAAAGACACCGTGTCAAAGTTAGAAGTAAAAATGGAAAGGTTCAAGAAACCCCTTCCACAAAGGGATTTTCAATATTTTGTGAAGATAGGGTTGAATGGGACAAGGATTAAGCCTCACAGACTTAAAGTTGGACATGAGGTTTCAAATGAGAAACTTGTTGAAATATTTGGCAAAGCGACATCACATTGAGGTTTTCGACACACGGAGTGTCATGATCGTGCCATCAAAACTAAAGTGGAGCACATTTGGCCTTTCTGTTATGGAAAGGCAGAAATGCCAAGTTCCAAGCTTATTGCAAAGGAATTTGCATTAGGGATTGAACTAGCAGATAAATTTGGCAAAAATGTTAGTTGGGCAACCTTTGCTGAAGAGACCAACATTAATCAATGCTTTAAGTTCTTTAAGCAATTGGAGAAAATGTAGAATCAAAGGAATCAGATGAAGGGGTTGAATGGTGCTTCAATGAAGTGTGAACCCCATCTTAAGGGGAATTTGACTCAAAAGCAACCAAATGTGAGATAATAGAAGCACTACAAGGTGTTGAGCAATTATTGTTGAGCAAGGAATGGAATTTGAAATTGGGCTCTAAGGTGGTTCAATTATTGCAAGTGGTCTCAATGGAGTTAGAATCCTCTAAGTTGCAGATTGAATGTGCCCAAAAAGAGAAGCAAAAACTCTTAGGCCAAACCTGGAGAATGCACATGTTGATGGAGTTTGTGTAAGCAAGTTTGTTTGGACAAATGGAAAAAACATGCCAATTGGAAAATGAAAGACACCAACAATATTCAAATTACAACTCTAGGCATGTTGGTGAGGGGTCTTCAATTAAACCTAAGGAATCTTTTAAATCTCTACAATCTGGTATTGTTTTCACACTTACACCCATAAAGAGAATTCAAGAAGAGTTGAAGTTGGAATCTAATGCCTTGATTGCTTAAAGGATTCAAGAGAACTATTTCAAGATATGAACATAAAACATGAAGCTCAATACAAAAAACTCATAGCAGAATTTGATTTGAAGGAGATTGAGTTACAAAATATTGAACAAAGGTGGGTTTTTTGTGACCTACAATATTCTTTTTTGAGAGAGTAGCATTTTGCTCTCATGAAGAAAGGTATGGGCTTAGCTTTCCACCTACATCCCATGTGTAATCTCGAAGCCAAATTTAAATCAATGGCAAGTTTCTTGAAAATGACACCTTGTGTCATTCATTTATGTGGATTCTAGCACAATGATATGATCATTTCTATTTGTAGGCATATGTATCATCTTTGGTGTGCTTTGATGCACTTCAAATAGAATAATTAGTGTGTTGACATGCATTGTAAAACCATGATGTCTCCTAAATGGTGTAAGAGTTTTGGAATTAGATAATTTGATAAGAAGATGGTTGAAAAGGAGTTTTTTGAAGGTTGTGAGGAGGCTTGCTTGCATTAGCTCAACATGTGGATGTAAGCAACATTGGCACCTTGCCCAAATGTTGGTACATTCTTTATTATTTTGTATTCATTTTGATTCTCCACATTGATGTTGTAGATAGAATACAATCTTCTACATATGTGGTAATAATCTGATTGCCTAAAACTATTGTTGGATTCAATGTATTGAAGTACCTTTTGGTTTTGTAGTAACTAGCAAAACACATTGGCCATGAATTATGAAAGCCTCCAATTTGAAAAACATTTTATATACTCTTTTGAAGATGTTGATACTTACCATACTAGTGTTCTAATACTTTTTGCATTATGTAAGGCTTTGTGATTACTAGCAACATCCTTGTATACTAATAATATTCTTACTCTAATAGCTTAGTATGAAGTTTGAATGTTTTATATATTTTTTGCAAATTTGATACTTATCATACTTTATTATTGTATTGCAATGTGTTGGTCAAATTTTTTTTGTACTTCGCAAATTTTGCACTATTTGTCAGTATATTCATAACAATGTTCACATTTTGACTTTTGCTTTTGTTTAACACAAATGCACTATTCTTCTAATTCCTAGGTTAAAATAAAATTCAATTTGTTGGTTGTACATCAAATTACAGTACTTTCGATCTAGAATTTTGGAATACCATGTTTTTTTGTTGCTTTTGATGTTACGTTTTATTCTGAGTGTTGTATTTGAATGTCATATATCATAGCCTTGGATTCAGTTTGATGCATTAAAAATGAATAATTAATTATTTTCAAAAAATGAATTAAAAAATATTAATTTTTTTGTTAATGAAAATGAATTTTTTTAATGAAATTCATTTGAGCATTCAATTGCCTTCCTATAACACTTATGTTTCAATGCTCACACTTTCGTCCGCTCACCTATTTCTACTTATTGATTACACTTTTCCTGCTCCTAGAGAAAAATATCACTAGTTACGTGAATTATGACTGAATTTATGTGGGAATATTCATCAATATTGTCACATTTTTTTAAATGATTGATGAGGAGCATAACTTTTTTTAATCGGCTTCTACAAAATTTTAGATTTTCTTCACTTTCAAAGTGCATTTAGCATTTTTTCGTCATTTTCAATATTTTTTTCGCATTTTTCAACACTTCAACGTTTTAAAAAAATAAAATTCATTCAAGATTTTTAGTAATTATTTAATGTCGAACCTGACCCATGGCTATGGTAGTTCTATCTAAAATTGAGTCTACTATGTTCATAGGGGATTAACTTTTCCTTTTATATGCTCTATTGTGCACTACCATCTCTAAAAACATTTGGAGAGCCAACCTCTGCATGCACAGGGACCCCATCTGTGGGTGATGCGAGCCAAGCCAAATTGCAATCTCAGGAGAAGAAAAGAGGCTCTTGCATGTCACAGCCTTCTTTTGAACAAAAATAACAGAAACAAACTTTACATGGGAAGCCAACTATCTCTAAGAACTTGCTAAAGGATATAAAATTTGATGTTGAAGTCTTAACTATGGCAGGGGCTTCATTTGGGTTAGAAGTTTGTGAGTCAAGCCAAAAAAAACTTCATTTCTAATGGTCAAAAATTCAGTGGCCCTAAGGACATGTTGCCTTTGAAATCAAGTGACAACTGTCTAGTAGAAGGGGTACCTTTAGTTGACCTTGAACTCGATGTTCCACAAGATACTCCAATGCAAAAAAAAGTGTTTATGACAGTGATGTTACATCCCCCATTACGTCCTACCAGAAAAGAACCACCCAACAAGCCATCTAAACCTATTACCTGTCTAGACAGGGATCATGACCCTGGGGTAATGAAAACAATTGAAGTGGGGCAAGAGAGTTTGCGGGTTGCCATAGAAGCCCCTGAGTCGAACATTGTCAAGTCTAGTGTTGAGTTGCCAAGGTCAAATAACCAGGGTTGTTCTTAAGAACATAAGGCATGCTGATTTTGTACAAAAATGCACATCCATAACTGCCACAAATGATGGGCGTAAGGTTCTTACCCGTCAGGAGGTGGATGTTTTCTTTAATGGATACCATGAGCACAAGTTTGAGCCAAGGATCACCCATGGGTCACTTACTTCTCCTAAACCTGCTTCTAGGAAGGAAAAATCGAAGAAGAAAAAGGCTCAAAACTATAAGGAGGTACAAGAAAGACCTTTCAAGAAGGTCTTGAAGAAATAGTTTTGATTATGTTTGATTTGTTACCAATTTGTGTAGACTAAATAATGTATAGTCTGCTTATGTATGGGCATATGTGTCTTTTAGCTATGCCCAAGCCTATATTGTATCAGCATTGTGGGTTGCACCACATTCTCTTGTTGCAGAACTTATTTGTTCTTTTTGATTGAGAATATTTGTTTCTAATTGTCTGATCAATTTGATTTTGAAGGTGTGATCAAAGTTTGATTGTGATTTTGATTTGTAATAAACTGTGTAGTAATGTTTTGTTTCGCAGCAGGACTTGGCAAATTGTCACCTAGACATTTCAAGTGGGCGAGAGGTAATGCCCATACCTTGGGTTAATGATGTAACCTATAAACTTTGTGTACATCATGAAGTGCAGAGTTCATTGTATTTCACAGTTAAAACAAACCATATATTACAATCTATTGAACTCAACACAAATTGTGAAAACCATAACAACATGGCTGCTGCACCAAACACCATTCATCAAACATCTTCCATTCAATGATGTCATAAAAAAAAGGTAAAAAACTTATATATAGTCCTAATATTTCAAATAATGCTCATGATTAATCGCATGATTTACATTCCGAATTACAACACTACACCAAACACCATTCAAGGAATGGATGCTAAAATGTAATTATTCTTCAAATACAAAAAAAATCCTCAATTTATTTTCCCATCCATTATTCAATTCATTATGATCAAAAGGTTTCCAAAAATATCAATTTCCTTTTCCATTATTTTGAATCTTTCTATTGGCAGGGCTTGCGTGTCACTTGATGCCACATTCATCTCTAAGGGTCTTCTCAAGTATAGGAAGTTGTGATAGTCTCTGCCCTCCTTTTGGGACCATTTGCGCATGTGATGAGATTTAAACTAGCCTCTCTCACTTTGTGCTGTCCAATTCTTCATGTATATGGGTGGGGATGTACGAATAACTGACACTCTAGCTTGTAACCCATAAACATTGATAAAGGACCAAATGGGGGTAGGTGGAGATGCTCTACGTGGTGGTCATGCATATTGATAGGTATAGGGTTTTGGTTTTGGGGATCCTTTGCAGACCAAGGTCCTACTTGTATCCCCCCAACATTATATGTGCCCATAGTTGTTATTGTAAGTATTACAAAAGTACTGCCTGCTTCTTTTTTTCCTTGTCTGCCCTTGGCCTCTATTGGGGTTTGTAATGGACACCTATGGCTCTTATTACAAGCCCACAACATAAGTTCAAAGCGTATTATTGCGGGCAGCATTGGTCAAAAAGTTTAAAACTCTCTTATGAATGCAGATGTCGCGTTAAGATGATGGCTTGAATTCGGCTCTGCTTTCACATTGCATAGTGTGGAATCCAAGTCAATCATCCTACTGTGAATCACATGCAGTGTACAATTCCACATTGTTCAGACTCCAGACCCCTTGAACCCCTAAAAACACACGTGAAAAATAACAGCCAAAGAATGTACATATAATTTTCTCACAAACCTCCCGGCCGCCTCTCTCAAATAATTTGGACACTTTTGCATACCCTAAAGTCCTCCCTCTCCCCCCACCCCTCCTCAACCGAGTGAACTACCATCCACTGGATGCCCCCTTATGACTCAGTCGTGGATGAACAACCTCAACTGAGTTGATATTTGGTTCACCTTGGTGACCCATTTTGTAAGAGGTAGGGTTCTATATACCCTATGACCTTTGCAGCTTCAACACTAAAATACATTTATTTTCAGAAATGTCAAAAACTTCAAAAATATGCTTTTTTTCAAATAACAATTTTTTGGGATGGAAAGCATTGAGTCTTCAAAGAATATTCTATATGTTGATAATGAAAATTTCAAATTTAATTAATTATCTGAGGTACTACAGGACATAAGTAGATAGGTATTTAAAACAGGTAACCACTAGGTAAGCAGGTTTGTTAGTTGGCAGGCAGTAGTCAAAACAGCCCTCACCTATGTGGATTGTTAGTCAGTAGGTAAGTAGTTAAAAAGCGATTGAGAAAACCAGCATGGTTAGCTAGGGAACTGGGACCCAACAGGAAACTGTTTCCTGACCACTTATAACCATCCATCCGCCCTCATTTCTTCATGCTGGGCTGGTGGGTACCGGTTCACTGTTCACTCTGTCCCTTCCCACGTTCGCCATCCCGCGCAATTCCATACTCGCCTTTGACGGAAGGATTGCTTTGCACAAGTCCGCTTGCTTCTCTGACCATGCTTTTATAAACAGCCTCAGTTATTCCTCCACACCTCACAACTCTCCAAACATCACCAGACTTGCAATACTTTTGCAGTACTCGTTGCTCTCTCTCTCTCTCTCTCTCGCAGTTTGTGCCTCCCCACCCAATACTAGCTCCCGCAATTTTATATTTTCCACAGTTTTCTCTGCAAGAACAAAATTTCCATTTACAACTTCTTCCAACGTTGTAGTTACCGCATCTTGTTAAGCTGCTGCTGCCAAGACTCCTCGCACAATAGTGTCATGGCTGCTGCGTCTTGCGCCCTTTCTTCTAGTGCCCCTGCAGTACGCTCAGCAACATTGCTTTCTGGAAACCAAGTTGATGCTCTGGATCGTTACAATAGTTCTCGTCGTGTTCATAGTACTAGTACCAGTCTGATCCGCACTGCTGCACATGGGAGAACGCAACTGCCCATCCGGATCTCGACCACGACTGTCCAAGGACTACATGAGCGCAGGAGTTGGAAGTTGGTAAGACCTTCTGCCATCGCCGTAGGACCTAGAGATAACAACAACTGGGTGGAGACGGAGTGGAATTCGTTCACTCAAGTAGCGCCGAGCTCGCCCAGCTCTCCATCCCAGCGCAATACCAAAGGTTGGACTGATGGAAATGGAGTGGAGGAATCGAGGGTGGTGGCTCAGCTCCGCAACATCGCCTTCGCAGCTAAAGATCGCAGCGAGATGCACGCCATCATCGGTGTACAAAGAGATAACTGGAACAAACTATGTCACATGACAGTGAACATGACCACCATCGCAGCAGCCATGCTAGCGGCCATGAACAATGGGGTTGCAGGGAGTACCAGTGCCTCCTTCGGCATGTCCATGGCAGCTTTCCTTCTGAACGGCGGTGCCGCTGGATTTATGTTCTTGGCCAGCAAGTTCCAACCCTCACAGCTCGCTGAAGAGCAACGCACGGCGTCTCGCTTCTTCAAGATGCTGGCTAGGGACATCGAGACCACTTTGCTGATCGATCCACGGCTGCGTAAAGCTGTCCACTTGTACATGGACGATGTGATGGACAGGCTCGAGGCGCTTGACGTCGCCTTTCCTCTCCCCTTGACGCCCAATGGGTTGGTAAAATTCCCCCAGGAAGTGGTACCCTCGGTCCTTGGCTCTACCGCAGACCTCTCCGAAACGGAAATCCTGGCCAACAACACGAATGGGTGGAGCAACGCAATGGTGCAGGATCTCAAACACACTGCAGAGAAGCTCAAGGAGTCAGACATTGAAATCTACTTGGGCTGGGCCAGAAACAAGGAGCGTGATAACAAGAGATTGGCGATGTTGGCTCCGGTACTTGCAGGTTCTGCCGCTCTCTTGAGCTTGTTAGGATGCTGCGAGCCAGGGATTCCTTTGGCAGCTCTGGCATCAGCCTGCAGCATAGCAGCAGTCTTCGGTTCTAGCTTCTCAAACGGTGGGCAGATTGGAATGATTTTCGAGCTCTACAGAAACTGCGCAGGTTACTATGAACAGATGGTGCAAGACATCCAGAGTACAATCAGGGTCCCAGTGTGCCAGAGAGAGGATGGAGAGCTGTACCACCAAAAGATTGCACTCAAGCTGGGCAGGCGTGACAACATGCCTTTGTTTTCGTCCGAGGAAAAGACTGCTGGCAAGCTTTTCTAGTGACAGCCCATCTAGATTGAGAATTGTCCATGCACTTTGCAGGACACCATTTTTTTAAAAACCACAAACAATCCAATTCTGCCCAGGAATGTTGATGAGCGCTGTCACTGTGATTCTCCTCCCATAGTTGACGTTTTAGGTTTAGATTGGCTTGGAGAGATCATCAACTTCACCAATGTACATTGCCACTAATGCTTCTATGAAGTCACAATGAAGCTCTTGAATCTGGCTTCTTGTTCCGCACTTTCCAGGCCTGTCTGTGGCTGGAACCCTAACATTTACATGGATACATATGGACACACTGTTTTCCATGATGAACTTGAAACTTAGTTGAAACCTGACCTGAAGCTTACTTTGTTTGTTGGTTAATCTAGTATCCTGCAATCTTGACTGCATGAAATATAAGTAAACTAAAAGGGGTGGTGAGAGCAGGGCTAGCTACATCTCAATTTCTACTACTGTGTACAAGCTGCACCAAATCAGTCATAGAAAATGATGCTTGAAAAGGGTACTCTGAAGAAACCTTGCATTACATTAGACTGTGAGCACCTTTGAATCTGATGTTTTGAGTAGAACTTCCAGGTTTAGAATGATATCAAGCTTGCAATTTCAAAAGCCAGAAGCAAAAACATTGTATCTACTGGAAGTCTGTTATAATTCAAGTTTCCTCTCCTCTCTTCTCAAGAGACCCCTACCTTTCCTCAATGAGAAGAAGTTGAAATTCTTTGCCATTTCCAGAATCAACAAAAACTAGACTTTGCTTTTCCATACATGTTTGCCAGTCAGAGCAATTATCTCCAGAGGTGCTTGGGATTTGACTCTGCAGAAATATTTCTCACATCCCAGTTTAGTTATTTATTTTTCCCAAACCTGCCCATAAAACTAAAATTGGGACTGGAATTAGGTGGGAGACAACTAATAGCAACCCACCTGGACTAATCAAACGATCTAGCCAATCAACAGCAGCTGTTAGGCTTTCCTGTGCCTTTTACCACCCTCAGCAAACTGTGCAAAAATGCTGGGCCAAAACCATTTTGCAGAGCCAAACCTTCATCCAATTTTCATTTGCAGGGTCACATACTGAGCACCATTGTAGTTGCTGTCATTAGAGAAACATGGGGTTGTAAACTCAAATACCAAAATTCTTGCTGCTTCCACTTTTGAATGAACTAGATTGAGTCATATGGACTACTGGGGAAAAGGGAAGAATATATGGATTCTGAGATGGGCAGCAAGTTCACCATTCTCGTAAGGGGGTACACACCGTTAGGGTAATCCTGGGCAAGCTTCATCAAGTTGACAGTTTCATTGCTCCAGCCATATGGCACTAGATCCTTCTGCAACCATATAATTTTGCATAAGAATTTGTCAGACGTTAGGGTCACTCAGATGGCAGTGAACCAGCTTCTTTCCTAACATAATTATTACAATCACAGTTTTGGCTGCAAAATTAGGGTCTAAGGACTAACAGCTAATTGGTTAGAACAGGCCTCTTAAAACCTGGCATTCTATTTTTAGATGCCAACTTTGCCAGAATTAATTTCGCCAAAGTGCCATAATTAAGTAATACAGTTATTAAGAGCATCCCCACCACAAGTTACTAAAACGGTCACTATCACTATTTTTTGGTAGACGGTTTGAGCCTCTGAGGGTCAAAATAGTGATATGGGTGCAGTCATTTTTGTGGTTTCCCACCGTGGAGTCACTAAACTGAAATCATCAGATTTAAGGGGGTCATTGAGTGCGCATTCACTATAGTTTTATCAATCTCGTTGTGTGTGTGTGTGCACGCATGTTCGTCGATTGGCCTATTGATCCTGCTCTTCTCGATACTGTACATCTTGTTCGCACCTTGCATGTCATCATGAGTCGACAGACACCGTTTCAAGACAAACACGATGTGGAATACGGTCTTCAATCGGTGCAACAATCGGTAGGCGGCATGATTACGACTGTGCAATGCCTTTTCTGTGTCCACATCGAGCGTGAGAAGCATGAAGGTCCCGGTGTGAAACACCAACGCACCAAGAACACGCAACTGTTCCAGTTCCTGTTCCGACCCGAGGCCTACAAAAATCATCACGAATCTCAACATCACGAAGATTGGATGAATTATCAATTGCTCTCGCATCAAGAAAAGGCTACATTCTTCAAGAAAAATGAGGTCTCTAGCATTCACAGTTTCTTGGACAAGGACAAGGATAGCTTGCAGTTCGTGATTTCGAGGTCTACGATCGTCGATGATGTGGTGGGAGATTTATTTCTTCCATTTGGAGGAAGATGAACAAGACGATGCATCCGAACCAATCACGAAGGCCAACGCCATGAAGCTGTTCAAACTGTAGGAGGACGGATCATACCTGGTGACAATCAAGAACTCTCTACGATTCGACCTCACAATTCGGCACGTTTCTGTTGGGTTGTCGTTTCGGCAAACATCCAAGGTGATTGAGCAACATCGTTTGGCGACCAAGAATGCCAAACTCAGCAGCCTCAACGACCACATGGTCGGTCAATTCGTTCGTGTTCTCCTTGCCTTCTCCCTATAGATCATCTCTGATGTTCTCACGGATCTAGCGATTTGAGCGTTTTCACTAATTGCTAATGCAAACACTCATTTGGGTGTTGCTCTCCTCGATTAGCGAATTCGCGTGTGCGTGAAAGGCGTGCTCTACAACCTTCACCTCGTCTTTGTTCCATTCTTCGAACGACATACCGCTCAAAACTACATGAAGTTCATCAAGATTCTGCTTAACACCGTGTCTCCATCTTGGCGCGAAAAGGTCATTTCAATCAGCTCGGATGGAGAGAACACCATGACTGGTTGACACGCTGGTGTTGTCACATTGTTAAAGAATGAATGCTCGAATCCTGTGCTTTGCATTTGGTGCATCCTTCACCAGCTTGATATCGTTGTCAAGAATGCCACACATGGGGTGTTGGACGAGGCGTTCTACAAGGTTGCCCAAGCGTTTTCTGTGCATCTTCGTGCTCAGCAAATCCTCATCACCAAAATGGGTTCCAAGTGCCCGAAGGACACGACATGGTGGGTCGCATTCGGCAGTATTCTACACTGGCTTCTGGAACACCATCGTCAATTGATGATTCACGTGGCCGACAAGCGACCGGTTCAAGCGCCATCCACGCAATGGTGGGTTATCGCGGGAGCGCTAGCACCTTTGTTCGAATGGATCACCGTCACATTTGCCATGCTCTAATCTCCGAACTTGGTAATCTCTCAGCAACGCCAAAAGGTGTCGAACCTAATGGCGGACATTGCAGTTGGTTTGGACATTCGCTCTACTATGGATGCTGCATTGATCAACGAAATTGATCCCACCACGATCATTCAGCGAGATGGTTGGATCGTCACCAAAAATGTCGTTGTCATGCACATCCACGATCAAGGCTCGTGGGCACGCGATTTGTACAACGAGCTTTTCGACATTGAAAAACAACAAACATTGCAAGAGATTAGCATCTTCTCGCTTTCCATTATGGCGGACGGATTGTAGATCCAGGCAGAGCGTGATTCCAACAACAATGCCAGGGAATTGGAAGCGCCCCCCATGATGCCAATGGATCTCGTCAAGATGCATCCTAGTGTGTTCATCAGCGAAGTAGTGGATCAATACCGCGAGCACCTAACCAAACACTGGAGCGCGGACTTGATTGATAAGGCGGAGAGCGAACATCGTGAACTGCTCGCTGTCTACATGCGCAAGCCGGATGTGAAGGTTGCCCTCAACAAGCACGACGAGAAGACGTTCTTTAACGAAGCGTGGGGCTGCTTGAAAGGGCGCTTCATGCAACTGCGTCAACTGTGCGGTGGATTGGCAACAACATTCTTGAATATGACGTCCGTCAAGAGTGACTTTTCCATCATTAAATGGGAGACAAATAACTCCCGTAGCAGCCTAACGAGTCTGTCCCTCGTGGGCATTATGCACGTGAAGTTGTTCGAGCAAATCAAAATGATCAAGCACCAATCTTTCGCTTGAATAACAGTGCGAGTTCATCTCCATGTCCATTCCATTCAACATATTCTTTGCCTAGTTGTGTTTCGTTTGCGATGGCCGCGAAAATGGTAGTAATGGTGTCTGTTTTGATTTTATCTCTAGTAGGGGGAAGCCTGTTATGGAAAATAAAGCATATGCCAGATGTGCCAATATTAAAGCAACAAATGTGCTAGAATTAATTTAATTTTGGCAAAGTTGGCATTTGCCAGGTTTTATGAGGCCTGGGTTAGAGGCAATTGGCATTGCCTTGTCAATTAAATTGTTGGACACTCTTTGAGTGGAAGCATACAACTTTTGGACATTCATACAATATGGATTACTTTTGTACGCGTGACTCTAGGTGGTGGGAACTATTCAACTTTGGGAGAATTCAAGCGAATGACTTGTGAGCAATCTGAATATAGTTGTTGTTGCTAAAGATAAAATATTATCTGACTATAACCATCTTATGCTATTTGCCAAGCACAACTTCAGAGAATGCAAATTGTTAAATCCAAAATCATTGCAGATCAACGATTGTAGCGTGTATTGAACAAATCCTTCTGGCACATAAACTGATTGCTTTTCTTAGAAGGTTTACAAAACTTTGGTGTGTGACTTGGACTCCTTAGAACTTGATAGAGGTGCACAAGTGGTGATCCTTTGATGAAGATTTCCTCACAACACATTGCGTTCTTGAATGGCTCGTGGCATGAATCGACAGAAATACAACTTGCAGACCTCTTGCTTCAATGGTCTGGTGTCAAAACCCTACAGAGAGAGGAACAAGTTAGACAATGGTAGACAGGTAAACTCAAAAGCAACCAGCACACAGTTAGACAATCTAAGCAAAGGCAGTCCTGTTCTTTGGCTTGAGTGAGCCAGCACCCACACAATGCACCATCCAAAAAATCTCGTTTTGGGATTTCATGGATGGGATGAAACTGTCCCCTAGGGGTCAGTTATTCTGCTCCTTTTTTCCCCTAGTTTAGTTTTTTTTTTCTGGCAACAATTTTATTATCACTTTTTTTCTTGGCCCGCCCCTGACCCCAAGTTTCTTTTTGGGAAGCTCATGCCTACCCTCCAAACCTAAACCCTAAACCCCAACCCACCTACCTCCCTCATCCTGCTGGCCCCCTCCCCACCCACTTCCTTTTGCACTCACTTCCATTGCCAAAACTTCAGGAGTGCTGCTTGTCATCAGGAGCTTCAATGTGGTGGCAGCTGGGGAAAGCAAGAGGAGCTAGGAGCTTCAAGAGTGTTGCTCAGCGTCAGGAGCTTCAAAGTGGTGGCAGCAAGAGCGTGAAAGCATGAGGAGCTGGAATGTGAGCTTGAAGGTAAGCTCCTTTCTCCTCCTCTCTTCTTTTTCTTTTTTTTTTTCTTTGCTATCAAGAAGACAACAACGACACACCATCATCATGCCATTGTCGTCCTCTTCTCTTGCTTTGCAGGTGCGAAAAATGATGATGGGCAATTGCGCTATTCGTCATCATTTCTTTGTGGTCTTGCTATGAACATCATAACAATGGGAAAAAATGATGATGAATAGTGCAATTGCTTGTTGTTGTTCTCCTATCGTTATGCAAGAATGAGAAAATGATGACGAGCAACCACTTATTATAATTATTACGCCACCCATCCTCTCAAGTGGAAAGGATGGGTGGCGGTTTTTTTTTTTGTCAAATTTGTGATTGCAATACCTTTTTTAATTGTGGTCCTTAAACCTCTACATGCCCCACCTTTCTTCTTCATGTGAGAAGGTGGGCGAGGCATCTTTTTTTGGTCTAAGTATATAGGAATACTTTTAGGCTTTATAGATGATATTTGTTATTTTTTAGGGTTTGCTTCATTTTATGCAAATTTCAATACTAGAGTTCAGTAATACCTTTATCTTGTGTTATAATCTTCTATTTATCTATGCAATACTTTCATTGTTTAAGGGATAACCTTCATCCAAAATATTAAATCTCACATTAGGTTTTTTGTTTTTGTTTTTTTTATTTTAGATGTGGTTACCCTCTCCCCCCCCCTCGAGTTGCCATAGAAGGTGTCCATTGCACAAGGGATGGGCCCAAATTTGCTTGTAAGGTTGGTGGGTGCGATGCATCGTATACGGCCAAGTACAACTTGGTGCAACATTTGTGGGCGCATCACAATGTTACCACAGAACTGGGCAAGCCCAGATGTCATCTATTTAGGAGCAGGGTCGAAGGGTTCAAGATCATGCGACAATGAATGTGCGAGTCTTGAGCAACCCTTTGGCTCGATTTCATCACAAAGAGCAAAAGGCTATTGCTAAAGCTAAGAGGCATGCATTCTTGGAGTGGGATAAGCTCCAAGTTGATTTGTAATACACACATGAATTGCCTAAGCTTGCACTTGTGAGGTTATTTTCTAGCCACATTCTTCTACTTCTTAACATGATTACATGGGGTGTGGGGACCAAGCCTCTCAATGTGTAGGCCAAGCTAAAGCGCGATGAAGACATTGCACTTGTGATTTAGGCGACTCGAGCTAGGTATGCAAAGGCACTCAAAGGTGTTTGGATGGAGCATGATTGGAAGTCTACATCAAATAAAATAGTGTGATGTAAGGAAATTGACCTCCTTATGCAATACCATGATTCAAAAATGATTCATGGTTGATAAATTTCCAACAATGCCATACTAAATTTTATTTGAATTTTAGGTTTTAGAATTCATATGCAATATTTATTATATTATGTTGTTTGTTTTAGGGTTCAAGGCACCACCAAGGAGGTGTTTATGGTTGATGTTATGGATGTAGCATTAACCAATCATGGGGATTTTATGCGATGGCACACCCATGATGCAAAGGTTTCATCAATGCGAGACAAGAAGGCCAATAGGATCCCATCCCCCTTCGATAGTGATACAAATAGCCCATAGCATATCCTAGTTTTGATTAGGGTGTTGTTTTAGTCTTTAGGATTTAAGGTAGCAATTTATCTTTGGGGCAACCACATGTTCCCCATTTTGGCCCCCCATTTTAGGCTAGTATTGTTTTGGACTTGAACATTTATTGCACATTTTTGTAACACATGTCACCCATGTTTTTTTATTTAAGGCATTTTACTTTCATTTTGCACCGTCTTGTGTTAATAGTTAGAAATACATTCTCACATATTCTTATATGTATGCTTAATAAATTTATTAAAACAATGATTTTAGTCTTGCACTCAAACCACAAAATCTCTCTTTACCCCCAAAAATTAGAAGTTCAAACCTAAAAAGGAAAGCAATACCTTCACATGGGTATTTTGTAAAGACCATGAATTGAATCATTTTGGTCAAGGCTATTAGAGGGGTAATGCTTATGCCTAGAATTACTCAATGCAAATGCAATACCCTATAAAGGTATATTAGAACTCCTTTGGACTCCATAACATATTTAAAGAGCCCTAGAAGGATATTGCATAACCTTAACAAAACCTAAAGGGAATGCAATACCCTCATGAGGGTATTCTATAAACACCATGGATTGAATTATTTTGGTCAAGGCTATTAAAGGGGTATTGCTTTTGCCCAAAATTACTCAATGGGTGTGCAATACCTTGTTTAGGTTATGTCAAATCTTTTGGGTTTCATCATATATCTTTTGAAACCTAGAAGGGTATTGCTTAAACCTACAAGGAAAGTAATACCCTATTTGGGGTAATCTGCAAACACCATGAGCTTAATTATTTTGGTTTAGGCTATCAGAGGGGTAATGCTCATGCCTAGAAATATTCAATTCACATGCACTACCTCTTCTCAAATTTCCCATAAAACCTTTGGGCTCCATAACATATATTTTAGAATTTGGAAGGATATTACATAGCCTGAGCAAAACCTAGAAGGAAAACAATACCCACATCATTTTGCGATAATATCATAAATCATGAAACAAAAGATTTTTTTTGAAGATATTTATTCCATGCTCACTATATCATGCCAAAAATATTGATTCAAGTAAATGAAGGTATCGCAAAGTTCTTCACATTGATGCTAGAAGGTTCATCTAAATGAAGTTATGGAGTTTAAATGCAATACTTGTATCATCTTGAGATATTTGCATTCACCTTGAAATTTGGAGGGGTATTGCATAACCCTACAAAAACCTAAAATTAATATAATATCTGCACCATATTGTGACAATATCTTAAATCAAGACACAAATGAAGGTATTGTCAAGTTGGTCACATTGATGGTAAAATGTAATGAAACTATCACTAAAATGAAGGTATTGCAATTACATTTCAAAAATTTATTGACTAAACCTTATACCATCAATGTGGCCAATAGGGCAATACCTTCATGTACATTTACTCAATGATTTTGCATTGGTCCATTTATGAGTTTGAAAATGTCTTTCCACTATATTTAGTGTTTACTTTAAAAAATTAACATAATTTTTAAATTAAAATATTATATATTTAGGAATGCAATAAATTTTTTAAATCCACACAATTTAATTAAATAAAGATTTTAAAAACTTTATTCTTATGTCTCATTGCCAATGGACTTATCAATAAAATAATGAACATATTGCATTTACATTTCAACATTTTGCTCAATACCATTAATGTGACCAATTTTGCATGGATTAAATATGAGAAAAAAACTCAATATTTTTCATGGTTAATGACATTATGAAAACACAATGAAGGTAATGCAGTTACATTTATAAACTTTCTTCAAATTAACTTTATACCATCAATGTGGTTAGTTTTGCAATACCTTCATTCCAATTTGTATTGGTCCATTAGTGAATTATTGTCATTTATGATGTTGAAAAAGACTTTAAACTATAATTTTAATTAAAATATTAGCAAGTTAAAACAATTAGGAAAATATTGTATCTTTAGAAATGCAAAAAAAATAAATAAATCACATATTAATTAGTTAATTATATCATGATTTCAGCTAAATATTTTCAAAACTAAAAATTGATACATTATGCACCATTTATATTTTTTGAATCATAAACAACCATTCATTTATTCAAATAAACTTCACATATGTTTTAGGTTTAATAAAAAAATGGAGAATTTTTTTTTAAATATATTTTAATACAAAAGGGAATACAAATTGAAGTGTGATAATTAATGATCATTAATGCCATTATTTGATATGTTATTCCCTAAATTTCAATTTACATATAATAAACATGAGATTACATGCATTAATTGAATATACATCATTAATAAGATTTTTTTGGATAAGTTTTGGTAGGGTTATGCATTACCCCAAATAGTGTAAAAAGATATGTGATTGACCCCAAAACATTTTTGGGATATCAAACAAGGGTATTGCAATTAAATTCCATCCATCTAGCCATGAGCAATACCCCTCCAATAGCTTACACAAAAAATGATTTAGCCTATGGCATTTTACAAAATACCCCAATTAAGGTATTGATTTCCTTCTAGGTTTTTTTATAGGTTATGCCATACCCTGTTAATTGTCATAATATATGTGATTAACCCAAAGGTATTTTCAAGATACCATGAACGGATAATGCAACTTCACTCCATCCTTTTGACCATGAACGAAAAGGGTATATTATAATTTAAGTCAATCCTTTTGGTCATGAGCAATACCCTTCTGATAACTTAAGTAAAAAATGATCTAGCCCATGGTGTTTTGTAGAATACCCAAATTAAGGTATTGAATTCCCTCTAGGTTTTGGTAGGGTTATGCAATACCCCACATAGTGTAGAAAGATATGTGATTGACCCCAAAACATTTCTAAGATACCAAACAAAGGTATTGCAATGTAATTTTATCCTTCTAGCCATGAGCAATATCCTTTGGTTTTGTTAGGGGGAAAATGATTTAACCCATGGTGTTTTAAGGAATACCCTAATTAGGGTATTGATTTCCCTTTAGGTTTTTGGTAGGGTTATGCAATACCCCATTAATTGTCAAAATATATGGATTATCCATTCGGCATTTTCGGGATACTGTAGGAAGGGTATTGTAATTTCATTCAATCCTTCTCATCATGAACAATACCTTTCTGATAACATAGGTCAAAATGAATCAACACATGGTGTTTTAAAAAGTACAGGCCCAATATAAGTATTACAATACCCTTCATAATGTCCAACGATAGTTGATTACCCCAAAAACATTTCTTGGATACCTGAGACAAGGTATTGCACGTTTTTGGATTACACAATGTGGGTATTGTAGTTGAACTGGATGTATACAAACAAGAAATTTTCATTGTTTTGTGCAACATTTAGAGTTTTGGATTTCACTATTAATTAAATTTAGGTGTCATTAACAATTATTCATTGGTTCATGTTGATTACCAAATCATTGGGATATTATTTTAACACATGCATTGGAATTTTTTTTCAATGCAAATTGTGCACAATTCAATTTTATTTGGTGAAAGGTGTAAAGGGTTAAATATAAATGAAAATTGAATAACACATATATTAAGTCTAAATATGGGTACAAGTGACAAACCTTTCTTTATTCCCTAGTCCTTTTTTTACAGGTATCTAAATGCTCCATAATTGTTTCGTGCTAATCCTTCATCTGGTTGATGGAGTTCTCGAAACCATCATCCACCCGGCGAAATACCATTCCCGGATGCATGGATTTGTTGATTCAAACCAAACGAAGGTGGTGAATGTTTGATCCAACTTCTTGAATACGTGATGTTGCATGGTCACACAATTCGACACTTGCACCCGTAGTACACTCCATGGTGATTTCAACCATTGTTTCATGCAAGCAAGCTAGGGCTCAATCCATGGGTGCAAATGAACCTTCCGGCACATCAACATTGTCAAAGCAACTATCTTCATCCATGGCCATAAACCCCCCAATGTCAACAATGTTGACTTCATCGACTAAATCTTAGTTGCAATCCTCATTGTCGAATGCACCATCATCCAATTGTAAATATGCCAAGTTAGTAAACATGCATTTCAAACCACCACGGTGAATTCCATAATACATGCCGCAATACTCAATGATATTCTCTGTTGTAAGGTTGGTACACGTCAATAGAACAACAATTTGATGCTTACAAAAGTTGCCTCGCAATGCCCATTCACAAGTGCAACTTGCATACTCTATGAAAGGGGCACGGATCTTGTAAATAACATTAAAATGGTGTTGGCTTCACACCTACCAAACATCATCACCATCATCCCCCTCAAATGTAGGTGAGATCATATCAGCGTGTGGAATCCAATTAGTTTTGTCAACATTTGCCATCACAAGTCTTGCCATGACCTTGTTTTTTATGAACCATTGCCTTTTCATCTTGTCTTGGTGCATATAATGTCGTGCCACAGTTGTGGTTAACCTCCACACTAACTAATCGATGCGATGCCCCTTCAAACCCTTGGTCTCAAAAAAGAGCCAACGTTTCAAAGCCCCATGATAAGACGTTATGCTAGCTTGTGTGTTTTGATTTTATTATGGCACCTAATGAAACCCAACCATCCGAAGCTCTACATGGACATGCACAACATACTTTCAACCCATGATGTAATTCGATTATGTGTGAAAAATGAACATGTATCCATGTAATACATCCATAGCAAAAAGGTTTTTAATTATGCCATACTTGGAAGGAGGATCATTTATTTATCGAGTTGGCAATAATAAGCCCAAAAATATCTTGTCCAAGCAACACTAGGTTGTAAGTTATCAAAATTCTCCACCACCATCTCCCTTCCACGTGCCTTGAAATCATCAATGGTCTCATTTGAGTTGATGGACATGAACATCACCATGTGAAAGTGATCAAATATAACACACTTGACCTCTGAATCTTTGATTTTTTCCATGGAGCACAAAGCGCCATGCTTTCAACACACGCCATGCGCAAAAGAAAATTGGGACAAGATCTTGACCCCACATAATCCTTCCATGGTACACCCAACATTAGTGTGTTTACCATGGCCTTAATCATGAACAATAAATATGTTATGGAATCCCCATGCTAATGTAGTACCAAAACTTAAGACAATGCAAAAAAAAAATAAAAATCAATGTACAACCTACCACAATGCTCAGAGTTCACAATGCATCATCCACAATGAAACATGATGGTTTCTAATCTAACATATGTGAAAAAAGCTTTCCCCACAAGGCAGTTAACCACTCCACCATGCAATATCTTAGAGTCGTAGGAATTCATCTTGGATCATCCGTTCACTTGCATTTGTTCATGCCCACCAAATTTCCTATGCTTGTCATAAATTTGCTTCACAATGTACCCTAACCCTAATTGGGTCCATATAAACTCCTTCAACTTGTGAGATACATGTGGAGCATATGCTGACATCCATGATGTGGACCCAAGGTCACACGCACTGTGAATAGGATCTCCATTGGCCCAAATATGAGTCCAATGGTAAAAAGTGATTTCCACCACATTTGGCCATGTGTAAAGCCTCTTGATGGAAAAGTGGGCCAAACAATCGCGCTTGATTGACCTCATGTGGTTGGGGTCTTCGCAGTGGTCTTTTGGTCCATAACCACATTCATACCTATAAAACAAAGTTTCCATTCAATCAAATCAAAAGACACAAGAACGACTAACCCTAGAACTTGCAAAAATGACCAATGGAAAAGGTTTGTAGGTTTTGAAACCATACCAAATATGTCCAAGGTGATTATTTATTATCAATTTTTTTACATCTTGTTGAGGGGACAAATTCTTGGAAATGTTCCACTTGACCACAGTTTGCATATCCCTTCATTCACCCTGCAAAAACTCAGAGACATGAGCATGGGGGATGTATGTGGTTTCAATTGCCACCTTGTTTTGGCCTCCATGCCTAAACCCATCTTTCCACACCAAGTTTACATTCGAGAAAGGTGACTTTGTTGAGTTTTAGATCACGATGGATTGGGACAATGGAATTCACCCAATGTTTTTAATTGTCAAAGGAATAACCTTGTAGTAGGAGTCCTTAACTTATGAAAACCCATGGAATACCCTCAAAAATTTATAAATTGTAATAACCTTAATCAACAAAATCATTAAACACTAATCAACAAAACCCCTAAACCTTGCAAGTGAACCTTACCACAACTCATAAACAAGCAATAGTCTACAAATGGGAAAAAAAATTGTGCAACTATTTTATGGTTATCTAAACTTAAGCGAAAAAAACAAATCCCTATCCTCTTGGAGACAATCAATTGAATACATGTAGGGATTTCAATTTGGATCTGTAATACCCACATGTAATTCATATTTCCGTGACCATCCATATGCAAGGGGGAACAAAATACCCTTAGTTAAAGCAAAAACAAAAAAATCATTAATTAAACCCTAATTTGAAAAAACTAAATGAAAAATAAAATGAATAAAAGCCATGGTGTGTTTCTTACCTTTCACTTTGGTCTTTGCTTATGAACCTTTTTCCTCTCTCTTTGAGAGAAAAAGAGAAAAAAAAAATGCATTGTGGCATATATGTGCAAATGCCAAATCTGCCCCAAAATCCATAATAGGTCTACTTTTAATTAGGCTTAAAAGGTGCAAAAAGTCATAAATACTTCTTGTTTCCATAACCCAAAATTTTATAACCCTAGTGTTAATACGAATAATTGTTAAATCTAATCCACATTGCTTAAGTACATCATTAAAACAAGCAAATCAAATTGTTTAATCTAGGCCCCCCATGTGTACAACATCCATTAAATGTGTTGGCTTTGCAATACCCCCCATCATGGAAAACATTTTTGACACAAAACTTGCAATACCCTAATTGGGGGGTTTTACATATTCTAGATTTTCAAGAGATTCTGCAATACCCTCATAACACTTAAAAACTACATGTTTACAACCAATTCTATTTGCAATACCCTTACACAGGGGGATGACAATTACTTTAATCTTGCCCTTATTAATTTTGCTCAATGAACAAGACCAAGTTCCATGCAATACTTTCATTTTATTATTTCCTAATCATTTTCGACCGTTGGGGGGTCTATTGGAATGCTAACCAGGTAGTAGGTGTAGCCATGTGAGTTGGGTTTGGTATGCACCTACCTAAAGTAGATAGAAAATAATTGGTAGGTAGAAAAGTAGATGGGGAGGTGGGAAGGTGGGTGGGGACGAGAGTAACACATTTTAAATTTATAAGTGAATAGGTAGATGGGGAAGAGTCTACTTTTAATTTAAATGTATAGGTGAATAGGTCGGTGGGGGACAATGGGGGGTAGTAGGTGGGTGGGTGGGTGGGTGGGTGGGAAAAGTTTCAAAAGAAAAAAAAAAGGTGGGGGGAAGGGGTGGGCTCCATAACATATCTATTAGAATTTGGAAGGGCATTGCATAACCTTAACAAAACCTGGAAGGCAAACATTACCCTCATTATTTTGCAATAACATCGTAAACCATGAAACAATTTTTTTTAAAAAAAAATTTATTCCATGCTCACTATATGATGCCAGACATATTGATTAAAGAAAATGAGGGTATTGCAAAATTCTTCACATTGATGTTAGAAGTTACTTAAACAAAGTTATGGAGTTTAAATGCAATACCTGCATCATCTTTGGATATTTGCATTCACTTTGAAACTTGGAAGGGTATCACATAACCATAGCAAAACCTAGAGTCCCAAGCAAGACCCTTCTTGGTTCGTCACTTAAGCAAGACGTTTTTTGTAGAAGATTTTTTTTGTAGTTCCATTTTTGTTTACAACTAGGATGTAGAGATGAATCTTTTGAGGAAGAAGGCTAGATAATAACAGTGTTCAAAAAGCACCCTAACACATTTCATACTAGTGGTGGCACATTGACCTTTTGAAACTCTTTTAGCTAGAGACTCTTTTGCATGTTTAGATTTGTAAAAACATTTGTAAAAATCGAAAGTAGATTGAACAAATTTGGAATGGGTTGCCCTAAATGCAAGTATTAAATGGGACCCTAAGGCTGTCAAGTTTCATGCAGTGGCTCCCAAGAGAAGCCAACAACGACATAGACATTAATGGTGCATTTTTCTTTTGTCCTTTGACTTGTGTTTTGTCTTTATGTCTCCAAAACTTGCCTTCATATTTGACATGGATTGGCAAATATGGTTCTATGTATGTAGCATGTCATGAAGTTGTTGGAATTCATTAACATGATTTAGGGTGAAGAAGTGGAAGGTGTTTATGGATTTACATGTTGGACATCATGATCCACCCTTTTTCAAAGACCCATTGGAGTTTCAACCATCTCGGTTTGAGGTGAGTGGTGTCCAAGCCTAAAGAAAACATTGTGGCTCATAAACAAGAAAGAACCTTTCTCTAGATGGTTAGCTTGTGCAACATTCCCACTTTTGATCAACATATGTTTAGATTGTCCAACTTCTCTATTTGTTTACAAAAAATGTGTCAACATATGTGAAGTAAATGTGTTGGGTTTAGGTTTTGGGGTCAGCTCTAGATTAGGTGGCTACATCTTTTGATTTTACATTGATTTCAATTTTTCTTTATTACTGTAATGATTCTACGAGAGCCTATAAAGTCGTTCTCTTTTGTAGCATTTGGTGTTGGGCCTTAGTTGTGTTTGGGCATGAACTTGGCCAAGTAGAAATTTATCTCTTTGTCCATTTTCTAGTGATCAAATATAGGTAGCACTTCATCTTCTCAATTACAACTGCATAAACTACAAAATATTTGCATCATGTGCCAAGTTTGAAGAATTCCATGCAAATTCCATTTCTAGATATTTTTCATCTAGAGATATTATTTTGGGTGGTTCTATGCGCTTCAATGTTGATAATCAATCCCTAATACTCATGGCAACAAGTTTAAAGACAAAACTAAGAAGGTGTAATCTAACTTCATTCTTTCTCATCAAGGGAATTGGAACAATAGTTGTTCTTTAAGACTAATATTGGTTTGCCACCAATTGGTTGTAGGTGGGAAAGTGTAGACAAGGACTTCTCACTAGCTCCATAGGTCTTTTTGAAATTAAGAAATGGCTACCAAATTCGTGTGACACCCATAACTCAATGAAAAAAAACCTTGTTCATTATTACCTCTTCAACAAACATTTTAATGTTGTAATTCTTAATATATATGTAGCAAAACATTGATAACATTGGTAGCATAAGACATTTCAATTTAACTTCATAACCTATTAAATTGGGTTTGAATGGCACTTGTATTGGAATTCACATATTTGGGTCCAACCATCAAGTTTTGAAATACTTTTTTAGTTGATCTATTGATGCAACCATGGGGTCTGGCTCTTGGGTAATTCTTCATCATCTTCGTCTTCGTCAAAACTAATCAACACCATGGAATCATTTTCTTGATAAGAGTGCTCTTGTACACATTTTATGCCAATGTCACCTTGGTGTAAAATTACCTCTATAAAAATTGTGTACAGACTGATGCCCAAAATGAACGATATGTTGAGATTTGCCAAAAATTCAGCTGCAATTCCATTTCACCTCAAATATTCATGAGAATGATGAGATGGGTGGACACAGGTGATTTGTGAACGTGCCACAATGACAGTTTTGGGGTATTAACTTCAGAATATACAATCTACTTAGCAGCATATATGGTATTGAGAATGTCAGAGCCTGTGATCAATGGATTTGAAACCAGACTGTTGCTCTAGGCAGTTTAGTGTAGGGTAAACAACTAACAACCCTGGAGCAGGGCATTCCCCAAACAAGCGCCTGCCTCATGTGGAGCCGAGGGGTGCTTATTTCAGCCCACTCTGAAGGCATTATCCTGAGTAAAGCACTGGCATTTTTTCGCATGTTATCCAGCTAGTATCAAATGAACCATGCCTGTTAGGCTGAACTAGGTGATGCACCCAGCATAATGAGCAAGGGTGAGGCCATTCCATTACATTAAGCTCTAGGGTGGCAGACTCAACAGTTTTTTGAAAAAACCATGTTCAACAACAACAAACATTTTGGTGATTAGTACAAAGTGTATAACATCATTTTATTTTTTCTAGCGAGGTTTTGCAAAATTTTGACCTGAAAAACATAGTTCAACGTATACAAAGGACTTTTCACAGAAAAAATGACTCAAATTCGCCAAATTTCTATGATAAGTTCAAGTGGGTAGCCAAGAATATAGAAAGATCCTGTCTTTTTTTACTTTCATATCTGGTAGGTAGCCAAATTTGGCTAAATTATTTTCTGGGTGATCACCACTTTAGCTACATCACAAAATGCTCCAAGAAAACCCTGGTGTTTGATGGTCACCAGAAGAAGATTATCACATATAATGTGCTCAATAAAATGACGTAACCTGCCACCCCAGACCATAATGTTCACACGTGTTTCTCCAAATACGTTAAGAAAATTCTTGCAATGCGTTGAATGAATGTCCATCAGTCGTCCGATGCCCTAAACCCTCTGTTTTGCGGTTTTTGGGTGGCCTTGGAATACTTGCATCCTCGCCGGCATGAAATTCGATCGGACGTATTGTTGTTTTCCCTCTCTTTACGATGTCTGAGAATCATCATCATCGGTGATGCGGTGATTGCGGGAAGAGCGATGTGTCTGACGAGTACCTACGGGCGTGGATCAAGGTACCCACGTCTCAGAAGATCCATCCGGGATAAACCCTGACACAATGGTATGGACTCGTTTTTTCTACTCCCAAACTCCGTCTCTGATTTGGGTTGCTGCTTTTGATAAGGGTTTTTTGCTCAAGTCCGTGTGCTTTTTTTTTTGGGGTTGCAGTGTGGGTGCAAACTTTGCGAGTGGGGAGACTCCACTTTGACATGTCTTAAACGTGTTTTTTTGTCATTGGGTGCTTTTCTTTCCGACGGTTTGCAGAAGCAGAAGCAAATCCGTGAGGTGGGTTTGTTCAACCGCAGCGGCGGCGGCGGGAGGTCAATATTCTGTAGGGGACGATTCTTCATCTGTCCCGTTGTTGTGTTTCCGTGTGTGAGGTGCGGTTTTGTGCCCACCAACAACAGGAAGCAGCAGACGAAGATAGAGAACTGGAGAAGCTAAAAGTCTGTGAGATTTCTTTGTTACCAGCTGCAGCAGCTTTCCAGCTCTCTTGACTGACTGCTAGGGTTTTGGGAGCTCTGGGTGAGGAAGAAAGAAAGAAGGGCTTGATGATGGGTCATGATGCAGCAAGCTCATGTCATTTGTGTTGAAATCAGGTAAATGGCTCGAAGTTTTTGGGAAGCTGGGAATCCAGTGGCAGTAGGGGGGATACTGGTAGGAGCAGGACTAGTGGTAGTAGGGTCGTGGATTGTGGTGGCCAAGTTCATGCAAGCAAGGGAGGAGACACGCTGCATCCAAGAAGCTCAAGAGATTCTCATAAATGGCAAAACCATGTTTAAGTTTCCAAAGTCATCATCCTCATCTCAGAAAAGGTTACCAGGGGATCAGGTGAATGCATCCTCACCAGTTTAGGGTTTTAGAGTTTCCAAATACAGCATAGAAACCTCTTATTACAGATCTAGATCTGCCTCATCCTTGACTCACATGGTGCACAGCCTTGTCTTTTGTCTGCATCTTGCAAAAGAGAATCTAGTGCAATAATGCCTTCCACAATTAGTGTTGTGCTGCACATGACTACACAATGGTTGCAAGGTTGTCAGCCACCACTGTCCAGACAATTCTTGTGTAGATTGGGGAGGAGAGGAGAAACCTTAGGGTTTATGAACTTTTGTGGGCAGGGCAACCATTATAAAGTTCCATCTTTTGATCATATGAATCATGTATATCTGTTGTATGAATTCTAGTATATTTTGAATTGAAAACTGTGCAGGGAGTGAATGAGCAAATCTCTCTACTGTGTCACAATATACCCTACTGGAATGTTTAGCACGATTGAACTCATGAGAGAAAAATGAAAAGAAGTTAAGGTTATATCCCAGATACCTGATGCAACTAGTGGATTAATATCAAGACTGATACAGCAGACATTTTCCTGCAACAAAACTTAGACCTGATTACCAAAAGTCCAGCAAGAGGCTCCTGATGCAATTTAACTGTGTAAAGAAATTGTTCAACAGCAGAACAGGAATGAAAGATATTACCTGTTATGGTTACAACTTCAGGTGTTGCAACCAATAAAGACTGACATTTGCCATATAGTTTTGCAAGAGGTGCCAATCTTATCAACACTGGAAGTCTCAATGGTCCAATTTCCTTCCCATCTTCCCAAAGAGTAAATCCTCTATCTAGTTGACCAGCTATCCTTGCTGGCTGTGAGATTTGTAGGGTGGCCTCCTTGCAACCTATTTCAATCTCCATGCTCTTCAAGCTCTTAAACTTGTGCTTGAAAGGTTTGGTTGGGAAATTCAGCTTCAATTTTATCTACACTGTCGTAGTCTCCAGCCTGAGCATCATCAGCATTTTCAAGGATCCTCAATGTGAACTCCAAATCTAGTGGTCATATACCACTTCACCAAAGTTACTAGTGGATAATCCAGTACCTCCTCCACAAAACTCTCAGCGCACCATACCCCACTACCACTACTGGTACTCAAGTCTGTGTCACAATCACAAGTGATCTGAGAGCTGATATGCCAGTTGCTTAGATGATGTTTCATTGTGATGTTTCACATCTGTCTCTTGATTTGCCCCCCTTTCACTGCTGACTTGTTCATCAGATAATCAGCACTCCAAGCATCCAATATCTTATATTTTCCTGTCTCTCTTGTGTTTTGTAGGTTTGCCACACACCATGTCACACCACATGCTACAGAGAGCCCATTACCTATGCTGTAGGTGAGCTCCAAAACTACAGCAATGGAAGAAAGACTCATAAAATTATGGTGATTGTTACTTGTCAATCATAGTCGAACTTTAGCCTCATGACATACCCACTTGATCCAAACAATCCAACATCATGCCACACAAACTGAGAAGGACATCCCCTCACTAGAAAGGTTAGGAGGCAACACCATAATAGAGTTATCCTTCAAGTCCTACCCAATCTAGCCCTTATTTCATACCCTCCATTATCCTCTCACCCTCACTTTGATGTTATCCATAATGTCTCAAAAAGATTTGGCCAAACACCAAAATTTAACATGAGATTGTTGTGATTGGCATTTAATGTGATTGTGAAGGGTGTGCTAGCAAATAATGAAAGGTTGACTGCCTCAAGATTTGCCTTGGGCATCACAATCAAGACCAACAAAACAAAAGTTTGATCCTAACCATGACACCCTATGCAAATTAATTTACAAATTTAATGTTCACCTAACATTTTAACCCAATTGAAACCCTAATGAACAATTTCATCCTCTATTTGAAGCACTTTATAGTAACTCTAACATATCCAAACGTTAAAAAATGTGAGTTAAAATAACTTTCTACCTCACATAAAGCATCAAGCCAATCAAACCTTGGATGAGTGGATGAATTGATGGAACAATATGATTGTCAACAAGCACAGCTAATTGAACGAAGACCCTAGGGTGAGGGAAAGAAATGAATGAAGTGGACATGTTCCAAAGTAAGCACTTTGAATTGCTTGAAATGAACAAACAAATTACAATGGCAACTCGTGACAAGTTGAAGCAACCAAAGAGGCTACTCAAAAGTTTGATGGATCCAAAATTGAACAACAAACAACATTAGTGATAACCAACATGGATTGCTTTTCAAAACAAATGATATCATAGGAAATAAAAAAGAGAAAAATGAAAATCCAATTAATGGGATGCACAAAAGTGGTTGTACAAATGTCAAGGAACATGAATGCCAAGTTCAATTACTAATTACACGAATCAAACATCTAAAACAAGTCATCACAAACTAGGTTGAAGATTTTGAAATCACTCTTGATCAATTTGCAAATTTTAACATTTAATAACCTAAACCTTGGGTTTTGTGTATTGAATATTTGGGAAATAAGGGAATTGAGGAAAATACAAGCCCTTGACAAATAGGGGTGCATTGAGGTGGTTTAATAATGTTTAAACTGAGAATGCAAGAGTTATTGAATATTGAACAATTTTTTTTAAAAAATTAACAAAATTAAAACTAAATATTTTAAGGAAATTGGGGCAAGCTCTTGAAACTAGTGGTTTTATTTGGTAAATTTTCGCCATTTTCTAAAAATTATTTGCAAAAAAAAAATTGTGATAAAAATTTTTTTTGAAAAAAATAAACAAATATTTTTTGAAAAAAATCACCACAATTGGCATACAAAAATGAAAGGATATTTAAGATTTTGTACTTTCATATTTTGAATGTTGTTAAATTTGACTATATATATTTAAGAACTATTGCAACTTGAGCAACATCACAAAATTGGAAAAAACAAAAACATTAATGTTGGAAAGCCATTAAATAAGTGGGATTTGTCAAAAGTCATTTTGTAATTTTTAGACCAAAGGTGAGAGAGATATTGAATTTTGAATCATTTTTGTCAATGGAAATCAAATTAAAAGTTTAATAAATCTTTTTATTAAATTGAACTTTTTCCTTAAAGTCATGTTCACACTTGGGTTGACACTGGCCACATTAATCTACATACAAAAACAAGTGTTTGTTTGTTTTGAGATCCCATTTCAACCTTCCCAAAATGTGGGGCCCTTCATTACACGTTTGGTACCATTGGAAAGTCCCCAATGAAGCATGTGCATGGTGGTTGTTCCATAAATTTTGAACCAACCAAGAAAAAGATTGAATTTAAAATATTTTTTGTCATTAAAATTCATGAAATTAGTCTTTTCAACCAATCAATGCCCCTCAATCATATTGGTCATCTTGTTTGCTTTCTTTATTCCAAAAATTTAACGCTTGGAACCAATGACATTTGAATTCACATTTGAACCAATAAGATTTTTTATGAAATTGGATTTTTTTGAAAAGCAATGTCCCTTAAAGCTTTGAAGAATTTTTTAAGAAAGTTATATCCCTTAGAGCTTTAAAAATGATCTCACTTTAGCCAATGGAACAAGGGTTCACTAGTTCATGAAAAAAAATAGGAAAAGGAGGACTATGAAAGGGAAAGTTTTAGGAAAATGCACATTCCTTTCACAATATACTTTCAAAAACCATTTGGCTTCTAAGTAAAACAAAATCATATAAAGGCGACATTCAATATTCACCCACCATTTTAATTTTAATTAACATCTCTCCTTGTACATATAATCTTGCATGTTATGCACTTACTACATAACCTACCCATACATGCTAGATGTCAGTCATAATGCACAACACAACAAAAATAAATTGCATTCCACCATTGCATATTAATAAAATGTTTTTTAATGAAAATATTAAACATAATATTTCACATGTTATGGGTATAACATGTCCCAATCAACATTTTTTTGTGTGTGATATTTCTTTTTAAATGAAAGAACAATATTTTGTCAAAATATTCCCTTTAAAAAAACACAAATCAGCAAATTTATTTTTTTGGAGTAAGTTTCGTCAGATATTTATTTTTGGTAGGTTGGTTGCTATAAATAGCAAAATTTTAAAAGGAATTAATTTTTTTTTTTTTAATAACAAGTCACCATGTATTACTAAATCCTTGTTAGGATGTTTTTTTATTGATGGTCCAACAAAAAATTGAAACTGAAATATTGTCCCAATACACTTGATAAGCAAAACATGAATATAAAACTAAATTATTTTTTTAAAAAAATAATTTATCAACAAAATGAAGTTTGTTTCACATATTTAATGTGAACTAGTATTATATTTGTAGGCATGTGAATAAAGTTTAAGTTTTTTTATTTATAACATGAAATAGAATAAAACATAATCACAACAATATTAAATTCTAAAACTAGTTTGTTGAAAAAATGTTATGTATTTTTATCAAAAGAATATTCCAAAATATTTTCACATATGTAGTCATTCCATGTCATGTTGCATTACATTATATAATAATCCTCTATTGTTTGTGTTGAGAATGAAATATCCAAAAAACTTCCATGAAATAATTATGATGTTTATGAGGATTTTCAATTTAGGCAAGATTCACTAGAAAAAATGTTAAAATTTCCTCATAAAAAAATGTTAAAACTGTTCCCTCATAAAACCCTTTTGGATGATTTGGTTAGCATTAACACCTAAACATCATGGTATCATGTGACTCCTCTTTGTACCCAATTTCATGATATGAACTCCAATCATTCGTATGTGCCTTGTAATGGGGTCTAGTACAAAAAAAGGTTTAGTAATGAAGCCAAGCCTAAAATCAATTATTAAGTTAAATGGTAAATCAAATGGTCTTCTTGGGCATGAACTCTAGAACACCCACTTGAAGCCATACCCATAATCCTTGTATCTCAAAATGATGTTGGATTTCTTCAAGCATGTATTTATTGATAGATTTACCAAAAACAATCTTGACCCATTTGCTACATTGGGTCAAGATTTTGTTGGGAATGTATGTGATTTCTAGCATTTGCAATTCTAAGACCAATGTGATCAATGACCATGAACATGTATGTGATGATTGCTTATTGTTTGGGGGGGGGGGGAGGGTATTAAATGTGCAAACCTTACATTTGAAACAATTTTCTTGAAAGTTTTTACATGCAACAATTTTTTTTTGGAAATATAATTTCATTGCAAGGACAATTTTTATGTTTTTCACTGCTTAAAGCATTTCTTTGTTGATTTGACACTTTTCATTTTAAAGTTGCATCTCACGGTTTGCATGGCTGAATAAAGGTTTCTGTCTCCTTGTGAATGCTAGTCAAAATAATCTTGAATTCTTTTTGTTATTGATGAAATTCAAATGCAAGCATAGGAGGACACACATGGGAGTTAGTTAAACAATTATCAAATGTTATGGAAAAAGTGAAAAAAATTCATTGATAATACTTAAGCAAACTCAAGGTCATTTCTCATGAAATTTGTTATTAAAAGAAAAGGTGATGTCACAAATGATAATTCCAACATCATGTTCAATATCATCATTTATATCATTGTTGACATTATTATGGATGAAGTTCTTTCATTTTTTCATTCATAATGTAATTAAAAAGGTTTTCAAAAATGTTTTTTGAGATATTTTCAAATTTTTTCCTTGAGCTAGGTCACCAATAATATATAAATAAAGGTGGTTCTTTTCACGTTATTATTAGTTTATTCAAAATTAGCTTTGGATGATTTTGTACCATAATTGAGTTATGTTATTTTCATGTTTTCATAAGAGAGTTTCATTTGAACTTACATCTTGCACACTTGGTGTTCTTATCTTTAATTTTTGTGTTCCATGATTTGAACTCAAAATTAATCTTGTTTTGCCATGGATGATTCATGTCCTTTGAAAAGAAAATCCTTTTATTTTGGTTGTTTTCATGCCTTTAACAATTAACTAATGAGCCCCCCCAAAATTAAACTTTAATATAATCATATTTTTTATGACTATGCATAAATTTTGACACAATGTTTGTTTTCATCATCAACATTTGTTTGTGTTTTTGGTTTAATTGACATTGGGTATGAATTTTAAGTTTTGGAAACAAAAAAATTAAAGGCCAGAAGTTAATATGTCATTGTGGATTAATTTCCTTTTGTTATTTGGAAATTCATATTTCATTTGTACAAAGGTGGAATCATGGGTGTGTTGGTGAATTCCTTGGGTTTTAACATTATTAATGTGAGAAATTTCAAGCCATTTGGAAACAAAACTTTCTAAACACTTGTTCGTAGGCGTGAAAAGGTGTTGCATGTGCGATTGATTTTGCCAAATTTTTCAATACCAATTTCTTGTATTAATAAGTGCCCATTCTTGTCATTAATGGGTGGTAGAATGTTGCACCATCAACGAATGGGGAGATTTTTGAATTCATGTTTTGATTAATGTGCAAGGATCACAAAAGTGAAGATTTGTGTTGCATAATTTCTACATTTCCATTTGTGTTTATTGGTGCGTATTTTTCATGTCATTGTATTGGTTGGGTTGTTAGTTCATTTTTAGGGGGTAAGGAGGTTTCGTGAGTTGTGTGCCATTGGCCAATAATCTAGAGAGTAAACATAAGCTCTAACAAGTTATGTGCTTTCTCATGTGTGCATTTATTGTTGTAGTGAACCTTTTGCTTATAGTTGGTGTGTTAATGGCCAAGCATGGGACAAGGTTATCACGTAATTCTGATCATTGTGTAGGTCCTATTTGACCTTTATTTTGCCCGAACATAATGATTAAGTTTAGTCGGGGATAGGTTGCATGGGATTGATGTTGTGAATGTGTTGGATTTGATCATAGATCATCCCATGTTATGTTTGTAATGGTGAGATCAAGTTGATGGCTGATATATCACTTTTGTTGTATTCACAATGTGTTCAAGTTATGTTGACCCTATGAAATGGTTTTGTGGGTGTAGGTGCCTTAACCATATATGTGCAACATCCTTAAGTTTATGTTATGAAAATCATGGTTTAAGGGGTAGGTTAAGTTGCAATAGGTTTAACATCCCTTTAGTTTTAGTATAATCCATTACAAGTTCAATAAACTTTGGTTATTGAAGGTTTTGAGTGAGACATCTAAGTTAAGGTTAGGGTTCATCATTGATGAAACACACAATTTAAATACATGGAACATATGGTTATTATCACTAGTGGTTTTACTAGGTGTGGGGTGTGATTTGAACCACCCACACTACCTTAATCATCATTTGGGGAGGAGTCTTCATATTTTGTGATTGGCATCATCAAGTTTGATAATTCCATCAAAGAATTTGATAGCTAATGTGATATGTAATAGGTGTGATTGTTTACACCTTTCATGGCATTTCATGGGAAAGTTTATTTTAGCATTTGGAAGGGCCACCTATGAATGATTATCATGAGTTTAGGTGTGCCCATGAAGTTTAAATTGAGGACTAGTGCATGTATTGGTTGCTTAACTATGTGTCTATTATCGAAGTATTTATTTCCACCTTAGGTGTGATTACCATAATCTTTAGTAACAATGTGATAAGTGGGAGTGAGAATGCTAGTGGTAGTGGGACCATTGGAAGTGGTGGAGCCATTAGAAGTGGTTATACTAGTCCTTCCACCAATACATGAGGCCCTTTATTCACATTCAACCTAGTTGTGGAATTCTTTCAAAAGTTACAGTGGAATCACCAAGGGGTTTGGATTGAGAAACTGAAAATTTTACAAGAATTTCACATAAGTGCCATGTAGGTGTACATAAAACCTATCCATAATGACACCAAATGTGATAGAATCCCAAGTGGTTTAGTTTTGGTATGGAATTTTAAGCAATGAACTTAGGTGTCAAGTGTAAAATGCCATGTTACTTCAACATGCACAACCCATTTTTGCAAATGTGTTCCAATTATCAGAATGCATTGGAGTGAGCTAACTTTACACCATTAAAGGTGATTTAATGAACATATTAACTTATCCCTAGGTCACCCACATGATTGGTGAATGACATATTAGATTCGGGACACCATTCATGCACAATTCATCATTATGATTGGCCACCTTTTACAATGGTCAATAGGGTTGGCCTTTCATGAATAGCCTTATTGACATACTTAAAATTTTCATGTTTTCATGCATTTAGGGATGGAAGCCCCGAGATGATTTGGGATTCCAATTCATATAGTATGGAAGAACCTAATGTAGGTGAGTGAGAATGGGCCATGGGATTATACACTAACACCATAGACATGCTTGACATTTCTTAAGGAGCTTATAGGCAGATTTTAAGGCAAGTTATGGACCTTAACTGCTTCACATTGGTTTTTTGTTTAACCTTAGTTAAACAAACGCGTTTGGCCCAATCTTTCCCAGCCACCCACCTTATATTTCCACTTTTGCATCATTAGTTAGGATAACCATGTCGGTGCTAAAGGGGGTGATGTTGTAACCACATGAGTTGCACATCCTTGGCATACATGGGATTGGGACTAAGGGATTTATAGGTGTTGGGAAGAAGGTTGGTAATGTAAGGGCACCAAGACAAGGTGCAGTAATAGAAATCAGCTAAAATGTAACCATTTTGTTTGCGACTACATACGACTTGTAGTCATTTGCAACTAGGTTTAAGAGTATTTACAACTATAAAATCAAATTTCAACTATTTGGTCATTCTTACAATTATGATGCATTTATTGGAAACTTCATCCTATTGGTTGGATAATTTTTAGGTCAATTTTCATCCATTAATAGGTTGATATCTCTTATTAGTCACAATAGTCATCAAATTAATTACATCCTAAATGTATTTTATGGGGATTTAAAGGTGTATTTTTATGTATATATTAAAATTATATTTATGATATATTATATATATCATAAATGTATATTTGTGTGTATATTAATTATGCATATGTATGAATATTGTTCATATAATGAATTTAAATATTAATATTTGAATTCAAAAATTATTAATTGAGTCTGAAAATGGACATTTGAATTTTGAATATTTTTATTTGACTCTGAAAATTGATATTTAAATTTTCAAATTCGTTTTAAATTTTTAAAAAATTGATATTTTAGATCTGAATCATTATTTTGGAATCTTGAATTAACATTTCTTTTCAAAAATTATTGATTGAATTTAAAGTTTTTTTTCTACTACTGTTATCCATAATAAATCATTTTTATAAATAATTATGAATGATTACATTTATTAATTATAAATCACACGAAATAATTAATGTTACAACATAGATTTTTACATTATATAATTTATATTTTTATAGTAAAAGAAATCAATTATTGTAATTAATGTTACATTATTTTAAAATCATTTTAATTATTTCATATAAGAATTAATTACTGTATATGCATAATTATTTTCTAATTGAACATATTTATTCACAATTTGTAATTATAAATTTAAATCTGAATTAAAATTTTGGAAAAAATTAAAATGTAGTTAAAATAATTGTTGCAATGATTGTAATTTTAAGAATTCTAATATAGTGATTTAAGTTTTTAGTTAATTTTTAAAAAATTACTAATCTATCATAAATATTTTTATAGTAATTATATAAATTAATGTTATGTTTAGCAAATTATTTTATTTATAATTAATAATTACCAATAAGAAAAATAATTATTTGACCAATAAATTTTTTCATAATAATAAATGTAATTATATATTAATTAATTTAATTAGTATAATATTACTTTGAAAAAAATCATGTAAAAATTTATTTTTTAATAACAATTGTCAGTTCATTATTATAATTTCAAAATAATAATTATTTTGTAATTATAGTAGTTAAACTATTTATAAAATATTTATATTATTTATGATTCGACCAGATTTTAATTAATTATTTATCAATGAGTTATGTATTGACAACTTTTGAATAATTAGATAATTAATTAGTTAAATATTAAGAAATTATTAGTTATTTAACTAATTGATAATGAATATTAATATTTGTAATGTATAGTTTATATTTTAAATATATGTTACATTTAATCATTATTAATTAAATGATTATCTAATGATTTAGTGGGCCATGTACTTGAATTGTTTAAAAATTTAAAAACTATGAATAAAAGACATGAGGAAAGTTTTGGAGTTGCAAGTTGGTATGGAAATTGCAAGTTCAAAATTTATCTTATATTGTTTGCTTTCCATTCTTATTTTGAACACTGTATAAACAAGGAGTGTGGTCATTTAATTTCACATTAAAAAATTTGTGCACATGGGATGAGCCAATCAAAAGGTTCAATCCAAAACGAAATATGTACAATTTTAAACTATTTATTTCCTTAACCTATTTATCTACCAAAATCGATAGGTATTTAGCCTAGAAAAGTAGGACCTACCTACTTAATTTTTACCTAAGTGGGTAGGTATGTAGCTTAGGTTTGTAAGCACCTATTATGTACCTACTTAGGTACTTACCAATTTAATATTAATATTTTGTATAAAATTCACTATAAAATGCCACATGGCATATTTACATTGGGCTTCATGTCATAATATAAGATCATCCAAACATTTGAATTGAATGTTTTAGATTATTTCAAAATAATAATAATATTTATATTTTAAATAATTAAATATTGGGACATGTGACAACACATCATCTGCCTTCAATTGTGACCAAAATAATTATATTTTAATCGTATGTGACAATATGTACATGATAGAGCCAAAAGATGAACTTGTATTTGTTAACTTTTCCTTTCATCCAATACCCCTTGTTGTTTGCGACTAATATCACATGTAATTTGACCAAAGGCGATTAAAAAAAATTTAGTTGTAAATGTCACTTGCAACTAAAATTTAATTATAAAAAATAGTTTTTCTTCTAGTCATTGTAATCCTCAATACTTTACATAATAACCATAGGTTACATTTTTAGCTTCAAATAATGGCAATATTTTACCATTTTAGTTTAAGGTATCCTTGATTGCAACCACATGGGAACCAAATATTCATTTGATGGTTATAGGAATGATATGTGCACAACATGATGACTGCTGTAGGATTATTTTGGATGTTTTATCGTCAACTTGAAAGAATTGGGTTGATAAAAATGACAAGAAGTTTGAATTATATGGAGGATGATAATCCAATTTTTAAAAGACTTATAGGCTTAATGAGGTGAAGAAGACCTTAGTTCAAGCTTGAACAACAAAGTTGTTAAATGTAGGTTTAGTGGAATTATCTAAAGGTGAATATGCTTTGACAACAATGATGTCAACCAAGCAAAATGTTTTTGACAATTGGACCAAATGTTACATGTGTGGAGATTACCGCCCAGTGAATAAATGGACTCACTTGAACAAATATACAATGCTTTTGCCGAAGGAGTTTTTTGATACCCTAAGACAAACCAAGGTTTTTAGTACATTGGGCTTGTGGTCTAGTTACCAATATTTACTATTGAGAAAATATGACAAGGTCAAGATGACATTTTGGGGATTGATCTTCATACAAAAGATTGTTTATACCAATGAAAGTTTTTGTCATTTGGTTTAAAAAATACTCTTGATGAATTTCAAAATGTAATGGATTAAATGTTGGTGGGTCTTGGTTTTGCCAAATGTTACACCAATGACATCATTATTTTTAGTTTGATCCTAGGAGTTCACATGTATCATTTACAAAAGGTGTTTTGAAAACCTTAAGCTTCACCTAAACAATTGTTGATTTTTTCATATTCAAATGGAGTACTTGGGTCACATGATCTATCCAAGTGGATTGAAGGTTCAAAAGGCCAAGGTTGAAATGATTTCACAAGTTTTTCAACTAATGGATGTTAGTGGGTTATGAATGTTTTTAAGCTTGTGTTATTATTATTGGATGCTTGTCAAAGGCTTTAGCAACATTGCCAAACCTTTGACCCAATTGACCGAGATTACATATGGGGCAAAATAAACCTTTCAAAAGTTAAAGGCTAGATTCACATGAGTTCCTATTTTGAAGTGACCCATTTGAGGAACAATTCACCTTGGACCATGTTCTAGTGAGAGGGACTTGAATCTGAATCAAACTTTGAAATCCACAAGATTCAAAAGTAATGTTTCTTTAATTTCCAAGCCTACTAATGTCATAATGAAATCAAAGAATACAAATCAGAAAACATAACATCAGAAAACACTTCCAAGATGAAAAGGAATATTATAGTTTTAAGCTTATCTGAAAAAAACCTCCAAGCTCTTTGTATGTAGCATATACCACCAGCACACCTGATGCAATATGAAGCAAGTTCTTTGCATAGCCATGATACAACATCTGTGTAGCACCTCTAGATGCAATCAACAGTGGTGAACAAAACTTGCCAATTCTGAGCCACTTGAGCTATCACAAACACACTGAAGCTGTCATAAACACCCACAATCCCACCACCCCAACCTTTCTTTTTGCTTGGCCTTCACACATCATTGACCAACAAAAACCAATTGGCACTTCCAAAAAGAATTAGAGATCATTGACCAACAAAACATAGATTGGCACTTCCAAAAAGAATTAGGGATCATTGACCAACAAAACATAGATTGGCACTTCCAAAAAGAATTAGAGATCGTTGACCAACAAAACATAGATTGGCACTTCCAAAAAGAATTAGACATCAGTAACCAACAAAACAGAGATTCGCACTTCCAAAATTCTGGGAGAAAATAGAAACAATTTGACAAATGCAGAGCAAGGAGGAGAAGAAAGGCCCCTTTCAAACCACCCCAAAACCCCATTCCAGTGGGGAAGGTTGAGAAGATACCTTTAATGTGATTGTTCTGCCCCAAGCAATCACAAGTCTGCAAGAGTGGCTGATACCCCATTTCTCAGTGATACCAAGAAGCATCCCACCTGTAATCTAAATCCAAACTACTGGAAGTCAATTGGAAGAAGAAAAAGTAAAGTTGGGTTTGGTACAATGTCTCTGTTTGCTGAAATGTAAAAGGCTGATTTCATAGTCAGTTGTGTGGAACAAAACAAAAGGAGTGGAATTTTCTCTAATGTGTTGTTTTTGGTGTCAGATAGTTGGGCAATTGCAACCTGATGGGGCTGGATGTCAAGCTTCAACCACCCACAAAAAGCATGATAAAAACATCTGAATTTGCTACCCTAAACCCTAAAAACCCTAGACCCTAAGCCTTCGCCAAGAGAAGCAGATAATCCTGTCCATGAGATCTGAACTGGAGCATCAAGACGTGTCAGGTATGTGAAAATGCAAACCTGCACCACTGGCCTGGATGGTCATTGCCCCCATATGAGCACAGCAACATGAGCACCAAACCCTAATCCTGTTGCGGAGAGTATGTAGCAATCGAGCTCCAGCAGGTGCGGACTGCGGTGAGGGAGGGAGGGAGAGAGAGAACAAGATCTGAGACCAAGGAAAAAGATTGCAGCAAGAGGAGAAGACGAAGAAGCACCAGCACAAGAGACAGCAAAAGTGGGAGAGACAGACAGACAGAGACAGAAGCTCCGGCCACAGAGGATCGAAAGGATTCCAGAAAGAAAGAGAAGGGGGGGCATGAGATCTTCTTCAAGTTCTGCAGCAGAGGAGGGCAAGAGTACATCAAGTCTTGCCGGGCTTCGATACAAGGTCTGGCGAGCAGTTTTTGGAGAGATGAAGAAAGTCAGGGAAGGCTTGTACATCGGCAATATCACGGACGCCGCAGCAGTGTTAAGCGCGGCGGAGGAGGAGAAGGAGCGTCCTTCTTCTTCTCCTGCTGCTGCTGTCACTCACATTCTTTCGCTCATCAGTCAGGAGATCGATCCTCTAGATTTCAAGAGACCAGCTTCAAGGGATCCTCGTGCTGCTGTACCTTCTTCTTCTTCTTCTTCGCCAAACAAAAACTGTAAGCTGAAGCAGAAGACTGTTCCGCTTCTAGATATCCATTCCCAGAACCTGCTGGACCATCTGGAAGACTGCCTTGATTTCATAGAGAGCGGCAGGAACAACGGCGGCGTTGTTTTGGTTCATTGCTTTGCTGGTGTTTCTCGCAGGCAAGCATCAATCAATCTCCTTCCACCGATTTTCTACCTGTGCAGCAGCAGGAGACGATGACGATGATGATGATGATGCTCCAACAACAATATGCCATTTGGTTTTTCTTCTGCAAGTAGTGTGCGTTTTTTCCTCCCGGAGAGCCAAGGGTTTGTGAAGTCCTATATCCTGGAACTAAAAACTACTACTGTGGGTGTTTTTCTTTGGGTTGTGTGATTGTGCAGTGGAGCTGTGGTGACTGCATATCTGATGAAGAAGGAGCACTTGACAATGGACAGTGCGTTGCTTTTCTTTTGCTCTCTACAATCATGCATATCCTGAATGGTTTAGGGTTTTGTTCCTAAATGCTTCTTGCTTCTTCAGTGTGCTGCTTCTGCTGTCTTTTTACCAATTTAGGTGTTTCAAGGTGGATTTCAATCTGAAGCTGCTGTAGCAATCCATGTGCAGATGCACTGGAGTCACTGAAGAAATCTAGTGAGATTGTATGCCCAAACGACGGATTTAAGCAGCAGGTAACCATCACACATTCCTGAGGTTTTCTGTCGTGTTGTGATGGCCACATGTGGATTGAGAATCGACTTTGTTTGTTGGTGGGAACCATGATAAATTCCTCAAGTTTTTTTCTGTTGTGTTATGATGGCTGCAATGTGCATTGAGAATTGGAGTATTTGTTTTTGCTGGCTTCTTCAAAGTCTAGTTTTCCTCAGAAATGTGGTCATCTCTGTGTGGAACGTATGCAGTTGCGAATTTTTGAAGAGATGGGTTGCACTGTGAATCGTGTGAGTTCAGTTTACAAAAATTTCAGGCTTGCAACTATGGGTGCGATTGTGACAATCCTTTTCACTCTGAATTTTGCTTGATATCTTGTTTTGGGCAGACAAAATGTTGACTGTATCTTGATTTGTTGTTACAAGTTTGCAAAAGAACTCTTTTTGCTCAAGATGATGGTTCGCATATTATTCAATGCATTAAGTTTCAAGATGTCAGAAGATCCCTCCTTTTATCTTCTAATGACTGCAAAACACAAGATTGTAGCACGTTTAAGGCAATGAAAGTTGTGCAATTGATCACAATAGGGAACAAGAATGTTCAACTTGTTTCTTGATGCTATAGTGAAGCTATTTACAGTGCGCAGTTTGTGCTTACCAGGGGATGCTTATATAAGGGGAGAGAGGATTGATAGCTCAAGCTATGCAGCTGATCCTGGCAATGTCAGCAACAAGCCAAACTCTCGAGATTCAGGGGACCAACATGCAGTGATTGATCAACCTTCTAAAGTGTATCGCTGCAAGAAATGTCGGCGAGTAGTAGCATCTGAAGAGAATGTGATCACCCATATTCCTGGTGCTGGGGTAACCTCTTTCAAGTGGAGGAAGAGAGGAGTGCAGGTATCAGGGAAGGATGAACTGGTTCAACCTGAGTGCACCTCGATCTTTGTCCAGCCCATGCAGTGGATGACACCAGGTACTCTTTCTAGTGGTGAATGTTGTTGCAGAGGTAAACCTATGTTGTGAATGACTAATCTTGAATGCAACAACTGTCTACTTTGTTTTTGCTATTGTACAACACTTGGTTCTGTCTAGTCACAAGCCTATAATTTGTGGTGTGGTATGTTCAATGACAAGGTGCAGATATAGTCTGTATAATTGACAAACTTCAATTCTTGCAGCATGAGTGCTGGAAATTCCTGTATAGTTGTTGATACACCTACTTTGCACATTGCAGTGCAAGAGGGCTTGGTGGAGAGCAAACTTCAATGTATCAAGTGTGAGGCAAGGCTTGGCAACTTCAACTGGGCAGGAATGCAGTGTAGCTGTGGTGCTTGGGTGAACCCTGCTTTCCAACTTCACAAAGGTCGAATAGATGCAGCAACCCTGTGAGCTTCCAAACAGGATGGTGTCTAGTATATGATATTTGGTGACCCACATGGGATCTCTTCCAGCAATATATGTAATCTGCCCAGCAGTATCAAGGGTACAGGAGTCAAGAAAATGTACACCAACATGCAGGCAATACCCTTACCACCAGGCAGAACCTTCACACGACGTGACTCCTTGTGCCAAGATCATACTAGGTCACATCAGGTGAAAATTCTGGTGCAAAACTTTCCACCTAGGTCTCTTTTTCTCGTATGCACATTCCAAGTGGGTCTGTGATGAGGAGAGGATCATCTGTGTGACATCCAGCAGACACAGGAATGGTCTGGGCTCCCAAGTAATTCACCAGATAATCATGGTTACATCAGTGAAGGTTAATTGTCTGGCCAAGATGGCTGTACACAAGAAGGTTGTCAATTGTATTGACCTTTCAGTGTCAACCTCTGAAGCATGGGCTTTTGAGCGATGGTGTGTATTTGGGGACGGTAACAGGGTTGGGGTGGGTAGAGTGTCACAGTCTGTGTACAGTGTGAAAGCCCATAGTGTTGATATATGAATCTTTTTTGTTGTTCATAAAGCAGACTGCCGCATTTTTTTAATTTTTGGTCATTTTGGTCCAGTATATCCAAGGGCTCTTAACACATGTAGGTAGATGCTGGAACTGATTGTACAAGGCTGTTTTTCACAGAGTTGCAAACAGGGAGTGAGAAGAGAATGATCACTTTCAAAGGAAGGTGGAGCCCTTTGTCCATCCAGCCGGACACAACAATAAGCTCCAAAGGTTAGAATAAGATATCTAAAGTAGTTTTCAATATGAATTCTAAAAGAAGTCAGCAACTCTGGAAGGTGGATTGTCAAAGCTAGGAATGACTCATTGTGAACAAACTCCTTGATGATGCTCATGGATGATTGTAGTGGTCATTATTTCACATTTTGTAAAATGAGTTGGTCCAAATACCTATTTTTAAGATGCCACTGCAAGTTCCAATTGAGATCAAGGTTTTTGAAACACTAATTGCATGAAGTGCAAAAACTTGCCTGTTCCTTTGCTCGGAAAGAAAAATAGATCACATGCATTATTTCTTGAGATTGTGCATGAAATTAGCTTGGATGACAAGAACCATTACTAAATTTTTTTTTCCAAACAAATTTTGTCATTTTTTCACACACAGAAAATTAAGAAAAAATCACCTTTGATTGTATAGTTCTATTTCTTAGCAATAGATGACCTCTTACAAGTGGTTTTTGTCACAAATTTTCGCTATCTACCAAAACATTTGAGAAAATTTTGTTTTCTTTGTGCAAAATGGGTTTTTCAAAACAATTTTTTTCCATTTTGTATTATAAAAAGAGAAACATTTCCTGACCTTACATGCCAAGTTCACTTATTGAGGGTCTTATTTATATATTGAGATAAATTTATTTTATTTTATTTTTATATATGACCCTCCCAAACTCTTTTATATGCTTTTGGTACAGTTCAAAAACCCCTAGATAAGGCACTGTGCACATTTGTCATTTCATAAATTTTTAACTAACAGAACAAACGTTACTAAATGGATTTTGTTTTTGGAAATTAATTTAAAACTAGTGTGAACCCGGTGCATAATGCACCCGTGCCCCCCCCCCCCTTCGTCGTTACTTACTTCGGACCGGAAGCAACCTCTCCTCCTGCACGGTTGTTGTGAATGCTCCCCGGAGCTGCTGGCCAGACGTCATCCAACAAAAAAGAAGATAAAAAAAGAAGCAAATAAGTAGCCTTAGATTTTTCCGAAAAAACAAATCCAAAAAAAAAAGATAAAAAAAGAAGCAAATATGTAGACTTAGATTTTTCTGCCCATTTCGTTTTTTTAATTTTTTAATCCAAAAAAAAAGATAAAAAAAGAAGCAAATACGTAGCCTTAGATTTTTCCGAAAAAACAAATCCAAAAAAAAGATAAAAAAAGAAGCAAGTACGTAGCAGAATCGGTCTCTGCGGCTCATTTCTGGGGGGTTGCAGAATCGGCATTGCAGAGACCGTTAAAGGGTCAGAATGCCCTGTCACGGATGGACGGACGGACGGACAGTTGTGTAGAAATCAAACGGGTTTCCCGGGGGTGCCAGTTTCAGACGAAAATGCTTTTCCCTATGGCCGGTTCCGCAGCAGAAACAGAAAAAATGATTATGCAGCAGAACGTCACGTCACAGACAGACGGGAAGACCAAGTGAATTTATATTTAAAATTTTAAAAGTGATTTTGTCTTATAAACTCTGAAGTTAAGCCCACTTCAACTGGAATGATATTGGGAAGGGTGACTTTACAAGAAGTTTGATATGCTTTGGCCAACAACACAGGGGCCCACTACCTAATGATTTATGGAAGGAATCCATGGTGTAAAATTTACCCATTTCATTATACCCCAATAAAAGCCTTCAAATGTTGTAACCAAGACCTTGGTGGCAATGGACTTATTAAAATTGTGAACTACCATTTGTTTTCTTTTTCAATTTTGTGATATTAGAAAAATTGACAATTTTTTTCCAACAAAACAGCAAAACTAGTCCAATTTACACTTGAAAAGAAAATCAAAGCTTTTCCAAACTTTTGTTACAAAAAATGATAAAATTTGTCACAACAAAAAAATTTAATATAATTATCCCAAATTTTCATAAATTGAAAAAAAATTAGTAAAAGAATACAACAAAAGGGCCTTTTAAAGTAAAGGAATAGAAAAGAAAAAAAGGCAGAAAAAATGGGGAAAAAGTGATTGATGTTGAACAATGCTGTTTTTTTCTTTACTTTTCTTTGCCTTCCCTTTCCTTTCTTTTTCCCAGGGGAAGAAACGGAACCCATTGTCGACAATTTTGGCAGAGTTGAAAATAAATGAAAAATAAAAGGCAAAAAGAGCGCTCTTTTTCTTTCTGATTGCGCAGATCTCTTTTCTTTGATAGCCAGTGGAAACGTCCGGTGTTGGAAAGAAGGGCTGTAACAGAAGATCTAACCTACTATACTAATTGCATCCTCACTCCCATACACACACAGATCATTCAAACACTTAATAAATTTTAGGAATAGGCCCACCTACCCTATTCATATCATCCTGGGGACTTTTTTCAGTGATCAACAACTAACCCCAGAATCCACACATACTCCTTCCAAATCAACACAAATTGTTTCTTAAAATTCTTGATAATATTAGACTGGAGGAAATGGATATTCGACTCTCTGGTCACCTCTCATGTGTATCAACAAGTATCATCCTAATGATCCAAAGGTAGAATAGAAAATGTCCAACCTTGATTTCCTCAATGATGAATTCCCAACCCAATTGCACCCATATGGGGTGGGAATTATCACTTATGTGGGATACAACCTCTCTTGTAGCGAACAAAATCAACCAGAAAAACATGAACCTCACAAAGAAAAACATTGTATGTAGTTTTTATATGTCATGCTTTGCCAAGAACACTACTCCCCTTAAATACTCTTTCCAGCTTCTTATAGATCCATCCTTCTTCTTGCATTTCCTCCACACATAGAATTCGCAAAAAACTTATCAACTAACACACATATTGAACAACAAATCAGGTATAGATGAATTGGAGTAATTGGAATGCCATTGTTGGCTGCCATTGTTCCTTATTCAAGAACAAATTGCCAAGATGATAGTCAAATCACCATGCAGCAAAACATTAAAAAGGTAAAACCCTAACTATGTCCTGTAACCCAAAAGACATGCCTTTAGGTCACATATGTAACTACTCCCATTTTGGTTTAGCTACAACCTTGTAGCTTCCATCAAATCATGTTTTAGGATAAAACAATTGAAGATCTCTTTACACAGTCATTGCCATTGATCTTCATCAAATCCCTTGATGATGCATATGCATCCTCCTTCATCAGACTCAACCACTTTCTTTCATCAACATACCCTATAAATAAATATAGTCCTTCCCAACTTGCATCAAGAACCTTATTTTTTCCTAGCATCCTCAACTTCACCATGTCCCACAACAAAACTTTAAAACATTTGTTTTTCTTTTCTTAGATCATGAGTCCTCTTTTGCTTTTGTTGTGCCTTTTCCACATTCCCAAGAATGTTTTTGTGTATGCCAACAATCAACTCCATTTTAGCAATCGTCTATTTTGCCATCTTTTCCACCCCAACCTCATCATCAATCTCCTACGTCAACATGCTTAAAAATTTGTCCACCTTCAACCTAAATGTCTGTCTAGTTAAGATCATAAAAGGCGAAAACTTATTATTGGCCTACATTCCACACTTGTATCCAAACAACACTCGTCATAATTGTAAGTCCCATTTGTTTGCATATTATAGAAATCCAAATAACACAGTAATGCCATGTTTGATGGTTTTAATCATCTCTTTTATCATGTTGTTACAATTTGGCCATTCAGGTGTTGTGAACTAGTGTTGTATCCCATAACCTGTGCACATATAGTCAATTTCACCACCCCATTCTTTGCCATTGTTAGTCAACAAAAATCTTGGAACACCATATTGATAGGTAATTTCTTCATGGGTGAATGTAAACTATAATGGTTCATTTTAGATATATGTGGGACTTTAACATGTATTTATATATTATCCATTGGATATGGTTTTAAATTATAAGATTTCATTAGTGTAATCCTTGACTATTATAATTTCAGTCACTTATGAAATCTCTTACTAAGTGAAAATACATATTGAAAAATGTTATTAGCTAATATGATGAAATCAATTTGGAAATCTTATAAAAAACCCATAAAATCCATAAAAATAAAATCCCACTTAGATATTCAATTATGAACCCATTGGGCATAGAAATTTGACAAACACAAACACATTCATTTCAAAAAGACTTTCTAAAATAAAGTTCAATTTTGACCTTTCAAAAGTTCATAACTACCATTTGGTTAAGGTTTCACAAAAAAAAATTCACACTTAACTATATCAGGTGAAAGCATGGTAAAGTATTAAAAAAAATTGTTGAAAAAATATGAAGTTCAAAAAGAGGCAGTTTTTTATGAAAACAAAAGAAAGTAAATTCAAATATTATTTAAATTTCATTTTGAAACTATTGAACTCTCCATTGTGTTTATTATAAATCATTTACAAATTTTCAAAACTTTGGAATAATAAAAGTAGGGAATAAATAGGTTTGAAATCAATTGGTCAATATGGTGTTCAAACCTACATTTTTATTAGAAACCTTAATGAAATATACATGTATGAAGTTTATAGCACAAAGACCATTGTCTCACAAAAAAACAAATCTCCCTTCTCTTTGGTAAAATATACTTGACACATACTTGAATCAAATGTTCCATTGCAAAAAGTAGGTTTTAAAAGCTACTTGCATTTTTAAAAAATTTACTTGAAACCTACTTTTACAATACAAAATTTAAAATTAATGCATAATAATGAAAAATATCTCATTGTTTATCGTTCAACTAAAAAGATTGAATGTATAACAATTTTGTGATGGGTTTTGGTGTTACTTTTTGTTCACTTGACAAGTAGACTAGTAAGTACTTTTAATTGTACACTTTCACCTTATCATTTCATTTTTCAACCCATTTTTAGTCCCTATAAAAAATTGGAATGAAATTCAATATGAATTTTTGAATTTTTTAACAATCCAACTAATTAACCAGTCCATATTTTTATTTCAAAAGTCCATTATTGATAATGAATGCATTATTTTCAAAAAATAATTATGCAAATGTCTTCATAATCAAGTTGTTAATCTAGAATGAATTATCATTTAATGTATTTAGTGTTAAATTATTCACCATAAGCATTTAAACACAAACACCCTACACAAATTACCATTGTGACACTAAAAGTGAACCACTATAGGTTGCATTCACCTTCCTTCAGAAAAGTTGCATAAATTGTTGCAATATGATTAGGGACTACCTTGGTTTCACACCATTTTGAATAATGGTCAATGGCAACTAATATGTATTTATTGCGAGATTTAGTTTCAAGAAATGGACTAGTTGTGTCCAAAGAAATGCGGTAAAATAGATCATGGATGGGCATGTTCTTAAGTTCTTCAATGTTTAGACCTAATGCATCCTGTCCTTTTCACTAGCTAACATTGGTAACATTATCTAATTACCTAACACGGTTGTGCCAATAATACCTAAATTTTGAATTTCAACCATAGTGTGTTGCTCATTAAAGTGGCCCAACTTAATATGTATGTCTTTAATGATTTGCTTTCTTTCTTTTGGTTTTGGCATGGTGAATCCCTTAGAAAAAAACACATCACCATGGGTAGATACACAAATGAATGGTTCAATTTTGTGACATTTTTTGGTTTTTACAATACCCATCTTGTTTTATTGTCTCCTAGCAAGACATATAGTGTCAAATTTTCCAATTAGAATTTGGTTTTAAATTATCAACTTGATTATGAAAACATATTTACAATCGTTTTTTGAAAAAAATTCATTAACTTCTATCTATGAACTTTTGAAATTAAAAAATAGGGATTAGTATGTTGACTGGAGGTTTATAAAAATTATGATGTTGACATAGAATTCCAATCCAAATGATTTGGAGTGACTAAGTATGTCAAAATTTATTATTTAAAAAACTCACATTTGAAAACCTTATCTTGAAAACTTTAACCATTTCATAATATTGGATTTTTATGTTCATAAGTCCTTAATTGTTATATATATATATATATATATATTGATTTGAATTTTATATTCACCAAAGCCAAGGTTCTTGAGGTATCTAAACGGGCTTCCATTAATATGGATTTTATTGTTTTTTATACATGGACTTTATTATGATTTAACCAATGGGTAAAAACATAGTAAAAGGAATCATGATGACCAAGGTCGAAGTCCTTACCAAGGACTACATTTTACATGTGTCTTACATGTATTGGTCTATTAAATATCAAATTTGTACTTTAAATGTAATTTTTAGGATTGGATATTAATATTAAAATGAAACATGATTCATATTATTATTTTTTGCATGAGGACTTAGTTATAGTCAAATGTATAATTTTGTTTTTAACCATGATGACACATTTTGAATTGTTTTGATCATTAAGGATGTTCAGAATCAAAATCAACAAGATCCGTTAAAAGGATTCAATACATGTGCATTTAAAAATATAAACACATGTGGCCTTTCTTATGAAGTATATTAGAACCCATAATAAATTTGAGAACATTTGATGAAGGTTTGAATAACAAAAAACATGTTTACATTTTCCTAATGTAATGTTGTATATATAAAGCCAAATTTACCAATGACCTTAAATTTTAGGTATCATTTTTCATGAAAATGCAACTTTGCCTTCCTTTAAACAACAAAAAACATTTTTTTTATAATGAAGTTCTTATAATTTTATGTTTTTGAAGGTGATAAACACATTTAAATGTAAACAAAACACACCTACTTAAGGGCAATTTAGGGCATGCTTTTATGTTTTTTTTCATACTGGGCCCTTTGGTTCATCCATATATGGTCTTTTATAAATTTGAAAAATGAATGGTTAAGTTTAACATAGGATTAAGGATGAATGAAATGAAAAAAAATATTCAATTGCAGATTTTCCACTATTTTATGACCACTAAAACAATTGGGATTCACATAAAATTTGTTGGATGAAAGTTCATTAAAAATAAAATATGGTGCAACAAACCTAATTACATTTTGATGTTTCAAACTTTTATAATGATTTTTCAAAGTTGAGAATTGTAGAAATTAAGGACAATCAACACAATCCTTGGTACATTATACTATGAATGTACCTCAATGTTACCAAATTAAAAATTCAATTTAACATTATAACATGGACTTTGTGTGGACTATTTTTTTTTTGTCTAAAAACGAGCCATTCATTAATGCATACACCCCCATGTTAATAGTAATTTTGTATCCTCTTTTTGACTTTATTTAATTCTTGTGACATACCTTCATTAGGCATTCTCCTTCCATTTAAAATAGTGAGACAATTAACATCATTCTAGATGTCATCGTGGTGTTCATTGTTTTGATCCTCATTGACATCCTCCTTTTCTGTAGATCCATTTGAAGCATCTCCCATGTCCACCATTTCATGAATTGCCATGGCCAATTCCAAATGCAATTTAACATTAATAAATAATGAAAAATTCTTTGAGGGCATTTACAAGCGTCACTTCTTAGAAGGATGAACTTGAGTTATTTCAATGTTTCCATATCCCTTAAATCTTTTGATTTTCTTCCAATCCTTTTTCCAAGCTTTTTTCTTTAATTTCAACCACATAGATTGTGGAATCTTATATCCATATGGTGTTGCATCATTTTGCCTTAAACTTTTTTTGTCCACTTGTCACAACCCTAGCTTTGGGCTCGTGACCAAGGCAAGGGCTTACAAGGTTGCGGGCCAAGAAGGAAGCTTGGGAGTGAAGGAAAGTGTGAGGGAATGAACCTTCACACTCTTAAAGGAGCTTCCACTTTGGGAGTTGGAGTCCTGGTGGACTCCCGAATGTTCAAAGAATGATTGCAAGGGTCAAAACCCAATGGATCGAAAACTTCTTTATACCATTGAAAAGATATTGAAACATAAATGTCTAAAATGGGCTCGCATCACCCATTTGGACATCTAAAACACAAGTTATGGCCAAAAGAAGGGTCGGGAGTCAAATTGACAATTTGACTTTTGACCACTAAAAGTCAAGAATTGATTCGATTTCCATGCGTGTAGGTGGTGTGCGACATATTTCTGGAAAGCTCTCAATGAGGGCTACAACTTTGTTTTAGAAATCATCTCAATCGAAGGTCTACACACAAAGTTATGGGGCCCCAAAGTTGTGAAAATCCGAACTTCGATAATTTTGGGACTCCCACTCGGGAGTCCTGGGACAAAAAGTCATTTGGATGTGGGTCTCGTGGAGAGGCATAGAATATACTATAAGGGGGAAGGTGGTGGCTTCCCCCAAGTCCAATTTGTGATGAGTCTTATGAGTTTGAATTGCATGTGGCTCGTCCTAGCACCAAAAGTGCTCCAATTATGCACTAACCACCTTGTGTTGGTTTTGTGCAGGTCTGTGTGAGTAGTTGATGCTTGTCACTTTTCTTAGTCTCATCCTGAAGCTCCAACACGCCCCTCTACCCCTTCAAAGTGTTGCGAGTTAAGAAACGTGCCCCGACTTTTTGTTCTTTCGTTGTTTTTAGTTTGGACTCACATTTGAATCCATTAAGGAGCTTGGGGGTGCGTCACCACCCATGTCTGAATGCCCATCTCCTTAACCATTTTTATGTTTTGTATCTCATCCACAAAATTTTCATCTTTTATTGTTGGGCTGATAGGGCTACAACTAAGTACATCAACATTGCTATGTTTAACACCTATTCTATGCGTAATCTTGAAATCAAAATCCTACAACATATTTATCCATCTTCCTTGCTTCCCATATATGCATTTAATACAATTGCTAACCACTTTAATGGTTTATGATTTGTTCTCAATGTAAAATCGTTCTTGTACATGTATTGCCTAAAATGCATAATCCCCAAAATGAATATGTTATAACATTCTCCTTCCATTGGATGGAAATGTTTCTACATTGATGATAGGCCTTTGTTAACATATGCAACAACATGTTCCTTTTATTTGTCTTTTTGAGATGAAGTTGTTCCAACCACTTAGGTGGACCAATCTACATCTAGAATGAAAACCCTATTAAAATATGGTCAACAAAGTATTAGGGCTTCAACTAATGTGCTTTCTTCAATGTATCAAAGGCTTTTTGGCAAATGGGGACCCACTTGGAAACTACATCCTTTTTTGTTAGTTCTACTTTGTAGTTTCTACTTTTTGATTATTGTTCAAATGATAATCCCAATATTTATCTATGTGCTTCATTACTGACCAAAGCTTCTAGTCCATGATCACTTAGCTCCATCTCCATGTTCCTTTCTTCTTAAAGAATTAGCCTAAGTTGATTATCATTTGCAACTTCATTCTGGGTTTTCCTCATCGTCAATTTTTGATTTAAAACTACATTCAATTTCTTCATAGAACTGGAAAGGTTCAAATTGATGAGGTTCTTCCATATCTCCCTTCTTTTTAGTATCTTCATCCTAGATTTGTAATTCCTAGAACTCAAATCCCAAGTTATTGTTCATCTTTTGACACATATTGACCATGTTTAATGGCAGCACTTGTACATTAGATTCTAACTCATGGTGTATTTGGATGAATTGGCATTCAATCTCAACAATTGTTCCAATTTTAACGAAAAAATACAGTGCAAGTAACACATCATACCTGTCTATGTCAACAACCATGAAATCCATCTTGCATACCATCTCTCCAACTCGGATTGGAAGGTCATTGATCCTTCTCATCGCCTAGGTTACCATTCTAGAAACTATTTTATAAGATTTTAAACTAGCAACCAAATGCATTATTCCAAATTCTCTAACCAAATTAATAGCAATGATTGACATTGAAGCTCTAGTATCAATTAACCCTTGTATAATGTGGTTATTCATCTTGACCAACAAATGTATGGTTTTATTACAGTTTTGATTTATGTTGATTCTTCTTAGATTGGGAATAATTGATGCAATTGTTGTAACTTGACTTAAATGCAATACCTCATTTCTTTTCCATTTGGCCAATTTCACTAGTCCTTCTAAATACTCCAACTCATTTGGTATCATGAGGATGGTTTCCATGGGGCTCAAAGATATCTTCTCCTTTATAAAATGGGAGATGATATTTGACCTCATGTTGTTGTTCCTATCAGTCCCGAGCTATATATTAACACCATCATTCCAACTCCAAGGTTTTCATTTTTAAGATTGGGTACTGCATCAACTAGCACGTTCATATGTATCCTCCTCTTGGGTACCCATACATGATAAAACACATCATAATTAAGACCACATATCCTATTCAATTGGGTTAATGTTGCCTCTTCATCATCAATAAAAACCTTTAGATATTTTGTAACAATAGTTCCATTCTTAGGATTTTTCTTCCAATGCTTGTTTTCAATATGTCCCATCCCACCATAGAAATTACACCTTAGACCACAATTCTAGCATTTTGGTCAAGAGTTGCCATACTTTGGACAATCATGACTTGGCGATTTTTTGCAATGTAAATTTGGCAGCTATTGAAATTGGAAGATCCTTTTAACATAACTACTGGTTGTAATTCAGTCTACCTTTCGAAGAAATTGACAAAAGAGTTGCCCATCACCTTGATCTACTTTTCGACTGTCACATCTATTACATTCATCAACTTTTCTTATTCCTCCATGAGAAGATCAACTAATGTTTCCCCTAGTTCTCCCAAAACTTTTTCCACCTCCAAAGCAGCAACCAACAAAGCTTCCATGTTGGCATAGTCCTACACAACACACAATTTTATGATTTTTGGTCTCAATTTTGATAAAAACTCCCTTCTCTATTCCATTTCTTTAATTTTCCCCCTTGTAAACAATTTCTCTAGTTTGTCATAGTATAGCTACACATGTTGCCTAAGATGAGGCTTGATGCATCAAGCCTCATTTTGATTTCTTCTAAATTTATAGCTTCATACCTTTGCTCCATGGTAGCCTTTTAGCCCAATATGTAAAAGCAAGCTCAATGTGTTTGTACCACTCCTTCGCCTTCCCCCTTAGATTGAGATGAATGATCTTAAATAATTTGATTTCATCATAATTTCAAACTTCTATAGCCATCTCCAACCTTTCAATCCAATTAATCACATCTTCAAAGTTCAAATTCTTTTCCCTAAAATAACTCATCCATTCCCTTGGGACTAGTCTAGTCCTACCTTACTTTAGTACAACTCTATATCTTGGTTTGGGTCATCATTTTACAGAATGAAAGACCCAATAGATAGTTGTTGCATACCATAGTGCATTTTATCATCATGTTCAAAGTTCCACATCCATTCCCCCTTAAAATCTTTGCCTAACCTTCAAATTGAAATCCTAGATTCCTCCCATGTATGTTCTACCCATAACACTTTATCTCCTAACAACAAATAACTCCTCAATTCTAGGCGAGAAAAATCTAATTATGTGATGAAGTGAGACAACAACAATGGGTATTCATAAATCTTCTACTCTAGGGACTATTTCACTTCTTTCATGTAATTCAATAGCTAGTGGGTTGGCAAATAGGGTAGAGAAGAAATATTTGGTGTGTTGTTTCGCAATTGTTATCTAGCTTCTTTCTCCATCACCAATTTTTAGCTAGACTTGAATTCTTGAATAAAAGCTTGAGTATGTTACAAGAATGGCTAGATCACCCACTTGTGCTTGATCTGGATCTAGGCCCACAATGTTGACCACTCCAAACCTTTGTAGTTGTAGGATGATGGCTCCAACTTTGGACATAATGTCAAACCTTGAAAAAGGAAAGTCAAATTCACTTCCAACAAAAACTTCCTCCCAATGTTGAACCTCCTCCAAAACATCTCTCCTATTTTGGTCCATTTAGTTGTTGATTGTGCTCCACCTTCCTTAAATCATCATAACAAACCACAATCCAAATCCACACACACAAATCACTACTTTAACCTAATAAAAGATTTGTTTTGATACCAAAATTGGGGGCACAAAAGATCTGCTGACGCGCTCCCAAGTCACGGGGTGAAACCCACTTGAGGGTTTCACAAAGTCAAGTTGCGGAAAGTTGAACTTGGTAGCACGCTCCCAGCTTCCAACTCTAGAAAGGGGTAGAGGGTCGAGTTGGGAGCCCCGGGATTAGACTAGGAAGAGATCAAGCTTTTAGATCACACGAACCTACATCACAAACCAACACGAGTTGGTTAGAATCCATTTGCACTCTTTTGGTGTTGGGACAAGCCACGGGGACCCGGACTCACTT